>Ga0134126_10011913_pt1 | contig 10975 bp, 8 predicted proteins | sample KB31752_FD_96881 | JGI IMG/M metagenome (GOLD analysis project Ga0134126, IMG submission 96881) | Terrestrial soil microbial communities with excess Nitrogen fertilizer from Kellogg Biological Station, Michigan, USA - KB3-175-2 | ecosystem: Environmental > Terrestrial > Soil > Unclassified ...
ATGGCGGCGATGCTGACCTGTGGGGCCAGATCATAGCCCGCCACGGCAACCGAGACGCCGTTACCGTTCAGGACTTTCGCGAAGTGGCTGTAGCTCGAGGGATCCCGCGATCGCCAGTAGCCGCCGTGAATGAACACCGCGAGCGGCGCGTTCGCCGCAGCGGCGGGAAAGAAATCGATGATCTGGCGCGCGCTCGGGCCGTAGGAAATGCCGAGCTCGGCCTTCGGCGACGCCGCCCGATAAGCCTCCGAATTGCGGACCATGGCGGCAAAAATCACTTCATGCTCGGGCACCCGGCCGCGATTGTCGTATTCCTTCTCATAGTCGATCGGTGGCATGGCGTCCTTCTCATGTGATTGAAAGGCAAAAGCTACCCTGCTTTGCGCCGGGCGGAAACAGCGTTATCTCTAGCGCCATGAAAATCGACGGCAAGGAAATGCGCACGATCTGGGTGGAAGGCGACGCCGATAGCGTGGGCATCATCGACCAGACCTTGCTGCCGCACCGCTTCGCCACCGCGCGGCTCGCGACGCTCGCCGACGCCGTGCACGCGATCAAATCCATGCAGGTGCGCGGCGCGCCGCTGATCGGGGCGGCCGCGGCCTACGGCGTATGGCTGGCGCTGCGCGCGGACGTATCGGACGAAAATCTGGAGCGCGCCTATGCCGATTTGCTGGCAGCGCGGCCGACCGCGATCAATCTCAAATGGGCGCTCGACCAGATGATGGCGGCGGTGCGCAACCGGCCGCGCGCCGGGCGCCTGGCCGCGGCGTTCACGCGCGCCAATGAAATTGCCGAGGAGGACGTGGCGATCAACCGCGCGATCGGCCGCCACGGTCTCGAACTCATCGAAGCGATTGCGGCGCGCAAAAAGGGCGAGCGCATCAATGTGCTCACCCATTGCAATGCCGGCTGGCTGGCAGCGGTGGATTGGGGCACCGCAACCGCGCCGATCTATCTGGCGCACGACAAGGGTCTTGCCGTGCATGTGTTTGCCGACGAGACGCGGCCGCGCAATCAGGGCGCATCGCTGACAGCCTGGGAACTCGGCCATCACGGCGTGCCGCACACCGTCATTCCCGACAATACCGGCGGTCATCTGATGCAGCACGGCCTGGTCGATCTGGTGATCGTCGGTGCCGACCGCGTGACCGCGCAGGGCGATGTCTGCAACAAGATCGGCACCTATTTGAAGGCGCTCGCCGCCCATGACAACAAGGTGCCGTTCTATGTGGCGCTGCCGTCGCCGACCATCGATTTTTCCGTCACCGACGGGCTCGCCGAAATCCCGATCGAGCAGCGCGGCGCCGACGAGGTTGCTACTATGACCGGCAAGACCAAGAACGGCCGCATCGAAACCGTGCAAATTGTTCCCGACGGTTCCCTTGTCGCCAATTATGGCTTCGACGTCACGCCGGCGCGTCTCGTCACCGGGTTGATCACCGAGCGCGGCGTGCTCGCGGCCAACCGCGACGCGCTTGCCGCCGCGTTTCCTGAGCGTGCTAAACTCGCGCCATGAACCTCGCCGCAAAACAGCCGTTGCAACCGCCGGCCGACGGCCGTCAATCGGAAACCGCGCTCGCGGTCGCGCGCGGCACCGCGCGGCTGCTGCATGCGCACGGCTTCAGCGTTGTCAGCGAGCTGCCGCTCCCCTCCGGCCGCAGAGCCGATCTGGTGGCGCTCGATGCGGGCGGCGAAATCTGGATTATCGAGATCAAATCCTCGGTCGCCGACTTTCGCGCCGACCAGAAATGGCAGGACTACCGGACCCATTGCGACCGGCTGTTTTTCGCCACCTGCATGGACGTGCCGTGCGAGATATTCCCGGTCGACACCGGGCTGATCGTGGCGGACGCCTTCGGTGCGCGCATGGTATGCGAGGCGCCCGAGCATCGGCTGCAGGCCGCAACGCGCAAAGCCATGTTGCTGCTGTTCGCGCGCGCCGCCGCGGCACGGTTGCAGTCGCTGACCGACCCGAACGGGCCTTACGGCGATATCGGCGCTTGAGCTTACGGAATATGGACGCAACAGCCACGCCAGCCATCGCCGTCGAAAATCTGGTCAAGCGCTACAAAAGCGTGACGGCGGTCGACGGCATCTCGTTCCGCCTCGCGCCCGGATCGATCACCGGCCTGCTCGGCGGCAACGGCGCCGGCAAGACCACGACCATCGCGATCATCATGGGGCTGATCGAGCCGACCTCCGGCACGGTCAGCGTATTGGGCGCGCAAATGCCTAAGCAGCGCTATCGTGTGCTGCACCGGATGAATTTCGAAAGCCCCTATGTGGCGATGCCGCTGCGGCTCACTGTGCGGCAAAATCTCTCGGTATTCGCTCAGCTTTATGCGGTCGCCGATATCGAGGGGCGCATCGCCAGCCTGGCCGCCGATCTCGAACTCACCGAATTCCTCGACCGGCAAACCGGCAAATTGTCGGCCGGGCAGAAGACCCGCGTCTCGCTCGCCAAGGCGCTGCTCAACCGTCCGGAAATCCTGCTGCTCGACGAGCCGACCGCCTCGCTCGATCCCGATACCGCAGATTGGGTGCGCTCGCGGCTCGAAAGCTATCGCATCGACCACGGCGCCACCGTGCTGCTCGCCTCCCACAATATGACCGAGGTCGAGCGGCTGTGCGAGCGCGTCATCATCATGAAGACCGGCCGTATCGAGGACGACGACACGCCGCAGCGCCTGCTCGACCGCTACGGGCGCGAAACCTTGGAGCAAGTGTTCCTCGACGTGGCGCGCGGACGCAGCGGCCAGCGCGAGGCAGCGCAATGAATGACGTTGGCCTCGAATTTTCCGTCAACCGCGTGGCCGCCATGGTGCGGCGCTACTGGTATCTGTTGCGCTCGTCCTGGCCGCGCGTGCTCGACCTGGTCTATTGGCCGACCGTGCAGATGCTGATGTGGGGCTTTCTGCAGCTCTACGTGACGCAGAACGGCGGTCTGTTCGCGCGCGCGACCGGTGTGTTCATCGGCGCCGTGCTGCTGTGGGATATCCTGTTTCGCGGTCAGATCGGATTTTCGATTTCGTTTCTGGAAGAAATGTGGTCGCGCAATCTCGGCAACTTGATGATGTCGCCGCTGCGCCCGATCGAGTTCATCGCCTCCCTGATGATCATGAGCATCGTGCGCTTGCTGATCGGGATGGTCCCGGTGACGCTGCTCGCCGTCGCGTTCTTCGGTTTCAATCTTTGGTCGCTCGGCTTCGCGCTCGCGGCATTCTTCGTCAATCTGATTCTGACCAGCTGGTCGATCGGAATTTTCGTCGCCGGACTTTTACTGCGCAACGGCATGGGCGCCGAAAGCATGGCCTGGACCATTATGTTTTTGTTCCTGCCGCTGGCCTGCGTCTATTACCCGGTCGCGGTGTTGCCGCATTGGCTGCAATACATTGCGTGGGCGCTGCCGCCGACTTATGTGTTCGAGGGCATGCGCGCGTTGCTGATCGACCATGTGTTCCGAGCCGACCTCATGCTCGAGGCGCTCGCCTTCAACATCGTGTTATTCGCGATTGCGTCATTGGCTTTCCTAAAGTTGCTGCAAAGTGCCCGGGTTCAGGGCTCGCTGCTGCAAACCGGTGAATAAGCCAAATTGCTCCGCATTTTTAGTGGTTTACAAGGGGCTTTCGGGGTGTAAACCGGACGCGAAGGACTTATTGCTATGTTGACGTCATGACGGAAAAACGACACCTTGTTGCAGCGCAGCAAAGCGCGGGGCCGGGGATTAAGCCTATGCCGATTGGCGAGTTCGACGGGGCGGCAACGCTGCCTGCCGACAATGACGTTTTGCTGTCGACCCCGATGTACTGGCTCTACGAGATGGGTCAGGCCGCGCTCGATCCGTCGCGCGCTCTGGCCGATGCCATGCGGCTGTTCTTCAAGAACCCGGCCAATCCATTCGCGCATACCACCTACGGCAAGTCGGTCGCGGCTGCCGCGGAATTGTTCGAACGCTCGACGCGCCGTTACGGACGGCCGGAGTGGCGCATCGATTCAACGACCATCGGCGGCGAGCTTGTGCCGGTTCATATCAACAGCGTGTGGGAACGCCCCTTCTGCCGGCTGCTGCACTTCGAGCGCGCTTTCACGCATGTGCCGCGGCGCCCGCAGCCGAAATTGCTGATCGTCGCACCGATGTCCGGTCATTACCCCACGTTGTTGCGCGGCACGATCGAGACCTTTCTTCCCAACCACGACGTCTACATCACCGATTGGCGCAATGCGCGCGCGGTGCCGGTCAGCGAAGGCGCCTTCGATCTCGACGACTATATCGACTACATCATCTCGATTTTGCACGTGCTGGCCGGCGACGTGCATGTGATCGCGGTGTGCCAGCCGTCGGTGCCGGTATTGGCTGCGGTTTCGCTGATGGAAGCCGACAAGGATCCTTACGTTCCGCATTCGATGGTGCTGATGGGCGGGCCGATCGACACCCGGATCAATTCCAACTCGGTCAACAAGCTAGCCGAGAATCGCGGGCTCGACTGGTTCCGCAGGCATGTCATCACCAAGGTACCGTTCCCGCATCCCGGCTTCATGCGCAGCGTCTATCCGGGCTTTCTGCAGCTCAGCGGCTTCATGAGCATGAATCTGGACCGCCATCTCGAGGCGCACCGCGATCTGTTTACTCATCTGGTCAAAGGCGACGGCGATTCGGCGCAGAAGCACCGCGAATTCTACGACGAATATCTCGCCGTCATGGATCTCGCCGCCGAATTCTATCTGCAGACCGTCGACACCGTTTTCATCCGCCACGCGCTGCCGAAAGGCGAGATGACGCATCGCGGCCGCATGATCGATCCAGGCATGATCAAGCGCGTCGCCTTGTTGACGATAGAAGGCGAGCACGACGACATTTCCGGCGTCGGCCAGACCGAGGCCGCGCACGCTTTGTGCTCGGGTATCCCGGCCGAGGACAAGGTGCATTATCTGCAGCCAAACGTCGGCCATTACGGCGTGTTCAACGGCTCGCGCTTTCGCGCCGAGATCGCGCCCCGCATCGCCGACTTCGCATTGTCACATAATGGCGCGCGCGCCGGTGTCGTCCGTCCCGCCAAGGTGGCCGCGGCCCGCCGCTGACCTTTACGTGTAAGCCCTTGCGTCATCGCGGCATTTTCAGCCGCGCAAAAGGCGTGGCGAACGGCGGCGAATATGGCAATATTTCCACGCTATTCCGGGATCGGGCGGACCCTTCGCATGCCATTACGCGCGCTTCTCTATCGCCGGCCGAGCGAACCGCCGGCGATCAGCGTCACCTTCGATCGCGAGATCTATCTGGTGCGCGTGCGTCGTCACCGCCAAGCGCGCCGCTATACGCTGCGGATCCAGTCCGCCACGCGCGAAGTCGTGCTCACCATGCCGCCGCGCGGCAGCCTGAGGCAGGCGCGCGAATTCGCCCAGAAGCACGGCGGCTGGATCGCGGCTCGGCTCGGCCGGCTGCCGGCGCCGGCGCCGTTCGCCCACGGCGCGGTGATCCCGCTGCGCGGCGTCGATCACCGCATCGTGCATCGAAGCGCGATGCGCGGTACGGTGTGGACCGAGATCGATGACAATGGCGAACGATTGCTCTGCGTGGCCGGCGAAGCGCCGCATGTCGCGCGCCGGGTTTCGGATTATCTCAAGCGCGAGGTCAAAACCGATCTGGAAATCGCCAGTTGGCGCGCCGCCGAGGATCTCGGCGTCACGTTCAAGCGAGTGTCGATCCGCGATCCGTCGAGCCGCTGGGGCTCGTGTTCGACTACCGGCGTCTTGTCTTATTCATGGCGGCTGATCTTCGCCCCGCCCTTCGTGCTCGATTATCTTGCGGCGCACGAGACCGCGCATCTGATCGAAATGAATCATTCGCGGCGGTTCTGGCGAGTGGTTGAGCGCATCTGTCCGCACGTCGCGCGCGCCAAGTCCTGGCTCGACGCGCACGGCAGCGACCTGCATCGCTTCGGCGTGCCGGACGCCTCGCGCTAGCATCGCGACGTCTCTTGAGGTAGTGACACGTCATGGCCGGGCTTGTCCCGGCCATCCACGTCTCTGGCGCTTTGAAAATTGCAAAGGCGTGAGTGCTCGGCACTGGGCCGGGCATGACGGAGGAAAATGGCGTCATGTTGCGTTCCGGCACTTTCGCGCTCACGGCATTGCTGGCGGCTTTGAGTGCAATCGGCCCGCTCACCACCGATATGTATCTGCCGTCGCTGCCGGATATCGCGCGCCAGCTTTCGGCTTCGACCGCGCAGGTGCAGCTCACCATATCGGCCTATCTGTTTGGCTTTGCCGTCGGCCAAATTCTCTACGGTCCGGTGTCCGACCGGCATGGCCGCAAGCCGGTGCTGCTGGCGGCGGTCGGGCTTTATTGCGCGGCGAGCCTCGCTTGCGCGCTCTCGACTTCGATCGAGATGCTGATCGCGGCGCGGGCGCTGCAGGCGCTCGGCGGCTCTGGCGGCATCGTGCTGGCGCGCGCCATCGTGCGCGATCTCTATGCGGGCGCGCGCGCCGGTCGTGAATTATCGGTGATCGGATCGGTGACGGCGTTGGCGCCGGTGCTGGCGCCGGTCGCCGGCGGCATGTTGCAGACCGGCTTCGGCTGGCGCTCGATTTTCTTCGCGTTGGTGGCGGCCGGACTCACTGGCGCCGGCGTGGTCTGGATTCTGCTGCCGGAAACGCTGAGCCGGCGCGCGGCCGAGCCGGTGTCGCCGTCGTCGATGCTGAAATCCTATCGCGTGGTCGCGCGCAATTCGGCCTATTTGGCCTATCTCGGGCTCGCCACGACCAGCTATGCGGGATTGTTCGCCTGGATTTCCGGTGCCTCCTTTGTGTTGCAAAACCTTTACGGGCTGTCGCCGTTTCACTTCGGCATCGCCTTTGCGCTCGGCTCGGTCGGCTACATGACCGGTACGACTTTGGCAGCGCGGCTTGTGCTGCGGCTCGGGCTCGACCGAACCATCGGCTTTGGCGGCGGCGCCTGCGCCGCCGGCGGTCTCGGCATGGTGGTCGCGCTTGCGCTCGGATTGACTTCGGCTACGTCATTGGTGTTGCCGATTGCGGTCTATCTCGCCGGCCTCGGCATGGTATTGCCGCAATCGATCGCCGGCGCGATGACGCCGTTTCCGGAGCGGGCGGGCGCGGCCTCCGCGCTGCTCGGCTTCGTGCAACAAAGTGCAGCGGCGCTGTGCGGGGCGATCGTCGGAGCCTTGCTCGGCTCGAGCGCCTGGCCGCTCGCCGCCGCGGTGGCGGCAATGGGTTGCGCGACGCTGGGCTTATGGATTGTGACGCGCGCGCTGCGGGCGCGCGCCGCCAAACAGCATTAGGGCGTGAACTTATAAATGAGCGGCGGTGAGCAATGATCGCCAATGTCCGCTTTACCCCAGCCATAAGCAGACAAATATTGCGGTGCCACGAATATCCGCTTTGTGCCAATTTCAGACCAAGCGGCCTTTTGATCAGTAATAGAGCATTGAGCTAGTTGCTACGGCCGCATGTCGAGGAAATTCGGCATCGCGATCCAGTCCATGATCCCCTTCGGCGTCTGTAGCAATTTCGCCATCCGGCGATCATCATCGGTCTCGATACCGACGCCGAGCTGCGTGCCGAGCATCCGGCTGTGCGAGACGATGCGTTCGCTTAGGGGCTGACGGACCGCATTGTAGGCCGCTAGCGCCCGGTCAATGTCATCGTAGTTGACAAGCGCTTCCGCCAGCGCTTGCGCTTCCGCGCCAGCCTTGGAGACGCCAAAACCGATGTGTGGGCGCGGCGTCGAGGCGGCGTCACCCACCAGTGCGGCACGGCCGAACGCCAAGGAGGGCGAGCAGAAATCGTAGACAGGCGTGAAAAACGGCTGGTCGATGTGGTGTATACAATCAATGTACTGTGGCGGCAGCAGAACCTCGGCTTCGCTGCGCATCTGCGCAATCAAATCCTTGCGCACGAGTGGCGGCGGAACGCCGAATTCGTATTCGCGCCCTTGATCGTCCGTGCACATCTGCTTCAGCTTGGTAGCGTCCGCTACACGATACCAACCGAAATTGTAGCGCCGGTGGCCAGCACGCAGTTCGTCATCCGCCCCGGAAATCGGGTATCCGAGCGCCTGAAGCTGCTCGCCCAGAAAAAACGAGTAATAGGGGAACATCGTCTGCCGCGTTCCCGCCGAAAGATCAGACTCGTTGGGTGCGCCGCGCCAGATAAAGTAGCCGGAATAAACTGGCTGCACCTTGGGTGCGACATGGCCGCGGACGCTGGACCGGAAGCCGTCGCATCCTACGAGGAGATCGGCGCGCTCGCGGCGTCCGTTGGCGAAGTAGACGTCGACGCCGCTGCCGTCCTGCTCGACGCGCTCGAATGCGTATCCGAAGTGATAGTGCTGTCTATCGACCACCTTCAACAAGGACTGCCGCAGGTGGTCCCAGGATGTGACGATCTGGAGTTGCGGCTTTTCGGCAATGACACTGCCGTCACGGTCGAACGTGACGCGCTTGTAGACGATAACACCGATATCGACGGTGCCCGCGCCGCATTTGTCTAGCGCCTCGAGCAGTTCCAGATGGGTGGCAAAGATTCCGACGCCACGGCCGATCAGCTCGATTGATGAGCGCTCATAGATACTAACGCGCCAGCCAATGCGGCGAAGAAACGCCCCTACGAACAGACCGGCTATAGAACCGCCGACGACGATGGCGCGACGCGGGGACTTTTCAGTCATTTCCATGCACCTCCGCGCCATACTGCAGGTTGAACAAGCGTATGGATTTTACGCACCCAGGCAAGGGGGCTTGCAGGACCGTCACAATGGGGCCTGGGACTTCCGCTTCGGGTCAAAAGCAGACAAACCGGTAGATCGGTGCGATGTCTCCTTTGCGCCCAATAGCGGATACTAGGCAGGCCGTTAATGAGTGCACGCCCTAGTTCCTGCTGCGTCCAAACAGATTGTCGAGCAGCCAGCCGTCGAGGCTGGCGCCGCGCGCGGATGGCGTATTGCCGGCCGATTGAATCGGTGCCGGCGGCGCCGGCGCCATTCCATTCGTTGCGGGCGTGGGTGCGCGCGTATAGCCATTGAACAATCCGGCGATCGTGCCGCCGGCCGGCGGGCCGGGCAAAGCGGCGACCGGGATGCCTTGATGGGCGCCGCGCATGAAGCGGCTCCAAATCTCCACCGGCAATCCACCGCCGGTGACCTTTTTTGTGGGTGTGCCGTCGTCATTGCCGAGCCAGACGCCGGTCACGAGATGCGCCGTATAACCGATGAACCAGGCGTCGCGGAAATCCTGCGATGTGCCGGTCTTGCCCGCGGCTGGCCAGCCTGGCAGCGTTGCCTTGCGGGCGGTGCCGATGAGCAAAGTTTGCGCCATCATCTCGTTCATCATCGCCACGTAACGCGCCTCGATGATGCGGCCGAGCGGTTGCCCGTTATGGGTATAAAGCACCTTGCCGTTGCTCGCCGTGATGCGCTCGACCACGTGGGGCACGACCGCCAGTCCGCCATTGGCGAACGGCGCGTAAGCGCTGACTAGTTCGAGCGGCGAGACTTCCGAGGTGCCGAGCGCGATCGAGGCGTTGGGTTCGAGCTTCGAGGCGATGCCGAGTCGGTAGGCTGTGCGGATCACCGCCATCGGCGTGAACTCCAGCGTCAGGCGCACCGACACCGTGTTGAGCGACAGCGCCAGCGCCTTGGTGAGCGTGACCGGCCCGAAATATTCGTGACCGTAGTTTTCCGGCTGCCAGCCTTTGATCTTGATCGGTGCGTCCTGACGCACGGTGTCGGGCGTCAACCCGTGTTCGATCGCGGTGAGATAGACGAATGGCTTGAACGCCGAGCCGGGCTGGCGCTTGGCGGCGACCGCGCGGTTGAATTGACTCTCGCCATAGTCGCGCCCGCCGACCATAGCGCGCACCGCGCCGTCCGGCGTCATCGCCACCAGCGCGCCCTGGCCGACGCCGTTCTTGTCGCCCTTCTGCGCCAGTTCCTCGGTGAGCGCCTGTTCCGCGTTGGCCTGCATCGCACTGTCGATCGTGGTCCGCACCACGATGTCTTCGTCGACGTGGCCGAGCACGTCGTTAATAGCGTCCATCACCCAATCGGCGACGTAGTTGGCCGAGCCCATGTCGCCCCGCGCCGCTACGCGCGGCGGATGCGCGAGCGCGGCATGCGAACTCGCCTCGTTGATAAAATGCAGGTCGGCCATGGCGGCGAGCACGATTTGCGCGCGCCGCTCGGCACCGTCGAAATTGCGCGTCGGCGCCAGCCGTGACGGCGATTTCACCAGACCGGCGAGAAGCGCGGCTTCCGGCAGCGAGAGCTGACGCGCGGATTTTCCGAAGTAGCGCTGCGAGGCCTGCTCGATTCCATAAGCGCCCGAACCGAAGTAAACGCGGTTCAGATAAAGTTCGAGAATCTGCGTCTTGGAAAATTTCCGCTCCAGCCAAACCGCGAGCATCGCCTCCTGCAATTTGCGATGGATGGTGCGTTCCTGAGTTAAGAAGAGATTCTTCGCCAATTGCTGCGTGATGGTGGATGCACCTTGGGCCACTCCGCGGTGCAGAATATTGGCGACGACGGCGCGCGCGATGCCCCAGGGATCGACGCCGTAATGCTGGTAGAAGCGCCGATCCTCGATGGCGATGAAGGCTTTCGGCACGTAGCTCGGCATTTCCTTCAGCGGCAACACGGCGCCGCCGGCATCGCCGCGGATCGCAAGCGGACGGCCGGCCACATCGACGATTTGGATCGAGGGCGGCCGCTTGGGGATTTCCAGCGATTGAATCGGCGGCAAGTGCGCGCCGGTCCAGGCGATCACGCCGATGGCGCCGATGACCAGCCACAGGCCGAGCACAAAACTCCAATAGATCGTGCGGCCGATGAGCGAGCGCTTGGTCCGCGCTTTGCGCGACTTGCGCGCGCGTTTTTTTCTGGCCGGGGGTTTGCCGCCACCGCCTGGGCGGTCATTCGCGTCAACGCGCAGTTCGGGACTGCTGTCGAACACCGGCTCCC
>Ga0134126_10011914_pt1 | contig 10975 bp, 10 predicted proteins | sample KB31752_FD_96881 | JGI IMG/M metagenome (GOLD analysis project Ga0134126, IMG submission 96881) | Terrestrial soil microbial communities with excess Nitrogen fertilizer from Kellogg Biological Station, Michigan, USA - KB3-175-2 | ecosystem: Environmental > Terrestrial > Soil > Unclassified ...
GCGACCGGGCTGCTTCTGCTCCCCGGGTCCCTGATGTGCTCGCTGGAGCAGTGATTCGGCGGCTTGCGCGATCTCCTGCTCGGTCGGATTCCTCCCCGCAGCGGTCAGTTGATCGCGAGCGTGTTCCCAGGCCAACTCGCCGAAAGGCGTGGGGGAGGAGGACAGGTGTTTCCAGAACACCGTGATCCAGCCGCCGTCCCAGTGATTTCGGACCCAGATTCGGGACACGTCATAGGGGTCCAAGTGGATCTCCCACAAGTCGCGTTTCGCCTTCACACCCGAGCGCTGCCCGCGGAATGGGGACAGTCCATCTCCGTCGTAGACCCGGTGGCTGAGCTTTATGCCGTAGGCGTTGATCGCTCTCCAGGTCGCGGGAAGCAACTCGATGTAGTCCTCGGCAGACAGCGCGACTGGGACATACCCAGCAGCCTCGACTAGAGCCGCGTACTTCTCGTTCGGGGTGAACGCCCTGCCAGGCGCGGACGGGTCTCGCAGTCCGTCATGGGGCCTGTTCTGCCATGAGGCGACAACCCACTCGTTTAGTAGGCCCTGGAGTTCCATGAGCGACCATAGCGGCTCCTTGTCAGCCCGGCGGCCTCGGAACTCCACCGATCGCCCGAGGTAGCCTGAAACAAACTGCGCGAACAGGGAGGCGACCGAGCCGAGAGTCCGCTCGATGTGCGGCTTGTCGGTCGGGGTCCGAGGGTGAGCTGGCTGGACAGTAATACCAAGCATTCGGCATGACGAACGGAAGTTCTGGGAGATGAACGCCTTCCCGTGATCGCACACGATCGTCTCCGGCACGATGACGGGCAGGGCGGCAGCATGCTGTAGTCGCTGGTCGAGTTCAAGCAGGCGGGCGTGGGGGAGGACCGAACGCGCCATGCTCAATGCCTCAGTCCAACCGGGTCTCACCGGCTCTGGCGTCACTGTCCGGGCTAGCAGCAGCGAGGCGTCCACCGACTTCGTTGTCGGGCGAAGCACTGCGGCGGTGATCGTACGGGTGGCCAGGTCAACCATGCCAGTCAGCTCGACTCGTCCCGGGACTCCGTCGTCGAGCATCACCATGACGTCGAGGGGAGTGGAGTCGATCTCTACGATCTCACCCGGACGGCCCGCAGTCAGCTGCCGGAACGGGCGGTCCGGGCGGTTAGTCAGCGACTGGCGCGTCCGGGCCGATCCCGTGGTGTGCAGGCCTGCGGTGACGCGCTCAAAGAGCCGGTAGAACGTCGCCCTGGCGGGCATTGGGACCGTGTCTGGGCCGTACTGGTTAGCGAGGATTTCTTTGGTTCGCCACATGTAGAAGCTCGCCGACTTGGTGGACTGAGTCGACTGCTCGGCGACAGCCTGTTGGAGCGCGTCCAGAACGCGCTTGTCGGTACGGCCCGAGACCCGGGTGGCGCGGTCAGCGCGATGGTCGACCAGCCCTACCAGTCCCTGGCTCTCGTACCGTTGCCGCTTGCGCTTGACTGTTCGGGCGGTAACCTGCTCGCCACATGCGGCGAGTTCGGCGGCCTTGGTCTCTTCCCTCTGCGCAAGAGAGAAGCGCTCTGGGTCGTAGCCGGGACGCGGTCCCGATCCTGGAGAGGCTTCCAGGTCCATTCCTGTGAGGATCTCGACAACGTGCCGCTCCCAGCGGAGCGCGTCGGCGGCAGCATCCGCACGAAGCCCGGTCAGCGCAGAGGCCGACAGCGGAGGTCTCTTGGCCGTGGTACCGCCGATCACCTCGAAGCCGTCGCTGGCTAGCAGGTGGGCTAGCTGCACAACACTGGCCTGGCCATTATGGTCGGCGAGCCGGATCAGAGTACCGGAGAAGCCGACCACGGTCTGAGTGGTTCCATCGAAGCGAATCCGGTTACCGACCTTCAGCACGCCCGGGCGAGATGCGCTCATCGCGGTAGCTCTTTCTGCGTGAGGCTGACAATGCTGCCTGGGCCCAAGAGGCCGCTTCCGAGTTCGACAGCCAGCGAGTGCTTCCAGAGCAGGTGGTAGAGCACTGGGAGCACCGCAAGCGGATCCCCGGCAAGGCGCGCACCTGTCATAAGCGGCGTTGGTTCAGCGAAGACCTGGGTAAGCGCTGATGCGATCGAGCCTTGGAAACATCGTGTGTGCCGGTATCCAGCCAGCCACCGCACGTTTGCTGCCAGGGTCGCGTCCGGGCCGCCGGGCCGCCGGAAGACCCAGCCGACGCGGCGGCATGCACGCTCGACAGCCGCCAGCGCTTCGGCGTCAGCCGATTCCATGCTGTCGTCCGCTTGGACCTCGACCACGGTGCCTGTGCCGTCTGCAAGCCTGGCGAAATAGTCAGGCGCGTGCCGATGCTCCTCGCCGCCTTGGCGCCAGGTCAGCCAGAAGGGCTGAGATGAGAAGCCAACGACATCAGGGTCGAAGTCCAGCATCATCGCGATGTCACGCTCGGCCCAGGACTCGAAGCCAACGTGGGCGTCCATCGTGGCCGCGTAGTACAGCCCGGGGAAGTTCTTCTGCCCGCGATACGAGGGGAATGCCCTGACCTGTGCCACGCGCTCGAACCTGACATTCCACAGCTCAGCAAGCGGTCCTTGCCGGGTTCCACCGACATCCTCAACGTATTCCAACTCAAAAATATTAGATACATCGAGAGATACATCGAATACAGATACTGACGAGGCCATGGCAGGACGATACGGCGAGCAGGGTCTATCTCACGGAAACGACACGCCCGGGGAACCGCATTCGTTGACAACCCGGCCCAAGAGGCCAGAACCAACGGACATCCCTAGAGCGAGGACCAGGTTGAGCGAGACAGCAGCGGCCACGGTCCGGGTTCGTCTCACCGAAAGTGGTCCTGTAACGCCGTTTGGGGCCAACTTCAGTGAGACTCGGACCAGATTGAGCGAGACAGGACAGCAGGTGCAGTTCGACGGGCACGCCTGACTGGCTGAGCGGAGCTCCAACTTTACATAATGTGCATTATCGGCACATCGAAGTCCTGCCCGACGTGAACTTGAGACGGCTGTGTCCCCGTCTCACGGAAGTTGGCGAATCTCACTCATCTTGGCGAACGACTTGGCGAGGGGAAGCTCATTCGCCAGGAGCCTGAGACGAGCCGTCGAGTCTGCCCACGCCAGAACACTGCACGCACGGCGGAATCCACCGACGAAAGCTCAACAGTGAGCTTCGACCTCTGCATCATCGTGCATCACTGCTCTATCTAATTGGCCGCCATCTAGAGCGTGTCGTTCGCAATTTCGATAGCATTCAGGCATCTGGTAGACGTCGGCCGCCGCAAAAAGGAATCGACCGCTCCCGAAGCGCGGCCACATCCGGCCGCTGCACTACCAGGCCGGCGCCCGCCCGCTGCTGTCCAAGCTCGGGTACCGTATTGATAATTCCGTGCGAATTATTACAAAGATGAACAATTACGCCGCGAGTAACGAGAAGATCCGGTCCTGTAGAATGCCGTGCTAACTTATGCGCTCACTCCGAGGAGTTTCAGAGGAGCGTCGAATCCCGGCACGCAGGGGAGGCGGTTCGAGTGCAGCTTCTTCATTCCTTCAAATCGCGTGCGGCAACGACCTTGGCCCTGGCCACGGTGGCCGCGGTCCTGAGTCTCGCTCCTTTCGCTAGCGCTTCCGCAGCGACCTCGCCGTCGTTCGTCCAGGGCAACGCTTTCGCGACGGGCGGCCGGGTCGCATCGACGACGAGCGCCCTGTCCTCGCCGGTCGGCGCGGGTGACTTGCTGGTCGGCTGGTTTGCCCAGTACAACACCGCGGGCCAGGTCCTGGTCTCCGACAATGTGAACGGGGCCTGGACTCGCGCTCCCGCGTCAACGACGTTCCAGAACGACACTGGCGACATCGCCCTCTACTACGTGGCCAACTCCAAGGCCGCGCCCAATGGGCTGACCGTGACAGTCTCGGATGGCTCAACGGCCTACCTGCAGGGCTCGCTGGCCGACTATTCAGGGGTGGCGGTAGCCGGCCCGCTCGATCAAATAGTCTCGGCGCGAGGCGTGGGCACGGTGGTCGACACGGGGCCAACAGCCTCCGCTCCCGCCGGTGAGCTGGTGTTCTCAGGGCTGGTCACTGGCGGCAACCCGTCGTCGGTGACGCCAGGAAGCAGCGACGGAGTCAGCTACACCGCTCGAGCGCATACCTCGTCCGGCAGCGCATACGGGGAAGACATCCTCTCTTCGGCCGCGGGCGCCCAGCACGGTACGGCGACGCTGGCCTCCTCGACCGACTGGTACGCGGTCGCCGCGACGTTCCGGCCCACCTCGGCCGGCGACACACAATCGCCTTCGGTTCCGACCGGACTGCACACGACCAGCGTGTCCACAAGCAGCGTGAGCTTGGGATGGTCGCCCTCGACCGACAATATCGGCGTGACGGGATACACCGTTTACCGGAACGGCGCTTCAGTGGGGACGGTGAGCACGACATCGTTTGCCGACAACACCGTCAGCGCCGGAACAACGTATACCTATACAGTCGACGCCTTCGACGCCGCGGGCAATCACTCTGCTCAGTCGCAACCGCTACAGGTGAGTACGCCCGCGCGTTCGCCCGCCTTCGTGCAAGGCGCGGCCGACTCGCCGGGCACCCGTTCGACGTCGACAACGCTGACACTGACACAGCCCGTGGCCACCGGCGATCTCCTGGTCGGGTGGTTCGCTCAGTACGACTCGACTGGGCAGGTGCACGTCTCCGACAGCGTGAACGGAGCATGGACCCGCGCGTCCTCCGAGACGTTCACCAACGGCGGCGGCGACATCGCCCTGTATTACGTGCAGAACACCAAGGCCGCTCTGTCGGGCTTGACGATCACGATTTCCGCTTCCGTGGCTACCTATCTGCCGAGCGCCGTGTCCGAATACTCGGGCATCTCCACGACTAACGCACTCGACCAGTCGGCCGCCGGCAAGGGGGTGGGCACGACCGCCGCTTCCGGCTCCACCGCCGCCGTCGCGAGCGGCGAACTCATCTTCGGGGGCCTCATCACGGGAGGCCAGCCGCTTACCGTGACCCCTGGCAGCAGTCAAGGCGCCCCGTTCACCCTCGAAGCCCATAACGGGAGCCAGTCGGCGGACACAGCGGGAATTCTTTCCGGAGCCACCGGGACACAGCAATCGCAGTTCACGCTCGAGCGTAGCAGCGACTGGTACGCGGTCGTGGCCACGTTCCGTCCCGGTCCTTAAGGTCACCCCATGGGGTGCAGTGAGGGCCCAAAGATCCAATTCTTCTGATTTCTCCCAACGGCCCTTGGTTCCCCGTTTGCACGCCTACTCCCCTGCCACTGCCGTCCACTCCCGGCAGATCCCGCTACCCTGGTCATGACGCCTGCGCCGGGGTCTGCTCGAAGACGTAGTACACCGCCAGTAGTGCGCTGACCAGCAACGACGCAGGTGCGCTCAGGTAGGCGATCCCGATCGCAGCCCCGTACACGATGCTGCCGCTGGAGAACCGGACCAGCGCTGCACGGGCACGGGCACCGGACAGCGGCACCTTCAGGTGGGAGCGGCGGATCGACCACCAGAAGAGCGCCCCGAAGCTCAGCGACATCCCAAGGAATACACCCTGGTAGATCGCCGCCGCCAGCGAGGCATCTGGCCCGCCGCCCCTCAGGTAGTCCGCAATCGTCGCAGTCGCGAACGGGATAGAGATGACGAAGAAGAGGAGCAGCAGGTTCAAGAACAGCAGGGGACGGTCGATCTCGGAGAAGTTTCCCACCACCGCGTGGTGGTTGACCCAGATAATCCCGATCGTCAGGAAGCTGACGACATAGGCGGCGAACGCCGCCCAGTGGTCTGCGAGTTGCTGGCCGAGTGGCCCATGTCCCGGGCCGGGGACGGCAAGGTTCAGCGCCAGGAGGGTTATCGCCACCGCGAAAACCCCGTCGCTGAACGCCTCCAGCCTCCCGCTCTCCACTGCACCGCGTTAGCCCGCCTCCCCTCTTCGCCGGGCATGCTTGCTACGGGGATGCGGGCTCTCGGTTGTGATGCCCACCCCCGGCTGCTGCCCTCCCCTGGGCTCATCAGGGATGGCGAGTGCCGTGACAGCCGTGGCCTGTAGCCCCATCCGTAAGGGATGTTGGCCAGCCGGCACTTTTGCACGCGAGGATGGTCCGGGAGGGCACGAGGCGGAGGTGAGCCAGATGCGAACCAGGACGTGGACAACGCGGCCCACGCTTTCCTTTGAGCTGTCGCGGCGATTGGTAGACGCGGCTGTGGCTGCGGCTGCAGAGGGTGGGCTGTGCGTTACCGTCGTGACCGTCGATGAGTCCGGCGTGCTCAGGGGGTGTGCCGGATGGATCAGGGGGGTGTGCCGGATGGATGGCGCCCCGCTGGTCAGCCTGCAGACGGCGATTAGCAAGGCGTACGCAGCCGCCGCCATCGGCATGCCGCCGGACGATTTCTTCGCCGCGATCGAGCCGGACCCCGCGGCCGTCGCGTCGTTTGCGAACCGGCCAGCACTCGCCCTGATCGCGGGAGGCCTGCCGGTGCTGGCCGACGGCCAGGTCGCGGGGGCTATCGGGGTCGCGGGGGCGATGACAGCGGCCGAGGACCGCGCGATTGCCGAGACGGCGCTGGCGGGCGCCGCCGGGTGAGGTGCTACGAGTCCGTGACGGATTCCGCCGCGAGCGAGACGAAGCGCTGCACGGCGGGCCTGGTGTCGCCAGTCCGCCAGGCGACGCACATCGTAGTGGGCGGCAGCCCCGCGCTCCGGACAAAGCACACACCGGGACGGCCGTGGAACGTGGCCGCCGACGCCGGGCACAGGCCAATGCCGTGCCCGGCTGCGACGTGCTCGCACCACTCGTCGACGGTCCGGGCGGTGGCGCCGATGATCGGCACGTCGCCGCTGGGCCCGGGGCCTGATGAGCCAGTCGTCCTGCCAGGCCCGCGGCTCGCAGCCGTCAGAAGCCAAGTCGGCGGTAACGAATGGCAGTCCGCCGACGTCCGCCAGGCTGAGCTCTCCGCGTGCCGCGAGCGGGTGCCCGGCCGGAAGCACGAACACGCGTGGCTCCGACCGCACCGTCGCCAGCTCGATCCCGGGGGCCGCGACCGGCGGGCGCAGCAGCGCGACGTCACTGCTGTGGTCGAGCAGGCCGGCCGACGGCTGAGTCATGTCGAAGATCTGCAGGTGCATCTCGACGGCCGGGTACGCGCTCTCGAAGGCGGTGAGCAGCTGGGTTCTGGTCTCGTTCTCGGAGCCGGACCCGACCCCTACCGAAAGCTTGCCGGAGACCGCGCGGGCAGCGTTGCGGGCGGCCGTTACGCCGCGGTCCAGGCCGGCCAGCGTCTCCCGCGCGACGGTGAGGAACGCGGCGCCGGCGGGCGTGAGCGTGGCACCCTTGTTCGTCCGGTTCAGCAGCTGGGTTCCCGACAGCGTCTTCCAGCTGCCGGATCTGCGTGCTGAGGACCTGCTGCGCGACGTGGACACGGTTCGCGGCGGCGGTGAAGCTCGCCTCGTCGGCGACCGCGACGAAATACCTGAGATGGCGCAGCTCAATGTTCATCGCCAGCCCATCCTAACCGCGGGGGAAAGTCGGCCATGATGCGGGACACGGTGCCCTCGAGGGAGGCGAGTACCTTTTCCACTGCCTCGGGGTCATGTCCGGCGCGGTGCGACTCCTCGAGGTCGCTTGTCGCGATCTCGTAGAATCCCTGTTCGGCGCAAGCTTTGGCTACCGACACGCCGCGCCTTTGATGCGGCGGGCGTCGCGGGATCATCATCAGCCTCTCTCGGGAGTCCGCAAAGTTCCTGAGCCAGAACTGCGGGACAAGGTGATGCCTGGTCACACCGCCACCGTATGCAGGCCCGCCGGCCCGGGCAAACCGATTTCCGGCACTGTTGCTTATCCCGATTCGGCGGCACGTGGCCATGGTGGCGTCGGCTCAGCCGTACTGGACCGCGGTGCTGCGAAGCGGCCGGTCGCCGTGGGAGCCGAGCTTGGTGAACTCGTCAGCGACGTCGACGAAGTGGCTGCCGTAGAAGTGGATGTTCTCGTCGTGGATTCGCCAGATGTGGGCCCGGACGGCGTCGTCAATGTCGCGGCCGGATCGGCGCAGCGCAGTGTCGGCCAGAAGCTCGCGCGATGCTAAGCGTTGGATTTCCGCTGGATGATCCGAGTCGGCCAATGACACCTCGCCTCCGCATCGGCGCTCACCGGCATCATCTTCACTGAGACGAAGACGCAATCAGCGACTCACACAAACTGATGCAGCCCACGTTCGTGTTCGTCGGTGTGAGCCTCGGTGCCGGCGGGGTGCTGCTGCTCGCGCAGATGAACGAATACGGCGTGGACCGGACCACGATCGGCATCACGTTCTTCACCGGCTCCGCCGGGTTCGCTCTCGCCAGCCTGAGCAACGGCCTGCTGATACACCGGCTGGGCGTCCGGATGCCGCTGGCCGTCGGCAGCGGCGCGTACGTACTGGCCGGCCTGTGCCTGGCCGCCCGTCCACCGTTCGCGGCGTTCGTGGCCGTCCAACTGCTGGCCGGGTATGGCACCGGGATCCTCGAGTCGGTGCTCACCACCTACCTTGCGGCGCTGCCCGGTGCGACGACGCTGGTCAACCGCCTGCACGCGTTCTTCGGCGTCGGCGCGCTTATCGGGCCCGCCTTTGCCGCCTGGATGGTCGGCTTCGCCCCCTGGACCGTAGTCATGCTGGTGCTGGCGGTGGCCGGCGTCCCGCTGGTAGCTGGCTTCCTCGCTGCCTACCCGCGCGCGCTGTCGGCAGGGCCAAGGTCAAAGTCAGTTGACCACGGAACGGTGGGTGGTGACTCACCCGGCTCAGCCAGGCACCTGGTCGCCGCGCTGCGTGACCCTGGCGTGCTGCGCGGCGCGGCGATGCTGCTCGTCTACGTCGGCCTGGAAGTCGGCGTGAGTAACTGGGGCTTCAGCTACCTGGTACAGGCCCGCGGCCTGAGCAGGACGCTCGCCGGTTACTCGGTGAGCGGTTTCTGGCTAGGGCTGACCGCTGGCCGGTTCCTGATAAGTCCGGCCGCAAACCGGGCCGGTCTGAGCACGGGCGGCATGATGTACGCGTGCCTCGCCGGGATCACCGCCACCGCGACGCTCGGCTGGCTGTCGCCGACCGCCGCGGCCACCAGCGCGGCGCTGGTCGCCCTTGGCTTCTTCCTCGGGCCGGTCTTCCCGACCACCATGGCGGCCGCGCCGCGGTTGACCACGCCGGAACTAACCCCAACGGCCATCGGCGTGCTGAACGCCGGATCCACCATTGGCGGTGCCGGACTGCCCTGGGTGGCCGGCGCGATCGCCCAGGCCGCCGGGATATGGACGCTGATGCCGTACACCGTCGCACTCGCCGTGGTCCAGATCGCCGTCTGGCGGCCGCTCGCCGTCCGGATCAGGGCCGCACCCGCTGACCCCGAAACCGGGCCGGCCGACCCGGTCGGCGATCTCAGCCAGCCGGTTCTGTAACCACTCGCGTGCGCCGGCATCCGGCACGCTGTCCGGAAAGGCTGCTCCGGAATCGACACGACGGTGGGACGTACGATGTCGCCAGCGTCTCACGGACGCGTCGTTTCGCAGGACTTCTCCGACGTGTTGGGTGAGACGGGACAGTCCCGTTGTCCCGTCAGGCGCGAAGATCACTCGCCAAGAACTTGAGAGTTTCACCCATCTGCACCTCAGCCGCCGCATCCGCTTACGCGGCCCGATCGCCGGACTTGGCGATCGCGGCGTCCTCCTTGGGGGGACGCCCGCGCGGCCGCTTCCGCGGTACGACCGTGCCGCGCAGGAGCAGTTCCCCGCCCCAGACGCCCCACGGCTCGCGGCGGTCAAGCGCGCCCTCCAGGCAGGCCACGCGGATCCGGCAGCCCTGGCACAGGACCTTCGCCGCCTCGACGTCCGTAGGCGCCTCGGCGAAGAACAGTTCCGGGTCCTCCACACACGGCAGGTCGTGCCCTGCCGGCACGTCGGCGACGTTGCAGAATGCTGCGATCCCACCCTGCGCGACGTTCTCGTCGACGCTCGAATCGATTACCTCAAGCGAGGCATGGCACAAGCCAGCCGCCTGCAGGTCCCCCTCGGCACCCGAGCCGACGAGGAGGCTCGGCGACGCGGACCCGATACTCATGCAGGGTTCCGCCGGGATGGGTCAGCGGGACCGCGCCCGCCTTGGGCAGGGGCCGTCTTGGGCGGCTCGCACCTGCGGACCTTCGGCGCCCCCAGGTACCGGGTGCGGCTGATCACGTCCGCGGCCTGGTCCAGGTCCGCGCCCACGGCCAGGAACTCTCGCACGATCTCATCCGCGAGCAGGTCGGCATCAGGCACCGACCGCTCCCAGGACGTCGGTTGCCGCGGGCCTCCCACGGACAATCGACCGGGGCAGCTCAGTGACGGCGGACTGGGGTCAGGCTGCGCCACCTCGCACATTGCGTTCCCAAACATCATCTGCTCCTCGGTACCGTTCTCGGTTCCTGGAGACTCGCTTCGTCTCCCTATTCTCGATGTTTGGGCTAAGGCCCCTCCCCGCTCTATTGGTCGTTCGCCTTATCTTCCGTCGGCCCGCGCCCCATCCGCCGGGTGACCTCCTTGGCCCGCCGCGCGCATCCACCGCCCTGTCCGCCGGGACGCAGCTCAGGGGCCTGCTACACCACGGTCACCTCGGCCCCGCGCCGACGCAGCCAGTGGGCGAGCGCAGGCCCCGCGATGCTCGCCCCCGCCACAGCCCCGTCTCCGAAATCGACAAGATGAGTGAGACAGACAGTGGTTCCGGCGTCTCAGCGACATGTCGACTTCGAGGTTCCCGCCGACATGATGGCTGAGACGGGACACACATCGTGGAGACCATCGACCGCATCGGAGAACCCAGCCTGCCCACCAGCAAGGCACCTGCTCGTCGGGCACCCTCTCCCCCGGCACACGCAGCCCGTTAACCCCCCGCCTCGTGAAGCACACCCAGCAGATAGCCCGCGAAGTCCGGATGGTCGGGGCGGATGCGCCGCCGGCACGCTCCGCCAGC
>Ga0134126_10011915_pt1 | contig 10974 bp, 8 predicted proteins | sample KB31752_FD_96881 | JGI IMG/M metagenome (GOLD analysis project Ga0134126, IMG submission 96881) | Terrestrial soil microbial communities with excess Nitrogen fertilizer from Kellogg Biological Station, Michigan, USA - KB3-175-2 | ecosystem: Environmental > Terrestrial > Soil > Unclassified ...
AGCCCTCTTTCCGCACCAGCGGAGAGAGGGCCGACCAGTCCCGTATGTACGGGATAGTCGGGGTGAGTAGTCGCCGTGGCGCATTGGCGGTAATGTCGCTTGGTTAGCACTCACCCGATCATCTCCGCCAGCCGGCGGATTGATCACCCTCTCTCCGCTGCACGGAAAGAGGGTAAAGCAGCCGATTTTTTAAAAGCGATTTCCCTGGGGATTAGCCCCCCTCTAAACCTGCCCGGCAGGCAGGTCCTTCCCCCGATAGGGCGAGGCTTTAATTAGCAACCTCCACCCGGCATGCCGTTTGCATAAAATGTATTAAATTGGCATGTTTTAACGACTAATATTCCTACATGAATAAAAGAAAAATTGTTTATGCGATTTGTGCCGAGGACATTTATCGCGTGGCGAAAGACATCGATCAGGAATTAACCGAACAAGAGGTATCAGAAATTTCCGGCAAATTGGGCGACTATATCGATTGGCAGCAAGCGATTGAAAATGCCATTTCAGATTGTTGCAGGAAGCCGGCGTTTAATGAGGGTAATTCCTGACATTCACGTTCACACCTAAACGGGGAAAGGCTAAGGGTGGACGCTTAGCCGGTGGGCATTACATTTACTCGAATTTTGAATTTCTCCAGGCTTTAAGGAGTTGATTTCCTTTATTTTCGTCAACATACATAATCGTCACTGTTAATTCGACCTTATCAAACAACCTATTATACATCAAAACGTTAATCTTTAATTTATTGGGTAAAGTGGAAATTACTTTAAGGCATTGAAAATTAAGCTTATCGACCGTCTCTGTTGTAATGGTCGAGTCGACCTTGGTGCCTGGGGGCATTTGCTGACTAATACTGTTATATACAATATCGTCGACTCGTTTACAGACTATTTTGAAATCACCATTAATGGAAGGATCAAAAGGCTGATAACTGGATGAAAAATAATGCAGTTGATCACTTTTAAATGAAAAAATTGGTATAGAGTTGTCGACGATCGTTTGATTAGTTGTTTTTTCCATAGCAACACGGCCCTTCTCTTTAATCTCTGTTAACTCTTGCTGACTTAAAGTCTTGAAATCTTTGGGTATGGTAACGTGCCAATTAAACTGCTTAAAGTAGAATTCATGTTTTGTCGTGTCAACCTGGGCATGGCACAGAGGCATAAACAATAAACAGGAACAAACAATTAGTAAACTATACTTCATAATTGAAATTAATTGTTAAATGAAACTACTCAAAATCGAAACTACAGATAATTTCTCTGAAGTTTCGATGCCAGTTGACAGTTAATTCGTCGGTCGGGATTCATTAAGCCGTTTTGATATCAAACCCCTGCAAATAAGATATTTTCCATTTACCTTCTTCTTTTTTCACGCTAAATTTATAGGTAACGGCTTTCCAACCGACTGATACATTTTTAGGCAGGCTACCCCATGTCCAGTACAATTTTCCGCTTTCGCTGTTTAATTCAATAATATGCACATCAACTAAACCATAAGCGTTAGGGTTGTCATAAGGCACTTCCTGACAATTGCACCAGGGGTCAGCATCACTATCGAAACCAAAAGGTGGTATGTCTCCTGTTGAGAAAGGCGCGATCTCCTTGTCTTTCATCTTCCTATATAACACCCGAATGATTTCGTTGTAATTATTGATAAACTCGTTCGAAAAAAAACCCGTGGTTTTCAAACTATCATCAACTCCTTTGAGTTTGTTCAGGTCAAAGCCTGTAACTGTACTATCCTGTCGGTTTATCACAAATGGCAGTAAGTCCGGAACCCCTTTATGATCTTCCGCCCATAAAAGCAAGTTTCGGATGAGTTTTTGAATCTCTTGCTTATCCTTTGCAGTGTCCGGCGTTACGGGAGCATTAACTTTTACAGTCGCTTTAACTTGCGCCTGGGTTGCTTTTAGTTTACTGTTTTCTTTACAAGCTAATGTACAAACGATTAACGCTACGAAGGCAAATCTCATTTTCAATTGTTAAAAGATTTCGACATGCTAATATAGCTTTCAGGTTGCAAATCGGGAAACAAACTGCAGCCATAATGGTGATTCTTCGTTACCACTTAGAATGACAAAAAAAAATAGTTAACTTCGGTTACAATGCATACCATCCTCCAGCAACAGTACCAGTTAGTGCGATCCGCGCGGGGCGCTTTATTCGATTATTGCCAGGCAATCAGTGCCGAGAATCTGCTGAAACCACTGCCGGCCTACAACAATGGATGTATGATCAGCCAACTGGCGCATACCGCTAACTGTTATGTTTTTTGGCTTGCCGTGACCGCGATGAAACAGCAGCGGCCGTTGTTTACCGGCGCGGAAATTCAGCATTTCGATGCGGTGCGGGATATTTATAAAGAGGTTGACCAGTTGATGGAAGAGTTCCTGCAACATTTTTCGGGTTCGCTGGATGAGCCAATGCAGCTAACAAGGCCCAATGGCTCCGGGCTTACACGGTCGCCATTTGAACTGTTTACGCACGTCATAACCCACGAGTTCCATCATAAAGGACAGGTGGTGAGCATGAGCAGGCAACTTGGGTATACACCTGTTGACACGGATGTGATCAGGGAATAAAGGCTGGATTATGAATCCGAACGGGCGGATAATAACAACGCTCTTGGCAAACTGCCAAGAGAACGTTCTTATATTGCAAAACCATTCCAGATTGAATAGCATGACATATTTAAAATAGTCAAATAGAATTGCTATTACCACCATACCTTACGTTCACTTCATTCCTTAATTGTATGTTTTGTGAGATAAAATTATTGCTATTCAATTGCCTTGAAACCGAATTATAAACATCTTTTTGATTCTGTTTATCTTTAATAGTGATAATTAAACAAAACTCCTGACTTAACTCCGTTCCATCTAAAGTTGCCTGAGCTTCAGCGAATGCAGAATACAAACCCTCTAACCGTAAAAACCATTTCTTTGGTGCTGTCAATGCTTTTACCGCATTTGCCTGAGTCAGTTCTTTAAGATTGATAGCATACTTTTTAACGGGATGAAACTTTTTACCATAGTTTCTCAGCAACCTTTCGTGGGCAAACTCACTTAGTGGGTTGTTTAGGTGCCGTTTACTGTACCTAACTTCATTTAATAAGTTAATTGCGCCATCAGGACCTATTTCGTTAATAATGGTCCTGATATTGGTATCTCTTTGTTTTACTTTATCATATGTCCCAAAAGATACATCAATATTGGATTGGCAATATTCCGTGGCATTATTATTATCTAATAAAGGTGAAGTAACTAATGTTAGAGTGATTTCACCATAAAACAAACCGTTCTCAATCATGTCTGTGGGATATGGAAAATCAAGAATTTCATAATAGGTCCCTTTAGTAATCGTGTCTTGCAGAATTAAGGTTATCTCGTTTTGAGAGTTATATAAAATATCATCGACATTATCAGGTAAACCATACCCCATGTGCTTTATTTTCTCAACGGGGCTTAAATCGACATTGGCTGGATATTTGGCTGAATGAATCACCAATGCTTTTAAAAGTAAAGGATTAAATTCCTCTGCAATTTTATGATCAAGACCCGCAATTAAAGAAGTGACTCGAGGAGTAGAAAAACTGGTGCCAATATTACTTACGGTATTTCCAAGAGGCGAAAAAGAATTAACACCTGACGAAGCCATAACCCCAAACGGAGTTTTACCTGCGTTTCCGCCATAATGTATTAAATCGGGTTTAACAAGATTATTAGGACCAAAACCGATGCGGCTAAATGGTGACGGCCAATTAATCTCCGCTTTATCATAAATCCCTTTGATATGAGCGATACTTCCCACAACTAGTGCTCTTACCGAATCAGCCGATTTAGGTATCCTTTGTGTGGGCTTTGGTATGATGAAATTCTTGCAGTTTCCAGCGGATTTACAAATTACTATATCATTAGTCTGTTGTATATCATCCAAAAACTTGCCAAAATCAGAAAAGTCATTTAAGTCGCATTCTGCAATCATACCCCCTGAAAAATTCCAAATTTTAATGTCGGGTTGGCTATTTATAGCCTCTCGTATATTTTCTATTAACTGATCTTCATCTACAGTCTCTAAATCCAGATCAGGAAATACTGCGGCACTATATAGCTTGCATCCTTCAAACTTAGTCCAGTCGGTACCTTCGAGTTGATCTCCATAAATTATAATACCCGCAACAAATGTTCCGTGAGATAGATTGAGTAATGATGAAGGATAACTTGAAAACGAGTCTTCTATTAACCAAGGTTGTAAGTGCGGAATCTTTGCAATACCCGAATCTAAAACGCCTACAATAGGATATTCAACACCTTCTTTAGGATTTCTGATAGGTATTGCTTTGTCAGCCGCTACTGAATCAAGACTTATGCTGAATTTAGGCATTGAGGTGATAGAGTAGAGCGCCTCAAACGATTTTAAATCTTCTAAAACATCTGTTGTAACGCCACTCAGTTTATAGATGGTTAAATCAGAAGCATATTTTGTTTTTTTATAATTGATCTTCTTTTGTTTTAGTGTGTCAACGAAAAGCGTTTCAACAACTTGATTAGTGTTATAATTATTGTAATTTATTAATCTCGCCTTTACAATTTCTGAATCAACTTCAATGAACGGGGAGAAAAGATTCATATCTTCAATTGAAGATAAACCATGTGGGTTTTTATCGACTAATGCTATGTTTTTTGCTATTTCTTTTGCATCCTCTATACTATCAACTTTGATTAACAAATCACATTCATCGGACATGCCGATGAAATTAAATTTATGACTAACATTAAAAATTCTTCCAACATGCGCCCTATGAGTTTTAGCTATCGCCTTATCTCTCAGGGACACCCTTAACACGGCGGGCAAATAATTGCTTTTTTTCAGACGGTCAGCTATTAAAAGTTGAGTTTCATTCATTACTGTCAACAATTCCCTAGATTTAATCATTAGTTCCTGTTGGGAAAGCACCCATTTTGGCAAATCATCATTTCCACCGCCTTCTGTTCGTCGGTCGTCAATATCGTCTCTTTTTTTAAAGAGCTTGATGGGTAAGTTTTTAATGTCTGTCATACTTTATTTATTTTAATACATTTCGAACCTGTCTAATGGAAATTTTGCACAATTCCTTAATTAAATTTTGCGAAACACCCTGTTCGTTTAAAAAACTTATTAGTTCTTCCTGTGAATAAGAACCATGGTGTTTGAATAGAAAAATTTGAACCAAAAAATCTTCATATGAAATTGTTGATTTACTCTCAATTATGTTTTTGGCTATTGTACTTTGAGTTATTGATTTAATATCTGCAGGGGATAGCTTGTCTAATAAATTAAGGATTTTCTCATTTTTCTTATTATCATTTGCAAAATCATAGATGTAATAAGAAAAATAAAGTTTAAGTAATTCATTGATTTCTTCTTTGTTAGGAAGTCCAATTTCAATAATATGATTAAATCTCCTCCAGATAGCTTTATCGAGTAGTTCGTGATGGTTAGTTGCCGCTATTAAAATGTTATTAGTAGAAAATTCATCAATATTTTGTAAAAGACTGTTGATTACCCTTTTTAATTCACCCAATTCATGCTGGTCATCACGAGCTTTAGCTATTGCATCGAACTCGTCCAAAAATAAGATGCAGGGCTGGTTACTAGCGAAATCAAAGACTTTGCGGATATTTTTCGAAGTATTACCCAATAAAGATGATACTAATGAATCAAGCCTTGCTATAACTAAGGGTAATTGGAGCGTTTTTGATATATATTTTGCGATAGTTGTTTTGCCGCAGCCGGGAGGGCCATAGAGTAATAATGATGAGTTTACTTCTAATCCAGCCGATCTTAACATATTTTTATGAGCATTCATCGATATGAAATTCTCAATTGAATTTTCTAACTGTTTGGAAAAAATCAACGGGATTTCGATATCTGATGGAAATACAAAATCAGCTATATTCATTCTTGTTTCTTGATCTACAGGAGATGCAATAAGTTGATCAAGGTATACAGGTTGCGCTTTTGTATCCTTTAACGTTTTTAAAATTTTTTCGGAAAGTTTGATATCTCCTGTTTTAGCGACATTTTCAGCCAATAGCTTGGCATAGCTTGCGACTTTTTTTGTGTCTTTCGCAAGCCCCCCCTCAATTATTTTAATTATTTCTGTGTACATGATATAATAGTTGGATACAAACATAATAAAAAGTGTTATAAAAAAATCATTAATCGTAATAAAAAAACGTTAATCGTAACAAAAAACATCAAATTCGTTATATTTGAGTCGAGTAGTGTGATAATTATGAATTACACAAAAGAACAATAATAAAAGCATTAATGCTAATTTAATTAGTATTATCTTCCAACAAGGTCGTCGACCTCTTCATGGGGCGAAAAGAGGCGTTGGAAATTTATGGTGCTTATCCCCTATTGACTACTTTGTTTACCGTCGCGAGGCCGACGTTGAGCTGGGCGCTGATCTTTCGCTGGCTGATGCCCCGGGCGTGGAGCTCCCGTATTTGGGCGTGCACTTGCCCGCGATCCTGCGCGGTATTGCCTTCGAGGTGGTCGCCTTCGTGCGCGAAGCCTTCGAATTTGAAATGTAAAAAGTTTTGCGGCTTGACGATGCGGAACACGCAAACGTTTGCTGGGCCGTAGACCTCGTGCGTGGCGCGCTGCTTTACCTGCTTAAGGTAGCGCAGGGACGGGTCGTGCCGGCTGACGCCGATGGCGAATGCGCTGTCGGCAAAGTTGACGAGCATTTTGCTGCCCTGCAGGTCGTTGCGGGTGATGGGCCTGGCGGGGTTGCGCTTGGGGGTATGGGCGAGCACGAGTACGGATACCTGATGCTTTGTTTTGAGGGCCTTGAGGTGGCGCATGAGCGGGAGGGCCTGCGAGGCGTATTCGGTGCCGTCGCGCAGGCAGGTGATATTGTCGATGATGAGGACGTCGGCGCCGGTTGAGGTGATGGCGTATTCGACGGCGGCGTTCATGTATTCCTCGTACGTCTTAAAGTCGGGCGGCATATCGGCGCCGGGGTTGAACTCGGCGCGGTAAAAGCCTTTGTTAAACTGGTAAATGACCTCCTGGTGTGTATAGCGCGACTGGAACTGCTTGCCGGAGAGCTCGAAATCGATATACACGACGTTGCACTGCGGCGCCTCGAGGCCGAAGGGCTCCATTTGCCAGCGGCCGGCCAGGGCATTGCCGATCTGCACGGCGAGGATGGATTTGCCGGCGTTGGTGTCGGCAAAGAGGATGCAGAGCTCGCCCATGTGCCAAAGTTCGCCGAAGAGCTGGTTAGGCGCGGGCGTGTTTTTGTTGAGCTCCATCCAGTGGTTGGCGCTGTACACGTTAAACAGGTTTTTGCCGGGGTCGCGCTCAGGTATTTGCCCGAATTTGCCGGCTTTAAGGGTGCGGTCGGAATATTCGCGGGCCTCGGCGCGGATCATTTCGATAAACCAGGGGCGTTCTGATTGAGGGTTCATAGAGAGTGGCAGTTGTGAATAGTTGAAAAAAAATTCTCGCGCCGATCCGCCAACGGGCGGATGAGGATAGCTGGCCGTGATAAACAAATTAAGCCCGCTCAATTGCCCTGCCTGTCCGGCAGGCAGGCGCGGAGGCTGTTACTTTTGGCTTGACCCAAAAGTAACCAAAAGGTCAAGTCAGCATCAAGGCTTCTTTCCGCACAGGCTTTTGCGCAGCAAATCCGGCAAAACCGGGGCTGCAAATCTTTTGCTCTTGTTATCGCACAATCCAGCGCTTCAGCAAAAGTTTGCTATGCCCTGCCACGCACATGCCAGCATCGTTTTACCGGATTTCAGCCGAAGCTGCGCTGCTGACGAAAAAACCGTATGTGATGTTGAATTCCCGATCATTACAAATTTAAGCGACGCAAATGAAAAAAATGGTGACACGGTTTTGTCAGTAAGCGGTGTTTTTACTTACATCCAAACGAGCGCACTGGAATGATCCTTGCTGTTATACGCTCTTCACGGGCGAAAATGGGTTGCGCCAGTCGATTTTTTAGTGGCTTAAACTAAAATTTACAGGTACAGAGTATAAGACTTTAACCGGGCGGCCAAACTGCATGCCGGGTTTCCAGGGCGGTGAGTTTTTGATCACTCTCACAGCTTCGTTGTCGATACTCCGGGAAACCGGCCTGACTATTTTCACTTCGCCTATTTTTCCGTCTTTTTCCACGATGAATGAAAGCACCACCATTCCCTGTTCGTTGTTTTCGCGGGCCTCGGCGGGGTAATGTACAGATTTGGCCAGGTACATGCCAAAGGCACGTTGCCCGCCCGTAAATTGCGGCTCGGTTTCGCGCGACTGTGTATAAAAGACGGTTTCACCATCATCATACGAAGCTTCGCCCTTTACCAAAGTACCGTCTTCATAGTTTTCGGTAAACGTTGCATGGATCAGTTTAAAGCTTCCCTTCCATGCGCCATCTTTTTTGCCATTTTTTACAGGCCCTTCTTCGTATACTTCGGTGGAATCAGCTGCAAATCCTTTAAAATATCCGCTGCCATTTACAACGCCCGGCGTGCCCAATGAATCATTACTCTCTTTGATCAAATAACGCTCATCGTAATGATTACGATCGGGATTTTCGGGGCGTGCTTCTGTGAGATATAATTTGCCGTTGGGATAAAAACAGTATTCGTCGCCCGACTTTAACCCATAAACATAACTCGTAATATTTTTTTTATGCCCGTTTGGGTAAAAAATCACGCAAGGGCCCTCAAACCGGATAGGATTTATGGTACTCGATTTGCCAACGAGTTTACGACTGCCATTTTTATAATACTCCAGTACATTGTACAATGATGAAGCGGAGTCGGGCTCGCGTATCACCCGGATATAGTCGGCGCTATCCTTTGTTTTTACGTATCGTCCGCTGTTTTTTAAGAAATAAACATTTTGGCGCTGTGCGCTGCAGTAAGACGCCGATAGCAACAGCACCATGGTGAAAATTTGTTTGCTGACACGGGACTTAACGATCATATTATTTGGCTATATATTTGACGTTGGGCTAAGATATAAACTTGCGCTTTATTATATCGCAAAATCAGGCAGTGAAAATTAAAAAAGTGGTGACAAGATTTTGTCAGTGTTCGCCCCCCGTTCGTACCGGTTCGTCCCGTTCCGAACGCGAACGGTACGGTGGTGAGTGGTGAGTTGGCAGTGGTGAGTTGCAGCAGGCAGGAAAAGCAATTTCGATTCACAATCGGTGTAATCTCAATAAAAATCGGTGTAATCGTACCTGCCATTCATGTAATCCAGGCTAAAACGCTATTTTTGCGCATCGATGGAGAACATACGTAATTTTTGTATCATAGCGCATATCGACCACGGCAAAAGCACCCTCGCTGACCGCCTGCTTGAATATACCAATACCATTACACAGCGGGAATCGCAAGCACAGCTGCTTGACGATATGGACCTGGAGCGGGAACGCGGCATCACGATAAAAAGTCATGCGATACAGATGGATTACGAGTTGGACGGTCAGCCCTATATACTGAACCTGATCGATACGCCGGGCCACGTCGATTTTTCGTACGAGGTTTCGCGCTCCATAGCTGCTTGTGAAGGGGCCTTGCTCATTGTCGACGCGGCGCAGGGAATACAGGCGCAGACGATATCCAACCTGTACCTGGCGCTGGAGAATGACCTTGAGATCATCCCGATCCTGAATAAAATGGATCTTCCCGGCGCCATGCCCGAGGAAGTGAAGGACCAGATCGTGGAGCTGATCGGCTGCAAGCGCGAGGAGATCATCGCTGCGTCCGGCAAGACCGGTATGGGCGTTCATGATATATTGCGCGCTATTGTTGAGCGTATACCGCACCCGGTAGGCGATCCGAAAGCGCCGCTACAAGCGCTGATCTTCGACTCGGTGTTTAACTCGTTCCGGGGGATCGTGGCCTATTTTAAAGTGGTGAACGGCGAGATCAGGAAAGGCGACCGGGTAAAGTTCTTTAATACGCAGAAACAATACGCGGCCGACGAGGTAGGTACGCTTAAATTAAAGCAATCGCCCCGCGACGTTATAAAAACCGGGGACGTGGGCTATATCATTTCGGGCATCAAGGAAGCGCGGGAGGTAAAGGTGGGCGATACCATCACCCATATCGACCGCCCCTGCGAAGCGGCCATACAAGGCTTTGAAGAGGTAAAACCGATGGTATTTGCAGGGATATATCCTGTCGATACCGAGGATTTCGAGGAGCTGCGCGATTCGATGGGCAAACTACAGCTAAATGACGCCGCACTGGTTTACGAGCCGGAATCTTCGGCGGCGCTGGGATTTGGTTTCCGCTGCGGGTTTTTGGGGATGCTCCACATGGAGATCATCCAGGAACGCCTGGAGCGCGAGTTTAATATGACGGTGATCACTACCGTTCCCAACGTATCGTACATCGCTTATACGACCAGGGGAGAACCGCTGACGGTCAATAACCCATCCGACCTGCCCGACCCAAGCAAGATAGATTACGTTGAGGAGCCGTACATCAAGGCGACCATCATCACCAAGTCGGAATTTGTGGGGCCGGTAATGTCGCTGTGTATACAGAAACGGGGGTTTATTAAAAACCAGTCGTACCTGACGTCCGACCGTGTTGAACTGATATTCGAGATGCCGATGGGCGAGATCGTATTTGATTTTTACGATAAGTTAAAAACCATTTCCAAAGGCTATGCCTCGTTTGATTATCACCAGATCGGCTACCGGCAGTCGGACCTTGTAAGGCTCGATATAAGGCTTAACAGCGAACCTGTGGATGCATTATCGTCGCTGATCTTTCGCGGCAACTCCTATGATTTCGGTAAGAAGATATGCGAAAAGCTGAAAGAGCTTTTACCCCGGCAGCAGTTTGAAATTATTATACAGGCGTCCATCGGTGCCAAGATCATCGCGCGCGAAACCGTAAAGGCGCTCCGCAAGGATGTGACAGCTAAATGTTATGGCGGTGATATCTCGCGTAAG
>Ga0134126_10011916_pt1 | contig 10974 bp, 8 predicted proteins | sample KB31752_FD_96881 | JGI IMG/M metagenome (GOLD analysis project Ga0134126, IMG submission 96881) | Terrestrial soil microbial communities with excess Nitrogen fertilizer from Kellogg Biological Station, Michigan, USA - KB3-175-2 | ecosystem: Environmental > Terrestrial > Soil > Unclassified ...
ACCGCCTTCCGCTGCGATTTTCAGGCGCGCTCGCGTGCGACTGGTCGATTTGGGCCGACAAGGCGGCGAGTGCGCCAGCCACCTTCGTCGTCGGACGAGGATACGGGCTCGGTTGCGTCCGCGAGGTTGCGCTCAAGGTGGCTGAAGTCTTGCAAGTTCCGGCACTCGGTTACAGCGCGGCCGAGCTACGGCACGGACCGCGCGCGTCAGTCACATCGGCGACGCCGGTCCTGGTGCTACGCCAGAACGACGAAGCAGCCGCTACCATTGACGACCTCGTCCACGACTTGGAGGGCGCGGGGGTTAGGGTGTTTACCGCTGGAGGTACGGCAGGGACGCTGCCCTGGCCCGGCGACGGCCACCCAGCTTGCGATCCGATCACGATGCTCATGCCCGCCTATTGCGCCATGGAGGCGGCGGCACGTCGGCGAGGCTTGGACCCCGATAATCCGCCTTACTTGAGCAAAGTGACGCGCACATTATGACACCGTGCCCGAATCCAAATCGCATGGGGCACGTTTGGCCCATTCCTGCACGACGATCGGCGCGACCCGTCCGCTGGAGATATGGCGGCCAGACACGATCCATCTCGGTGGTGGCCGGGAAAACTTCGTACTGCTGCGGATCATCCCGGTCAGGGCAGTAACGAAGGTCAAAGCCAGAAAATTGGCGAAGATCGCCGCAAAAAATGAAACGAAACCCACTGTGTGCGGCTGTTAGCCGCGCGTCAGATAGCTCTTTTCCAGCATGACATGCACACCTTTGCTGCCGTTCACCACTTGGGTGACGCGCAGATCGGCGGCAAGGCTTGACAACGCATAGGCCTGATAGCGGTCGAGGCTGGTGCGCGCGCAAATGAGATCGATCATCTGCCGCAAGGCGATCACCACGCAATCGTCGAGATCAGGGTCGAACGCCATGGTGATCATATGCGTCGGCGTCTCGGCCATCGGCCAGTCGAGCCGCAAGTTGTCGCGCACGGTCAGACGAAAAGTGCCGACCAGACCGGTCTCGATCGCGGTGACGCAGACCTCGCCATCGCCCTGCGCGCCATGCCCATCGCCTATGGAGAAAAGCGCGCCATCGTTGAAAATCGGAAGATATAAAGTGGTGCCAGCAACAAGCTCTTTGTTGTCGAGATTTCCACCGTTTCTGCGTGGCGGCAACGTCGTGATCCTGCCCCACTCCATCGGCGGCGCCACGGCCATAACCCCGAAAAAGGGCCGCAGGGGAATTTCCTGCCCCCAAGGCAGCCGTCCGGTCATGCGGGCTTGGTCGAGAGCAATGTAGATTTGCCGGTATTCAGGAAAATCGTCAGGTAAGGCGCCGGCGAGTGGCCGGATGACGTTGTATCCCCAGTCGTAGTGAAGATCGATGGCCTCTATGTCGACCTGCAAAGTCTGTCCCGCTTTTGCTCCGCGCACTTCGACGGGTCCAGTGCACATGTGGCCAAAAAAGCGTAGCGGGCCGTTGGCGGCATGGATGGCGGGCAGCGCCGGCGGGATCTTGAAAGGCGGAGGCGGCATCAGTTCGGGGGCGCCCGAAACTGTCGAAATCGTCACCAGATCGCCGCTGTCGATCGCGAGGATCGGCACCAGCTCGGCGTCGAAGAAACCCCAGTGGACGGTGCTGGGACCTGCATCAATGCTCGGAATATTGAGCGAATTTCGCAATTTGTGCCTCGCGAACAAATTCATAAAGACGCGGATAGCAAGACTACCAAAATTTCATGATGGTGCCAGTCGGACATTATAAGCTTTGTACTCACCTAGAGCGAAACGCAGCGACTATCTGGAAAATTCCATAATCTGCCATTATGCGCGGGACGCTGCTGGGACGGCAAAGGCGCGGATCGGTGTTTCCGTCGGCTAAGGGATGCAGGCAAACGGACGTCGCGCAACGGCGTCTGGATCTTCGTTAAATCCGGCAAGGAGAAGGAGCGCGCTCGCTTCTTCGTAGTACCGAGCAAGCACCTCCGCGAGCTCGTGAACCCCGGGTAGACCATGCCGTTCGTAAAGCGCAACGCCATCCTGAGCTGCCGTTATCGGAAGCTAGAGCCGAGCTCGCGACAAAGACCGTTCTTTCGATCCGACAATACGCCGGCGGAAGAATCAGTTGTTGTGAAACCCACCGGCGTACCGCCGTTCTCAAACATCGATGTCGAAATCGATCATGTGGTGGTCGATGTTCAACTCACGGGCGGACAGGCCTAGTGCAAGCCCGACAAGTTGGGGCAAATGCAGCACAGGCACATCGAGTTTCTGGCCGAGATCGCTTTCGATCTCCTTTTGGAAGCTGTCGAGCACCGTATGACATAGCGGGCACGGCGTCACCATCGTCTTCGCGCCATTCTGCTTGGCGGACAGGATGTGCTGGCCGGTAAGCTTGATGGCGATGCGTTCGTCGTGGGCCGCTGTGTGGAAGCCGCAGCACTCCGTGCGCCCACTATAGTCGATTGGCTCGCAGCCGAGCAGCGTCGCCAGCCGTTCCAGTGCTACATTATTGCGTGAATCGACAAACCCGTAGCGCCCAGGCGGACGCGTGATGTGGCAGCCGTAAAACGCCGCGACCGTCAGCCCTTTTAGTGGTTTGACGACGAGCCTACGCAGTTTCTCTACGCCGATATCCTCGTAAAGCACCCAGAGAAAGTGACTTATTTTCGTTGTTCGACGATATTCTAAGCCTTCGTCACGCAGTTGCTTATTGACCTCGCCCAGTAGCAGGGCGTCATCGCAAACTGCCGCATGCGCGTCGAGCAAATTGAGCGTGCAGGTATTGCAGATCGTCATCAACGGCAGTCCTTCGCGCTCGGCTAGCGCGAGGATGCGCACATTAAGCCCGTAGAACTTCACTGGGTCGATCGCCCGTAGCTCGCGTGCGCCGGTGCATGTCGCCGATTCGAGCGGCGTCAGCTCAAGCCCCAACTTTGCGGCGACGCGATGCGTCGCCTCGTTCAATTCCGCGCAGGTGCTGCGCGCCGAGCAGCCAGGATAATATGCAAATTTCATGACGAACTTTCGGTTTTATTGAGGATGCGGGTGGCGGCGCCGGCTGCCGATGTCTTAAACCCCAACAGCGTGCGCAGTGGATTGATCTTGCCGCGCAGCAGCAACCGTATGAGCCGCGGAATAACGGCCAGCACGCGCAAGCCTTGAACCCGCAAAATGAGTTCGCCCGGATCAATACGGCCGCGCCGAGCCACCACCGCACGGAACGCAAGCGGATGGCGCGCCATTTGTGGCACCAATTTCACCACCTTTGCCTTTAGCGGCTCGATGACCCCGCTGACGATCGGAATATGAGCCGGACAAACTTCTTCGCACTTGTAACAAGACACACAGTTGAAAATGCCGGAGTGCGACAGGGCACGTGCCACCTGCCGTTGATCCTGCCGGGGATCGAGCGCCGTTTGCCCGAGTTGCACTAGCGGCGCCGGCCCCGCGAAATCGGTTAGCGATCCAAGTCGGATCACCGGGCAAGCGGAATAGCAGGACATGCAACTGATGCAATCAATGGCCTTCGATGCATTCTTGATATCCCGGTGCGACAATGGCTCGGGGAAGCCGGGATAAGGCACGGTTCGCGTCAGCCACGGCTCGAATGAGGCCACCTTGCGCTCATACGGCGTACGATCCACCACCAGATCGCGGATCACCGGCAGATTGCGCAGCGGTTCGATGGTCATTTCCGGCTCGACCGCTTCCCAGCAGGCGAGAACCTCGCGCCCGTTCATGCGCACGGCGCATGTGCCACACATCTTCGAGCCGCAGAACCAGCGGAACGCGAGATCGGGCGCGTCTTTCAACGCGATGGCGTTGAGCGCGTCGAGCACACGCATCGCCTTCGTGTAGGGCGTCAGGAATTCCTGCAAACGACCGTCGTCGCTGCGCCGGACCTTGATCATGACCGGGTCACCGATAGCGATGCGCGTATTGCGCGCGCGCAGGCTGTCGGCATTTTCCGCCTGCCCTAGCCGTCGCGCGTCGATTGCGCCCGATGCCTGCAAAATCTCGCTCACCAGGGCACCGCGAGATTGTCGGCGCGCGCGAAACCCGGCCGAAACATCGAGAGGTTGTAATCGCGCTTTTCAAAGCGATAGCCGTTGCCAGCCTTGTGCAGCAGGTTCGCAGTCAGCCAGCTTTCGTTATCGGTCTCCGGGAAGTCGCGGCGCATGAACGGTCCGCGGCTTTCCTCGCGCTGCAATGATGACAGCACCACCAGTTCGGCGGCGTCGATCATATTGAGACTGTCGATGGCGTCGAGCCAATCGTAATTCGCTGCGCGCACCGGCGTCTTAGCACGCAGACGCGGCACAGCCTCGCGTCTTATGCGCGCGAATTCCTCCAGCCCTTCGTTGAGGCTGCGTGCGTCCTTCTCGACGCCGGCCTTTTCCCACATCACCGCCCGCACGGATTCCTTCAATTCACCCGGCGCGCATGCCGCACCCTCTCCGCCCGTCAGCAGGCTTTCCAGCCGCTCGCGTTCCTGCTCGACTTGTTCTCCTGGCAACCCAGGCTCCCGTAAGTTGGCGAGATTGTCGGCGACGCCGTCCGCCACCACCTTGCCATCATAGGTGACGAGCGCAATCAGCCCGTTGCAGTGGCCGCCAAGCCCGCCGGCGATATAAAGCCCGGGCACGGACGATGCCATCGTCGTCGTATCGACGTCGATGCCACCCTGACGGTAATGCGCCGTGATCGCCGTCTCGATGAGCGTCCTCGGAAAGTCCATGCCGAGCTGCTGATAGACCTTGGCATAGGTCGTGAAGGCTTCGACCTCGCCCGGAGCGCAGTGATCGAAGCCCGCGTAATAGCCGCCGGTGTAGCGGGCCTTGCCGGCGTGCACCTGTTTTGCCAGCGCCTTGAGCTGCACCGTGTATGGCCCGAAGGCGAGCGGGTCGTCCTTCTGCTGGTCGAAGAATTCCTCGCCGTCGGAGTTGACCATGCGCGCTGACTTTTCCGAGCCCAGCATCGGATTCGGATAAATCTGCATGCGCTGCCAAGTCGGCGGATAAGCGACATCGTTGGTGTGCCACCACTGCATCTCGAGATTGACCATGCTCGCGCCCGCGCGCCATGCCATCGCGATTCCGTCGGCCGACATCTCGCGCGTGCCGGTCGAACGCGCATGCAGGCGATCCGAGTAGCCCGTTGCTAGAATTGTCGCCTGCGCCAGCACGATAACGTATTCGCCCGTCAGTACCTGCAAGCCGAATACGCCGGCGATCGATCCGTCGGCATTGTGCAGCAGCGCGGTCACCACCGTTTCCTCAATCGTCTCGATGCCAGCCTTGATGACCTGCTTGCGCCGCAGGTCCATGAACGGCACACCGGAATTTCCTTGAGCGTTGGCAGCGATGCTACGGATCTTGCCCGGACTCACGACCATGTTGCCGCCGTCGTCGCGCCGGAAATAAAGCCCTGCCTCCTCTAGCTCCGGATAATAGACACTCGCGATCCAAGCGCCGCATCGCTTGGCCCATTCCTGATCTATCAGGAACTGGTTATGATACTTGATGAGAAATTCCGCCGTGTTGCGGGCCTGCTCTTCGGTATTTCCCAACGTGCGACCTGACAAAACGAGATTGCCGGCAAATAGCGACGCACCACTTTTACCAACGAGGCCCTTGCAGACGATGACGGTCTTAATACCTTTGCGATGCAGGTTGAGGGCGGCGTAACAACCAGCCGCGCCACCACCCACGATCACAACTTGTGTTTTGAGAATTCGCATACCGGAACACTGCCGAACCGCCCGAAAGGCGCGATTTTACGCAGCCCTCCCGGTCGCCTTGATGGCCCTCAAATGCACGTAAACACGGGGTTTTCGGGCTGGCCACTGGGTTTTTTGCACCACGCTGTGCCCCTTTGCTGAAAAAAATGTACTGTTCGCTCCGGAGGAAACGACCCCCGTGTGCGTGATTTCGTGGAGAGACTTGTGAGCCGGGCGCCGATGAAATGGGACGACCTGCGGGTGTTCCTCGAAGTCGCACGCCAAGGCAGCGTGCACGCTGCGGCGAAGCGATTGCACCTCGATCATTCGACCGTCTGCCGCCGCGTCGGCAAGCTCGAGGCAATTCTTTCGGTCAAGTTGCTCAATCGCACACGCAAGGGCGTAACTGTGCGCACCGACGCCCGCGACCTGCTCAAGCACATCGAGAACATGGATGTGCATGCCAACGCACTGGAAGACACGATCGTGCGCGGCAGCGCCGGCGCGAGCCAACTCGTCCGCGTCGCCACCATGGAGGGGCTTGCCAGCCAATTCGTCGCGCGCCGCCTGCCGATGCTGACGCAATTCGACGCGAGCGTAAGACTTGAGCTGGTCAGCATCCCGCAAACGGTGGATTTGTCGCGCAAAGAAGCCGACGTGTTCCTGAGCTTCTTCAATCCGCGAACGCCGGGCCTCACCAGCAAGCGCACGGCGTCGGTCGCGATGCATCTTTATTGCTCTCCGTCTTATTTGCGCCGTCGCGGTACGCCGCGCACGCTGACCGATCTCGCTGAACACGATTTCGTCGGCTACATCGAGGAACTATTGACGATCGATGCCGTGCGCTGGCTCGACGACCTCGTTTCAAACCCGCACATGGTATTCCACAGCAACAGCATCCTAGCGCAATGCAACGCCGCGATCGGCGGCCTTGGCATCGTGATGCTGCCGACCTTCGTCGCAGCCGGTGTCTCCGGCTTGCAACGGCTGTTCCCGGATACGTCGGTACAACGAGACGTGTGGCTGTCCGTACGCACCGAACAAGGTCATTTGCCGCGTATCAAGACGGTGATCAAGTTCCTGACCCACATCTTCGAGCACGACCGCGCGTTCCTGCTTGGGCAGACGGCGGCGCTCGATCACGCGGCCGAGTAATCCGGATATCATTAGGCCTCGACGCCGAGATGGCGGTGCATCAGCTCCGGGTCCTGGCGCAGCGTTTCCGGCGTGCCGTCGAACACGACGTGGCCGTTGTTGAGTACGTAGCAACGGTGCGCGAGGCCAAGCGCAGCGTCAACGTTCTGCTCGACGATAACGATGGTTTGCCCCGCCTGCGCGATCTGCCGGCAGACGCCGATCAGGTCCTGCACGATGAGCGGCGCAAGGCCCTCGAAGGGCTCGTCCAGCAAGATCATCTTCGGCTCACGCACCAGCGCGCGGGCAATCGCCAGCATCTGCTGCTCGCCGCCAGAAAGCTCGCGCCCCCGGTTGCGCTTGCGCTCGGCAAGGCGCGGAAACATCGCGTATGCACGCTCAAGCGGCCATGGCTTTTCGGCCGTCAGGGTCGCCAGCACCAGATTTTCCTCGACCGTCAGCCCGCCGATGATACGGCGCTCCTCCGGCACAAGCTGAAGGCCGCGTTGCGCGATCTCATAGGGCGGCAACGCCTGTACGGCCTCGCGCGCGAAGCGGATCGCGCCGGATTTCGGCGCCAGCACACCCATTACGGTATTGAGGGTGGTGCTTTTCCCCGCGCCGTTGCGGCCGAGCAGCGCCACCACTTCATGCTGGTCCACGTGCAGCGAGACGTCGAACAGCGCATGCGCCTCATCGTAAAACGTGTTGATTCTGTCGACCTCAAGCAGGCTCATCGCTGCACCGGATTTCCAAGATAGGCGGCGCGTACACCCGCGTCCGCCTTGATGGCGTCGGGTGTACCGTCAGCGATCTTGCGGCCGTTGAACAAAACAGTGATGCGGTCGGCCAGGCCGAACACGACATCCATATCGTGTTCGACGATCACAATTGTGATGCCGGCCGCGATACCCTTAAGCAGACGAATGGTGTCCTGCCGCTCGGATGGGCTCATGCCGGCGGTCGGCTCATCGAGCAGCAATGTGCTGGGCTTTGTTGCCAGCGCAAGCCCGATCTCAAGCCGCCGCTTCTCGCCATAGGCAAGTTCGCGCGCCGGCGCGTGTGCACGCTCGGACAGGTGCACCGCCGCGAGTGATTGCGCGACCAATGCATTCAACTCCGCGGAGTCGCCGACGTCGCGCAGCATCGAGGGATGAAATTTTCCATAGGTGCGCGCGATCGCCGGGATGCGCACGTTGTCCCAGACCGTGAGCCCGGGAAAAAGCTGGTTAATCTGAAAGCTTTTCACCAAACCGCGCTGACAGATCGCGGTGCTGCTTATATTGGTGATGCGTTCACCACGGAAGTACATCTCACCGCTGGTTGGCGGAATGGTGCCGGCGAGCATGTTAAAGAAAGTCGTCTTGCCGGCGCCGTTCGGGCCGATCAACGCGCGGATTTCGCCTTCGACGACCTCGAACGATACTTTATCCACGGCGGTCAAGCCGCCGTATCGCTTGCTGAGATCTTTCGCTTCGAGGATGACCTTGCCGGTCAATGGGCCCCGCATGCGCGGCGCGCTGTCAGCCGGCGCTGCTGCCGTCACGACTTGCGCGGACCGCGCCGGCGCCATTTGCGTCCCGGCCATCCGTTCCCACAGCAGCGCGATGCCGCCACAGATGCCGCGGCGAAACAGCGTTACAATGAGCACGAAGATGATGCCGAGCACCATCTTCCACACCGGGCCGACGAGCGGCAATTGCTGCAGCGCCGTGCGCAGATAAATCCAGATCAGCGCGCCGACCGTCGGGCCGACCAGCGTGCCGGCGCCGCCCATGATCGTTTGCACTACGAGTTGGCCCGACGTTTCGAGGTAGAACCCATCTGGCGGCATGTAGCCCTGGAACAACCCGAACAGGCTACCAGCGACGCCGGCATAGGCCGCCGCGATGACGAAGGCCGCGAGCTTGTATTTCTGGATGTCGTGCCCAAGCGTTCGCGCACGTTCTCCGTTCTCGCGGATCGACAGCAACACAGCACCGAACGACGAATTGACGATGCGCCGCGCGAGCCAGAAGCCAATCAGAAACAGGATCGCGATGACCCAATACATGCTTTCAGGGGTGTGCAGTTCGACGAACCAGCTGCCGATGCCGATATGGGTAGCCGGAACGCCGGCGAGACCGTTTTCACCGCCGGTGAATTGCTTGAGCGGAGAAATGTCGAGGAAGTAAAACATTTCGCCGAAAGCGAGCGTGAGCATCGCGAAATAAATGCCTGACCGGCGCAACGAGAGTGCGCCAATGATTGCACCGAGCACGGCGGCAAACACAGTGCCGATGATAAGCGCGACCAACGCGCTTTGCGTGTAGCCGGCGATGAGCAGATAGGCGGTCATGAAGCCGCCTGAGCCGAAGAACGCGGCCTGGCCAAACGACAAGAGCCCGGTGAATCCGAACAGAATGTCGAAGCCGAGCCCGAAAATGCCCCAGATCAGAATGCGGTCGGCCATGTCGGCGGTGCCGCCGATCAGCGCGAACACAGAAGGAAACAACAACAAGGCCACGACGGCTGCCGCTTCCGGCAGCCATCGGCCAAAGGGCCCGCGCGCCGACAGCTTCTCGACGATCATTGGCGACCCTGAACGCCGAACAGGCCTTGCGGCCTGAGGATCAGCACGATCGCCATCGCCGCAAACAGCATTACTTCAGAGTACGCGGGCTGCACCATCGCTGTGAGGCTTATGATTTCGCCGGCGATCAGCCCGCCGACCAGCGCGCCCCAGAACGAACCGACGCCGCCGATGACGACCACGACGAACGATTGCACCAGCACCAGCGCGCCCATGTCCGGAACGACCGTGACAATCGGAGCATTGATCACACCGGCAAAGCCGGCCGCCATGCTACCGAGCCCGAATACGACGAGAAACGCGCGCGTGACGTTAATACCAAGGATGCTGACCATCAGCTGATCCTCGATGCCGGCGCGCACGATCAAGCCGAGCCGCGTGCGATAGAGCACCACGTAAAGGACGACCAGGGTCGCGGCGACGATGCCGAGCACTTCGACGCGATAAGTCGGGTAATAAAGAAAGCCGAGATTGATCGCACCGGCGCCCCAGCTTGGCACCGGCAAGCGCTGGGAGATCCCTCCGAACCAGGCGCGTACCGCTTCGACCAGAATAATACCCATGCCGAAAGTCGCGAGGATCTGGTCCTCATGAGGCCTGCGGTAGTAGTAGCGGATCAATCCGCGCTCGATGACGACGCCGACCAGCAGGAGCGCCGCGGCTCCAGCCACAACGGCGACCGCGAACGAATTTGTCTCATTGTATGCCACGTAACCGGCGTAGGCGCCGATCATGTAGAAGGCGCCGTGGGCGAAATTGATCACCCCCAGCGCCCCGAAAATGATCGTCAGTCCCATTGCAACGAGCACCAGCAGGGCGCCGAGCGTCAGCCCATTGAAAAGCTGCGCCCAAAGCAGGGACCAGTTCATCGCGCCGCTCTCCAGTGCCGCGCCGGCACACTCAGTACGAGGGCAGTTTGCACCCGACCGAATCGCAGGGCGGCACAACCTCCGAACCCTGCGTCAAGCCGACGACCTGGTAGATGTCGTCCGGATTGCGCACTTCGCTCGGCTTCTTGCCGACGACGACCGGAACGGCGCGCACCTGCTGGTGATCGCACGCCCGATAGTAGACTTCGCCGAGCGGCATTTGCAGCTTGTGCTCAGCTTCCAGCGCCTTGATGACCGAAATCGGATTGAACGTCTTGGCGCGCTCCACCGCATCAGCCCAGACCATGAGCTGCGTATAGGCGATGTGCGCGGTCCAGCGCGGCTTGTACTTGTATTTAGCCTCGAACGTATCGACGAAAATTTTCGCGATTGGGTTCGTTTCCGCGAGCGTCCACCAGAAATCAAGCGTGCCGTAGACGCCCTGCATGATCTCGGGACCCACTTCCTTACCCTGGAAAGAGGACAGGTTCGGCACGATCATTTTCATCTTGTCGAGCACGCCGAACTGCTTGGCCTGCTTGGTCGAAGCCACCGAGTCATTACCGAAGGCGACGTTGACGAACACGTCCGCACCGCTGTTGGCGATGTTGAGCAGGTGCGAGCTATAATCAGCGGTGCCGACCGGGCACAATTGCTGGCCGACCGTCTTCCAACCCAGCGCCTCGG
>Ga0134126_10011917_pt1 | contig 10974 bp, 9 predicted proteins | sample KB31752_FD_96881 | JGI IMG/M metagenome (GOLD analysis project Ga0134126, IMG submission 96881) | Terrestrial soil microbial communities with excess Nitrogen fertilizer from Kellogg Biological Station, Michigan, USA - KB3-175-2 | ecosystem: Environmental > Terrestrial > Soil > Unclassified ...
AGTGCTGAGTCGGTTGTGGCGGCGAACTAACCCCAGGCATTTAGATTTTTATTACCGGCGAGCGCAGCCTACAAAGCGGGACTACCGCCGGGCTGCGCTTTTCAATAACTGATTGTCCGATAAGCTTTAGCTTGTCGGCGTCACTGGCAATAATCCAACTACCGACAAACTGAAGTTTATCGGACAAGTGAATCGGAGAGTTTCATAATCATGGCAGAAGTAACAGCAACAGCAGTAAAGCAGCTTCGGGAAAAAACAGGCGCAGGCATGATGGAGTGCAAGAACGCACTGGTGGAAGCTGGAGGCAATCAAGAGACGGCCGTAGACATTCTGCGCAAGCGCGGTTTGGCATCAGCCAAGAAGCGCGAAGGTCGCATTGCGGCTGAAGGAATAGTCGGCTCCTACATCCACATGGGTGGCAAGGTCGGCGTACTGGTCGAAGTAAACTGCGAAACCGATTTCGTGGCTCGCGGCGAAGAATTTCAGCAACTGGTGAAAGACATCGCTATGCACGTGGCCGCGGCGGAGCCAAGGTTCGTTTCCCGCGACCAGGTAGCGGCGGCTGATCTCGACAAGGAAAGGGAGATTGCTCGCGCCCAGGCCAAAAACGATCCGAAGAACGCGAACAAGCCTGACCAGGTAATTGACAAGATTGTCGAAGGACGTCTCAACAAGTTTTATGAGGAGAATGTTTTGCTCGACCAGCCTTTCGTGAAGGACCCGGCCAAGACTGTGGCTGAACTGGTCATCGACAAAGTGGCAAAAACCGGAGAAGAGATTACCATTCGACGGTTCACTCGCTACAAAATGGGCGAGGGCCTCGAAAAACGCGACGAAGACTTTGGCAATGAAGTGGCTTCGCTTATTAGCTAACCGCAAGTAGTTCAAAGTTCAAACTTTAGTTTGCTGTCCCGAACACCGATGACCGCCGAGAAATCAGATTCTGACAAACCCGCCCTGGCTTACCGCCGGATCCTTTTGAAGATTTCCGGCGAGGCCCTGATGGGGGAGCAGAACTACGGCATCGACGTTGATGTCGCGCGCATGGTCGGTGAAGAACTGAAGGCCGTTCACGAGCTGGGCGGGCAAGTCGCCGTGGTTGTTGGAGGCGGAAACATTTTTCGCGGCGTCTCTAAGAGCGCGGGTAACATGGACCGCTCCTCAGCCGACTACATCGGCATGCTGGCTACGGTAATGAATGCCGTCGTGTTGCAGGACGCGCTGGAAAAGCTCAACGTGCAGACGCGGGTGATGTCTGCGATCGACATCCCCCAACTTGCTGAGCCTTTCATCCGTCGGCGAGCAGTCCGCCATCTGGAAAAGAACCGCATAGTTATTTTCGCGGCCGGAACCGGTAATCCTTATTTCACCACCGACTCCGCGGCCGCCTTGCGTGCTCTCGAAATTAAGGCTGACATAATTCTTAAGGCCACAAAGGTCGACGGTGTCTACACGGCGGATCCGATGAAGGATGCCGACGCAGTTCGTTACGATTCCATAACCTACCAACAGGTGCTGGAACGTCAGTTGAAAGTGATGGACGCTTCGGCGATATCATTGTGCATGGATAATAATCTGCCGATAGTTGTTTTCAACATGCGACAAGCCGGCAATATCATGCGAGTCGTAAAGGGCGAGCCGGGAGTGGGCTCGAAAGTTTGGTTGGGACAATGAAGTTTCGAACTTCTAGTTCCGAGTTTGTAGTTCGGAACTTGAGTAAACTCGGAATTCCTGGCCCCCGAACTCGAAACTAGAAACTCGAAACTAGAAACTATTCGGGAGTTGATATGAGCGAGCAGGACGTAATCAAAGGAACGCGGCCGCGCATGGACACGGTCATTGACGACTTCCAACGGAAACTGGCTACCGTGCGCACCGGACGCGCCGCCGTTAGCCTGCTTGATTCCGTCATGGTCGACTACTACGGCACCATGACGCCGCTGAATCAGATGGCCTCAGTCCACGCTCCCGAGCCGGCCATGTTGACCGTGCAACCGTGGGATCAAACCCAGGTTCCTACTATCGAAAAAGCAATTCGCGCTGCTGACCTCGGCCTCAATCCATCAAACGATGGCAAGCTGGTCCGGATTCCCATTCCACCGCTCACTGAAGAACGTCGCAAACAGCTGGTGAAGCAGGTTCACGAGATCGCCGAAGATCATCGCACCGCTGTGAGAAATATTCGCCGCGATTCAAACGAACGCTTGAAGAAAATGTTGAAGGACAAAGAGATCTCTGAAGATAACGAACGCGACGGACTCGACGAAGTGCAGAAACTTACCAACACCTTCATCGGCAAAATCGACGAACTAACCAAGTCTAAAGAGACTGAACTGACTAACGTCTAAACACTTCCGCACCTGTAGCTAAGGGCCGTCCTTCTTCGTGAAGGGCGGCCCTTTGATTTGGCTCGATAAGAACGCGGGTTATTTGTTAGTTCGGCAACGCGAACACGTCATCGCCTACCGGATTGTTGAGTTTCGCGTCTTTCACTTTGTATTCCGCAAAGAAAGCACCTTGTGGCATCTCGAGCCGCTGGGTGAACTCAAACGGAACCAGCACGCCGTCAATCTCTTTGAACTTTTTGTTTTCGGTCCCGAAGGTATAACCGTTGTAAGGAATCAAAAACGTCATTACGCGGCCGGTTGCAGTGTCGAGGTAAAAATCGGTGGTGTTCCCTTCGGAATCCACAATGCGAAAAGCGCGCTGCTTCTTTTTATCTGGCAGCGCCGACACCGTGTAGCCCGGCTGGTCGAATTTGGCCAGCAAGGGCAAACCAAACTTACTCGCGGGTGGCAGATCAACGCCCGGAAGCGAACTGTAAGATCGCTGGCCATCGTAAATCTGTTTGAAACTAACTGCCGGGCGCGCATCAATATCCAAACGTACTTTGTCGCCTGCGACCACCCAAATAAATCCTCCCGGAATTGATTGGGTGGAGTTTGGGGCATAGAGATCAACTGAACCTCTCAGCACCATGCTTTTGAGCGTTTTATACGTGTCGCCTCCTTGTGCGGCCAGAGCCGCGCGGGCCAGATCCATTGGCGAAGTCGTGGGAGTTATTGCTATTGCCGGCGTTGAATATTTAACGCCAGCCGGCGCAACGGCTTTCGCGGTGTTGTCAGCAGCTTTCGTTGCCGTTTCCGTCTGGGCAAAAACGGACGCCGAAAAACAAAACACCAGAGCCAACTGTAACAACGACGGGAGAAAAGTTTTCTTCATGAGATCAGTCCTTTTTCGGGTTAACGGCGAATATGTGTGCCGCAAACTTTTTAGCTTGCATCTTTTTGTGTCTGCGGGCGAGAGCCCTAAAACCAGGTTGTGCTGCATTTTCGCCTGGTTGTCTCATTAACACCGCGGCTTAAGCCCGGTGATCGGAGCCATACAAAACGGAAAACCGTTTAAACGGTTTCGCTTTCCTTTCACTTACTCGGTCACCGGGCTAAAGCCACGGTGTTAATGAAAAGTAATTGATAGGCTCAAAAACTGCACGAGTAACCAAAGCTACGGCCCCACTTCCTAAAAATTAAAGCGTACTTGCGCTGTAACTTTCCGGTTGCCGGCGCCGCTACCCCCACCGGGTCCGCCGCCACCGCCGCCCGGACCACCGAACCCTCCGAAGCTACCGTTGAGCGAAAGGCTTTGACCAAAAAACGGAGACGACAAGTTACCGTTCGGTGGTGACAAGTTGACGTGGTTCAAAACGTTTTGAAAGTTCAACGAAAACTGCATGCTGTAGCGCTTGGCTTCGGCGCCTCCGCCTGAGGGAGGACCACCAAGAGCCGCCAGGCCACCACCACCGCCGCCTCTCGGACCACCACCGCCTCCGCCGCCGCCGCCAGCGCCAGGAATTCGGGGAACTCCACCTCCCGCGCCACCCGCACCACCGCGGCCGCCACGAGCGCCACGGGCTCCTTGAGCGGCCTGGCCTTCAGCGTTCTTCTGGTTCGCAGCGGATGATGAATGTATTGTGCCGAAGTTCCAGGTCTTGCTGATGCGCATGTTTATGGAAACCAAGCCGGGTCCCTGCCCGAAATTGCGCGGAATCAAAGCCTCGCCGGCGGCCGGTCGCAAGTTAAAGTTTCCAAACGGTGTGCAGACAATATTTGGGGCCGGGTTGTTGCAATCGACACCCGCCGGCGCAAAGGAGGGACGTTCCGTAAACAGCCGATCGCCGTTCGTGTCCTGGCCGGTAATGATGTTGAAGGGCGCACCGGAACTGACAATGATAAACGGATTCAAGCTCACCTGCTGCCAGGGCAGGTTGATCGTGCCCGCGAAAGTGAAACGATGCCGCACGTCGAACGCCGCCCGGCCAAACTCTCCGGTTAAGTCATAGGAATTAGCCGGGAAGAGAGCGCCGCCTTGTCCGTCAGTATCGTTAGTCGTTTTGCTGAGCGAGTAACTCGAGAAGAATGTCAGAGCCCGGCTGAACCGGTTATTGAAACCGATGAACAACTGGTTCTGGTTGAACTTGCCGCTCGACTCGTACTGGTAAATCTCGCCTACGTTGCCGAAGGGTCGCACTCCATTAGTTCCGGGAATCGGCGCGTTAATGTCGCGAGCGCGAATCACGTGTTGAATGCGGACGAGGAATAAACCGGCGAACAGTGTGAACCGCTTTGGTAGTTGACGTTCTAATTGTGTGCCGGTCAGGTAGACAACCGGCGCCTGAAGGTCGTCCGCCACTCGCCAGGTAATCTGGCGGCCGACGTTGCTCAGAGTGTTCACCGCCGGTGCGTTGGTAAAGTCGAAAGTGTCCAGCGGTGAGCCAGGCGCGCCAGGAGGTGGAGGAACTGGAGCAACATACTGGCCGCTCGCGTTATAGAGTGGTATCTCGCTCACTACGAACTGTTGTTGGTTCACGCCATTGAAGCGATGGGCCTGAAGAGTGTTCCCTTCACCGAAGCGGTTGTAGAAAACACCGCTACCGCCGCGAATCACCATTTTGGGAGGCTTGGCGCTGTTAGCCGCCCCTGGCGACCATGCGAAGAACAGGCGAGGAGCAAAGTTTAGTACGCTGCCGATGTTTGTCTGGCCTTCGTAACGCAGGCCGTAACTCAGCGTGAAGTTTGGTCGCACGCGCCAATCATCCTGCACGTAGACACCGAAGTCTGTCTGAGAAACGCTGGCTTGGGGTTCGCCGGAAGCGATGCTGAACTGCGAAGGCCCGCCGCCTATAGCACGGGCCTGCAGCGGTGTGAGGCCCAATCGCTGGGCCAGTAACGTTCGCCGGTACCTCTCTAAACTGTCGACAAAGATCGGCTGGTCGGTAACAGGTTGATTCAGCGCGTCAAGAGTCGGAACCAGCGCGCCGGCAAACGTAAATGTGCCGCCAAAATTGTTCGGGTTGGTGTCGCTGATAGTCACGCCGCGCACGCGCCCGCCAAACTTGAATGCGTGCGTTCCTTTAGACCACGCCAGAAAATCCTGCAGCTCCCAATTCTTCCGGTTATTCAGCACGTGCCCAATTTGCGAGCCTCCACTGATAAACGCACTGCTCACGTTAAGCGCCGGCCTCGAATTGTCTGCCAGGCTCTCAGCCCGCTGGCGTGTAAACTGAAACTTCACTTCGTTAATCATCGTCGCATTCAAAACCGCAGTTTCCGTTAGCTGTATGTTTTGCTGCGTCGAGGATGAATCAAAGGCCCGCTCAGGTAAGGAGAAGCCGCTGACGCCGCCGTTGGCGGTGCTTGAATGCGTATAACTGTAGCGCGCGATCAGGGTGTTGTTGGGGTTGATCTGATAATCGAACCGCGGACTGAAAGTGATGTTCCGCCTCGGCACAACCACGCCAAACCCAAGGTCAAACGGGTTGAGATTTGCATCCAGAATGGTGGCTTTAACAAGCTCGCTATCATCGATCTCGCGTCGCTCAAAATCTATGAAGTAAGACGCTTTCTTCTTGACCAGCGGGCCGCCCAGATTTCCACCATACTGCCGGAGCTGAAACGGCGAACGTTTGCTTGAACTCGTAGCGAATGGATTGCGCGAGTTAAAACTTTCGTCCTGGAAATTGAAAAATGCGCTGCCACGAATCTTGTCCGTGCCCGGCCTGGTTAAGATGTCGATTCGCCCGGAAGGCTGATCGTTTTCCGCTGCGAATGGATTCTGATTAATACGAATCTCGCGGATCGACTCTTTAGGGGGCAGCCTTCCGCCGGAAAAACCATCAACGAAAATCTGTCCGCCATTTGGGCCCATCGAAGGACCGGCCAACGCCTGCAATGCCGCCGCTAGTTCGTCCGGATCATCGGGCAAGGCATCAAGGTCCTTGCCGGTGATGAGCGTTTGGTTGGCGTTAGCGGTAGATTCAGTACTAAGCGGAGTCTCGGCAGCAATGGTTACCTTTTGCTCTTCAATGGTGACCTTGAGCGTAAGGTCCAAAGACTGTCGGCCGCCAGACGCCAGGTCAACTTCAGATTCATCGGTGTCTGCAAAACCTTTTGCCGTTGCGCGCAATGAATATTTTCCCGGAGCGAGTCCGCTGAAGGCATAGGCGCCTTCACCGTTGGTAGTGGCAGTCTTTTCGACGCCATTCGCATCCGTGAGCGTGACTGTAGCGCCGACAATGGTCGCGCCAAGCTCGTCTTTGATCACACCGCGAAGGGTTCCGCGCGTTTGCTGCGCGAACCCGGCAACGGCAAATAGGACCAGGACGAGTACTGAGCCCAACACCTGTCGCAGGAAATTTCTGGAGACGTTCATAACAAGACCCTAATGATTCGAAGAATTTGCGTTTAACTGTTTCCGCTTGCCGCTTATGTTAAGAAGTCGATGGTTACGGCAAACCAATTCCAAATTGAATACCTGAACCAAGCCCGGCTGCCGGATTTGGCGTCGCCGGACCGCCTGACTGCTGTTGTCTTGCAGCCAACATATTGAGCAGCGTGTCAGCCCCGGTAATGAAGCTGATAGCGGTGAGCCGCGTAGGATCAGCGCCTTTGGTGCTCGAAACAATAATCGTGTCGCCGACCTTTACGTCGGCAATGGTGATCGTCGGCAGACGTTCAAGCATCTCCTGCATATTCCCGCCGCCGCGACCACCGCCGCCACCTGATCCCCCGCCCGATCCCCCTTGCCCGCCACCTTGACCCGCACCCGGCCCAGCTGCCGGAGATTGTCCGCCGCCGGGACCAGCGCCGCCACCAGGCCGACCCATCATCATCATTCCGCCCATCTCGTTGGCTGCGGGAAACTTCCGCAGTACCGCATCCTGCTTAATAACAATCGTCAGCGGTTGCTTCGTTTGCAGGTCATTGATCTTCACCTCACCGGTTGCCTGATCGATGGCAGTGATCACGCCGGCTACAGTCTTGAAAGAACCGGTGACTACTTTTTCGGCAGTGAAAGCAGTGCCCTCGGGATTACGTTCGCCTAAAGCCCGAAGCTGATCGCCGACCTTAAGTTCATCAAACTTTGCCACGCTCGCATCGGCAAACTTAATCGAGTCTGGTGCATAGCGACGCAATTCCACTTTGTCTGAAATGGGAATGATTAGAGCTTGTGGTCCGGCCATGGATCGACTGCTGATAGTGATCTCTTTCGTTTCCGGCTTGAGTGCGGTAATGATGCCGAGCACCCCACGCCGCTTCCACTCCGCCCGTTCGGCTTCTTGTTTTTTAGCAATGTCCGCCTTGGTCATGACGACCAGAGTCCGGGCCGGCACAAGCTTTTGGTCGTCTGAAACTTTACCCAACGCCAAAACTCGATCGCCTTCGGCCACTTCGGCAAAAGTGATCCTGGTCGCGTTAGAGAGAGTTGTTTCGCCGGGAGCCACGCGCATATAGGAAGTGGCATCGCTAAGCGCTACAGTCACCAGCGAGCCGGCGTCAGTTTTAATAATTAACTGTTTAGCTGCGACATCCTTCACCTTCACTTCCCCCAACGCCCGGTTTGGACTAATCGAGGGATCGCCAGTTTGTGGCGCGGCGGTCGAAGTAGCAGCCGGAGTTGTTTGTGCTTGCGCACCGGACGCGGCAAGGCCCCCAGCCAGTACCAGCGCGATTGCGAGAAACGGCGCTTTCATTACTCCTCCTCTTACCTATGAAACCTGCGGAAATAATAGAATTTCGGACCCTTGCGGCAGGCGTCCTGGATGATCCTAGTCTTTTACGCACGTAATGCGCTGAATGTTCTAGTTAAGTTGCTTGCTATCAAACTGATAACAGACGCACGTAGCCGCAGTTGTCACGCCCGCCATTCAAAAAAGTTGCACAAAGATCCGGGCGCCTGAGTGAACAAGCAACAGGGCCTTATGATGCGCGAGAGCGGGAATTCGTCTGATTATCTTGAGCGTTTAGGCGGAAATTTATTTCAAACTTCCTCGGGCCGTTTCCAGCCGACGCGATACCGGGCTGTCAACGCGAGGCCAAGGCTAATCACCCAGATAACGGTGACCACAAACGGCCAAACGTAAGGCAGTGAAGACAACGTGATCCAAAAAGTTGTACCCAGCAGTAGCGCCACTGCTTCTGAGTTTCGATTGCTCTTTGAGAGCATTCGTTGAATCCAGCGACCGGTCGCCGCGTAAATCATTACCCGCCCGAATAACCCGGCCACGAGGATTAGCAATAGGGCCATCAGGCCTACCACGGCGCTGATCGGCGTAGGCAGGTAGTGCAGGGAAAGGATCGCCCCGGGTCCGATCGCCACCGCGCCCAGGAAACCGATAAGGGCCACACGCAAGCTGGTCAATTGAAGGCGCGTTATCCCTCGACTTATTGTTCCCGGCATCGCCGCAGTCAGGGCCAGTGACACGATGAACCAAAACAGGATCGCCAGGATTCGAAACCCGATGGAGCGAGCCGACCAATGCGGCGACAGCAGGTCCTTCGGATTGCGAATGATGGTTCGCAGTTCCTGCTCGTAACCACCATACATAATTGTCTGTCCGCCCGGACTGCGCAGCGGCATTTTATCCATCGCTCGGTAGGTTCCACCTATGACCATGACGTCGCCATTAATTCGCGCGCCCTCGAGTTGAATAACGGATCCACCGACTGCGGCAACATCGCCTTCCACAGTTCCCTGAACGATCACGTCGCCGCCGAGAGCGATAGCGCCGTTCTTTGCAGTACCGTTGATTCTCAACGAGCGGCCGATGGAAGACACGATAGTGTCGCTGTTACCTTCAACGACGTAAGGGGTATCACCTGGGATAGGTTCGTAGGGGGTTTGTGCTTGTGCCGCGGCAATCATGCAGCTGGCCCAGACGACTAGCGCAAAGGCCTTGAAGAGTTTTGGGCGCCAAAACAGATCGCTTCGTTGCCGGCAGACGGTTTCACTCACAATTGAAGCAGTGGACATGTGCATGCGCGCCCGCGCTCTTATTCGATAAGGCGCGTTCGGTGATAGCGTGTTATCAGGCGGGAAAGAACGGCAATGGCGAGAACCAGGAGCAGTAGACCAGCGAGACCCGAAAGCCGCGAATCGGAAATGAGACCACGACTGACAATCCGGGAGACGACGGCGAACCCGGCCGCCGCATTGAAGATAGCCTCGACGAAGAAACCCAGCGCACCAAATACTTTGCCGGCAAAAGATCTGACGCTGAGGACTACGGCTTTGCTGGAAGCGAACCCGAGCATGGCGAAGGCTGCCAAGCCAAGAATGATACAAAAGCGCAATGCCCTCGCATGTTCCGACGAGTCGCGCATTCCGCGCATGTCGCTCTTCGCGTTAACCGCTACAACCCTGGCGAAATTTGCCGGTACCTCGAGATCGAAAGGACTGGCCAGTGCCGAGTCCAGTTCACACATGAAGAGACGCTGCGCGCGCAATTCCGAAGCGCAATGCGCGCACTCTTTAATATGTTCTTCCAGCGCTGAATTTAAGGCCGGTTCAAGATCACCCTCGATGTAAGCGGCGATATTTTCCGTCTCGCAAATGTAGTCGCTGGTGGACACGATAGTAGAAACCTATACTCCCGTAATTCCCTTAGTCAGAAACTGCTGTCGCATCATTTCGCGAGCGCGAAACAATCGATTCTTGACCGTCCCCAAAGGCAGGCCGGTAACATCGACAATTTCTTCATAGGTCAGATCCTGCGAATGGCGTAAGACTACCAGTTCGCGATAAGCAGTCGGCAACGAACGCACCACGCCTTCAATTTCTATGCGCCGTTCTTCGCGCTCGCTCTGCTGTTCCGGGCTGAGTCCGGCGCTTTCAAGCGGCAGATCGTAGTTGTCAGTTTCAGTGCCATTGGAAAGCGATCGTTCGCGGCCGGAATTCCGGCGCAGATGATCGATGGCTGCGTTATGAGCGATCTTGTAGATCCAGGTAGAGAATTTAAACTCCGGCCGGTAGCGCGAAAGCGAGCCGTAGATTTTGATGAAAATCTCCTGTGTAAGATCCAGTGCGGACTCGTAATCACCAACCATCCGATAGACGTATCCGGAAATAGGGCGCTGATATCGTCGCACCAATTCCTCAAAGCCTCCTTCGAGGCCCTGGGCAGCGCTGACAACCAGGTCACGATCAGCCACTGAGCTCAAACTCAAAGTATCGGGAATTGCAGAAGTGCTCATATTGCCAGGATATTACGTTTCAGAAATCGAAGAAGTTTCAAAAGCGAGTTCCAAGTTTTAAGTTTCAACTTTAAAGTTCGTAAGACAGCCTACTGATTCAGAACTTGAAACTTGAAACTCGAAACTATTGTCATTGCCACGATAACGTCGCGAGGCCTGCCGGGGCTGCAATAGCGTCAAAACTCAACTCTCGAGTGGCCAGCTGTAAACCCAGATCAGCAGCGTTGAGCGATCGCAGATTGGCGCCCAAAGTTTCAGTGACAATCTCGCCTGCTCGATCCTTACTCATCAGGTTCCCCACGATAAGCATTCGCGCCAATTGTACGGCTTGCTCCGAATCGCCGCTGCGCCGGTCGCGGTAGAACAGCAGCAAACGAAACAGCTCGTCTTCACACTCGTTCGGATCGCAGGCGACGGTCCTGACTATCAACGGCTGCTTGCCGCG
>Ga0134126_10011918_pt1 | contig 10973 bp, 8 predicted proteins | sample KB31752_FD_96881 | JGI IMG/M metagenome (GOLD analysis project Ga0134126, IMG submission 96881) | Terrestrial soil microbial communities with excess Nitrogen fertilizer from Kellogg Biological Station, Michigan, USA - KB3-175-2 | ecosystem: Environmental > Terrestrial > Soil > Unclassified ...
AACAGCTTGAGAATTATGTTCTCGACGTCCTCGCCGACATAGCCCGCTTCGGTCAGCGTGGTGGCGTCGGCCATCGTGAACGGCACGTCGATGATGCGGGCCAGCGTCTGCGCCAGAAGGGTCTTGCCCGACCCGGTCGGGCCGACCAGCAGAATGTTCGACTTGGCGATCTCGACTTCGTTGTTCTTGGCGCCGTGGGCAAGACGCTTGTAGTGGTTGTGAACGGCGACCGACAGGACGCGCTTGGCGTGGCCCTGCCCGATCACGTAGTCGTCGAGCACCTTGCAGATGTCGCGGGGCGTGGGTACGCCGTCACGTGACTTGACCAGCGTGGTGCGATGCTCCTCGCGGATGATGTCCATGCACAGTTCGACGCATTCATCGCAGATGAATACCGTCGGGCCGGCGATGAGCTTGCGGACCTCGTGCTGACTCTTTCCGCAGAAAGAACAGTACAAAGTGTTCTTGGAATCGCCGCTGCTCGCTTTAGTCATGGGCACCCCGTCGAACCGTGCATCCTATCCGTGTCAACGGTCCTCCCCCGCAGATCGGCAGACGCGACTGTGGATTTCAACATCGTTTCGGCCCTTGGGCAACAAATAGTTGGGCGCAGCATCGGACAAACTATGGTTATTGCCCGTCAAAGTGTTAACCCCCCGGACTAGAGTTTTGTTTTCGTCTCCTCGGCGGTGGCTGGGCGGGAGAACATCACATCGTCGATCAGCCCAAAGGCCTTGGCCTCTTCGGGTGACATAAAATTGTCGCGCTCCAGCGCGGCGGCGATCACGTCATAGTTCTGGCCGGTGTGGCGAACATAGATTTCGTTGAGCCGCTTGCGGGTGTTGATCATTTCCCGCGCCTGAATCTCGATATCCGTCACCTGACCCTGCGCGCCGCCCGACGGCTGGTGCACCATGACGCGGGAATTGGGCAGGCAGAACCGCTTGCCCTTGGCGCCGGCGGTCAGCAGCAGCGAGCCCATCGACGCCGCCTGGCCGATGCACATGGTCGCGACGTCGGGGCGGATGTACTGCATCGTGTCGTAGATCGCGAGGCCCGAGGTCACAACGCCGCCCGGCGAGTTGATATAGAAATTGATGTCCTTGGTCGGATTGTCCGCCTCGAGGAACAGAAGCTGGGCGCAAACCAGGCTGGCGACGTTGTCGTCCACCGGACCGACAAGGAAAATGATCCGCTCCTTCAGGAGCCGCGAATAGATGTCGAACGCCCGCTCGCCGCGGTTGGTCTGCTCGACCACCATCGGCACCAGGGTATTCATGTAGATTTTATTAGGCTCCATGATCTTGTCCCTTCGCGTCCTCTTCCTCTGCCGCGACCAGATCGGCCGCCGGCACCGTGCGCTCGCTCACCTTGGCCGAACCGAGAATATGGTCGACGACCTTGTTCTCGAGGATCGGCGCCCGCAGGCCTTCGATCGCTCCCGGTTCGTTGCGGTAATACTCGACCACCTGACGTTCCTGACCGGGGAAGCGGCGCGCCTCCGCGACCAGGGCCTGGTTGATCTCGTCCTGCGCCACCGTGATATTGTGTCGCCGGGCCACTTCCGAAAGGAGGAGGCCGAGCCGGACGCGACGTTCCGCCATCGCACGGAACTCGCCGCGAACCTGCTCGTCCGACTTGCCTTCGTTGTAGTCGGTGACGCCGCTCTCCTTGGCGCGTTCGCGCTGAAACTCGTATTGCTTCCAGATCGTGTCGAATTCGCCGTCGACCATGCCGGGCGGCACCGGGAAGTCGTGCCCCTTGGCGAGCTGGTCGAGCAATTGACGCTTCAGCCGCTGGCGGGCGAGATCGCCGTACTGGCGTTCGTTCTGCTCGCGCACGGTCTGGCGCAGCTCGTCGATATTCTCCATGCCGAGCGCCTCGGCGAGGCTGTTGTCGATCGGCTGGGGCTGGAACGCGCGTACTTCTTTCACGGTCACGGCGAACTTCGCCGCCTTGCCGGAGAGATCGGCCACGCCGTAATCCGTCGGGAAAGTGACGTCGACGGTGCGATCCTCGCCGGCCTTGGCGCCGACAAGCTGATCTTCGAAGCCGGGAATGAAACCGCCCGAGCCGAGCTCGAGCCGGTAATCGGTCGCGGCGCCGCCGGGAAATTCCTTGCCGTCGATCTCACCCTTGAAGTCGATGACGACGAGATCGCCCTTTTCCGCCGCGCGATCGACCTTCTCGTCCTTGCGCTGACGTTCGGCGAGACGCTTCAGCGATTCATCCACTTCGCTGTCCGGCACTTCGGGCTTCCACCGCTCCAGCGCGATGCCGGCGAAATCCATCGGTTCGAACTCGGGCATCGCTTCGATGGCCAGCGTGTATTCCAGGTCCTTGCCTTCGTCATACGCCGTGATTTCGACCTTGGGCTGGAGTGCGGGCCGCAGGTTGCGGCCTTTCAGCGCTTCGTCGGCGCCCTGATTGACCGCGTCCTGGACGATCTCGCCGCGGACTTGCGGCAGGAAGCGCGTCTTGAGCACGGACATCGGGGCCTTGCCGGGACGAAATCCCGGCAGCCGCGCCTGCTGACCGATCTCAACGAGGCGCTTGTCGATGCGCTCGGAAATATCGGCCGCGGGAATGACGATCTTGAACTCGTGTTTCAGGCCGTCGGTTGACGTTTCGGTGACTTGCATTCTCGGCTGAACCTATAAGCTGGTGTGACGCGTGGTGCGGGCGGAGGGATTTGAACCCCCATGCCTTGCGGCGCCAGGACCTAAACCTGGTGCGTCTGCCAATTCCGCCACGCCCGCCGCGAAGCCGCGTGTCATAGCATAGCACCGGGCGACGTGAATAGCGGCGGGTTTGGTTAGGGATAAGGCGGTTTTCGGCCATTCTCCTAAGCAAACGCCCCGGCCAAGGCCGGGGCGTTGCAGCTGATCGAATGCGGCGAAATCACACGCTGTAATACATCTCGAATTCGATCGGATGCGGGGTGTGCTCGAACTTGTGGATTTCCTCGTATTTGAGCTCGATGTAGCTCTCGATGAAGTCCTTGCCGAAGACGTCGCCCCGGGTCAGGAAGGCATGGTCGGCGCGGAGACTTTCGACCGCTTCCCGCAGGCTGCCGCACACGGTCGGCACGTCCTTCAGTTCCTCGGGCGGCAGGTCGTACAGATTCTTGTCCATCGCATCGCCGGGATGGATCTTGTTCTGCACGCCGTCGAGGCCCGCCATCAGCATCGCGGCGAAGCCGAGATACGGGTTGGCGGCCGGATCGGGAAACCGGACCTCGACGCGCTTCGCCTTGGGGCTCGACACATAGGGGATCCGGCACGACGCTGAGCGGTTGCGCGACGAATAGGCCAGCAGCACCGGCGCCTCAAAACCGGGAATGAGGCGCTTGTAGCTGTTGGTCGTCGGATTGGTGAAGGCGTTGACCGCCTTGGCGTGCTTGATGATGCCGCCGATGTAATGCAGCGCAAAGTCGCTGAGATCGGCATAACCCGAGCCGGCGAACAGCGGCTTCTCGCCCTTCCACACCGACTGATGCACATGCATGCCCGAGCCGTTGTCGCCCTTGATCGGCTTCGGCATGAACGTGACGGTCTTGCCGTATTGCGCCGCCACCATCTGCGCGACGTATTTATAAATCTGGATGCCGTCGGCCGACCGCGTCAGCGTGTCGAACTCGGCGCCGAGTTCGGCCTGCGACGGCGCGACTTCGTGATGGTGCTTTTCGACCTTGAGCCCCATCTCCGCCATCACCGAAAGCATCTCGGCGCGAATATCGGACTGCGCGTCGACCGGTGGAACCGGGAAATAGCCGCCCTTGATCGGCGGGCGATGGCCGCTATTGCCGTCCGGCATTTTCAGGTCGCTCGAGTACGGACCCTCGTCGGATTCGATCTCGTAATACGACATGTTCATCGCGTTCTTGTAGCGGACCTGATCGAAGATGAAGAACTCCGCCTCGGGACCGAAATACGCGGTGTCGCCGACGCCCGACGACTTCACATAGGCTTCGGCTTTCTTGGCGATGGAGCGCGGGTCGCGGCTATAGGGCTGGCCGGTGCCGGGTTCGTGCACGTCGCAGAAGATGATGAGCGAGGTCTGCGCCGCGAACGGATCGAGCGTCGCCGTCGCGCAATCCGGCATCAACACCATGTCGCTTTCGTTGATCGCCTTCCACCCGGCGATCGACGAGCCGTCGAACATGACGCCGCCGGCAAGAAAATCGGGCGTGATGGTGCGGATATGGTGCGCCAAATGCTGCCACTTGCCGCGCGGATCGGTGAAGCGGAAATCGACGTACTTCACGTCGTGTTCCTTGATCATCTTCATCACGTCATCAATGTCGGACATCGTCTCTTTCCTGTCGTTCGATCTTGTTTCTCAAACCCCCGGAAACCGCGTTCGCGGCTTCGTACCCGCGGCGCCTGCCGCGTCATTCATACCCGCAAAATCGCCGGTCCCGCCATTCGTTTCGGCGTCACGACGCCGGCGTGATCAGATCGCGTCCTTGCCGCGCTCGCCGGTCCGGATGCGGATTGCTTCTTCCACATTCGTCACGAAAATCTTGCCGTCGCCGATCCGGCCGGTATGCGCCGATTGCTGGATCGCCTCGACCGCGCGCTCGACCATCGAATCTTCCATCACGACCTCGATTTTCACCTTTGGGAGAAAATCGACGACGTATTCGGCGCCGCGATAAAGCTCGGTATGGCCTTTCTGCCGCCCGAAGCCCTTGGCCTCCGTGACCGTGATGCCCTGAATCCCGACCTCGTGAAGGGCTTCCTTCACTTCGTCGAGCTTGAACGGCTTGATAATTGCTTCGATTTTTTTCATCCGCGACCTGCCTGAAAGGAATCCCCTGGCCCGACGCCAACCGCCAGGCCCTCAGGCTCCCTGAAGCATGAGCCGTGCCAGTCCTGTCTCGTCGTTTCGCCGAACCTAGCGGCTTTCCCGCGCCGGGAAAACAGGCTATTTGCCCAAATTTTAGGCACACGTCGCCGTGCTATTCAGCCCCGGCCGGACTCGGCGGCAGGGATTGCCCACGGAACGAGCGCAACGGCAGTTCGGGCAGGAAAAACAGGATCAGCAAGGCCGCGCCGATCACGAACACGTCGGCGAGGAAGGTCATCGACAGAGCATGGCGATAGATCGCCACGGCGGCGTCATGGGCGCCGCCCGACAGGGCGCGGAGCTGATCGAGCCCGCCCTTGAGGGCCTCGCTGACGTCCTGGTTGGGCCCCAAGGCAAGCTGGGCGCGGAGCTGGGCCGACATGATGGCGCCCGAACCCGCGACCCCGACCACGCCGCCGAGCGAGCGGAAGAATGCCGAGGCCGCGGTGCCGACACCCATATCGTCCCTGCCAAGCGCGTTCTGCACCGCGATGGTCATATTCGGCGTCACCAGTCCCAGACCCAGCCCGAGAAAGACCAGTGCGGGCTCGATGGCGAGGATGCCGCCGCCGAGCCACGCCCCCGCCGTCAGCGCGATATAGGCGCATAGCGCGGTGCTGACGCCGACAATCTGGAACGGCTTGTAGCGCCCGGTGCGCGCCACCATGCGCCCGCCGATCGACGACGACACGACGATGCCGAGCATGAACGGGCCGCTGAGCAGGCCCGAATTTGCGGGCGCGACGCCGAGCACGAGCTGGAAGAACACCGGGAAGAATGTGCCGGCGCCCATCATGCCCATGAAGGTCAGGCTGAGCACGAGGCAGGCGATGACGAAGACCTTGTTGCTGAATAGATGCAGCGGAAGGATCGGCTCCGGCGCCAGCCGCTCCCGTATCACGAACAGCACGCCCGACAGCACGGTCATTGCGGCGAACAGGAGGATTTCCGGCGAGCCCCAGGAATAGGAATTGCCGCCGAGGCTGAGGCACAGCAGCAACATCGTAGTCGCCAGCGTGAGGAGGATCGCGCCGAGATAGTCGATGCGCCGCCCGCGTCGGACCTGCGGCCGGTGCAGCGCAACGGCGATCATGCCCAGGGCCGCGGCGCCGAACGGAATGTTGACATAGAAGATCCAGTGCCACGACAGCCAGTCGGTAATGACGCCGCCGATCACCGGCCCGGCCACGGAACTGACGGCGAAGATCGAGGCGAACAGGCCCTGATAGCGGCCGCGCTGGCGCATCGACACGAGATCGCCGATGGTGATCTGCGCCAGCGGCAGGAAACCGCCCGCGCCCAGCCCCTGCACCGCGCGATAAAGAATGAGTTGCGTCATGCTGTGCGCAAGGCCGCTCAGCGCCGAGCCGAGCAGGAACACGCCAACCGCGATATAGATCATCAGCTTGCGGCCGTACTGGTCGCTGAGCTTGCCGTAAAGCGGCATGGTCGCGGTGGAGGTGAGGACGTAGGCCGTCACCACCCAGGACAGGCGCGTAATGCCGCCGAGATCGCCGACGATGCGCGGCAGCGCGGTGGCGACGATGCTCTGATCCAGCGCGCCGAGGCCGATCACCATCATCAGCGCGGCGTAGACGGTGCGGAGTTCGGCACGGCTGACGGTGGCTTCCGGCGCGAGTTCGGATTGACTCATGGCGTCGTTATATAGCGGGGATTCGCGCTTCGTCCCCGCGATCCGGCGTCAGCGCCGGACCGCGTGCGCGGCGTCGTGGATCGCGGCGAGCGCGCGGCGCGTATCGACCGCGATGACCAGCAGCGCCGGCAATTGATGCGGCCGGCGGGTGAGATGGCCGACGACCGCGCTGAAGGCGACCTTGCCCTCGCCGGTGAGACCGTTGATCGCCGCGCGGGGCAGCGAGCGGTGCGCCGGGTCGGCCACGGTGCGCAGGACGATGAACGGAATCCCACATTTCGCGGCGATGCGGGCGACCGCGGCGCTTTCGAGATCGACCGCGACCGAGCCGGTGCGAGCGAACAGCGCGCGTTTCTCGCGCGATGTCGCGACGACTGTTTCCGCCCCATAGAGCGCGCCGCCGATCCCATCCGGTATCCGTCCGATCATCAGGCGACGCCAGTCGGCGTCGACCGAATATGCCTCGCCCGTTTCGGCGTATACCGTCTCCGGCACCAGCACCGAGCCGGGCCGCAGCCGCGGATCGAGCCCGCCGGCGATGCCGAAACTGACGAGACCGGTCGCGCCCTCGGCCACGATGCGCTCGATGGCGGCGCCGCGGCGCTCGCGGCCGCCGCCGATCGTGACCGCGTGCACCCCGGCGCGCCGCGCGATCCGGGCTTCCGCCTCGAGGCCGGTGATGGCGCAGGTCGTCACATTCCCCACCGCGAATAATCGGCGCCGCGCAGCGCGTTACGATAACGCGCCAGCGCCCAGAGCGGAAAATAGGCGCGATAGCCGTGATAGCGAAGATAGAATACGCGCGGGAAGCCGACCGCGGTGAACCACTCCTCGTCCCAGAGGCCGTGCGGCCGCTGGGTCACGATGAGAAAGCCGACGCCGCGCGCGACCGCGGGATGCGCGCCCTCGCCCGCGGCGATCAGGCCCAGCACCGCCCATGCGGTCTGCGACGCCGTGCTCTCCTTGCCATCGCCGCGCGGCTCGCTTGCCCAATAGGAGCCGCCATCCTCGCCCCAGCCGCCATCCGCGCGCTGTTTCGACAAAAGCCAGGCGACGGCGCGGCGCATCGCCGGCGCGTCCGGCTTCACGCCCGCGCGCTGCAACGCGCATAGCGCCGACCAGGTGCCGTAGATGTAATTCGTGCCCCAGCGCCCGAACCAGGAGCCGTCCGCTTCCTGTTCGCGCAATAGATAATCGACGCCGCGCGCGAAAGCCTGGTCGTCGTCGAGTTCGATCTGGCCGAGGAAGCTGATGCACCGCGCGGACACGTCCGCGGTCGGCGGATCGAGCAGCGCGCCGTGATCGGCGAAGGGAATGTAGTTGAGATAGTAATATTCGTTGTCGGCGTCGAACGCGCCCCAGCCGCCGTTGCGGCTCTGCATGCCGTCGATCCATTCGGCGGCGCGGGCGATCGGCTCGCGATAGGCGGTGCGGTCGAAGCGGTCGAGCGCCATCGCCACCACGGCGGTGTCGTCGACATCGGGATAATGCGGATTGGCGTACTGGAACGCCCAGCCGCCGGGCCGCAATCCGGGCCGCGCCGCCGCCCAGTCGCCGGCCACGGACAATTCCTGCCTGCCGACCAGCCAATCGAGACCGCGATGCGCCGCGTCCCGCGCGGCGTTGCCGCCCGTCTCCATCAGCGCATGCACGGCGAGGCCGGTATCCCAGACCGGCGAAACGCAGGGCTGGCAATAGCGGCGGCCGGGATCGTTCGTGACCAGTTTGCGGATTGCGCGCTTGGCGGTGACGAGGCGCGGATCGTTCTTCGCCGTGCCGAGACATTCGAACATCATCACGGCATTCGCCATCGCCGGGAAAATCGCGCCCAGCCCGTCCTCGCCGTTGAGCCGTTCGGTGACGAATGCAACGGCCGCGTCGATGGCGCGGGCGCGGCTGCGCTTCGGCATGCGGGTCTCGGCCAGGCGCAGCACATCGTCGAGCCCGTTGAACAGCGTCGCCCAGATCGAGCCGCCGGCGCGCGGCGGGTTGGTCTGGCTGCCGGGCGCGAACAGTTCGGGGATATGGATGCCGCGCGGATTGAGGGCGCGCGGCTTTTTCGCCATCAGCACCAGAAGCGGCACGATCACGGTGCGCGACCAATAGGAAATCTTGGTGAGGTGAAACGGGAACCAGCGCGGCAACAGCATGATCTCGACCGGCATGACCGGCACCCCGCCCCAGCCGATCTCGCCGAACAGCGCCAGCATGATGCGCGTGAAGACATTGGTGCGCGCCGCGCCGCCGCGTTCGAGAATGGCGGTGCGCGCCCGAACCATGTGCGGCGCGTCGATGGAATCGCCGGCGGCCTTGAGCGCGAAATACGCCTTCACGCTGGCCGACATGTCGAAGGCGCCGCCGTGGAACAGCGGCCAGCCGCCATGCGCGCCCTGGATCGCGCGCAGATACCGCGCCAGATCCGCCTGCTCCTCCGGCACGATCTCGTCGAGATAGTGCTGGAGAAGGATGTATTCCGCCGGGATGGTGGCGTCGGCTTCCAGCTCGAAGACCCAATGCCCGTCCGGCTGCTGCAAGGCGAGCAGCGCCTCGGTCGCGCGCGCCACGGCGGCGTCGAGGTCGGTATCCTCGATGGCGGTTACTTCGGACATGGGAGGCGGATGGTATTTCCGTTGCCCGTCTTTAGGCAAATCCGGCCCGTTAGCCTTATCGTCCGGCGAGTCTCCCTGGCGTCCGCACCACAATATCTAGATATAGATATACCCGACACCGCGCGCTATCGGCCGGGCGCCGACAGGAGCGCGGCCGCGCCGAACCCTGAGCGGATCGCGCCTTCGATGGTCGCCGGCAAACCCGTATCGGTCCAATCGCCCGCCAGCGCCAGATTGCGCCAGAAGGTGCGCGGCGGCGGACGCTTGCGGTTCTGTTCGGGCGTCGCGGCGAATGTGGCGCGCCGTTCCTTCACAATCTGCCAGCGCGGCAAATCGCCCTCGCCGAGGCTATAAGCGGCGCAAACGTCGCGCCACAAAAGCGGCGCCAATTCGGCCGCCGGCGTGTCCATGAAGCGGTCGGCGGCGCTGACCGTCACCGACAGGATGCCGCGCTTGCGGAATACCCATTCCGCCGTGCCGCCGATCAGCCCGACAAAAGGCGGCGTCGCGCCGGGCGCGTCGGCGACAAAATGCGCATTGAGGATGGCGCGAAATTCGTCCGGCGCGGCGATTTCCGGCAGCAGGCGCGGCGCGACCGCGGACGGCACCGAGAGCACCACGGCCTGTTCCGCGCCGATGGTTTCGTCGCCGTCCTCGAAGCGCAGCGCGGTGACGCGGTCTCCCGCGCGGTCGACGGCGCGCAGCAGGCGGCCGAACCGCACCGATGCGCCGCGTTTCGCCAGTGTCGCGAGCGCGGGATCGACCAGGCTCTCCGACAGGCCCTCGCGCGGCACCAGCGGCAGACACGCCGCGCCGCCCGCGCCAAACGTCTCGGCAAGAACCCGCGCGAGCAATCGCGCCGAGCCGCGCGCCGGTTCGGTGTTCAGCGCCGCCGTCGCGAGCGGCTGCCACAGGCGGCGATAAATTTCGGTGTTCGCCGGCAGCACGTCGCCGACACGATCCCCGTCGCCCGCGCGCATCAGGCGCACGCCCTGGAGATAATCCAGAAGGCGCAGGCCCGGGATGCGCCGCGACGGCGCGAACAGCCACCACGGCACGCGGCCCGTATTGGGGCGGAAGTTCCAGCGCGCGCCGCTCGCGATGTCGAGGAAAGCGTAACGCGCCTCGTCTTCCCCGGCGAGGGTACCGCGCGCGCCGATCGCGTCGAGATACGCCATCGCCGATCTGTTGCCGGCGACCAGGAGATGATTGCCGTTATCGATGCGCGCGCCGAGCGTGGCGTCGAAATAGGAACGGCAGCGTCCGCCCGCCTGGGGCGCGGCTTCGTGCAGGGTAACGCCGATCCCCGCTTCGGTGAGGCGGATTGCCGCGGCGAGGCCGGCCATGCCGGCGCCGACGACGTGAACGTGGCCCGGACGCGTCACAACAGGCCGTAACGCAGGGCGAGCAGAAGCTTGACGCGGCCCGGCACTTTCACCGGCGTCGCGAGATCGCGCCAGCCTTCGGCGCGGAGGCGGCTCAGCAATTCCTGGTAGACGGCGCGCATGACGGCGGCGGGACGCATGGCCCGGCGCGCACATTGCCGCATCGCCGTGGCGGCGTCGTCAAAATGTTTGTCGGCGATGCGCGCGAGGTCTTCGCAGACGCGGCCGAGCGCGGGCTCGTGCAGCACCGAAGCCGGGTCGGTGGTGCGGATGCCATGCGCCTCGAGCAACTCCTTCGGCAGATAGAGCCGCCCGCGTGCGCCGTCCTCGGCGATGTCGCGCAGGATATTCGTTAGTTGCAGGGCGCGGCCGAGATGATGCGCCACCCGGATCGCCGCATCGCTGTCGTCGCCGAACACATGCACCGAAAGCCGTCCGACCGCGCTGGCGACACGGTCGCAATAAAGGTCCAGC
>Ga0134126_10011919_pt1 | contig 10973 bp, 7 predicted proteins | sample KB31752_FD_96881 | JGI IMG/M metagenome (GOLD analysis project Ga0134126, IMG submission 96881) | Terrestrial soil microbial communities with excess Nitrogen fertilizer from Kellogg Biological Station, Michigan, USA - KB3-175-2 | ecosystem: Environmental > Terrestrial > Soil > Unclassified ...
ATCATCATGACGGATGCGGACGTTGACGGCAGTCATATCCGGACGCTGCTCCTGACGTTCTTCTATCGTCAGATCCCGGAGCTCATCGAGCGCGGCCACGTCTACATCGCTCAGCCACCGTTGTACAAGGTGAAGCGAGGTAAGCAGGACACGTACGTCAAGGACGACACGGAGCTCGATGCTGTGCTGCTCAATACGGCGCTGGAGAATGCGGAGCTGCACGTCAACTCCGCGGCACCGCCACTGCAGGGATCGGGTCTCGAGATGCTCGCTCGGCAATACATGGAGGTGCAGGCAATCATCAAGCGCTGGTCCCGGCGTTACGATGACCGTCTGCTCGAGCAACTCATCTACATGCCTGTTGTAACACCGGCCGACTTCGATCGTGTCGAGTGGCTGCGCGGCTGGGCCCAGGAGCTGCATCAACGACTCAACAGCCTCGATGACGGCACAAGGACCTACCGAGTTGAAACGCGCGGGGCGGGCGACGGGCATGGCGCCCGTGTGTTGATTCATAAGACCGAGCACGGCACGGCGAGTAACAAGTATTTGCCGCGCGAATTCTTCGAGTCAGCCGAATACCAGCGGATCGCCGAACTGGCGCGCACATTGGCCGGCCTGATCGGCGAGGGCGCTCACGTCGTGCGCGGCAGCGAGCATCACGAGATCGGCTCGTTCAAGGAAGCGATGAAATGGCTTTTCGATCAGGCACGGCGCGGCCAGACCATCCAGCGCTACAAGGGATTGGGTGAGATGAATCCCGAGCAGCTCTGGGAGACCACGATCAACCCGGAGTCGCGACGCTTGATGCAGGTCAGGATCGACGACGCGGTCGCGGCCGACGACATCTTTACGACGCTCATGGGCGACCAGGTCGAGCCCCGCCGCGAGTTCATCGAGAAAAATGCACTGTCCGTGATGAATCTCGACGTCTAGTCGAGGCTCGCGGGTCGGCCGGCAGATGGCCGGTTCGCGCTGCATTGGTCCGATAAATATATCAATAGAAGCCTAGACACGTGTCAATGATACACTAATGAATCAGTGTCGGAGCTCGCCCCTCACGAGCTATGGGATCCGGCGACTCTTCCCGTATCCGCGACCGATCGTGCGCTCGCACCGCGCGACTGCCCATCGACCGGCGGCCGGGTCACTGTCCGATAGAGGGCGTAGATGACGATCACGAAGACAGTGCTGCCCAACCACACGGCCCCGTTGTCCGCAAACGCATCGCTGACGAGAGACAGTGGGAAGTCCTTTCCGGAGAAGGCGACCAGACCGGCTACCAGCACCCCGACGAGTCCCTCGCCAACGATCATCCCCGAGGCCAGCAGCACGCCGAGTTGCTTGGCTGCGTCGGGTCTCGCACCCCGGTCCGCGTGCCGCTCGAAAATCCAGCCCACGACGGCGCCCGCGACCACCATCAGCGTGCTTTGCGTAGGCAGATAGATGCCGAGCCCTACTGCCAGCGGCGAGAGATGCGCACCCGGTTTGACCGCGCGCACCACGGCGTCGATGACGATCAGCCCAACACCGATCGCCCCGCCGATCTCGATCAGGCTCCAGTCCACGTTGTTCTGGATGACACCCTGCGCAAGCGCGGAGATCAGCCCGGCCTGCGGAGCCGGCAGCGGATGCTCGTGGTTGCCGGGGCTGCCGGCAAAGCCGTAGGCCCGATTCAACAGGTCGAGAATGGGCGGGATGATCGCAGCTCCTGCGACCACGCCGACGACCAGCGCGGCCTGCTGCTTCCAGGGCGTCGCGTCGACGAGCTGTCCGGTCTTGAGATCCTGCAGGTTGTTGTTGGCGATCGCCGCGGCGGCGAAGACCACCGCCGTCACGAACAGCGAGTATGCAACCAGTGAGCGGCCGGTCCCGCTCGCCATGGTCGAACCCATGCCGAATACGAGAATCAACCCGAAGCCCACCACCGCCAGGATCCCGATGCCGGACAGGGGACTGTTGGAGGCGCCGATCAGCCCCGCCATGTAGCCGCAGATCCCCGAGACCAGGAAGCTCATGATCCCAACATATAACGCGCCCGCGATCACCAGCGGGACCAGGTGGCTCCCGAGGCCGCTGCTGCTGACGAACTGCGCGAGCAGGAGAGCAACCAGGAATACACAGACCAGCGAGACGATGCCTACCAGACCGATGGGGATGTCCTGCTCGGTGCGTGGCAATGCAGCTCCACCGCTCGTGGCGCGAGTGCGTGCGGCAGCGATCGCCGAGGCGAGACCCCGCGCTACGGGCTTCGTCAGCTTGGCGAGCGTCCATACAGCCGCGACTCCGATGGTGCCCGCACCGATGAATCGTACTTTGTGACTCCAGGTATCGTGCGCCAGGGCGGCGTCCGCCACGTGGGAGACTATCGGCGCGAGCGCCGAGTAATGCGGAACCGCCCAGACCCAGGCGATGAGCGCCCCCACGAGCATCGCGACCCCGACCCACAGGCCGACCAGGTGTCCCACACCAAACAGTGCGAACGACAAAAAGAAGTCGAAGCCCGAGACCCCTGCGCCGAAGCGGAACGTACGAACCACGTCGCTCGCAAACACCCTCGTCGCCGTGACGAGGGAGAACACACCCGAGACCACCGAGCCCCAGAGCAGGGCACGCAGGCCCGTGCGCGTGTCGTCCATACCGGGGCCCTGCTCCCGGCTGCCGCACTTGAGCACCTCGGCGCACGCGACCCCCTCGGGGAAGGGCAAATCCTTCTGCGCAAGCAACGCGCGGCGCAAAGGAATCGAATACATGACCCCCAGCGTCCCGCCGAAAGCACAGATGGCAAAGCACGCGACGTACGGGAACCCGCTCCACCAGCCGATCATGATCAGGCCGGGCAACACGAAAATGACCGAGGACAGAGTGCCCGCGGCAGACGCAACCGTCTGCACGATGTTGTTTTCCTGGACGGTCACACCGCTAAAGCCGCGCAGCACCGCCATCGAGATGACGGCCGCCGGGATCGAGGTCGCAAATGTAAGCCCCGCGCGCAGGCCGAAGTAGACGTTCGCAGCGGTGAAGGCCAGCGTGATCAGCACGCCGAGGATCAACCCCCGCAGTGTGAGCTCGGCCCGTGACTCCATGCTCATATAGTTCTTCTCCACGTGGCCAACCGAATGGCGCCGGCACACCCGGCTCGAGACGCTACGCGGACAGTCTACAGCGCTAGCCGACTGTTGATCAGCCTGAGGCCTCCGGCCCCGCCTCGCTCAGCCGCGCGACGGTCTCCTCTATCCAGTCCTGCACCTCGCGATTGATCTCGCGGACGTCCCGGCCTGCCGCGGCCACGGCAGGCCCGATGACCACCCGGATGGTCCCGGGTCTCTTGCGCAAGCCGCGTCGCGGCCAGTAGTTGCCGGCGTCATGCGCAACCGGCACGAGAAGCTTTCCCGTCTCGGAGGCAAGCAGCGTGCCGCTCACACCATAGCGGCGCGTCTGTCCCGGGGGCATCCGGGTGCCTTCCGGAAAGATGATGATCCAGTCGCCCTCGGCGAGGCGCTGCTTGCCCTGCTCGACGACCTGACTGACCGCCGAGTGACCGGACTTGCGGTCGATCGCGATGGCATGCAGCTGCCGGATCCCCCAGCCCACGGCCGGGACCCATAGCAGCTCGCGTTTCAGCACCCACACCTGCCTGGGGAAGATCACCGCCATGGCGATGGTCTCCCAGGAGGAGGAGTGCTTCCACAGGGCGATGTGATTGCCCGGGGGCAGCCTCTCCAGTCCCTCGATCCGGTAGTCCAGGCGGCAGATCCACTTCAGGGCCTGCAGCAGCACCACTCCCCATACCCGCGCCAGCACGAACCGCCGGGGGAACGGCAGAAACAGACAGGCGATCACGAAGAACGCGGCGTAGAAGAACGTCCACGCGAACAGAAAGACCGTGAAGAGCAGCGAGCGGACGAGCTGCATGCGCGCGTGTGATAGGAGCTCAGCCCGGCAAGCGGGACAGGTCGGCGATGCCGACGAACAGGCCGTGCAGCTGCGCGAGCATCGTGAGCCGGTTGGCACGCAGCTTCGGGTCCTGATCCATCACCATGACCTGATCGAAGAACGCATCGACAGGTGGCCGAAGCTGAGCGAGCCTGCCCAGCGCATTGGCGTACTCGCGTCTTGCCACGGCCGTCGAGACAGTGTCGCGCAGCGATTGCATGGCGTCGAACAAGCGAACCTCGGCGGCTTCCCGCAGATACTCCACGTTGACCTCGGACTGTGGCTGCTCGCCTGCCTTGCGCAGGATGTTGGCAATGCGCTTGTTGGCGGCCGCGAGGCTCGTGGCCTCGGGAAGCTCGAGAAACGCGCCCAGCGCGTTCAGCCGCGCATCGAAGTCGAGCGGCGAGCCGGGACGCGTGGCCATCACGGCGTCGATCATTTCGTTGCTGAGTGCCGTTGCAGTCCCGGGACCGGTCGCAGTCGCACGCTCGAGATAGTACGCGCGCAGTCGTTCCATGATGAAGTCGTAGATCTGCGCGGCCGCTGCATCCCGCGGCCCGGCCGGTTCGTTGCGTTCCGCTCCCGCGGCGGAGTGCGCGGCAGCGGCTGCTCGGATCCTGGAGATGTCCTCGCGAACACTCCGCAGCGCGAGCTCGATGAGCGGCCGCAAATCCAGGTCGAGGCGCTGCTCGATGAGTATCCGCAGGATCCCGATGGCGGCGCGCCGCAGGCCAAAGGGATCCTTGGTGCCGCTCGGTCGCTCGTTGATCTCGAAGATGCCGGCAAGCGTATCCAGCTTGTCGGCGATCGCGACGGCCACTCCTTCCTGGGTTTGCGGCAGCTCATCGCCGGCGCCCCGGGGCAGATAGTGCTCACGGATGGCGACCGCAACCTCCGCGGGCTCTCCATCGGCGAGCGCATAGTACGTCCCCATGATCCCCTGCAGCTCGGGAAATTCCCCGACCATGGCGGTCAGCAGGTCGCACTTGCAAAGCTCCGCCGCCCGCTCGGCGGCGGCGACATTCGCCCCGCCCGCGCGCGCGATCGGGGCCGAGAGTGCGCGGATGCGCCGGGTCTTGTCGCCGAGCGAGCCCAGCTTCACCTGGAAGGTCATGGTATTCAGGGCCTCACTCCTCGAGGCCAGGGGGCGCTTGCGATCCTGCTCCCAGAAGAACGCCGCATCCGCGAGTCTCGGGCGCACGACGCGCTCGTTGCCCTCACGGACCTTCGCGGGATCGCGGCTCTCGATGTTGCTCACCGCGATGAAGCCCGGCAACAGGCTGCCCCGCTCGCTCTCGACGGGGAAACAGCGTTGATGATCTTGCAGGGTCGAAATCAACACTTCGCGTGGCAGCGCGAGGAAGCGCTCCTCGAACCGGCCAGCCAGCGGCACTGGCCACTCCACCAGCGCCGCGACCTCGTCGAGAAGCTCCGGGTCCAGCAGCGCACGTCCGCCGAGCTCGCTTGCGACGGCCGTGACCCGCTCGCGAATGCGCTCGCGCCGCGCTTCGAAGTCGGCCAACACGTAGCCACGTTCACCGAGGGTGCGCTCATACGCGGATGGCGATGTGACCCGAATGGGCTTCGGCGCATGAAAGCGGTGTCCACGCGTATGACTGCCCGCAACGGTATCGAGCAGCGTTGCGGGCACCACATCCTTGCCGTAGAGCATCAACAGCCAGTGCACCGGTCGGACGAACTCCGCGCTGCCGGAGCCCCAGTGCATCCGTCTGGGTATCGGAAGGCTGTCGAGTGCCGCTTGCACGATCTGGGGAAGCAGGTCCGTCACCGCGGCCCCCGTGCGCGTTCCGTTGTAGAAGAGAAAGGTGCCCTTGCCCTCATCGAGTCTGTGCAGCTCCTGCACACGAACACCGCAGTTCTCGGCGAACGCCAGCGCAGCTCGAGTCGGGTTCCCTGCGCTGTCGAATGCTGCGCTCACCGGTGGCCCGCGTCGCCGGATACTCTGATCAGGCTGCCGCGCCTGCAGTTGCCGCACCAACACGGCCAGGCGCCTCGGAGTCGCAAAGGAACGAACCTGCCCGTGCCCGAGTCCCGCTTTGCCGAGACCGCTGCGCATTCCCTCCGCGAACGCATGCTCCAGGCCGCGCAGCGCGAGCGGCGGGAGCTCCTCGGTGCCCAGCTCGACTATGAAGTCGCGACGCTCGCCGCTCACGATGCCATCCGCCCCGCGACAGACTCGCCGGCGATCTGGGCGGAAGACGGCCTCTCCGCGCCACATAGCGGGAATCCGCGCGATTCGCGGCTGGCGTAGTAGGTCTGTGCGACCGCACTGGCAAGTGTCCTGACACGCAGAATGTAGCGCTGGCGCTCGGTCACCGAGATCGCGCGCCGCGCGTCCAGCAGATTGAACGTGTGTGAGGCCTTCAACACCTGCTCGTAGGCGGGCAAGGCGAGCTTCGCCTCGATGAGCGCCCGGCAGGCCTTTTCGTGGTCGTCGAAATGCCGGAACAGCATCGGGACGTCCGCAAGCTCGAAGTTATACGTGGACTGCTCCACCTCGTTCTGATGAAACACGTCCCCGTAGGTCACCGGGCCGCGCGGACCGCGGGTCCAGACGATATCGTAGATGCTCTCGACTCCCTGCAGGTACATGGCCAGACGCTCCAGGCCGTAAGTGATCTCACCGGTTACGGGGCGGCAGTCCAGTCCGCCGACCTGCTGGAAGTAGGTGAACTGGGTGATCTCCATGCCGTTGAGCCAGACCTCCCATCCGAGCCCCCATGCCCCCAGCGTCGGCGACTCCCAGTTGTCCTCCACGAACCGGACGTCATGGACGAGGGGATCGAGGCCGAGCGCGGCGAGGCTGCCCAGATACAGGTCCAGGATCTCGAGCGGCGAAGGTTTGATGACCACCTGGTACTGGTAGTAGTGCTGCAGACGGAAGGGATTGTCACCGTAGCGACCGTCGGTGGGGCGGCGCGAGGGTTGCAGGTAGGCGGCGCTCCACGGCTCCGGCCCGATCGAGCGCAGAAAGGTCGCCGTGTGGAAAGTCCCGGCTCCGACTTCCATGTCGTAGGGCTGCAGGATGAGGCAACCCTGGTCCGACCAGTAGCGCTGCAATCCGAAAATGAGCTCCTGAAAAGTGCCCGGCGCCGTGCCGATCTTCATGCTTGGACTCGCGGCTGAGAGAGATAGCTGACAAGAGAACGCGCCGGAGGCGACTTTCCGGCCGAACGAGTATAGCGATGCGCTGCGGCGACGCATCGGCTGGGGCGCACCGAGGCAGTGAGCGCATCCCGGCGCCCGGCCAGACCGCCCTCTTCGCCGCCGCACGCCTGTCGTCGCCCTCCACTTGTCCTGCCTATCCAGAAGCCTGGGTGCATCTCTGGCGCACCACAACAGTGCGCTCGGAGACCTGAGAGTCGGCCTCTGAGGGCACCTCTCCGGCCTTTGGCACCGATGCGGTCACACTGCTTGCCCTGAGTTGGTGCATCGGCTTCCCCGGTTGCCCTAAACTGGAGCGGCGCCCAATCCTGGTGCCGGTAAGCGCTTGATTCTTGGAGAACCGGAACCTGGCACGGGGCCTGCACACGCGGTCCGCACCACCTTTCACCGGAGGCGACATGACACCCACCGAAGTTCTGAGGCTCATAAAAGAAAAAGACGTCAAGTTCGCGGACCTGCGCTTCACGGACACTCGCGGCAAGGAGCAGCACGTCACGATCCCCGCGCGCCTGGTGGACGAGGATCTGTTCCGCGACGGCAAGATGTTCGATGGCTCCTCGATCGCCGGCTGGAAGGGCATCAATGAGTCCGACATGATCCTGATGCCCGAGGCGGCGACCGCGGTTCTCGATCCGTTCTTCGAGGAGACCACGGTCAACCTGCGGTGCGATGTGATCGAGCCTGCGACCATGCAGGGTTACGAGCGCGATCCGCGCTCCATCGCCAAGCGCGCCGAGGCCTACCTGCGATCCACGGGAATCGCCGACGGCGCGCTTTTCGGGCCGGAGAACGAATTCTTCATCTTCGACAGCGTTCGCTTCGGCAACGAGATGCGCGGCGCGTTCTATTCCATCGACTCCGTGCAGGGCGCCTGGAACTCCCCGACCGAGTATCAGGAGGGGAACAAGGGTCACCGCCCCGGAATCAAGGGTGGCTATTTCCCCGTTCCGCCGGTGGACGGGTTCCAGGACATCCGCTCGGCAATGTGCCTGGCCTGCGAGGAGATGGGACTCAAGGTGGAGGTGCACCACCACGAGGTCGCGACCGGCGGGCAGTGCGAGATCGGCATCGGCGCGGGCAGCCTGGTCACCAAGGCCGATCAGGTCCAGATCCTGAAGTACGCCGTCCTCAACGTGGCGCATGGATACGGCAAGACGGCCACATTCATGCCGAAGCCGCTCGTGGGCGACAACGGCAGCGGCATGCACGTCCACCAGTCGCTGCAGAAGGAAGGCAAGGCGCTGTTTGCCGGTGACAAGTACGGTGGGTTGTCCGATACCGCGCTGTACTACATTGGCGGCATCATCAAGCACGCGAAGGCGCTGAACGCCTTCACGAACGCCGGCACCAACAGCTACAAGCGCCTGGTACCCGGGTTCGAGGCGCCGGTCATGCTGGCGTACTCCGCACGCAATCGCTCGGCGTCGATCCGTATTCCGTGGGTCTCGAACCCGAAGGCGCGGCGCATCGAAGTGCGCTTTCCCGACTCGAGCGCCAATCCTTACTTCGCCTTCACCGCAATGATGATGGCGGGCCTCGACGGCATCCAGAACCGGATTCACCCCGGGGATCCGGCCGACAAGGACCTCTACGACCTGGAGCCGGAGGAGGCCAGGCACATTCCGACCGTCTGCCATTCGCTCGACATGGCCCTCGAGCACCTCGACCGGGATCGGGAGTTCCTGATGCGTGGGGGCGTCTTCACCAACGATGTGATCGACGCATACATGGCTCTCAAGATGCAGGAGGTGACCCGCTTCCGGATGTCCACGCATCCGATCGAGTTGGAGCTCTACTACAGCTGCTGAGGAGATCGGTAACGTTGCGGAGGATTTCCTGGAAACGCCCGGGTCCGCAGTCGCCGGTGGCGGTGCGTCACGGATATCGCCGCCCGGTTTGGTGGGGCGCGCATGGCAGCGCTATGCTGAGCTGCCATGCGTGCCTTGCTGTTTACCTTAATCTCGATGACGCTCCTCGCGACGGCCACGGCGACGACCGTCTACAAATGGGTGGACGACAACGGTGTCGTGCACTACAGCGATCAGCCGCACGAGAATGCCCAGAAGGTGGAGCTGAAGGCACCCCAGACGTATTCCGCTCCCAAGCTCAACGACGAAGGACAGTCGCCCTCGTCCACGCGACCGGCGCAGCAGGGACCTGCCTACAAGAGCTGCCAGATTTCACAGCCCACCAACGATCAGATGTTCATGAACACGTTCACGGTGACCGCGGGCGTGAATCTGCAACCCTCGGCGCGGCCGGGCGACCGGCTGGTCGTCACTCTGGACGGCCAGCGCATTCCAGGTGTACCCCCCGAGGGCGGACCGTTCACCATCTCGCCGGTGGACCGCGGCACCCATTCGCTCCAGGCGATCGTGCAGGACTCGCAGGGCCAGGCCGTGTGTCAGTCAAAGAGCGTGACGTTTCACGTTCGTCAGCCGTCCGCAGTCACCCCTGGCGCAGCCGTACCTACCGCACCTGGCGTCCCGACTGCACCCACCGCGCCCGGCGTCCCCCGTCCCCGGGGCTGACCCTTCTTCCTGCGCGTGAGGTTCGCGTAGGGGGCGATCTCCTGCCTGAATCTCACACACTTCCAGCCACGGCTCTGCGCCGCAAGGTGGATCGTGGCCGCTGAACCCAGCCTGCCCTCCGCACTGTCGCACTTCGATCCCGCGGATCTTCTCGATGCGCTCTCGACGGGCATCATCGTGCTCGATGCACATCTGTGCGCCATCTATGCGAACGTGGCTGCGCAGGACCTGCTCGCCTTCAGCCTCAACCAGGCGCGCGGCCGGCCGTTCGCCGATTTCATGCAGGACGCCAACGGACTGCGCAGCATCCTGCGGCGCGCGCTCGATTCGGGTGAAGGCATCGCGGACCGGGAGCTCGCGGTCCGGCCGCTGGGAGCCTCGCGCGACACCCGCATTCTCGATGTCACGATCACACCACTGACCGGCCAGATCACCGGAACGCACCTGTTGATGGAGCTGGCGGATGCGACCCAGCGCCAGCGCATCTCGCGGGAGCGGGACCTGCTCGCGCGGCTGGATGGCAGCCGTTTGATGATCCGGCAGCTTGCACATGAGATCAAGAATCCGCTCGGCGGACTGCGCGGCGCCGCGCAGCTTCTCGAGCGTGAGCTCCAGGCCGCCGCTCTCAAGGAGTACACGCACGTCATCATCGGCGAGGCCGACCGGCTCACGGCGCTCGTTGATTCGATGGCGGGGCCGAGTCGCGCGCCCCAGAAGGTGTTGCTGAACATCCACGAGATTTGCGAGCACGTCTATCATTTGTTGCGCGCCGAAGCGCCCGCCAGCATCACGATCGAGCGCGACTACGATCCGAGCCTCCCGAACGCAATGTTGGATCGACATCAGACGATCCAGGCGCTGCTCAACGTGGCGCGCAATGCGATGCAGGCGATCAGCGGGAAGGGACACATCGTGCTGCGTACCCGCGCTCTGTCGAATGTCAGCATCGGCTCTGCGCGCCATCGCCTGGTGGCCAGCGTCCAGGTGGAGGACGACGGACGCGGCGTACCCTTCGAGCTGCGCTCGAGCATCTTCTATCCGCTCGTGACCGGCCGCGCGAACGGCAGCGGTCTGGGACTTGCGGTGGCCCAGGAGCTCGTCACGCGCAACGGCGGGTTCATAGAGTTCGAAAGCGAGCCCGGTCACACCACGTTCACCCTGCTTCTGCCACTCGGAGAATCCTCATGAACGCCCACGCGCTGCGAATCTGGCTCGTCGATGACGACGCCTCCATCCGCTGGGTGTTGGAACGCGCCCTGCGCAACGGGGGTATGGCGCCACGCGCGTTCGAAGCCGCCGAGCCCGCTTTGGACGCCCTGC
>Ga0134126_10011921_pt1 | contig 10972 bp, 11 predicted proteins | sample KB31752_FD_96881 | JGI IMG/M metagenome (GOLD analysis project Ga0134126, IMG submission 96881) | Terrestrial soil microbial communities with excess Nitrogen fertilizer from Kellogg Biological Station, Michigan, USA - KB3-175-2 | ecosystem: Environmental > Terrestrial > Soil > Unclassified ...
AAAATGTCGAGGGCGGCTTTACCGCATACGCGCCCACGGCCACGCAGATGCCGATCTACGATGCGGCAATGAAATACAAGCAGGATGGCACGCCGCTGCTGGTGATTGCCGGCAAGGAATACGGCACTGGCTCCTCGCGCGACTGGGCGGCAAAAGGCACGCTGCTGCTGGGCGTGAAAGCCGTGATCGCCGAAAGCTTCGAGCGCATCCATCGCTCGAATCTCGTCGGCATGGGCGTGCTGCCGCTGATGTTCATGGAGGGTGAGAGCGCGCAGACTTTGGGTCTGACCGGCAAGGAAGTTTTCTCGATCAGCGGGCTGGATAGCGGCAACGCGCGCGTGGCGCAGGTCACCGCCAAGGACGGCGGCGGCGAAAAAACCTTCAAGGTCCACGTGATGCTGCTGACGCCGAAGGAACGCGAGTTCTACCGGCATGGCGGCATCCTGCAGTACGTGCTGCGCGATCTGGCCCGCAAAGCGGCGTAATTGCGTCTCACGCGCAAGCCCGTTGCCGACATTCCGGATGCCGCGCGCGGCGTCCGGAATTCGGTGCAGACCGGAACCCGCATGCGTTGCGCGCGGGATTGCAACGACGCATCGCGTCAGGGTGCGCGGCTCGACCAGGTTGCGGAATAGCAGCGCCAATGACTGCCTTCGCGCCGCCACGCCGTGCTCATCGCATACACATTCGCCTGATCCGGCAATAGGCTGTCGGGCTTGCCTCCGGTGAGCGTCAGGCTGAAATTGGCGATCAGGCGCTGGCCTTGCGATTCGATCGAAATGGGTCCGATCAGCACGCCCGTACTGTCCTGCCGCAGCGCGCGCAATGCCAGCAACTGATGCAAGCCGCGCCGGTCCAGATCGCCGTCATTGCCGATGAAGTCCTTGCTGACCTGCGCCAGCACGCCGTCCGGGTCGTTGCCGCGCGCGGCATCTGCCGCGCTTGCGATCGCCTGCCGCACCTGCTGCTCATCCGGCGTGCGGTGGCAGCCGGAGATCAACGACAGCAACAGCAGCACACATGCGAGCACGGCAGCACCACGGGCGCGATGCACACCTTCGAATCGCCTCATATGACGCCCCTCCCCGTGCTCGCTGCATTGCAGCTTGCCATTTTTCCTGCGCATGCTCCAATCGCGCGGATCAGCACCGCAGGCGCAATGCGCCGGGGAACCCGATGAGCATCAGCAGCGAACGTCCGTGGCTCGCCAGTTACCCGCCGGGTATCCCCGAAGAGATCAACGCGCAAGTCTATCCCTCGCTGGTGGCAATGTTCGAGGAAACCTGCGCGCGCTTTCCGCAGCGCCCGGCGTATTCGAGCTTCGGCACCTCCATGAGCTACGCCGAACTGGACAAGCTGAGCGCGCGCTTCGCGGCGTGGCTGTGCGGCGAACTGAAGCTCGGCAAGGGCGATCGCGTCGCAATCATGATGCCGAACCTCTTGCAGTATCCGGTTGCGCTCTTCGGCACGCTGCGCGCCGGCTGCACGGTGGTCAACGTCAATCCGCTCTACACCGCGCGTGAACTGGAACACCAACTGCACGATTCGGGCGCGAAGGCGATCGTTGTGCTGGAGAATTTCGCCGCCACCCTCGCCGCCGTGCGCCAGCAGACGCCGGTCGAAACCGTGGTGGTCACTTCGATCGGGGATCTGCTCGGCTTTCCGAAGGGCCCGCTGATGAGCCTGGCGGTAAAGCACCTGAAGAAGATGGTGCCGCACTGGGACATTCCCGATCATCTGTGCTTCAACGACGTGCTGAAGCGCGGCGCCGCGTTGCCGGCGCCAAAAATCGCGCTCGACCACGACGATCTCGCGTTCCTGCAATACACCGGCGGTACCACCGGCGTGGCCAAGGGCGCGATGCTGAGCCACGGCAACCTGGTGGCGAACACGCTGCAACTCGCGGCGTGGGTCGGTGATCTGTTCACCCAGGGCGAAGAAAAGATCATCACGGCGTTACCGCTGTATCACATCTTCTCGTTGACGGTGAACGCACTGTTCATGATGCACTTCGGTGGCGAGAACATCCTGATCGTCAACCCCCGCGACATTCCGGCATTCGTCAAGGTGCTGAAGAAGAATCGCTGGAGCGCGATCAGCGGCGTCAACACGTTGTTCAATGCGCTGACGCACTGCCCGGATCTTTCGCACGCGGATTTCGCCCACGCCAAATTCGCGCTGGCCGGCGGCATGGCCGTGCAGCGCGCGGTGGCGGAGCGCTGGAAGCAACTTGCTGGTATCCCGTTGATCGAAGGTTACGGCCTCACCGAGACCTCGCCGGTCGCGACCGCCAATCCGCTCGACCTCAAGGAGTACTCCGGCTCCATCGGCATGCCGCTGCCTTCCACCGATCTGAAATTGATCGACGACGCGGGCAACGAAGTCGCGCGCGGCGAAAGCGGGGAACTGTGCGTGCGCGGCCCGCAGGTGATGAAGGGTTACTGGAACCGTGCGGATGAAACCGCCAAGGTGCTGGACGCCGAAGGCTGGCTGCGCACCGGCGACATCGCGCGCATGGACGAGCGCGGCTTCTTCTATATCGTCGATCGCAAGAAGGACATGATCCTGGTGTCCGGCTTCAACGTGTACCCGAATGAAATCGAGGATGTCGTCGCGCGCCATCCTGGCGTGCTGGAAGTCGCCGCGATCGGCGTGCCGGACGAACACTCCGGCGAAGTCGTCAAGCTGTTCGTGGTGAAGAAGGATCCGGCGCTGACCGAAGCCGCGTTGAAACAGTACTGCCACGACGAGCTGACCGGCTACAAGCGGCCGAAGTACATCGAATTCCGCGATTCGCTTCCGAAGAGCAATGTGGGCAAGATATTGCGCCGCACATTGCGGGACGAGGAGAAGGCGCATGCCCAAGCTGGAGCTTGAGTCGATCCGCCGTCGCCTCGGCACGACCTATCCCGCGCCTTTCGATCAGCCCTGCCTTGCCCGTGCGCGGCGCGCGCTGGGTGATGCCGGCGGGCTCGGCGACTTTGGCGTGAATCTTCTGGATCTGCCGCCCGGCGCCTGGTCCAGCCAACGCCATTGGCATTCGGCCGAGGACGAATTCGTGTGGGTATTATCCGGCGAAGTCGTGCTGGTGGAAGATGCCGGCGAAACGCTGCTGCGTGCCGGCGATTGCGCGGCATTCCAGAAGGGCTCGGCGAATGGCCATCATCTGATCAATCGTTCGAGTGCTTCCGCGACCTGCCTGGAAGTGGGCACGCGCAGCAGCGACGACGTGTGCACCTACTCCGACATCGATATGCGGATTGACAGCAAGATCGGACATTACACACGCAAGGACGGGGAGCGGTATCCGGACAGGTAATTGGGCGCAATGGGCCAAGTCTTGCATCGACGTTCCGCGATGGCTCCCGCCACTCGGGGACTGCAACGGGACGACCCACGCGGCAATGATTAATCATGGCAAAGCTTATTGCGGCGCATTTTGCCGGCTGTGCAATATGACTCCCCACGGTCATGCCAGCTGCCGCTTAGTGGTCGCTCCACGGCTCCAGCGCATCCGCATAGCCGCCCAGCAGTTCCCATAGCGGCGTCTGCTTGTCTTCGGGAATACGCTCGAACGCAAAGCCGATCCGATCCCCGGACACGCGTGCGACGCGCGCCTCCAGATGGATGTTGAGATTTTCATTGAAGAGCATGTCCAGCACCCAGAGGTCGCCTGGCTCCCCTTTCCAGTTACCCGGCCGGGCCAGTAGCGCGCCGGTGGCGGAAATGTCTTCCAACTCGGTCGCCCAGACGTCACCGCGGCGGCTCAGCAGCACTGCTATCTGGCTTTTCATGCGCGCGTGGCGCAAGCCTGCCGCATCCATCTGCGTCTTGTCGTGCGTCTCATCTTCAGCCATCACGTCCATGGGTCCTCTGTGCGCACTACTACGTGTTGACAGCAGATATTCCTGCCTGCACTACTCGCAAGGACGGCTATTCGCTTCCGGTCGAAGTTCGTAGCGCCCTGCCCCGAGTCAAGCTGCCTTCGCCGAAGCGTTCGTTGATGCGATCCTGCACGCCGTCCGCGGCATCGGCGGCGCGCGCGAATAAATCCGGTTGCGCCACCGCCTCGAAACCACTCAGGCTCACGCCCAGTAAACGCAACCTGCGCTTGCCTCCCGATTGCCACCAGGACGCTAGCAAATCACGGGCCAGCGCGTGGATTTCGGCGGTGGCATCCGAGGGCACCGCCAGGGTCGCCTGCCGGGTATGGGTGACGAACGGCGGCTCGCGCAATTTCAAATGCACTACCCGCCCACGCAAGCCGGCGCGCCGCACCCGCGCGGTCACGCGCTCGCACAGACGCAGCAGCCAGGTTGCCGCCTGCTGGAAGGTTTCAAGGTCGTGCGCGAAAGTGGTTTCCGCGCCTATTGATTTCTCGCGTGCGTCCGCTTGCACCGCACGTTCATCCTCGCCACGAGCCAGCGCCTGCAGTGAAGTGACGTCGCGGCCCAACGCCTGGCGCAAAAGGTCGGAATGTGCGCGGCGCAACTCGCCAATGCGACGGATGCCGACCGCTTCCAGCGCGGCCTGTGCCTGCCGCCCGACCGTCCACAGCCGGCCGACCGGCAAGGGGTCGAGTATCGCCTGCACCTGTTCCGGCGCGATTTGCAGCAAGCCATCGGGTTTACCGAGTTCGCTCGCCAGCTTTGCCAGCAGCTTGTTGTGCGCCATGCCGATGGATGCGCTGAGGCCAGTGCACTGGCGGATTCGCGCCTTCAGGCGCCGCCCGATCGCCTCGACGCCACCGAACAGGCGCAGGCTTGTGGTGACATCCAAAAACGCTTCATCCAGCGACAGGCCTTCGATCACCGGCGTCACTTCCGCGAATAGCTCGAACACGCTCGTGGAGATTTCGCGGTAACGGGCCATGCGCGGCGCCACCCAGATCGCCTGCGGGCAGAGTCGCCGCGCCTGCATGCTCGGCATCGCCGAATGGACGCCGAACGGACGCGCCTCGTAACTGGCGGTCAGCACGACGCTGCGCGCAGCAGGATGGCCGACGATCACCGGCAGACCACGCAACTCCGGACGGTCGCGCTGCTCGACCGCGGCGAAAAAGGCGTCCATGTCCACATGCAGGATTGCGCGCATGATTGCGATGATAGAGCGTGATCGTGGCCGCGAAGCATGCGCATGAGCACGCGTGTCGGCGCGCAGCTGCTTCACAGCTTGCGAGGCGAAGCCGGTTGCGGACAAGCGTCCGGCTCCACGTATCTCGGCGGCTGCGGCCTGCCCTGAGCCAGTCGAGGGCACTTTACTTGCCGCGCGCGGCCTCGTACCCTAGGCTCGTCGAGTGGGGATGGATGCGGGAAGCCGCCCACTCATGCGCGCTTGAAGTCCGCCGCTTGCGCGGCCCGATCAAGTCCAGGCCTGAGCCGAACGAAGCCCGTCCGGCGGTTGCCTGCGCAGCGGCGGTGGTTTCTACGACGCGCACTTGCTGATTCAGCGATGGAATCCACGGCACGGGCGCCCGCTTGTGCGGTCATGACGCATGCCGGAATCTTTTTTGTCACATGAGTGCCGGATGAGCACCCAAGCAGTGCAAGAAGTGCCGCCCGCGAGCAGCGAGGCGGCCGCCGCCGCACCGCATAGGGCGATGCAAACGCCGCAGCAGCAGGAAATGCCGCTGGCGATGGTGCGCGGCCAGCCGATGTTGCAGATGCCGCAGGATCTGTACATCCCACCCGATGCACTGGAAGTGATTCTGGAGGCGTTCGAGGGCCCGCTTGACCTGCTGTTGTATCTGATCCGTCGGCAGAACCTGGAAATCCTGGAGATTCCGGTCGCCGAGATCACCCGGCAGTACATGGAATACATCGAGGTGATGCGCGAGTTGCGGTTGGAACTGGCGGCCGAATATCTCGTGATGGCCGCGATCCTCGCCGAGATCAAATCGCGGCTATTGCTGCCGCGCCCGCCAAGCGAAGAAGGTTCGGAAGAAGACCCGCGAGCGGAACTGGTGCGGCGCCTGCAGGAGTACGAACGCTTCAAGAAGGCCGCGGAAGACATCGACACGCTGCCGCGCATGGAGCGCGACATCGACGCGGCATTCGCGTTCGTGCCGGATCGGCAGATCGTGAAGCTGCCGCCGCCGGTGGACATGCGCGAGGTGCTGCTGGCACTGCGCGATGTAATGCGGCGCGCCGAGTTGTTCGGCCATCATGCGGTCGAGCGCGAACCGCTGTCGGTGCGCCAGCGCATGGGCGAGGTGCTGCGGAGCCTGGGCGACGGTGCGTTTCACCGCTTCGAGTCGCTGTTCGAGATTTCCGAAGGCCGGCTCGGCGTGGTGGTGACGTTCCTGTCTTTGCTGGAACTGGCCAAGGATCGCCTGATCGAGATCGTGCAGGAAGCGCCGCTGGCGGCGATCTATCTGAAAGCACGGGCGACCGAAGCCACCGAGTGATTCGCTTCGTTACGGAAGCGCAAAGCGGAGCAGTCCGCAAGAACGCGAAGGGTGCCAAAAGAGCAGACCTGGAATTGTTCTTCGCTTTTTTTGCGTGTTTGGCGTCCTTCGCGGACAAACAATTTCTTTTCGCGTCATGCAAGCCGTCACGCGTACAAGTGAGGCATAAGTGGAACAAGACAAACTGAAAAACATCATCGAGGCCGCCCTGCTTGCTGCGCAGCAACCGCTGACGCTGCCGATGCTGGCCGCGCTGTTCGCCGACGAGGAAGCGGTGAGCCATGCCGACCTCGCGCAAGCGCTGGCGGCATTGCAGAATGATTGCGGAGGCCGCGGCGTGGAACTGGTCGAGGTCGCTTCCGGCTTCCGTTATCAGGTGCGCGAAGACGTGCACCCGTGGGTGGCGCGGCTGTGGAGCGAGCGCCAGACGCGCTACTCGCGCGCGCTGCTGGAGACGCTGGCGTTGATCGCCTATCGGCAGCCGATCACGCGTGGCGAAATCGAGCAGATCCGTGGCGTATCGGTGGCCTCCAGCATCATGCGCACGCTGGAGGAGCGCGAGTGGATCCGCGTGGTCGGCTACCGCGACGTGCCCGGCAAACCGGCGCTGTTCGGCACCACCCGCAATTTCCTCGACTACTTCAATCTGAAATCGCTGGATCAACTACCCACGCTCGCGGAAATCCGCGATCTGGAAGACATCGAGCCGCAACTGACCCTGGTTGCCGGCGTGAATGCCATTGCCGAATTTGACACTCAAACTGCAACCACCGACATGCAACCTGCCGACGGCAACATCGAAGACATCGAATCGCGCAACGCTGCGGAGAGCAACGCATGAACGCGCGTGGCCTGCTCAGTCTGAAGCGCGGTGATGCGCCGAATGGCGCACTGGAAGAACGTCTGCACAAGGTGCTGGCAAACGCGGGACTCGGCTCGCGCCGCATGCTGGAGGAACGCATCGCCAACGGCGAAGTGCTGGTCAACAGCGCGCCCGCGCAGACGGGCTCCAGCGTGCATGCGGGCGATCGAGTCGAACTGGATCGCAAACAATTCGTGGTCGCCACCGACACCCGCGACAACGCCGAGGTGATGCTTTATCACAAGCCGGAAGGCGAACTGACCACGCGCGACGATCCGGAAGGCCGTCCCACCGTATTCGAGCATCTGCCCGCGCTGCGCGGCTCACGCTGGATCGCGGTCGGCCGTCTCGACACCAATACCACCGGCCTCCTTCTGCTGACCACCGACGGTGAACTCGCCAACGCGCTGATGCACCCCAGCCGCGAGATCGAACGCGAATACCTGTGCCGCGTGCACGGCGAAGTTCCCGATGAAACCTTGGAACTGCTGAAAGCCGGCGTGCAACTGGAAGACGGTCCGGCGCGCTTCGATGAAGTCCACATCGTCAATCGCGGCGGCAGCCACAGCTGGTTCCGCGTGGTGCTGCGCGAAGGCCGCAACCGCGAAGTACGCCGCCTGTGGGATTCGCAAGGCTTTCTGGTGAGCCGCCTGAAACGCATCCGCTACGGCAATGTCGAATTGCCGCGCGGCCTGCGCCCCGGCCAGCACGAAGCGCTGCCGGCCGATGGAGTGAATGCGCTGCGCGAACTGTCCGGCGCCGGGGCGCCGCAACCGACGCTTACCTTGAAGCCGGTGCTGCATCAGCGCAGTACCGGGCGCCGCGCGGTCACCGAGGTGCGTCCGACCGAACAAGCGCCCAAGGCCTGGACCGGCGCGCATCACGGCGAGGCTCGCGAACTCACCGCGTTCGATCGCGTGCGCCCGGACGATTTCGCGCCAGGTCGCGGCAAGCGCCGTCGCGGGCCACCGGGACGCGAAGTCAACGGCAATGTCGCGCGGCCGGAGCGCACGCAACAACGCAAGTCCAGAGGCGGTAAACGCGGCGTCGCCCCCGGCCAGGAACTGCCTTCGGTACGCACCTGGTTCGCCGGTGAAACGCGCAATGACGCCGCACGCCCTGCCCGCGGTCGTCCGCAACCGGGTGGCGATGGCCGGCCGCGTACGTCGGGTGGGCCCGGGAAGCCGCGTGTACCCGGCGGCGGAACCGGTCGACCGCGCGGACCGGGCGGCGCCGGCAACCGCGGCCCCGGTGCGGGTCGTGGACGCGGACCCAACAACGGTGGTGATCGCCGTCCGCCGCGTGGTTGATTTGTAGCGCTCTGCGCGGCTACTGCATCGCCGGGGAACACACATGCCTACCGCAAACGACGTCGTGATCTGGCACAACCCGCGCTGCACCAAATCGCGTGGAACGTTGCAGCTGCTGCGCGAACGCGGCATCGAGCCGGCGATCGTTGATTACCAAACCACGCCGCCGAGTGCGGCCGAGCTGTCGCACGCGCTCGATTTGTTGCGGATGCAGCCGCGCGAACTGATGCGCCGTGAAGAGCCCGATTACGCGCGGCTCAATCTGGATGATCCGGGGTTGACACGCGCACAATTGATCGCGGCAATGATCGCGCACCCCATCCTGATCCAGCGTCCGATCGTAATCGCCAACGGCAAGGCCGCGATCGGCCGGCCGCCGGAAGCGGTGCTCGACATTTTGTAGGAGCGCGCCTGCATCAGCCCAGCGTAAACGCATCCGCATCCATCCACGCCGGGAAGCGCTCGCGATATGCCTGCAATTCGGCAGCCAGCAATGTGGTCGTGGTCACCAGTTCCTGATCGCTGTCCTCCGACAAGGGCGTGCCGAGGAAATCCAGCACCGCGCTGCCGCCGGCATATTCATGGCCATTGCCATCCACGCCGACGCGATTGACGCCCGCGCAATAGCACAGGTTCTCGATTGCACGTGCGCGCAGCAATGTGCTCCAGGCGTACGCGCGCGGCGACGGCCAGTTGGCGACATAGAGCAGCAGGTCGTAGTCGAAGCCGCGTTGCGGATCGTGCCGATTGCGCGAGAACACCGGGAAGCGCAGGTCGTAGCAGACCAGCGGGCAAATCTTCCAGCCGCGCCATTCCACGATCAACCGCTCCGTTCCGGGGGCATAACGCTTGTGCTCGTCGGCGTAACGGAACAGATGCCGCTTGTCGTAATGCCGCACCGCCCCATCCGGCGTAACGAACAGCAGGCGATTGAACACGTCATTACCCGCGCGCAACTGGACGCTGCCGGTGATCGCCGCGTCCAGTTCCCCCGCCTGCTCGCGCAGCCATGTGAGGGTCGCACCCTCCATGGTTTCCGCTTGCGCGATCGCCTCGTTGGAGAAACCGCTGGTGAAGGTTTCCGGCAGCACGATCAGATCGGTATGACCGCGCAGCGGCGCCATCAAGTCGCCGTAATAACCACGATTGCCGGCCGGGTCGTGCCAGCGCGTGTTGCCCTGGACGAGCGATATGTTCAGAGCCTGCATAGCCGTTCTGCCGCGGCAACCAAGGTTTCGTCGTTTTTGGCGAAGCAGAATCGCACCAGTCGCGCTTCCGGCGCGGTCTCGTAAAACGCCGACACCGGAATTGCCGCGACACCCGCTTCACGCACCAGCCATTCGCAAAAATTCAGATCATCGGTATCGCGGATCGCCGAATAATCGGCAAGCTGGAAATAGCTGCCGTGCACGGGTGTCAGGCGAAAGCGCGAGCCGGCCAGCAATTCGCGGAAGCGATCGCGCTTGGCCTGATAAAACGGCGACAAGTCCGCGACGTGCTGCGGATCGTTCTCCATCACTTCCGCGAACGCCCACTGCGCCGGCTGGAACGTGCAGAAGGTCAGGTACTGGTGCACCTTCCGGAATTCGGTCGTCAGCAATTTCGGTGCGACGCAATAGCCGACCTTCCAGCCGGTGCAATGCCAGGTCTTGCCGAACGAACTCACCACCAGGCTGCGTTCGGCCAACTCCGGTTTGCGCAATACGCTCATGTGCTCGCGACCGTCGTAGACGATGTGTTCATAGACTTCATCGGACAACACCAGCAGCCCGTGTTGCGTCGCGATCTCGGCGAGCGTGTCCAGATCGCTCGGCGCGAACACCGCGCCGGACGGATTGTGCGGCGTGTTGACGATGATCAGCCGCGTCTTTGGCGTAATCTCGTCGCGTACGCGCTGCCAGTCCACCAGGAAATCCGGCAACCGCAACGGCACGTGCACGGTCTGCGCGCCGGCCAGTGCGATTGCCGGTTCATAGCAGTCGTAGCACGGATCGAGCACGATCACTTCGTCACCCGGGTGCACCACCGCGGCGATCGCCGCGAAGATCGCCTCGGTCGCGCCCGAGGTGACGGTGATTTCGGTATCGGCGCTGATCCGGCGGCCGTAGAGAGCATCGGTCTTCAACGCGATCTGCTCGCGCAATTTCGCAATGCCGCTCATCGGTGCGTACTGGTTGCGGCCTTCGTTCATCGCGCGCGTCAGCGCGTCGCGCAGGTTCTGCGGCGGTTCGAAATCGGGAAAGCCCTGCCCCAGGTTCACCGCCTTGTGCTCCAGCGCGAGCTGGCTCATCACCGTGAAAATCGTGGTGCCTACTTTCGGAAGCTTCGTTTCGATTTGCATGCACGATTCCTGCGGCAAGAGTCGCCGCGATGGTAGCACGCGTCAGTACGCGT
>Ga0134126_10011922_pt1 | contig 10972 bp, 9 predicted proteins | sample KB31752_FD_96881 | JGI IMG/M metagenome (GOLD analysis project Ga0134126, IMG submission 96881) | Terrestrial soil microbial communities with excess Nitrogen fertilizer from Kellogg Biological Station, Michigan, USA - KB3-175-2 | ecosystem: Environmental > Terrestrial > Soil > Unclassified ...
GGATGAAAGACATTCCAGTGGTGCGCGATAAAACGCCTTCATCCGTAGCCATCCACTTCACGCCGCACTCCGCGGCAATTGCGACTGCCTCTTCGGAAACGCTTCCTTCTGATGGCCACACTCCACGAGGCCGCACGCCAAAAATTTTCTCGTGCAGGTCCAGCCCCCGTTGTAGCTGTTCGCGTGCGTCTTCGGGATGCCGGAATCGATTTTGGGGAAGTGGTAGGCCGAGCGTCGAAGCGGCGCCCGCATTGGTATCGCAGATCAGCGGCAGAATGGGATGGTAGAAAGGGGAAGTGGATATTTCAATCCGACCTTGCTTCGCGGCATGTGTATGTTCCGGCAAGACTTTTTTGATCAGCTCGCGTTGGCGGTCAACTACGAATTTCTGGTCTTCCAGCGAAAATCCTCTGCCTTTGCGCGCCAGTCCCGCGCTCTCCGGCTCCGCAAGAAAAAATTCGTCGAACCAGGCCATCTGCGAGAGCACCTGCAGGTCGGTAAAGTCCTGCGCTTGAAAATATTTGTCGGCTTGCTCGGGCGATGAGCCTGCTCCCTGAAACCGTTCCCAGAGTTCGGCGTATCGCGGATAGCGTGCGATCAGGCGATCAGGGTTTGCCTGGAACAGGTACTGCAAGGCAAAGCGCCGCTCGTCCGAGGAAAGATCGGAAGCTGGACGCGCCGCTACGCGGAGGAATGGATCCAGGGCCGTCCCCTCGGCATAGTCCTGGATTTGAGCGATTAAAGACGGTACCAGATTAAAAGTTTGATGGACTTGGGGAAACTCCTCCAGCAGTTTCACCATCCCGTAGTAGTCTTTCAGGGCGTGCAGGCGCACCCACGGCAGACGGTATTCACCCGTGACCAAATCTTTATAGTAGGGCTGATGCTGGTGCCAGAGAACAACGACCCGAAGTACAGGCATTGACGGCGTGATTCCTAATTAGAATGAATATGCAGTCTAGCATGTGAGAACATTCACCAGTCGGCCCAGAACTTATGACGACAAGAAACACGCTTACCGCCCCCGTGCGTTACGACGTCAGTCTTTTCTCTCCTGACGATCTCTATTTGTTCAATGAGGGACGAAATTATCGCGCTTACAACCAGCTGGGTGCGCACCTGGCTTCATTCAACGGCGAACGCGGAACTTCGTTCAGCGTGTGGGCGCCGAATGCGCGCAAAGTTTCTGTGATCGGAAATTTCAACGAATGGAACAATAACTCCCATCCTCTACAGTCGCGCGGCGCTTCCGGGATTTGGGAAGGATTCATTCCCGGCATCGGCAAAGGTGAAATCTACAAATTTCATATTCTTTCTCAGAGCCACGACTTCGTCACCGAAAAAGCCGACCCCTTCGGCACATACCACGAAGAGCCGCCGCGCACTGCTTCCGTGGTTTGGGATTTGGATTATCAATGGTCGGATCAGGATTGGATGCGCTCGCGAGCCAGCCGCCAGACTCTGCATTCGCCAATTTCGATCTATGAACTCCACCTGGGTTCGTGGATGCGAGTGCCCGAGGAAGGGAACCGCTCGCTCACCTACCGCGAGATGGCGCCGAAACTCGCCGACTACATCACGCGAATGAACTTCACCCACGTGGAACTGCTGCCGATCATGGAGCATCCGTTTTACGCCTCATGGGGATATCAGACGACGGGATATTTCGCTCCGACTTCTCGTTACGGCACGCCACAGGATTTCATGTTTTTCGTGGATTATCTGCACCAACGCGGCATCGGCGTGATTCTCGATTGGGTGCCGTCACACTTTCCATCGGACGCACACGGGCTTGCATATTTTGATGGAACGCATCTTTTCGAGCATGCTGATTGGCGCAGCGGCTTTCATCCCGATTGGAACACTTACATCTACAATTACGGCCGCAATGAAGTGCGCAGCTTTCTCATGTCCAGCGCCATGTTCTGGTTGGATAAGTACCACGTGGATGGGCTGCGGGTGGATGCGGTCGCTTCCATGCTCTACCTTGATTACTCCCGGCGGGAAGGTGAATGGATTCCCAATAAATTCGGAGGCCGGGAAAATCTGGACGCCATCGAATTTTTGCGTCAGTTGAACCTGGAGGCCTACAAAGAATATCCGGGCATTCAGACCTATGCCGAGGAATCCACCGCTTGGCCAATGGTTTCGAAGCCGGTTTATCTGGGCGGCCTCGGCTTCGGCATGAAGTGGGACATGGGCTGGATGCACGACACCCTGAAATATTTTGAGCACGACCCAATTCATCGCGGATTTCATCAAGGTATGCTCACCTTCCGGATGATTTATGGATTCAGCGAAAATTTCGTGCTGCCGCTTTCGCACGATGAGGTCGTGCACGGGAAGGGTTCGATCGTCGGCAAAATGCCGGGAGATGAGTGGCAGCGGTTCGCCAACCTTCGTCTGCTTTACGGATATATGTTTGCCCAGCCCGGTAAAAAGTTGCTCTTCATGGGCGACGAATTCGGGCAGGTGCGTGAGTGGGGACACGACATGAGCCTGGAATGGCATGTCCTGCAATTTCCAGTGCATTCAGGGGTGCAGAAGTGGGTCGAACAATTGAACCGCGCTTTCCGCAACGAACCTGCTCTTCACGAACTCGACAGCGATCCTGCGGGCTTTGAATGGGTCGACTGCAACGATACAAAGGCAAGCGTCATTTCAATGCTGCGAAAAGGAAAGAAACCGGAAGACACGATCTTGATCGTGTGTAACTTCACGCCAATTCCGCGCGAAAACTATCGTATCGGTGTTCCGTATGATGGCTTCTGGAAAGAACTGCTGAACAGTGACGCGACAGAGTATGCGGGCAGCGGCGTCGGAAATCTCGGCGGCAAGCAGGCGGATGAAGAGCCAACGCATGGGCGTCCGTATTCGCTTGCAGTTACGCTCCCGCCACTCGGGACGGTATTTTTCAAGCGGAACCCGAAGAAGTAATTCACGAAGGAAAACCAGTCCATACATTTTCTGAAAATTGCTAATCTAGATGCATGCCTACCACAGGTGAACGGTTCGAACGCGCAGTATCGATTATGGCGAAATTGCGCGGACCAGGTGGATGTCCATGGGACCGCGAGCAGACCTTTGATTCCATCAAGCCTTACACGCTCGAGGAAACTTATGAAGTTCTCGAAGCGATCGACAACCGTGACTGGAACGAACTTCCTGGCGAGCTCGGCGACCTGCTTCTGCAAGTGCTCTTTTATTCGGAGATGGCAGCCGAAAACAAAGGCTTCTCGATCGATGATGTTCTCGATCGACTTTCCAAGAAGTTGGTAGATCGCCATCCTCACGTGTTCGGCAATGTGACTGCCGAAACTTCCGCGCAGGTCCTGCGCAATTGGGAAGCGCTGAAAGCGGAGGAAAAGAAAAAGCGACTAGAAGCCGGCGGCGGCAAAGCCCCGCCAGAGCAGAACCCTCAGTCAGTGCTGGCCGGGGTTTCTGCCGCAATGCCCGCTTTGCTTGAGGCCCATAAGCTCAGCTCGCGAGCAGCGCATGTAGGATTTGATTGGCCGGAGATCGACGGCCTGTTCGATAAACTGCAAGAAGAAACGACAGAGTTGAAGGAAGAACTGAGGCATCTTCCCGCTCCGCTGCAGCCTGCCCGCCGTGGCGTTGCAGGATCAGGTAAGCCGCAAGTTCCTGAAGACCTGCGCCCTCGTCTCGAAGATGAACTCGGAGACCTGTTTTTCGTTCTGGTTAACATCGCGCGTTATCTTTCTCTCGACTCCGAGTCCGCGCTGAAGAAAGCCAATCGCAAATTTAAACGCCGTTTTGAGTGGATGGAAACTCAGCTCACCGCCTCCGGGCGCACTCCTCAACAAGCGACCATGGATGAATTAGAGTCGTTGTGGCGGCAGGCGAAACAACAAGAGCAACTTTCCGATTGCAAATGAAGATTGAATCCATCACTCTCCGTGAACTCCGAATGCCGCTGAAGCATTTTTTTGAAACCAGCTTCGGGCGGACTGAAGAGCGTCGCGTCCTTCTCATCACCGCCGATTGCGAAGGCGTTGAAGGCTGGGGCGAATGCGTTGCCGGCGAAGGCCCGTTTTTTAGCGACGAATGGGTCGAAACCGCGTGGGCAACGATTCGCGAATTTCTCGCTCCGTCGTTGATCGGGCGAACCATTGCGCATGCTAAAGACAGCGCCCCGCTAATGTCGCGCGTACGGGGCCACAACATGGCCAAGGCCGCGCTGGAGAATGCTTTGTGGGACGCGCAAGCGAATTCAACAAAGCAGCCGCTGTGGAAGCTGCTGGGCGGCACTCGCAGCGAGATTGATTGCGGAGTCTCAATCGGAATTCAGGACTCGCATGAACAGCTGCTCGAAAAAATAGAAACCGAGCTGGCAGCCGGATACCAGCGGATCAAGGTAAAGGTGAAACCCGGATGGGACCTGGAAGTTCTAGCGAAAATTCGAAAGCGCTGGCCGAAAATTATGCTAAGTTGCGATGCTAACTCCGCTTATCGCCCGTCTGATCTGGCCCATCTGAAAAAATTCGACGAGTTCGGGCTGCTCATGATCGAACAACCGCTATGGCATGATGATATTTTTCAGCACGCAAAGCTTCAGCGTGAGTTGAAGGCAGCCGTTTGCCTGGATGAATCCATCCATCACGCACGCGATGCCGAAATGGCGATTGAGTTGAAAGCTTGCCGCATCATTAACATAAAAGTCGGACGCGTAGGCGGTCTCAGTGAGGCAATTGCCGTACACAATATTTGCCAGCGCAACGAGGTTCGTGTCTGGTGTGGTGGCATGCTCGAAACTGGAATCGGGCGAGCACACAATATTGCACTCTCGACTCTGCCGAATTTCAAGTTGCCAGGCGATGTATCTGCCTCCAAACGCTATTGGGAGGAAGACATTACCGATCCTGAAATTGAAGTCACGCCACGCGGCACAATCATGGTGGGGAATTCTGCAGGGACAGGCTATGTCCCGAAGAAGAATTTAATTGAGAAATTGACGGTAAGGAAAGAAGTTCTTCGCAGCCGTGCCGCGACCATCTAAGGATTGCAACAAATGGCTTGATCTCTCGCCTCAACCCGGTTGTGAGTTTGTGCACTCCGCATTTTTCGTTCCGCTTCCACCGCTTTCGAACCTGAGGAATTTTCTGCTGCTTCCTTCTTCAGAAGCTCTACACCTTGCGCAAGGGTAAGATTGCCGGGGACGGAATGAAAATCGGAAAATGTATCATTGGAATGGATACTGATTTTTTTAAAGAACAGAACCTTGCCGGTAAACGACAGCTGCATGTGGGTGACTTCCCACTGGTGTTCGCCAACATCAGCTTGCTGCACCAGGAATCGGCCGCCAGGGTCGAGATGGCCCAGAATTCCCCAGCCGAATTCGACCTCCTTCGATAAGGCGCCGTTGATTTCCGCAATACGGTTCTGAGCAGTATCGATCAAAAGATTCCCGCTCATACCGGTCAGCACCTGCTCCACATGAGAAGGCGGGTTGTAGTCAGGATTGGGGCGGAAGTTCAGCCTGACGAGTTCGTCTCCTGGCGCACCCAGTCCTTCGCGACCGGGTTCGGTCCCTGCGCGTTTATATAAGAAGGCATCCGGCAATGCCCTAAGTATTCGTTCAGTATGATCGGCGTCTTCCTTTTCTTGTTTTTTCTTCTTGCGCAGTTCCTGAGGACTCTGAACATAGTTCGCCAGCCTGGCTTCCTCCTGATGACGTTGCAGTGGCGTGAGCGGCTGACCGTTTTGCATTACCAGCAGGCCTGCGGTGGCGTCGCTGGTTTCGACCATGAGCTTGGTTTGCGAAAGCTGGGGAGTGCGCTTCTCGTCCTTGAATCTGAAATGCATGCCCGAATTCTGGTTGGAGGCGATTTCATTGTGGACAGCACGACGCACGATGTCGGCAGAAGCGACGTCGCCAGGATCTTCAGCAAGCCCACTCGGCAGGCAAATGCCATACAGCAGTGCCGCTATTACACAACCGAGGTATCGCCCGGCGTGGCGCATAGAGAGTTGCCCATCCTTTTAGAGGAGAACCATACCCCCAATGTTGTATCTGCGCAATGTCCTTTGTAGCGTCAGGGCCGCTAATGCCTTACAGGTCAAGCCAATCCTCTCGAATCTGACGGTGCTCGGAGAGTTGGAATGGTTTACAATCCTGTTTCAACTCATTCGCGCCGCTGAAAGGGGTAGCTGGATATGGCTGGTTCTGAGAATTTTGCCCACCTTGGCAGGTCGGTATTCATTCGTGGAGAGCTCTCTGGCAGCGAGGATGTCTTCGTGGATGGCCAGGTGGAAGGCACTATCCAGCTGAACGGGAATAGTTTAACCATTGGCCCGAACGGCCGCATTCGCGCCAACATCACCGCCAAGAACGTGACGGTGAATGGCTCTATTGACGGGAATATTGAAGCCGGAGAGCGCACCGACATGCGAAAGACCGCGGTAGTTAAGGGAGACGTTCGCACCCGCCGAATCGCGATCGAAGAGGGCGCGTTCTTTACGGGCAAGCTGGAGATTCTGGGAGATAGCAAGTCGCAAACCGCTCCGGGAGCTGTAGCGGTGGCGGCTTCGGCGGCCCCTTCCCATTCGAAACCCCTTGCCCATGAGCCCGGCAAGTAGTCTGCGGCGGGGCGTGTACCGCGGGATATTGAGCAACGGATGAGATCCGGAGGCTGGCGATGGCCCTCGGACATGTTGACCTACTCTGCACCTATGAAACTTTTTCGCAGCACGCCTGCGCCTGCGCCGGAACCGAAACCTCAAGAGCGACTCTCCCGCCGCTCGACCGCCATGGCCGAGATTGCACGCACCCTCAAAACAGAAGAAACCCTGTGCGTACTCGATATTGGCGCCACCTCGGCAAGTAATATCCGCTTCTTCACCGAGCGTGGACACCGGATATATAGCCAGGACTTACTCCAGGCTTCGACCGATCCCGGGCTGGCCATCAGCAATGAGCAGGGTCTGCCAACCCTTGATAGCAAAAAATTCCTCGACGAGAATTTGGCGTATCCCAATACTCATTTCGATCTTGTGTTCTGCTGGAACCTGGCCGATTACATGGATGAGAGCCTGGTAAGGCCGGTGATTGGAAGATTGTGGTCAGTGATGAAACCCGGAGCCATGCTGGTGGCTTTTTTTCATACCCGTGAGGCTGGTCCTGACGCCCCGTATTACCGTTACCACATTACCGGGAACGATATGCTGGAGATGCATGCCTTGAATTCAAAGGCGTCTCGAAAAGGCCGCTCTGAACCGGTGAATTTTGCCCTGCAAAGGGTGTTCAACAACCGCCACATTGAAAATCTTTTCCGCGACTTCGCCTCTATCAAGTTTTTTCTCTCGCGAGACAATGTGCGCGAAGTGCTGGTCGTGCGTTAGCGGGTGAGTTTCACCATCTGCCGGCTAATAAACTCTGCCCGCGAAATCAACGAGAACATCGGCCTGCGAATCGGCCGAGGCCAGCGCAGCCAACCGCGAAGCAGGGAAGAGACTTTAAACACGCGGCCAAGGCGTTTCTCGTAGGCGTCGCTATAAAGAGCAGCCGCTTCCGGTAGCGAACGCTCTCCCCGAAAAAAAGACTGCAGACATTCGCCCGCAAGCGCTCCGCTCCGTAAGGCCAGCGAAATACCATCGCCCACAAAAGGATCGACGAAAGCTGCCGCATCTCCTACTTGCAGCATTGTGTTCTGCACCGGCTCAGGCTTGTGAAAGACCAGCGGTGAAGTGCTGACTGCTTCCATCGCCGGCTCCCAAGTGCGGCTGCGTTCGTGCAAAGCAGGATGCAGACTCAGAACATCGGGCAAGGCGTTGGCGACGTCAGCGCGTACCATGGCGCATGCGTTGATTCGGGTCGGCGAGCCGTTTGTGACTGCAGCGACCGGCTGCACGCCACAATATCCGCCATCGAAGAAGTACAAGTCTGTAGAGGGCGCGGGAGAGTCTTCGTAAAAATGGGCTTTGATTCCAATCCATTTTTCTTGGCTGTTCCGCGTGCGTATCTCCGGACTGGTAAAGCTTGACCAGCGCCCGGTGGCATTCACTAAAGCCTGAGCTGTAAATATTTGATTGCCCGCGACGATTTGAAACGGCCCAGTTCCCTCGATTGATTTCACGACGGTTTCGGCGTGAATGTTGACTCCTTCCACGCAGCAGGTTTCCCATAGCGCGGCATCAAGATCAAATCGCGCGATACTAGCCGCCGGGGGATCGATGTGAGCTTTTAACACTGATCCATCGAGAAAGATCCGGCTGTCAGAAATGCGTGGCGCGCGCGTTAACAGGTGACGGAAGTCATTCGCCAGCAGGTTTTGCAACAATTCCAGAGATTCAGCCGAAACGAATTCTCCACAAACCTTGTGGCGTGGAAAACGGCTTCGTTCGAGCAATAGCACCCGGGCTCCTTTTCTTGACGCGACAATGGCCGCCGCGCATCCGGCTGGCCCGCCGCCGATGATTGCCAAATTGAAAATCACGACACATCACCACCAGGCGAAGACTTCCAGGCAATTACGCCCATCCGAAATAGAAAATGCCTTTGTGTGTCCACCTGGCGGGCTCTTGCTTTACGAAAGAACCCGCTCATTTCTTCGATGGTGTATGCCTGCTTTACAGAGGCCGGCGCATCATTGCGGGTAATCCGGCTGCGATAAATTGGGACCCCGGTATACGCCAGCGCCAGATGCAATGGATGCCGCACCAGATCATTGACGACTACGGCGACGCGCGAAACCCGAAGAGACTCGCGGGCAAAGGCCACGACTTCTTCTGGCGCAAGATGATGAAGAAACAGGGTGCAGGAAACCAGATCGAATGCTGAATCCGAAAACGGAATGTTTAGCGCGTCGGCTGCGACTTTGTAGGCACTGCCGTTACGCGGAAGGTGAGTGGGAGCGCGGTCCAGTAAGGTAACGTTTAGATCTATTCTGTCACTGCCGAGGTCCCGGCGAGCTTGCATGGGAACGAATCCGGTTCCGGCGGCGATCTCAAGCAGAGAAAAATTTGTCTTGCCAGTTCGCCGGGATATGGTACGGATCAGGTCACGCGTGGTAGAAACGCCGCCCAAACGCTGATTGAACGACTGCAAATCGCGCAATGACCCCTCAACTTCCGCGGGAGTGCCCGAATCTGTGTCCAGCAACTCGCGCGTGGCGCGCCTCTTCATCTCCAGATTTTAACGAATGGGCGAGCTGATTTTTGTCACCGAAAAATCAATAATGCAGGATGATTACGAAACTTCCGCCAGTTCCTCCTCAAGTAATTGCTTGTTGTAGAGATCGCTGTAGTAGCCGTTTCTGGCGATTAGTTCCTCATGAGTGCCAAGCTCCACGATGCGGCCACTGTGCAGAACGGCAATGCGGTCGGCATTTCGTACCGTGGAAACCCGATGAGAAATAAAAATCGTGGTTCTACCCTGCATCACCTCGCGCAGGTGATTCAGGATCTTGTCTTCAGTTTGCGTGTCCACACTGGAGAGCGCATCATCCAGCACCAGAATCCGCGGATTACGAATCAATGCGCGGGCAATCGCGGTGCGCTGTTTCTGACCTCCGGAGAGCGTGATACCGCGCTCCCCGACAATGGTCTTGTATCGCTCGGGGAAATCTTCAATCTCGGTGGCAATATTGGCCGCTTCAGCCGCCCAGCGCACGTCCTGGTCAGTCGCATCGGGAACTCCGAAGGCGATGTTCTCGCGGATGGTCTCGCCGAATAGAAAAGTTTCCTGAGGAACGAACCCGATATTTCGTCGTAAAAAAGCCAGAGGATAATCGCGCACCGACTTGCCGTCGACCAGCACCATGCCAGGTTCAACATCGTAGATTCGCGGGATCAAACTCACCAAGGTAGTTTTTCCTGAACCAGTGGGACCTACAATAGCCAGGCTGCTGCCCGCTGGAATCCGCAAATTAATGTCGTGCAGAACCGGGTTTCCGTCGTACGAGAATTGCAAATTTCGAAATTCGATGTCGCCGGTCAATTGCTCGTCGGAAGTTGGAACGTGAACATTGGGAGCATCCACGATCTCCGGCTTCTCTTCCATCAATTGACTGATTCGTCCGAGGGATGCCGTTCCACGCTGGAAAATGTTGATCACCCAACCCAGCGCGATCACCGGCCAGGTAAGTTGCACCATGAAGGTGTTGAAGGCGGTGAATTGGCCTACTGTCATGCGGCCTAACAGCACTTCGCGACCGCCGAGCCAAAGCACCAGCACAATCGCCAGGCCCAGCATCGTTTCAAGCGTGGGCCACAACATGCCCATTAGCCTTACCAGCGTAAGACTCCGCGCAATGTACTCGCGATTGGTAGTCTCGAAGGTGGCAATCTCGGCTTCTTCCTGCGCATAAGCCCGGATGATGCGAACGCCGGAGAAATTTTCCTGCGCCCGCGCCGAGATCTCAGAGAACATCGCCTGGATACGCTCAAAACGCTCGTGAATCCGCCGTCCAAAATATTGAATGACAATGCTTACCACGGGCAGTGGCAGAAACGCGTAGAACGTCAGCCGGTGACTGATGTGCAGCATGAACCCTAATGCAAACGCCGTAAAGACGACCGTATTGGCGGTGTACATGAAGCCGGGGCCGAGCAGCATCCGCACGGCGTTCAGATCATTCGTCGCCTTGGCCATAATGTCGCCGGTGCGGGTCCGTTGATAAAAACTGTGGGAGAGGCCCTCGAGGTGCTTAAAAAGATCGTTTCGCAGATCGAATTCAATTTCGCGCGAAACTCCGATCAGCACCCAACGGATCAGGAACTGAAAGATCGCTTTCGTTCCGGAGACTAACAATAAGACAAGCGCGAGCATTCCGATTTTATGCAGCGAAATTCCGGCTTGCCGCATATCGTCAATGGCACGTCCCACAATCGGTGGCACCAAAACCCACGCCGCATTCATGAATAAAACAAAGATCCCGCCCCATATGTAGCTGCGGTGGTATCGCTTTAGGTAGGGAAGAAGGGGACTAAGGCTTTTGGGAAACATGGGCTGCTA
>Ga0134126_10011923_pt1 | contig 10971 bp, 4 predicted proteins | sample KB31752_FD_96881 | JGI IMG/M metagenome (GOLD analysis project Ga0134126, IMG submission 96881) | Terrestrial soil microbial communities with excess Nitrogen fertilizer from Kellogg Biological Station, Michigan, USA - KB3-175-2 | ecosystem: Environmental > Terrestrial > Soil > Unclassified ...
CAGAGATATACCCGACGCATCTGCGGGCGCTGGGCGGCGGTATCGCCAGCGCCTGGCAGCGCGGCGCCTCGATGGTCGGCACCTTTGTGGTCGGGCTGATCCTGCCGGTTTGGGGCATCAATGCCGTCTTTGCGGTGTTCGGCGCCTTCGCGCTAATGGGCGCGCTGGTTGCCTTCTTCTTTGCGGTCGAGACTCGAGGACAGGTCCTCGAGCGCGTGTCGCCGGCGTCTGGCGCGGAGGAAGGCTCCGCACCCGAGCTTCTCGTCGCCGGTAACTAGGCCACCGGAGCCCGCCTCAAGCTACACGGCGAGAAACCCGAGCCCACATGCGCCGCGGTGGCCTGAGCATGCCAGCGCATTGACGTTGGTTGAGATATCGGCGGAGAGGGTGGGATTCTCTACCGCTGGTCGTAAGTCCGCTAGATCAATGACTTAGGCACGCTATCCGCCGCCCCAGGCGCTTTCAGGTGTAGCGGCCTGGTGAGCAATCAGCAAGAGGTTGCGCATACCGCTCTCCGGCGAACGGGCTCCGCTATCTCCGGAAAGCGAACCCGGAAACCGGAGTCGGGCGCAAGGAAGAAATTCCCCGATGCAGCTCGGTCCTCGGCAACTCAGAGAGGTTTTCAGGTCGTAGGTCCAAGTCCTACCCCACAACAATCTCTAAACAATTGGAATACAACTAGGAAATGCCCTTGATCTCTGATGGCCCTTTCATGATCGAACTTCCGTGAAAGCACTGTAAGCAAGCGGAATCGTCCGTGAGGCGCTACCGCTGGACAAATGGGAAGCCCCCGGTGTTACTAATTACGGGGGAACATTCTCCCGGCGCGAATCGAGCCTTTCGCGGCGAGTGCGCTGTTCGTCCGGTCTGTCGAGGCCGTTGGTGTCTGCGCGTGGTTGGGAAGGGGGCCTAATTTAATTGGCGCGACTCAATAACGAACACATGGGCGCCTTTAACGAATTCATCAGTTTGGTCGGACGACTTACCTGCGATCAGCTGAACCGAAGTGAGAACGACCTATCGTCCAAGCTCGAAAATGCGCTTACGAGCTTCGGGCTACATGGGGTCCTGGACACCGGCGGCGGTACAAACCGCGTGAAACGCCCCGACATCTCGCTGTACGCCGATCTTGCAGCCGCCGACCTTGGGAGCGCCGCGGATATCCTTGTGGAATGCAAAAAGCCACACGAAGTCGCGTCATATAGCTCGCTTGCGGATGCAGTAGTTAGTGACTGGCTTTGGAAGGAAAAATTTGAGCCGTACGTACGGGCGCACGCCGAACGCGTGACTTATTTCGTGCTTACGACATTCGAGCAGTTCCTCATCATGCCGATCGAGGAGCACCTACGCCGCGCCATCCAGACCGATGGTGCCTACCCCGACCGGCCGTCGCGCGCGGCCGCTATACGAAGGGCGACTAGCATAGACCTGCGCACGGCCATGGGTGCTGCCAACCTCCGCCAGTGGTGCGCTGGACACATCACTCCGACAGCTCTTCGCGCGCCTGCGTTCTCGACGCTTCTCGACCTCCGCTCTCTCGCGAGCGTTCACGATCTAGAAACATTCGCGAGCGCCCTTGCGGACATCGTTGTCGGTCCCGAAGGGCAGCCCACTCCCGGCGGCGCGCTCATAAAATCGATCCAACTTACCGCGGAAACGCTTACTGATCTGCCTGACGCGGCGCGACAAGCACTCATTATCTATACGATGTCGGCGCATGGCGGCATGAGTGTCGATGAGGCCAACGCGTTTCTCGCGCGCCACCTCCAGGAGCAGCTCGCGGAGTTTCTCTCGGCTAGTATTCACTCATTAGTGGGGCGTCTCTTCGCAATTAAGACGATTGAAGACGCCTTCTGCGTCAATGTCGATCCGCCGCTCATCGACCGCGCGCATTGGGTGTTTCACGCCACGCGCTTCGATGATCTCGAGCAGGCAGAACTTCCTCATGCTCTCTTCGCCGCCCTAGATGAGTTGTCCGGTGTCAACAACCCTGCCGTTCGGGACCTCGCTACCACGGGACGGTTCCACGACTGGATTGCGCCGCAGGTTGATCCCCCGTCATTCCGAAGGCTTCTCGCGCTGTTCCACACGCACACCTTTCACGATCTCGATGGTGATCTTCTGGGCCGTTTCTTCGAGATTTACGCGCAACGGATTGACAGCCGGCGGCGGCGCGAACTTGGTCAGTATTACACCCCCGTTCCGATCGTCCGCTGCATGTGGCGGCTTTCGCTCGCCATTGTCCGCGAGCGGGGCGCGCTAAACGAACTGCTCGTTCTTGACCCGGGCGTCGGCTCGGCCACGTTTCTTATCGAAGGAGCTCGTCAGCTCCAGGCTCAGGGTATTCCTCGCTTCTGGGACAAACTGAATGGGTTCGACATCGCGCCTCAAGTTATCGCCATCGCTCAGGTCAATCTCTATCTTACAATTCTAGGGCTCTTGGACCGGGAGTCGGCTGAAGAAGTAGGTACGCTCGAACTTTATCCAACCGACGCTCTCGACCCACGCAACGGCGCTAAACTACGAAGCATCATGAACCTGCTCGCGGACCCGACCATACGCGAGTATCTCGCGCGGCGCGTTCAATTGAGCGAGCAAGTCAAGCGTCGTGCCCGCTTCCCTCTTGTCATTGGCAATCCGCCTTACAAGAACAACAGCTCACGCACGCTTACTCAGGTTGCAGAGGTATTTCCGGCGCTCCTCCGGTCCTCGCGCGCGAACGCCCGTGCGCGTCAAAGACAGATTCGCGACGACTATGCTTGGTTCTTCGCCGCAGCCGACCATTATGTGACCGATCGTGGTCTGATAGCTTTCGTTGTCTCGGACAGCTTCTGCTATGGACGGTCATTCCGATACTTCCGCGAGGACCTACTCCGCCGTTATCACGTCAGGCACCTTATCCATCTTGGGCGCTTTATCTTCCGCGACGTAGGTCCGCGAACCTCATTCATAATTGTTATTGTAGAAAAACGCGAAGCCGAGCTCGGCCGCGCCGACGACACAGAGCAAATCCCTTACCGGAACATGCGGGGCCTCGCCAACAACCATGAAGCGGATGGCGGGAGTCCCGATGATCCTAGGCTGCTTGCGCTCGCACAAGATCGACTACCTGATCCCGTCCTCCACCAGCCAACCCGAGAACGAGACTTCGCTTTGTTGCCTGGAGACGAAGCGGTTACAGCGGTTCTCAAAGCGCCTGTTCCGCTATCATCGACATCGCCACGGCGCGTGTTCGTCAAAAAATGGCCGGGCGTGATCACTGCATTTGATCAACTCTTCAAGGATGGCGATCGGCTCATCCTCGCGACGCGGATGGAGACGTTCTTCGCGCTGAGCGCCAAGACCGGGCGCGCGCGCGAAAGTGCACTCGATACCCTCGCAACGCAAATCGGTCTCAATAACGATGAGGAGCGCGCAAGGCTCGCGCTGCTCGCGAAACAGGCCACCGAGCAAGGTCTCACCTACAAGCCGTCAAATCTGCGGCGTGTTATCACCGGCACAGCTCCGAATGAGGACGCTTGGTATCCGAGCAGCCGCATGACGGCATGGCTTTACTACGAACCGCAACTGAAGGCGCCCCGAAACGTCCACGAAGGTCGTCGCGAGGGATGGGGGACTATGTCGCAATGGCGAGAACCGCAAAGCCACGACATCACTCCCAAGCTCGTTTTCACCACTTCTACGAACGTCGACGCGGGCTTCAAAGCTTTCGTGCTTACGGATTCGTGGATTGTAAAGCTTGCAGCTGGCACGCGACAGCAGCTCAATTACACGGGTGTGGATAACCCACTTGCGCCGCCCCTGCTAGAAGGACCCAACAACCTCGGCAGTGAGGCGATGCAGCTGTACACCTCTATGGCCGAGCGCCGTCCCAATGCCGAGAAGCGCGTCATCGCCGAGGATTTTTTGCTCTATGTTGCCGGAATCTACAATTCGCAAATGGCCGAAGACTATCTCAGCGGTGGCGGCGGAAACGTGATGCACATCCCGGTTGATCCTAGGCGGCTGGCGTCAGAAATAGTCGATCGCATTACGACAACATCGCGGCATCTTCGCAATCTGCATTGGATCGAGAGCGAACTTGAGGTCAATGGCAGGCTTCGCGGCCAGCTTGCCGGCCAGCTCTCAAATGAAAGTGAACTCGCTTCTATCGGCTTATCCAGGACGGTCCCAGCCGGCGGAAAGTTCCGCAGCGGCACGGCATGGATTCTGGGAGATGGGACATTGGAACTTTTGAGTTCTGCGATAGCAGCTGACAACGAATCACTTAATGCTGATGTTGCCCGCCTATTCGGGGGATTGTGAAGATGCACTGAGTTCCGCGTCGGCTTTTTCGCTCGAAGCAGCGCGCGCCGGCCAATGCGCGATCGCCTTGGGCTGCACCGTCGTATCCACGGCCACGCGCTCCAGGTCCTTCGTCTTGATCGCCCCCCAATATTGTGCGCGACCGCCAAGCTCTCCTGAATGAGGGCCACGAGCTCAGTCTCGCCAAGCCATTGCCGCCACCGCGTTAGCGACGAGCGCTCGAACGGCAGCCTTTTGGCAGAAGCTCAACTCGCTGCAAAAGTATGTTTTCGTAATAAGGGGTTCTTCAGCCAGCGCGCGCACAGCACCTCGTCTGAGAGATTGAGCATGTGCTTCAGGATGAAGAGCCCGGCCACGAGCCGCGTCGGCAGGGCCGGCTGTCATGGTCCCGCCGCGCACACCGACGCAAAGTGCCGGACGGGAAAGCCCCAATCGATCTTCGCCCCGAGCCGCGCCAGCGGATGAACCAGATCGATGATCTGATCCAGCGCGGGCTTCAGAAGGTCCTTCTGCCGATCGTGCCGCGATCGCGCCATAGCTCGCCAGAGCTCGCGCTTTCTGATCTCTCAAGAGCACTCCAATATCGTCAACCAACGCGCGCGGGAGATGGAAGTCACCACACCGCCAACAATCAACTCTGTTCCCTTCAACGATATCAACTCTGATGTTCGCGTCGGCGCAGCATATCGTGCAGGGCACCGTTTCTCGTTCATGGCTGTAAGGCACAGTGGATATCTCCAATGCAAGAGCTATGCAGGAACTAACCTAGCTGAGATTCGACGTTGAGAGCCGTATGCAACTGCTGCGATCGCGGTATCAAACAAGATATCCGCGACGGCCCCAGCAGGGGTAGCCGTTTGGGTCTTTGTGTGCGCCCAATGTCGTTGACGGAGTCGATCTAAGAAAGCGCTTATGGCAATAAGGACATTCGACGCGATAATTGGCCGACCGGCGATGATCTAGCAATCGACGTAAGTGAGGTCGTATGGTGGATATCCGGCTAAACGATGGCTTTGCGAAATACCCGTTCGTCGGGAGCTCGCCCGCTTTTGATAGCTCAATCTCGTATCGGGGTTCGAATTGTTCATCTGACATCGCAATTTTTTGAATATTGCCGTGGACGAAACTCTTAATTCCCGGACTGGACGATCGCCCACCCGTGCGGTCGAACCCATAGAAGTATTCAGCCGCGTAACCATCTTTCCGTCGTTTATATGCCAGCGAGTAAGGTTCGACGATGCGCTCGCGACTATCATATGTCATGACTAGTAGCTTTCGCTGCAGACCAGCATCAAAGATTATGTTGCGAATTTCGGATGGGAAAAATGCCTGAGCACCCCGGCCAGGCATGACCGAACCGAATATTTCCTCGATACCCGCTACAAAGGCTTCGATCGCACGATCGAGGCCAAACCGGCTGTGCAGTGGACATACGATGTACTTTTCCCAAGCACCTCGAAACAACGTGAGGGGAAGCCCCAGCAAGATGTCTTTTGCGGCTCCCGGACTTGGCTCGAAAATTGTTTTCCGGAGAAAAGTTCTTAATACGAGACTGCGGTCAATGGTGATGGATTTCTCAAAGAACGTTGCGTAGACGAAATCGTACAGATCGAACGAATGACGGCGTTGGATCAAGCATTTGAGCTTGTTTGCAAGCAATTCTTCCAGCACCACACACGGCATCGTGATTTTGCATGCTTCTGCGTCGGAGTAGGGATGGATGAGCGGCCGCATAACTGTAGGAAGGAGTAACTTGTCAAACTCCGTGATATCGAGCCTCACGCTAATGATGATCTTTTCCTCGTTACCATGGAAATCACGAAAGTAGACTCGGCCTTTGTAGGATTGTCGTTGACCATCGATCATCGCTTCGGCTTCGAAGCTCGTTCGTTCCGTAAGGAAGCGCACGCCAGAAGCTTCGTGTGCTCGTTCACACGCACAGTTCACTTGATCCTTGAACCGCCCGGGGTCGACCGCACCGCGGACCGAAAAATCTAAATCCCCAGAAAAGCGGGTATCGGCGTAATAAGCCTTTCGCATGCAGTTCCCGCCCTTGAAGACTAGCTGCTGGGCCAGAAACTCGTTTGAGAAAAAAGCCCTTAAAAGCCAGCCATAAACATAGTCTCTTTCTACGTTAGCAATGTGGATGCCAAATTCGTCGGCTTTTTGTTCAATCTCTGTTTTTGTAATCATGTCAGATCGATCGTATCAGTTGCGGGTCATTCACATGCCCGAATAGGGGCCGCAAGGCCCAACGCAGGCATCACGCAGAATACTATGTATGCTGCTAATCCTTCGATGCGCTCACGGCAGTTGCAGTAATCGCCGCTTTTGCAGATGCGACTCACTTGAACGCTGCCCGGCATGACCAGATTACTCCACATGCCAAGGTCCCAACACTGGCGACTAGTCGATGACCGGCTTGATTGATGCGGCCTAACGGGATTCGATCCTCGCATGTAATGCCTTACCGCACTCGGTCACTAAATGGTTCGTACAAAGCCCAGAGTCGGACGGTCGGGGCTTTTGCTCTTCGATGTCGCAGGCGCGATTCCCTACTTAGCATTGTGCAGCGTCAACGGATTCCTCCCCCGGCGCGGTGAAGGCCATCGGCGATTGATCTCAAATTTTGAAGTCCAGCAGGTGGCTTACGTCGAGAAACTAAAGTCGAGCACCAGTGTCGTTGGCGTTTGCAAGACGGCCGCCGAGCCGGAAGTTTCTGCGTAGCCTCACCCTTTTTCGCGGCGAGTCGCAGAAGCGTAGTTCAGTTTCATCAGCTTTTCCTATTTCAGCGCGGGACACGCATTTTCGCTTCCAGTAGAGGTGTTCTCGGAGACGACGGCGTTTTCGCAAGCGTCGTCCCGAGTTCATTTGAGGTCGAAACCCCCTAATCCCTCGAAGTCGGAGAGTTCAGTCTCGAAGATCGCGTGCGCCTCGCATTTTGAGCTCCCGCTTGATCCCATAGGGATCTCAAGAGCCCAAGCTGAGTCGCTCTGCCACCTCCAGATAACGGCAAAAGGCGTTTGCCAACTGAATCTGCCGTGGACTACGGCACTCTGCTTCGAAAATCTGCGGCGAGCTAACGAGGACCGATGCACACTTAGCGCGCGAGATCGCGACATTGAGCCGGTTTAGGCTATAGAGGAACTCCATCCCACGCGGAGCATCCGCACTGCTCGATGTCGCCGTCGAGTAGATGGCAATCGGCGCTTCCTGGCCCTGGAACTTGTCCACGGTGCCAACGCGGGCGCCGGGCAGACGCTGTTGAATCTCGAAGACCTGCGCGTTGTAAGGGGTGATGATGACGATATCGTCGAGCGTCACCGCCTTTTCTTCGCCCTCACGATCGATCCAGGTCGCCTTGCCGGCGAGTATCGTTTGCACGAGCTGACCAACCGCTTGCGCCTCCTCAGGCGAGCAATTGTGGTTGCCGCTATGCGCGACGGGCAGAAAATAGAGGCCGGACTCCTTGATCGGCCCCGCTCCCTTGATGACCTGCCGCTCGAGACCGTCCCTGGAGCGGAGCTTGCCGTCATAGAAGAGCTCGGAGGTATAGGCACAGATCGCCGGATGCAGCCGCCAGGTTTCTCCTAGGAAGAGACCCTGATCCGGGCCGATTGTCTGCTCGCCGCCAAGGATGTGATCGAGCGCCGAGACATCCGTGCCGTCGGGGTGCGTTCCCTGCCGCGGCTGATCGAGCTGCTGCGGATCGCCAATCAGAACCAGTGTTTTGGCCGCCTGCGAGACCGCGACCACATCGGCAAGAGACATCTGCGCAGCCTCGTCTACGAACAGCACATCGATGCTCTCGAATGCTTCTTCGCGCGACCAGTGCCAGGCGGTGCCGCCGCCCACCTGTGCCGTGGTCCCGAGAGCCGCGTCAAGGTCTTCGCTGCGCTTGGCAAAGGTCAGGCGCGGCTGCGGGTCTTCCATCTCATCTGGCTTTTGGCAGCAATGCAATTCGATGCCGCTCTTGTCGGCGAGCTTGATGACCTCATCGATCAGGTTCCGGATGACCTTATGGCTGTTCGCGGTTATGCCGACTGTTTTGCCATGGCGAACTAGCTCGCAGATCATGTGCGCGCCGGTATAGGTCTTGCCCGCCCCAGGTGGCCCCTGAATCGGCAGCACGCCGCCCTCCAGGTGCGCGCACAGGCGCACGGCGGCATCGACGGCGGTTTCACTGTCACGGTGCAGAGCCTGATCGCCGACGCGCGGGGGCAGCCTCAATAGCAAGTCTCGTGCGGCCTGATACCACCCGTCACCGGCAAGGCCGTTATCCGCGACAAACCGCCCAATCCGCACAATTGCGTTCTTGACGACATCCTTCCCCACGAATTTATGGGCGAAGATTGCCCGCGGGTGGATCGTCGCGTGGTCCTGCCGCTTCTTGATGTCTACCGTCCAGCCGTCCAGCGACACGGACTCGATTTTGCCGAGCTTCGCGCCGCCGAGATTGCGCAGGTCCTCGCCGCCGCGCAGCTCAGTTTCCTGCGGGGGAAAACTGTAGCGATGAATCGGTGCCTTCGCCGTGCCGCCCACTGTATCGACGAAGTTCAGGCCGGAGAGCGCGCAGCGCTCATCCAGCAGGTCTTCGGCTGAGAGGTCTGAGAGCCGGTACAGCTCCCACCAGACCGATTTTTCTTCGCGCCGGTGGTAATCGAGCAGGTTCGCCAAAATCCAGCGCCCCTGCTGAGCGGCGTCGCGCTCTTCCGGGTCCGGCGGCACATCGGCGGTGAGCTTTTCAAAGATCGGAGCGGTCAGCGCGAGCCGGTCGCTGACCTTCTCGGCTGGCGTGCCGTCGCCCCGTTCGGGGCGGGGCACGGCGGTGCCGCCCGCGATGACCTGATCGCGCAGCTCTTCAAGCCAGTCACGCAGCCGTGCGGCGGCAAAGCAGTCATCACGGTTATAGGCGAGAACCGTCTCTTTGCTCTCTTCGGCAATCGAGGTGACATCATTCAGCTCAAGGCTGGCCTGAAGGTCAGCGAGCGCCGCGTTGGCGTCACGCAGCGGCGTGTTCCGCTCGTAGCCGCAAAAGACCTCTAACTGCTTGATCGAGTAGCTTTCGACACTGGCCCGCACGGAATGCCGCACGACCTGGTACAGGTCGACAAACAGCTTCGCTCGCAACAGCCGGTCGATTTCATCTTCCCGGCTCGCATACCGGCCCATGAGCCGCTTGAGCGCCGCCGGCTCGTAGGGCGCGTAATGATAGATGTGCAAATCGGGGAACACCTTCCAACGCTCCATCACAAAATCGACGAAGCTCTCGAATGCGTCTCTCTCCCCCACTCGGCTGAATGCCCACTCGCCGCGATAGACAATCTCGCCGTGTTCGTCTTCGAACACATAGCCGAACAGATATTCCTGTCCGTGTTCGCCCACGAACGGATCGCCTTCGAGGTCAAAGAAGATATCGCCCTTCGACGGAACCGGGAGGCGTGTGAGCCCGAAGCCGGTCTCCACCGGCAGCAGCTCGAACTTGCCTATTCCGGCGGCGCGGGCCTCGACTACGATCCGCGCCTGCTCGCGAACGCGGAGGTAGGAGTCGGCCGAACCACGATCCGGCTTCCAATCAAGTGGCAGAGGCATGCTGGCCAGCCGTTGCACCGTCGCGATGCCATGCGCCTTCAGCTCGTTGATTTGCAGCTTCGAAATGCCGGCGACGAGGCTGAGATGGTCGTCGTCGTGACGGCGCTTGTCGCACGTATCCCGCCAGCGGCAGATGTCGCAATGCGTGATCGGGTCTGGGTAGGTGTCCATGGCAGGCGGCGCGGCCATAGCCACCCCGAGCGCACGTTTCACTTTCCGGAAATAGGCCGCGTAATCGGCAAAGCGATATTGCTGGGGCTGAAACTCCGACCACGGCGCCACGACGTACATATATTCGGGCGGCACGCCCTGCGTTTCTGCCAGCAAATCGGCATAAAGGCAGAGCTGAAGGACCGTGCCGGCCTTCGTTTCCCGGGCGAGCTTGGTGTCGATCGGCTCATACGACCACGCCCCAAGCCCACTCGGCACTTCGACACGACGCAGGATATCGGCCCGCCCGTTCCAACCCTGATGCACCAGAGCTGCCTGGGCGACGACGGGGACGCCGCGCTGCATGGCCGCGCGCGTCTCGGTCACGGCGGCAGTCGTCACGTCGATACCGTCGATGCGGACGACATCGAAGCCCGTATTCGTCAGATGCTCGAGGTAGCTTTGCTCATGGATGGACCCGCGCTCCGACAGTATCTTCAGAAGCGGATCCCACACCTTTGGCTTCGGCATCGCCCCCTCGGCCACGGCGCGGTCCAGTGCCGCGAGGTGATGACAGTTCAAATAACCGACAAGGTCGGTTGCGCTCAGCTCGAAAGAGTCCCCTGCTTTCTTCATAGATCGAAGAAGCGTGTGATACGCCCGCCTTGAAGACCGACGGTGCGCCCAATAACGCAAGCCCGGTTACTCATTAGCAGTTTCCCTGCCAAAACCCTTATTAATAGATATTAATGGACAAACACGCCTATTGTGATGTACGAGTGTGAATTGAGAATGCCAGATTTTGGGGACTGGCAAAGAACTTTTGGGGGGATTACCACCATGGCTCCCAAGGGCACCGCGACAGTGGTCGGCAAGCTTTTTGTCGGCCTTTGGTTGCTATTCCTAACTGTCGGCCCTGCGGCG
>Ga0134126_10011924_pt1 | contig 10971 bp, 13 predicted proteins | sample KB31752_FD_96881 | JGI IMG/M metagenome (GOLD analysis project Ga0134126, IMG submission 96881) | Terrestrial soil microbial communities with excess Nitrogen fertilizer from Kellogg Biological Station, Michigan, USA - KB3-175-2 | ecosystem: Environmental > Terrestrial > Soil > Unclassified ...
CGACGACGCGCGCCAGCCGGAAGCAGCGCCGCCGGCGGCTGTTGGCTGTCCTTCGCTCGAATCGATCCGCGAATTATCAGGACCCGCCGATCGTCTTTGGCCGGGCAGAAAACAGAACGACATTCGGCGCCGAGCGCACTACATGGCCGCGAGCCTGATCAGGGCACCATGACCACTGGACAGCAGGCGTGGCGAGCTAACCACACCGGCACCGATCCGGTGATGCGGTGCAGCCAGTGTCTCGGGGCCCCAAGAACAATGGCATCGGCCCGTGTTTCACTCGCCAGCGCAGCCAGCTGCCGAGCGGGGTCGCCCATGCGTTCGACGCATCGTACGGCCATGTCCCCCGGATCGATCGTGGCGACGAGTTCAGTGCACAACCAGTCCAGCAGTTCAGCGGGGTCTTCGGCTGGCAACGGGCACCCGTAGTCAAGGGCGTAGCAGGTGGGAGTTGGGCGGACATGAGCCAGCACCAGCGGTCGATCCATGCGACGGGCCATGCCAGCGGCGTAAGCCAAGGCATGCCGGCTGGGCGCGGATCCGTCATAGCCGACGAGGATGGGACGAGCTATCCCGTCTAGGGCGACCGGTTCGTAGGGGCGCGTAGCAGGGATTGGCTCGTACATTGCCATCTCCGACAGGGTGGTGCGGAAAAGCGTGAGGCTGGTTAGTTTACTGTTTAGGTTTAGCGGTGCGGAACCAGTTCACTACTCCATGCACACGTGTGGTTGACGGCGTAGCGAACGGCTGAGTAGCGATGGCGACCTTTCAGTGCAACCTTCTGGCTAATCCGCAAGTCGCGTCCGACTGTGGTGCGGCGGGCCAAGCAGGCGCCCGTAGCAGGGGGATTGGCGTGCTCGCATAGACTCGGCACACACCTCCGGTCCGGCGGCCGTGGCTCAGCCGGCGCGTTCCCATCCTTCTGCCGAGGAGTACTCCGTGAAGAGCACTGTCGAACAGCTCAGCCCGACGCGGGTGAAGATCAACGTTGAGGTGCCGTTCGACGAACTGAAGCCCGACTTCGATCGCGCTTACAAGAAGATCGCTCAGCAGGTGAACATCCCCGGATTCCGTCCGGGCAAGGCACCGGCGCGAATCTTGGAGCAGCGTCTCGGTCGCGGTGTGGTGCTCGAAGAGGTGGTCAGCGGGGCGGTGCCGGCGAAATACGCCGAGATCGTCTCCGCGGGCGGCGTTCACCCGCTCGGCCGTCCGGAGATCGAGGTGACCAAGATCGAGGACGGGGACCGGCTCGCGTTCACCGCCGAGGTGGACGTCCGGCCGGAAATCGAGATGCCGGCGTTCACCGACATCGCCGTCTCCGTCGACGATGTCGAGGTCACCGACGCCGAGGTGAACGAGCAGCTCGATGGGCTGCGATCCCGCTTCGGCACCCTGCTGTCGGTCGAGCGCCCCGTGCAGCAAGACGACTTCGTCCTGCTCGACCTCAGTGCCACCGTCAACGGCGAGGAGATCGCCGAGTTGGCGACCAGCGACCTGTCCTACCAAATCGGTTCTGGTGAACTCATCGACGGAATCGACGATGTGCTGATCGGCGCCGCGCAGGGCGAGCAGCGCACCCTCACCACCACGCTGGCCGCCGGGGAACATGCCGGGCAGCAGGCCGAGGTGACGGCGAAGATTCAGGCGGTCAAAGAGCGAGAGCTGCCGGCGGCGGACGATGAATTCGCCCAGCTCGCCAGCGAATTCGACACTATTGACGAGCTCCGGGCCGATCTGCGCACCCGGTTGGAGCGGGTGAAATCCGTGCAGCAGGGCGCGAAGGCCAGAGACGAGGTGCTCAAGGCGCTGCTGGCCGCGACCGAGGTGCCTCTGCCGGAGTCGATCGTCGACTCCGAATATGAGTCACGCAAGCACGACGCCCTGCACGCCTTCGACCACGACGAGCAGCGCCTCGGTCGTTGGCTGGAGCAGCAGGGACACAGCCCTGAGGAGTTCGACGCCGACCTGCGCACCAGCGCGCGGGAAACAGTCAAAGCTCACCTGATGCTTGACGCCATCGCCGACGCCGAAGAGCTCTCTGTCTCCGATAGCGAGCTCAGCGAGCGCATCGTCTATCAAGCGCATCGCCGCGGCGTCAGCCCCAATGAGTACGCCCAGCAGGCCCACCAATCCGGCGAGCTGGGCGCTATCTACGCCGACGTCCGCCGTGGCAAGGCGCTGGCCACTGTGGTGCGCCAGGCGACAGTCACCGACGCCTCCGGCAACTCTCTCGACGTCGAGGCGCTGCTCGACGCGGCGAGCCAGGGCTAGTCGGTCGGCGTCGCCAGGATGCAGATCGGACACCGGCGTAACGCTCTGAGCGAACCTCAGGCGCGCCAGGAAGTAGTCGGTCGCCGCCTTCGTTAGGGTCGGCAGTGTTCCCAGGGTCGGAGTTCGATCGATCTCCGAGCCGGACCTCACCCAGGTGGACCTGATGACAGAAGGCAGGCATACGTGACCCCCGACTACATCGCCGCGGCTGCGCCGCTGCGGGACGTTCCCGCGATGCGGGCCGCCACGGCCGGCCTCAACCTGACCGACTCCGTCTACGAACGGCTGCTGCGCGAGCGCATCATCGTGCTCGGCTCTCAGGTCGAGGAGAACATCGCCAACCAGATTTGCGCCCAGCTCTTGCTGCTGTCGGCCGAAGACCACGAACAGGACATCCGGCTCTACATCAACTCGCCAGGCGGCTCGGTGACCGCGGGTATGGCCATTTACGACACCATGCAGCTCATCGAACCCGACGTGGCGACCTACGCGATGGGCCTGGCCGCATCCATGGGGCAGTTCCTGCTCTCCGCGGGCACCCGAGGCAAGCGATACGCCCTACCGCACGCCCGGATCCTCATGCACCAGCCGTCGGCCGGCGTGTCCGGTACCGCGGCAGACATCGCCATCCAGGCCGACATGTTGATCAAGCACAAGCGAGAGATGGCAGAACTCATCGCCGAGCAGACCGGCCAGCCGATAGACCGGATCATCGCCGACTCCGACCGCGACCGATGGTTTACTGCGGAAGAGGCCCGCGAGTACGGCTTCGTCGATCGAGTACTGACCCGCGCCAACTCGCTGCCGGACGCGGACCGCTGAGCCCCGAGGAGCCCCCGATGAACTACGATCAAATGCCGCAGTCGAGGTATGTCCTGCCCTCGTTCATCGAGCGGACCAGCTACGGGGTCAAGGAGTCCAACCCGTATAACAAGCTGTTCGAAGAGCGCATCATCTTCCTCGGCGAGCAGATCAACAACACTTCGGCCAACGACACCATGGCGCAGCTGCTGGTGCTCGAATCGACCGACCCGGATCGTCTCATCACGATGTACATCAATTCGCCGGGTGGGTCGTTCACCGCGATGACGGCCATCTACGACACGATGCAGTTCGTCCGTCCGGAGATCCAGACCGTGTGCCTCGGCCAGGCCGCCTCCGCTGCTGCGGTGCTGCTCGCCGCGGGTACACCGGGCAAGCGACTCGCCGTCCCCAATGCCCAGATCCTCATCCACCAGCCAGCCACCGAGGGCGTGTACGGGCAGGTTTCGGACCTGGAGATCCAAGCCGCGGAGATTCAGCGGATGCGTCGCCTGCTGGAGGCGACCCTGGCTCAGCACACCGGTCAGACCGTGGAACGTATTCGCGCGGACATCGATCGGGACAAGATCCTGACCTCCCTCGAGGCGAAGGAATACGGGATCATCGACGAGATCACCCAGATCCGGAAGCTCTCCGCAGCCCGCTGATGACTCTGCGTGCCGCGACACGCCGAGTGAGCAACGCAGCCGCGCCGGTCGGTCAATATCCGGGAAGCTAGTCCTCCCGCACGGCGGGGTTGGACGGGTAACGTCGAGCACACGCAGCCAGGCGCGCTGCACACCACACGCGCCGGGAAGGACGAGAGGCCAGCGCCCATGGCACGGATCGGTGACGGCGGCGACCTGTTGAAGTGTTCCTTCTGCGGGAAGAGTCAAAAGCAGGTCAAGAAGCTGATCGCCGGGCCCGGCGTGTACATCTGCGATGAGTGCATCGATCTGTGCAATGAGATCATCGAAGAGGAGCTTGTCGACACCGGTGACGTCAAGCTCGACGAGCTACCCAAGCCGAGCGAGATCCATGACTTCCTCGAGGCGTATGTCATCGGCCAGGACGACGCCAAGCGAACGCTGTCAGTCGCGGTTTATAACCATTACAAACGGATTCAGGCCGGTGAGAAGGGCCGCGACGACGATATTGAGCTGGCCAAGTCGAACATCTTGATGCTCGGTCCTACCGGGTGCGGCAAGACCTACCTGGCGCAGACCTTGGCCAAGCTGCTCAACGTTCCTTTCGCCATCGCCGACGCCACTGCGCTGACCGAGGCCGGCTACGTCGGCGAGGACGTCGAGAACATCCTGCTCAAACTGATTCAGGCCGCGGACTACGACGTCAAGCGAGCCGAGACTGGCATCATCTACATCGACGAGGTCGACAAGATCGCCCGTAAGTCCGAGAACCCGTCGATCACCCGCGATGTCTCCGGCGAGGGTGTCCAGCAGGCACTGCTCAAAATCCTCGAGGGAACGACCGCCAGCGTGCCGCCGCAGGGCGGCCGCAAGCATCCGCATCAGGAGTTCATCCAGATCGACACGACCAATGTGCTGTTCATCGTCGCAGGTGCCTTCGCCGGTCTGGACAAGATCATCGAAGATCGGATCGGCAAGCGGGGGCTTGGCTTCGGCGCGGAGCTGCGGTCCAAAGCGGACATCGACACCTCCGACGTGTTTGCGGATGTCATGCCGGAGGATTTGATCAAGTTCGGCCTGATCCCGGAATTCATCGGGCGGCTTCCGGTGATCGCCAGCGTGACGAATCTGGACAAGAATTCGCTGGTACAAATCCTCACCGAGCCGCGCAACGCGTTGTCGAAGCAGTACTGCAAGCTTTTCGAGATGGATGGCGTGGAACTTGAGTTCACCAGCACTGCGCTCGAAGCGATCGCCGATCAGGCCATTCTCCGTGGTACCGGGGCCCGCGGCTTGCGCGCCATCATGGAGGAGGTGCTGCTGCCGGTGATGTACGACATTCCCAGCCGCACCGATGTGGCGAAGGTGGTCATCACCGAGCAGACCGTGCGGGAGAATGTGAACCCCACCATCGTCACCCGCCAGCCCACCCGCCGCGAACGCCGCGAGAAGTCCGCCTGAGTTTGCGGCTCTTCAAGTACCGCCAACCCCCCGTGCCGCAGCTGTCAACGGCTACCAACGCTGCTTTGGCAGGCGGCTGTCGCCGAGACACGAGCCAACCGGCGCGAGCTCTGCGAGCAGGCACTCTAGTGTGATAAGCGATGACTCAACCGTCGGTTCGTCGTGGGGATGCCGCGCTGGCTGCGTTCCGGGCACTCGAGATCGAGCTGAACCGCCGGTGGCCGGAGAGCCGGATCGAGCCGTCACTGACCCGGATCGCGGCGTTGGTCGATCTGCTCGGCTCTCCGCAGCGCTGCTACCCGGTACTGCACATCGCCGGCACGAACGGCAAGACTTCGGTGGCTTGGATGCTGGATGCGCTGCTGTCCCGCGTCGGGCTGCGGGTAGGCCGCTACACCAGCCCGCACCTGCAGCAGGCCACCGAGCGGATCAGCTTGGATGGAGCGCCGATCAGCGCGGAACGTTACGTCGAGGTCTATCACGACATCGAGGCCTACATAGCGCTCGTCGACGCGGGCTCGCCGGTGCCGATGAGCAAGTTCGAGGTGCTGACCGGGATGGCATTCGCGGCCTTCGCCGACGCGCCGGTGGATGCCGCCGTGGTGGAGGTCGGCCTGGGTGGCAGCTGGGATGCCACCAACGTCGCCGACGCCGCCGTAGCCGTGATCACACCGGTCGCCGTGGACCATGTCAACTACCTGGGCAGCGATATCGAGGGCATCGCCGCGGAGAAGGCCGGGATCATCAAACCCGGGTCGGTGGCGGTACTCGCGCAGCAGCTGCCGGAGGTGGCCCGGCTGATCACGGCCCGCAGCGTCGAGGTCGGCGCGACCGTGGCGCGGGAAGGCATCGAGTTCGGCGTGCTGCAGCGCGACATCGCGGTGGGTGGCCAGCAGCTGACCTTGCAAGGTCTCGGCGGGGCGTACAGCGAGATCTTTCTTCCGCTGCACGGCGCGCACCAGGCTCGCAACGCGGTACTGGCGCTGGCCGCTGCCGAGGCGTTCTTCGGCGCGGGCGGCAACCGCTCACTGGACGTCGACGCAGTACGTGACGCCTTCGCCACGGTGACCGTCCCGGGGCGGCTGGAGCGGGTCCGCACCGCGCCCTCGGTCTTCCTCGACGGCGCGCACAACCCGCACGGTGCACAGACTCTGGCCGCCGCCCTGCGTGAAGAGTTCGCTTTTCGCAGGTTGATCGCGGTGGTGGGGATGATGCGCGACAAGGATGCTCGCGGCATTCTCGCGGCGCTGGAGCCCGCGGTGGATGAGGTCGTGCTCACCGCCGCCAACTCGTCACGCGCGATGCACATCGACGACCTCGCCGCGACGGCCCGGGAGTTGTTCGATGACTCCCGCGTGGTGGTCGAAGATGAGTTGCCCGACGCGATCGAGACTGCCATCGGGTTGGCCACGGACGCCGACGGGGACTCCGATCCGATCTCGGGCGCTGGTGTGGTCATTACCGGCTCGGTGGCGATGGTCGGACAGGCCCGCACACTGTTCGGTCATGGTCCGCAGTGAGTGATCGGCCGGTCCGGCCCGATCCGATGCGGGGGTTGCGCGGCATCTTCGCGGGCATCCTGGTGATGGAGGCGATCGTGGTCGGGCTCGCCCTGCTGGTCGTCGGTCGACTCGGCGGCGGGCTGGGCGGCCCTGCCGGCTGGTATACCGCCGGGCTGGCACTGGCGATGGTTGCCGGGGCATGCGTGCAGCGGCGCCCGTGGGGTTTGGGGCTTGCCCTCGCGCTGCAGCTCGCGATGGTCGCCGGCTGGTTCGCACACCCCGCGCTAGGAGGCCTGGGTCTGCTGTTCGTGGGGGTGTGGGGCTACTTGCTCTATGTGCGCTGGGCGGTGTCCCGGCGGACTTCGAACGTGCGTCAACAGGGGCGGTAAGGATAGGCGTCCTACTCGACGTTATCCGGGCGGATCCGGTGTGGTTGTCCTGGTCCGCTGAGGCATTGGCTCGAGTGGCCGACGAGGGACCCTTAGTGATCATTTCGATCATCTACGCGGAGGTGTCGGTGACCTATGCCACCATGGAAGAGGCCGACGCAGTGTTCACTGGACCCGCATTCGGGCGATCCGTAGTGCCATGGCCGGCGGCGTTCCTGGCCGACCGCTGCCACGTCGAGTACCGGCGACGAGGCGGCACTCGGACCAGCACCTTGCCGGGCTTCTTCATCGGCGCCCACGCCGCGGTGCTGGGCATGCGGTTGCTAACCCGGGACATCACCCGATACCGCACCTATTTCCCCGCCATCGAACTCATCGCCCCGGTGACAGGCCGCTAAGCTCCTCGGCGTCTCATCACCCCTTTCGCCCTGAGGAGAACGAGCTGCTGTGAGCGAGCGCACCCTGGTTCTGGTCAAGCCCGACGGCGTCAGCCGCGGCCTGGTCGGCGAAGTGATCTCCAGGATCGAACGCAAGGGCCTGACGCTGGCCGCATTGGAACTGCGCATGGTCGGTCGCGAGCTGGCCGAGCAGCACTACGCCTAGCACGCCGAAAAGCCGTTCTTCGGTTCTCTGCTGGAGTTCCTCACCTCCGCGCCGGTGGTTGCCGCCGTGGCGGAGGGTGAGCGAGCGGTGGCGGCCTTCCGGCAGCTGGCCGGCGGCACCGATCCGGTGGACAAGGCCGCCCCGGGTTCGATCCGCGGTGACTTCGCACTGGAGACCCAGTCGAACCTGGTGCACGGATCAGACTCGGTCGACTCCGCCAAGCGGGAGATTGCGCTCTGGTTCCCCGAGTTGTAGCACCGGTGGTCGCGCCCCGGTTGCCGGCCGGAAATCCAGCGGGAATTGTCGGGGGTGCCAGGTAGCGTCGAGCTCGTGTCCGATTCCTTGGTGCACGCCCGTGGGCTTCGCAAGCGGTTCGGCGCATTCGAGGCGGTGCGGGGTATCGACTTCGACGTCTGGGCCGGTGAGGTGTTCGGTTTCCTGGGGCCCAACGGTGCGGGCAAGTCCTCCACCATGCGCATGATCGGGTGCGTATCCCCGCGCAGCGACGGCGAGCTGCAAGTCCTCGGGATGGACCCGGATGTTGACGGTCCGCGGATCCGCGGCCGCCTGGGCGTGGTGCCGCAGCTGGACAACCTGGACCTCGAGCTGTCAGTGGGGGACAACCTGCAGGTCTACGGTCGCTATTTCGGCATGTCGCGAGCTGCGGTGCGGGCTAAAGCCACCGAGCTGTTGGATTTTGTCCAGCTCACCGATCGGGCCGCCGACCCCGTCGAGCAGCTGTCCGGTGGGATGAAACGGCGGTTGACCATCGCCCGGTCACTGGTCAACGACCCCGAACTGATGCTGCTCGACGAGCCGACTACCGGGTTGGACCCGCAGGCTCGTCACCTGGTGTGGGACCGGTTGTTCCGGCTCAAGCAGCAAGGCGTAACGCTGATCATCACCACGCACTACATGGACGAGGCCGAGCAGCTGTGCGACCGCCTCGTCGTGATGGACGGTGGTGTGATCGTCGCCGAAGGCTCGCCGCGGGAGCTGATCGGGCAGTACTCCACCCGTGAAGTGCTCGAACTACGGTTCACCGCGGACGTCCAGCGAGGCTGGCGAGCCACGTTGAGCGACCTGGCCGAGCGGGTCGAGGAGCTACCCGATCGGCTACTGCTGTACGCCGCAGACGGCGAAGCGGCGTTGGCCGCCGCCCATCGGCGGGGCGTGCAGCCGACGTCCACACTGGTCCGGCGATCCACCCTGGAGGACGTGTTCCTCCGGCTCACTGGCCGATCGCTGGTGGACTGATGATCGGGCAACCGATGACATTGCCTGCCGGCAGGCCTGTGCTAGGCGGGTGGGCAGCCGTGCTGCGTGTCGTGGAGGGGCTGTGGGTCTGGTATCGCCGCTGCTGGCGGGCCACGGTGGTGTCCAGCCTGTTGCAGCCGCTGTTGATGTTGGTGGCTTTCGGTGTCGGTTTCGGCAGTCTGATCGACACCAGCGGTCGGGCGGCCCAGGCCACCGGCGGGGTGCCGTACCTGCTCTACCTCGCTCCTGCGCTGCTTGCGGTCAGCGCCGTACAGACCGCGGCCTTCGAGTCGAGCTACCCGATCTTGTCGTCTTTCAAGTGGCGGCGCACCTACGAAGGCATCACGGCTACCCCGATCACTCCAGCGCAGCTGGCCGCTGGGCAACTCGCGTGGATCGCGCTGCGGCTGGCCATGTCCGGTGGCGCCTACCTGCTGGTGATCACGCTGTTCGGCGCGGTCCACGGGCCCGGGGTGCTCGCCGCGTGGGTCTTCGCTGTGCTGTGCGGCATGGCGTTCAGCGCCCCGCTGGTGGCTTTCTCGGCGGCTCAGGAGCACGAGGGCGGCGCGTTCACGGCCATTTTCCGGTTCGTGGTGCTGCCCATGACGCTGTTTTCCGGGACCTTCTTTCCGATCTCTCAGCTGCCTAGAGCGGTCCAGCCGCTGGCCTGGATCAGCCCGCTGTGGCACGGCACGGAGCTGGCTCGCGGCGCCGCGCTGGGTACGTTGCAGCTGACCTCGGCAGCCGGACATATCGCGTACTTGACAGCGCTGCTGGCAGTGGGTGTCCGGTTGTCCTGTTGGCAATTCCGGGTGAGGTTGACGCGGTGAGCGCGCTTCGGGAACTGTCGCCGGAGATCACCGCGTCACGGGCTGGGTTGTTGTTGCGGGTGTTGCCGGCAGGCCTGTACGCCGGCCGGGCCCGGACGCTCGTCGTGCGCTCGGCGCTGGCGTCCCGAAGCGTCTGGCTGGCCATCGTGTCGGGATTCTTCGAGCCGCTGTTCTACCTGGTGGCGATGGGGCAGGGGCTGGGCAGCCTGGTCGGTACCGTTTCTGGGCCGGCCGGTCAGCAACTGAGCTACGCGGCATTCATCGCGCCGGGGCTGCTGGCTGCGTCGGCGATGAACGGGGCGGTGTACGACGCGACGTTCAGTTTTTTCATCAAGCTGAAATACGCGAAGCTTTATGACGCAATGCTCGCCACTCCACTCGGTCCGGTGGATATCGCGCTGGGAGAGATCGGCTGGGCGTTGCTTCGCGGCGGAATGTACTCAGCGGGCTTCCTCACGGTTATGCTCGCCACCGGATTGATCTTCTCGCCATGGGCGTTGCTGGCGTTGCCCGCTGCGTTGTTGGTGGCGTTCGCGTTCGCGTCGATCGGGATCGCGGTCACCTCGTTCATGCGGTCCTGGCAGGATTTCGATCTGGTGCAGCTGGCGGTTGTGCCGATGTTCTTGTTCTCCGCGACCTTCTTTCCGCTGTCGGTGTACCCGCTGGCGTTGCAGTGGCTGGTGCAGGCATTCCCGCTCTACCACGCCGTGGCGCTGCTACGCGGCCTGAACACGGGCGTCGTCGGCTGGTCCGCGCTCGGACATACGGCCTACTTCGTGGTGATGGCGGCGCTGGGATTCGCCGTGGCCTCCCGCCGCCTGAAGCTCCTCCTTCTCCGGTAGGGGGCTCTTCAAGTACTGCCAACCCGGGCTTAACGTGTCCATAACCGCTGCCAACCTTGGACGCTTCCCGGTGACGAGTTATCCACAGACGCAGTGGTTGTCCACAGATCTGGTAATCAGCGGTTGCCGTCGAAATCCTTTGGGCGCCAGGGTGGCCGCCCACACACCAGACCGCAGCTCGGGTGCATCAGATCGCGGTGCCAGAAGACAACCGCGTGCAGCACGTGACGGTGACCCGCGAGCAGCGTCGTCGCAATCGTCCGGACTTGCACTTCTACACGAGGTCGATCGGTTGCGGGGAGGTCGAGAGACGCGACGGGGTACCGGTCACGACGGTTGCGCGCACGCTGGCCGATCTGGCCACCAGC
>Ga0134126_10011926_pt1 | contig 10969 bp, 9 predicted proteins | sample KB31752_FD_96881 | JGI IMG/M metagenome (GOLD analysis project Ga0134126, IMG submission 96881) | Terrestrial soil microbial communities with excess Nitrogen fertilizer from Kellogg Biological Station, Michigan, USA - KB3-175-2 | ecosystem: Environmental > Terrestrial > Soil > Unclassified ...
CGTGGTCCAGGCGTTCTACATCCCGTCGGGGTCGATGGAAAACACCCTGCGGATCCACGACAAGGTCCTGGTCAACAAGCTCGTCTACCGGATCCGCTCGATCCAGCCGGGCGACATCGTGGTATTCAACGGCGCGGGCTCGTGGAACGCGCCGACCGCCACCCCGACCAGTGGTGATCCGCTGGTGCGGCTGTATGACGTGACACTGCGACCGCTGCTGGACGCGCTGGGCGGGCTGTTCGGCTCGGAGCCGGGCCAGACGGACTACGTCAAGCGGGTCATCGGCGTGCCGGGCGACCACGTGGCCTGCTGCAACGCCCAGGGCCTGGTCACCATCAACGGCGTGGCGCTGCACGAGAAGTCCTATCTGTATCCGGGCAACACGCCGGGCGTGGCGCCCCAGGACGAGCCCAATCATTTCCGGCTGACGGTCCCGGCCGGGCGGCTGTGGGTGCTGGGAGACCACCGGGCGGTCTCCGACGACTCGCGCGGGCACGAGATGGACCCGGGCAACGGGACGATCCCCGAGAGCGCGGTCATCGGCCGGGCGTTCGTGATCGCATGGCCGCCGAGTCACTGGCGGGTGCTGCGGATACCGGCGACTTTTCTTCAATCAGGGATCGATAGGAAGTCCTCGGCCATCGGCCGGCCGGGGGGAGCGGCTGTCTCGTCGAGCGCGCTTTCCTCGCTGGGTGGGAGGCAGAGCCTGCGGCTGAGGCCGTCGGCGCCCTATCTGCCGCTCGGCGCGGGGCTGGCCGGGGCGGTGCCGCTGACCTACCTGCGGCGGCGCTTTGTGCTCCGGAACCGGGCCGCAGGCGTCGTCCGGGCCCGAACCCGGCGCTAGGCTCGATGCCGACATGAACGACGACCAGAGCATGCGCGACCTCGTGGCCGACGGGCACGGGCCGGGCGAGCAGGCCACAGAACTTGGGCCGCAGCCGGACGGTCAGGCGGCGGCGAATCCGGACGGATCCGGGTCCGGCCGGGGCGCGCAGGATCAGGCCGGAGGGCCGGCATCGGACGGGTCGCGAGCGGACGGAGCGGGACCGGACGGAGCGGGACCGGACGGAGCGGGACCGGACGGGGCCGGACCGGACGGGGCCGGACCGGACAGCTCCACCGAGGCCTCGCCGGAGTCCTCCGAGGATTCCGAGGATTCCGATAAGTCCGCTGAGTCCGGTAAGGGCCGGACCAGGCGGCGCCCGTTCTGGGTCGAGCTGGTGGTCCTCATCGTGCTGGCCATGACCATCGCGCTGGTCATCAAGTCGTTCGTGGTCCAGGCCTTCTTCATCCCGTCCTCATCGATGGAGACCACCCTGCTCATCGGGGACAAGGTCCTGGTCAACAAGCTCGTGTACCACCTGCGCCCGATCAAGCCGGGCGACATCGTGGTGTTCGACGGCGCGGGCTCCTGGGTCGCCGCGCCGCGCGCGGCCCGGGCCAGCTCGGACCCCTTCGTCCGGGCCTACGACGACACGCTGGTGCCGCTGTTCCGGTCGATCGCCGGGCTGTTCGGCACCGCGCCGGGGCAGACCGACTTCATCAAGCGGGTGATCGGCGTTCCGGGCGACCACGTGGCCTGCTGCAATGCCCAGGGCCTGATGACTGTCAACGGCGTGCCGCTGCACGAGAAGTCCTATTTGTACCCTGGTGCCGCCCCGTCCAACATCCGCTTCCACGTCACGGTCCCGCCCGGCCGCCTGTGGGTGATGGGCGACAACCGCCAGGTTTCCGACGACTCACGGCTGCACAGCACCGACCCGGGCGACGGCACGATCCCGGAGAACCTGGTCATCGGCCGGGCCTTCATGATCGTCTGGCCGTTGCAGCGGTGGCGGATCCTGCCGATCCCCAGCACCTTTGATCAGCCAGGGATCAGCAGGTCGGCGGCAGCGACCGCCGGGCCGGGGCCGGTGCGGTCCAGGTCCGCGGGGCCGGAGGGGTCGGCGTCGGCCGGTGGACTCGCCGTGCGGGCCGGGGCCGCGGCCCCGTACGTGCCGCTGGCGGGCGGCTTCGCCGCGGCGCTGCCGCTGACCTGGGTCGAGCGCCGGGTTCGCCTGCGGGCGCGTCGGCGGCCCGATCGGCGGCCGGGCCGCGCGCGCGGCCCGAGGCAGCGGTGATCGCATGCAGGCCGTCCTCCAGCAGCGACCCCTCGGCTACACCCCCAGGCGCGACTCCGGGCTAGCCGGGTACGAGCGCGTCCTCAGCCGCGCCGGGCTGGCCCCGGTGGCCGGCGTCGACGAGGCTGGCCGTGGGGCCTGCGCGGGCCCCCTGGTGGTCGCCGCGGCCATCCTGCGGCCCTCCCGGTCCTCGGCCATCACCGGCATCCCCGGACTGGCCGACTCCAAGGCCCTCACCGCCCAGGTCCGGGAGGAGATCTACGAGCAGATCGTGAAGGCCGCCCTGGACTGGAGCGTGGTGATCATCCCGCCCGCCGACATCGACCGCCTGGGGCTGCACGTGTGCAACGTCGGCGGGATGCGCCGGGCCCTGGCCGGGCTGAGCCGCAAGCCCGGCTACGTGCTCACGGACGGCTTCCCGGTGCGGGGCCTCGGCGTCCCGGCCCTGGCCATGTGGAAGGGCGACCAGGTGGCGGCCTGCGTCGCCGCCGCCTCCATCCTGGCCAAGGTCACCAGGGACCGGATCATGTCCGAGCTGCACGCCGACCACCCCAGTTACGGATTTGCCCGGCATAAGGGCTACTCCACGCCCACCCACATGAAGGCCCTGGCCGAGCACGGGCCTTGCCCCGAGCACCGGCGCTCGTTCGTCAACGTGGGCGGGGCAGTCAAGGCCAGGCAGGCCACGGCAGCGGCCCTGGAGGCGGCCGACGCCCAGGCGGAGCAGGAGGCCGAGGAGGCGGCGGAGGCGGCCGAGATCGTCGCCGGAAGGGCCGAGGAGGCCGGTGACCCTAGTAGCCTGGCCGGCAGCCCGTGCGACCAGTCAGCGGACGGGCAGAATGGCCCTATCGTTGACCTCGCCGGGGATTATGCCTGGTCGGCGGCCAGCCTCGCGTCGGGGGCGCGCGGCGCCTGACCGAGAGGGGAGAAGATGAGCGCCGAGGATCTCGAGAAGTACGAGACCGAGATGGAGCTTCAGCTCTACCGCGAGTACCGCGACGTGGTGGGGCTGTTTAGCCACGTCGTCGAGACCGAGCGGCGCTTCTACCTCACCAACCAGGTCGAGCTGAACGTCCGGACGGCGGAGAACGGCGAGGTGTTCTTCGAGGTCACCATGCAGGACGCCTGGGTGTGGGACATGTACCGCCCGGCCCGTTTCGTGAAGAATGTTCGCGTAGTGACGTTCAAGGACGTGAACGTCGAAGAGCTGGCCAAGAGCGACCTCCAGATCCCCGAGGACAACAAGCCGGGCTGACCTGGCCGCGCCGGGCCCCGGTCGGTAACAGGCTGGTCTGACATTCCGGCCCCGCCCTGCACAGCTCCTGAGTGGCTGCTCCGGGTGATCCACAGCCGTTCTTTCCGGCCTGCGAGCCTCGCCTGCCTCCGGCACTGTCGGGACCGGAGGTGGTGCGGATGAACGCCAGCGAGGCGCTGGGCAGGCAGGGCGAGCAACTGGCCGCCGAGCATCTGCTGCGGTCCGGGATGCGGATCCTGGACCGGAACTGGAGGTGCCAGGAGGGCGAGTTAGACATCGTGGCCGCCGACCGCAGGTCCCTGGTCATCTGCGAGGTCAAGACCCGGTCCGACACCCGGTTTGGCACCCCGCTGGAGGCCATCAGCGCCCGCAAGCATGCCCGGCTGCGGCGGCTCGCGGTCCGATGGGTGGCCGCGCACTGCTTGATTTTTGATGAAATCCGGATCGACGTAGTCGGCGTGCTTCGTGTCGGTCCGGGTGAGTTCAGCATCGAGCACGTGCGCGGGGTGGGCTAGATGGCGCTCGCCAGGACTCACGCGATCGCCCTGGTCGGAGTCCAGGGCCACCCGGTCGAGATCGAGGTCGACATCGAGGACGGCCTGGTCGCCCTGCTGCTGGTCGGCCTGCCCGACACCGCGCTGCGCGAGGCGCGGGACCGGATCAGGTCGGCCATCGTGAACAGCGGCGAGCGGTGGCTGCACCGGCGGATCACGGTCGGCCTGTCGCCCGCCAGCCTGCCCAAGCGGGGCTCGGGCTTTGACCTCGGCATCGCCATCGCCATCCTGGCCGCCGCTGACGTGGTGCCCGCCGAGCGGCTGGCCGGGATGGTCTTCGTCGGCGAGCTCGGGCTGGACGGCCGGGTTCGGGCGATGCCCGGCGTCCTGCCGTCCGCGGCCGCCGCGGCGGCGGCCGGGTTCTCGGCCATCGCCGTGCCGCCGGAGAACGCCCCTGAGGCCGCTCTGGTCCCCGAGCTCCGGGTACTGTCGGCGCCGACCCTGGGTGCCTTGCTGGCCTGGCTGCGGGACCAGGCGCCGTCGCCGGACGGGCCCGCGGCCAGGCTGGTCGACTCAGAGGCCGACCCGCTGGCGGCGGTCGCGGCCGACGCGAGCAGGCGACAGGCGGGTCGGGGCCAGGATCTGGCCGACGTCATCGGCCAGCCCGTGGCCCGCCGGGCGGCCGAGATCTGCGCCGCGGGCGGGCATCACCTGCTGCTCCAGGGGCCGCCAGGGGTGGGCAAGACCATGCTGGCCGAGCGCCTGCCCACGATCTTGCCCCGGCTCGAGCTGCCCGCGGCCCTGGAGGTCAGCTCCATCCACTCGGTGGCCGGCCGGCTGCCACAGGACCAGCCACTGATGATCGAGCCGCCGTTCTGCGCGCCCCACCACACCGCGACCAAGGCCGCGATCGTCGGCGGTGGCAGTGGCATGATCCGGCCCGGCGCCGCCTCGCTGGCTCACCACGGCTGCCTGTTTCTCGACGAGGCGCCCGAGTTCGACCGCGATGTCCTCGACGCGTTACGTCAGCCCCTGGAGTCCGGCCAGGTCAGCATCGCCCGGTCCGGGCTGACCGCCACCTTCCCGGCCCGGTTCACGCTGATCCTGGCGGCCAATCCTTGCCCGTGCGCGCGGTCGTCCACCACCGGGTCGGCCTGCACCTGCACCCCGCTGGTGCGCCGCCGTTACCTGGCCCGGCTGTCCGGGCCACTGCTCGACCGGGTCGACGTCAAGGTGGAACTGCTCCCGGTCGGGCGGGCCGAGCTGCTCAGCGACCGTCAGCTGACCGAGCCCAGCGCCGTGGTCGCCGCGCGGGTGGCCGAGGCCCGGCAGCGGGCGGCCCGCCGGCTCAGCGGCACCCGCTGGCGCCTCAACGCCCAGATTCCCGGCGCCGAGCTGCGCCGCACCTTTCGTCCCGTCCCTGGCGCGCTGAGCCCGGTCGAGCGGGCCATGGACCTGGGCGAGATCAGCGCCCGCGGCGTCGACCGCATCGTCCGGATGTCCTGGACGCTGGCCGACCTGGCCGGCGTGGACGTCCCGGGGATGGCCGAGGTCGGCTACGCCCTCGGCCTGTGGCTGGGGGCCGGCCAGTGACCGGGCCCGACGAGCCCCAGCGCCGCGCGCTGGCCGCCCTGAGCTTCCTGGCCGACCCCGCCGACCGGACCCTCGGCGCGCTGCTCAGGCACCGGACCGCCAGCGAGGTGCTGGCCGCCGTCACCGGAGACGAGCCCGAGCGCCAGGCCATCATGACCGCCCGGCTCGAGGTTCCCGGCCTCGGTCGCGGCCTCGAGCGATGGCGCAAGCGGGCCGGGCTCCTGCCGGCCGAGGCCGAGCTGGCCGGGTGGGAGCGGGAGGGCCTGCGGCTGACCTTCCCCGGCGACCCCGAGTGGCCGACCCAGCTCGATGACCTGGGCGACGCCCGGCCGCTGCTGTTGTGGGTCCGCGGCCATGTCGATCTGCGCTACGCCTGCCTCACCTCGGTGTCCGTGGTCGGCTCCCGAGCGGCGACCGGCTACGGCATGCACGTGGGCGGCGAGCTGGCGGCCGCGCTGGCCGAGCGCGGTTTCACAGTGGTCTCCGGCGGCGCCTACGGCATCGACAGCATGGCCCACCGCGGTGCGCTGGCCGCCGGTGGCCTGACCGTCGCGGTGCTGGCCAGCGGCCTGTGCTACGGCTACCCGCGCGGCAACGACGAGCTGTTCGAGGGCATCGCCGCCCAGGGCGCGCTGGTCAGCGAGTGCCCGCCCGACCGGGGCCCGAGCCGGCCTGGGTTCCTGATCCGCAACCGGATCGTGGCCGCGCTGAGCCGGGGCACGGTCGTGGTCGAGGCCGCGCGGCGCAGCGGCGCGCTGAGCACCGCCAGGCACGCCCGCGAGCTGCGCCGCCCGCTGATGGCCGTGCCCGGCCCGGTCACCTCAGAGAACTCCGCCGGCTGTCACGAGATGATCAGGGACTGGGCCGCGCTGCTGGTCACCAGCGCGACCGACGTCATCGAGCATGTCTCGCCCATCGGTACCGAGCTGACCGGGCCGCGCAGCGGCCCGGCGGTGCCCAGGGACCAGCTCGACCCGGTCGCCACGGCGGTCCTGGAGGCCGTGCCGCTGCGCGGCGGTCGGGGCCCGGCCAGCATCGCCGTGCAGGCCGGGGTGGACCTGGACACGGCGCTGCGCTGCCTGGGCCTGCTCGCCGCCGCGGGTTTCGTGAAGCGGTCCGAGCAAGGCTGGCGGGCCCGCAAGAGCCCGTGACCGACGGGTACCGGGCTGAATTGCCGCTGAAATACCGCAGAAAGGGGGAGTGACACGGGCCCCGCTGACGGGGCCGGGCCGCGTCGAGGCCGACACTGGAAGGCATGCCGTTGCCCCCGGAGCGCAGGCCGCCGACGCAGGAGGGCATCCCCCAGGGCGGACCGGACCGGGGGAGGGACTGGCTGCCGCTGGAGCTGGGGCGGGCCCTCGCCGCGTTCGAGCGCCACCTGACCGCCGAGCGGAGGATGTCACCGCACACCGTGCGGGCCTACCTCGGCGACGTCGGCGGGCTGCTTGAGCACGCGGCGCAGGAGGGCTGCGCCGAGGCCGCCGACCTCGACATCCAGGTGCTGCGGGCCTGGCTCGGGGCGCAGCACCGGGCCGGGCAGGCCCGGACGTCGATCGCCCGGCGGGCGGCGGCGGCGCGGGCCTTCACGGCGTTCGCCCACGCGCGGGGCTGGCTCGACAGCGATCCCGGCCGTCAGCTCGGCACGCCCAAGACGGGCCGGCACCTGCCCGAGGTCCTGACCCAGGACCAGATGGTGGAGATCCTCGCTACCCGTCCGCCCCGGACCGTCGCAGACACCGGGCCTCGGCCGTACCCGGCCGTCCCGCCGCCCGCTGTCGCCCGCGCGGCCGAGCCGCCACCCGGACCCGACGGGCCGCCGCCCTCCGTCGATCCGCCGCCCCTGATCACCCCGGCCGAGCAGGCCCTCGACCTGCGCGACACCGCGATCATGGAGCTGCTGTACGCCTGCGGCATCCGGGTCAGCGAACTGTGCGGCCTGGACCTGGGCGACCTGGACGAGTCCCGGCACACCATCCGGGTCCTGGGCAAGCGCAGCCGCGAACGAACGGTCCCGGCGGGCATCCCCGCCGTCCGCGCGGTCCGCGCCTGGCTGGCGCAGGGCCGTCCGCGCCTGGTGGCTGAGCGTTCCGGCCGGGCCATGTTCCTGGGCGCGCGCGGCGGCCGGATCGACCCCCGGACGGCCCGCCGGGTCGTGCACGAGCGGATCGCGGCGGCGGGGTCGGTGCCGGACACCGGCCCGCACGGGCTGCGCCATACCGCCGCGACCCACCTGCTGGAGGGCGGGGCGGACCTGCGCAGCGTGCAGGAACTGCTCGGCCACGCCTCGCTGGCCACCACGCAGATCTACACTCACGTCAGCGTCGAGCGACTGCTGGCCGCCTACCGCCAGGCCCACCCCAGGGCCTGACGATCTCCGGCCGCCAGACTCACCCGGTGCCTGGCGAGCCCGGCGCCTTGAGCAGCGCCGCCTGACCAGTCCGGGGGTGGTATTCAGCGGCCGCGCCGGGACCCGCCCGGACATGTAGACTGATTCCACGGCCATCGAAGGTCCGCGTGCGCATGCGCGCGTCCTGGCTGATGACCGAATTCGCGCGCCCGCTTGCCGCGCTGGATGCCCGCGCTGGCTCCACGCGGAACTCTGCTCACCGGTCTGCGGGACCTAGTCCCGCCGCGAGCAGGTACGGGCGCCAGGCAGCAACCGGAAGGCGCCTAGGCCCGCATGCCAGGCGCCGCGAGAGGAAGGGGACACCGGCATGGCACCGGTCGTCACCATGCGTCAGCTCCTGGAGAGCGGAGTTCACTTCGGCCACCAGACTCGTCGGTGGAACCCGAAGATGAAGCGCTTCATCCTGACGGAGCGCAATGGCATCTACATCATCGACCTGCAGCAGTCGCTGGAGTTCATCGACCGCGCCTACGAGTTCATCAAGGAGACCGTCGCGCACGGCGGCTCGGTCCTGTACGTGGGCACCAAGAAGCAGGCCCAGGAGGCGATCGCCGAGCAGGCGCGCCGGGTGGGCATGCCGTTCGTGAACCAGCGCTGGCTGGGCGGGATGCTGACCAACTTCTCCACCGTCTACAAGCGGCTCCAGCGGCTCAAGGAGCTGGAGGAGATCGACTTCGACGACGTGGCCGGCTCCGCCCTGACCAAGAAGGAGCTTCTGCACCTGCGCCGGGAGCGGGAGAAGCTGGACCGCTCGCTCGGCGGGATCAGGGACATGGCCCGGGTGCCGAGCGCGATCTGGGTGGTGGACACCAAGAAGGAGCACATCGCCGTCAGCGAGGCCCGCAAGCTGGGCATCCCGGTGATCGCGATCCTGGACACGAACTGCGACCCGGACGAGGTCTCGTACCCGATCCCGGGGAATGACGACGCCATCCGCAGCGTTGCGCTGCTGACTCGAGTGGTGGCCGACGCGGTCGCCGACGGGCTGATCGCCCGGGCCGGCGCGGCGGCGGGCGAGGCTAAGCCCGCGGCGTCCGGTGAGGACGGGCAGCTCGGCGCGGCCGAGCCGCTGGCCGAGTGGGAGCGGGAGCTGCTGCTCGAGGGCAAGACCGAGGGCGCGGAGGCTACCGCCGGGGCCAACGGCACCGCGGCCACCGACACCGCGGCCACCGCCGCGGCCACCGACACCGCGGCTACCGACACTGCGGCTACCGACACCGCGACCACCGCCGTGGCTACCGACACCGCGACCACCGCCGCGGCTACCGACACTGCGGCCAGTCAGACCGCGGCCGCCGAGGCTGCTGCTGCCGACACCGCGGTACCGCCGGAGCCGGCCGCCGACGACACCCACGCGGGCCCCAGGCCGGGCAGCGCCGAGGCCGAGTCCTCTGACCCGCTGGCCGCCGAGCCGGACGCCATCGACCCGCAGGACGAGGTGCCGACCGACGAGCAGCCGGCCGACGAGCAGCCGTCCGCCAGCGCCGACGCCTGACCGCCCGGTGCCCGGCGGGCCGGGAGCCCGCCGGGTCGGCGCCAGGCCCGGACCGCGGCCGGCCGCCGACAACTGACAACGAGAGATGGAGACATGGCGAACTACACCGCCGCGGATGTGAAGCGGCTCCGCGAGCAGACCGGCGCCGGCATGATGGACTGCAAGAACGCCCTGGTCGACGCGGGCGGCGATTATGACGCCGCCGTGGAGGCGCTGCGCATCAAGGGCGCCAAGGACGTGACCAAGCGGGCCCAGCGCACCGCGGGCCAGGGCCTGGTCACCGCGGTCCTCGACGGCACCAGCGCGGGCGTCCTGCTCGAGCTCAACTGCGAGACGGACTTCGTCGCCAAGACCGACCTGTTCCAGGAGATCGCCGGGGACATCGCCAAGGCCGCGCTGGCGGCCGGGTCCGACGACCGGCTGGCCGTCCTGGGCCTGGAGGTCCGGTCCGGCCAGACGACCCAGGAGCTGATCGACGAGGCCGGCGCCACGCTCAAGGAGAAGCTGGAGCTGGGCCGGTTCGCCCGGTTCGAGGGCGGCTACGTGACCAGCTACCTGCACAAGTCCGACCCGGGCCTGCCGCCGACGCTGGGCGTGCTGGTCCAGCTGGACGGCGCCGGGGAGCAGATCGGGCTGGACATCGCCCACCAGGTGGCGGCGATGCGCCCGCAGTTCGTGACCCGCGACGACGTGCCCGAGGACGTGCTGGCCAACGAGCGCCGGATCGCGGAGCAGGTGACCCGCGAGGAGGGCAAGCCGGAGCAGGCCATCCCGAAGATCGTGGAGGGCCGGGTCAACGCCTTCGTCAAGGACATCGCGCTGGTCGAGCAGGCCTCGGTGCGCGAGCCCAAGAGGACGGTCAAGCAGCTGCTGACCGAGCGGGGCGCCACGGTCCGGGCCTTCGCGAGGTTCCAGATCGGCCAGGCCGGTTGAGGCTGGCAGAAGACGGCGCTGCCGCCGCGAGCGGGCGGGTCCCTGAACCCGGGTTTGAGGCTCGACAGGGTCCCGCTGCTCGCGACGTCCACCCCAGCTGGCGGCGGGTGGTGCTGAAGCTCTCCGGCGAGGCCTTCGCTGGTGATGAGCCGCTCGGCATCGACCCCCAGGTGGTCATCCACCTGGCGCGGGAGATCACCGCCGCCGCGCGGGAGGGCATAGAGGTGGCAGTGGTGGTCGGCGGCGGGAACATGTTCCGCGGCGCGGCCCTGTCGAAGAGCGGCATCGACCGCTCACGTGCCGACTACATGGGCATGCTCGGCACGGTGATCAACTGCCTGGCGCTCCAGGACGTCCTGGAGAAGATGGGCATAGAGACCCGGGTCCAGACCGCCATCACCATGGGCCAGGTCGCCGAGCCTTACATCCCCCGGCGCGCCATCCGGCATCTCGAAAAGGGCCGCGTGGTCATTTTCGGCGCCGGCCTGGGCGCGCCGTTCTTCTCCACCGACACGTGCGCCGCCCAGCGGGCCCTGGAGATCGGGGCGCAGGCCGTTCTCAAGGGCACGCAGGTCGACGGCGTCTATGACGCCGACCCGCGGAAGGTGCCCGATGCCGTCCGCTTCCACCGCCTCGACTACGCCGAGGTGCTCCGCCGGGAGCTGCGGTTCA
>Ga0134126_10011927_pt1 | contig 10968 bp, 7 predicted proteins | sample KB31752_FD_96881 | JGI IMG/M metagenome (GOLD analysis project Ga0134126, IMG submission 96881) | Terrestrial soil microbial communities with excess Nitrogen fertilizer from Kellogg Biological Station, Michigan, USA - KB3-175-2 | ecosystem: Environmental > Terrestrial > Soil > Unclassified ...
ATAGGACGTGCCATCGGGGAAAATGTTGCATATTCTCACAAATCCATAACAATTGTCCATTTAACAAACCCTTGAACCGCCGATTGCGTTACTTTATATAATTAAAATTCACAGCATGAACAAAAGCATCATAGCCCTGGCCGTCATCCTCGGCCTCCACTCCCTCCCGGCCACGGCTCAGTCAAAAAAATACCCCGACCCGCCGGAAGCCTCCGCCAAAACCCAATTTTCCATGAACCTCACGGCCGATCAGTGGAAGGCCAGGCTCACCCCGGATCAGTATTATATCCTTAGGGAAAAGGGCACCGAACGCGCCTTTACGGGGAAGTACGACCATTTCTACCAAAAAGGGACCTACTATTCTGCGGCCTCGCTCCAACCCCTCTTTAGCTCGGATACCAAGTTCAATTCCGGCACGGGCTGGCCCAGTTTCTATGCCCCCATCAACCCCGATGCCGTCCGCCTCGTAAAAGACAATAGCGACGGCATGGATCGCTGGGAGGTAGTGGACAGCAAAAGCGGCTCCCACCTCGGTCACGTCTTCGACGACGGACCCGCACCCACCGGCAAACGCTATTGTATGAATTCCGCCGCCCTCATTTTCGTTCCCGAAGGTGGTAAACCTCCGGTAAACTCAAAATCGAATTGATCGCTCAAAATCGAATTGATTATGCACAAGATCCTCTTCATCTCCGCATGCTTCGTCCTCCTGGCCGCCTGCGGACAGTCCCAACAAGTAAATATTCCCGTAAAAGAATCCGATAAACCTTCGCCAAACGAAGCAGTGGCCGATTTCTCGGAAGGTTGCTTCTGGCACGCCGAGATCGTGTTCCAAAGCCTTGTCGGCGTCCGCGATGCCGTCTCCGGCTATGCAGGCGGAACAGATAAACACCCGGATTACGAAAAGGTCTGCACCGGCACCACCGGCCACGCCGAAACCGTCCAGGTCTATTACGATCCGTCCAGGATCTCCTATGCGACCCTCGTCAAGGCCTTCTTCGCCTCTATGGACCCCACGGAATTAGACCGGCAGGGGCCCGACGAAGGCACCCAATACCGCTCGATAGCCTTCTATCGCAACGACCAGGAAAAAGCAACCATTGAGGCAGAGATCGCCCGCCTCACCGCGTCAAAGAAATATTCCGGCAAGATCGTGACCCAGGTGCTTCCTTACACCGCCTTCTACCCCGCGGAAGCCTATCACCAGGAATACATTAAGAATCACCCCGAAAACCCTTACGTGGAACACGTGAGCATACCGGATTGGCTCGAATTTAGAAAAGCCAACGCTACCGCCTTGCACTTCAAACCATAGTCTACCACCCTATCCCATAATCCACCCCATAATTGCTGCTCCCACCCCACAAGGTGCCATGTTTAGTATCGAGAAAGATGGCATTTAAAGGACCGCTGGTTCTATCGCCATAAGTAGCAATATACCCCATCTGTTGGAGCTCAGCCCGCACATAAGGCGGCGTTTCACTATTCAACAGAATATGCCCTGGCCTCGGCCGCCGGTCTTCCAGCCGCTCGCCGCCCAACGACAGCCACAGCTGGTCGGTGTTGATATTCGGCGCCTCCGTGGCCTGCTGCACAGTCATTCCGAAATCCACCATATTGAGAAAGAATTGCAACAGGTTCTGATCCTGCGTATCTCCGCCCTGTACGCTAAAACACAAGTAGGGCTTGCCATCCTTCAACGCCAGCGTGGGCGAAAGCGTCACCCGTGGCCGCTTGTGCGGCGCCACCACATTGTAGGGGTCGAGTACCGAATCCAATACAAAGCTTTGCATCCGCTGACTCATCCCCACACCCGTATGCCCGGCAATCACGGACGGCGGCCATCCCCCGCTCGGCGTCACCGAGATCACCCATCCATCCTTATCCGCAGCCTCGATACTCGTCGTACCACGCCAAAGCCGGTCATGATATAGCGCCTCATTCACCGGACCACCCGCCGGCGTATGATCGAACGCCAGATCCCCCGCCGGCACCGTACTCACCGCCACCGCGCCCACGGCCGGCACAACAGCCGACGTCGAATTCATAGCCCCTCCCGTGGACGGCTTAGCCCCTCCGCCACCTCTCCCTGCCTGCATAGCAAATTCGGCCCGCTGCTTCAGCAAGTTGACCCATGGATTCGTCCCACCCTGGTATGGATATGGATCACCCGGCGCTATCGCCGCATTGTTGTGATCCGGATCGATGAGCTTGGCCCGCTCCTTAGCATATTCTTTGCTCAACAGCCCTTTCATCGGCTGCCCGCTCTGCACATACGGGTCTCCGTAATAAAAATCCCTGTCGGCAAACGCCAGACTCATCGCCTGATACACCGTGTTGATATATTTAGTGCTATTATACCCCATACTCTTCAGATCGAAATTCTCGAGGATATTCAAAGCCTGCAGCATCGATGGCCCCTGCGTCCACTGCTGCAGCTTGTAGACTTCGACGCCTTTATAGTTCGTATGCAACGGCTCTTCCTCGATGGGCTTCCAGGCGGCCAGATCCTCCATCGTGATCAGCCCGCCCTGCTCCTGACAACCCCGCACGAATTCCTGCGCGATATCACCCTTGTAGAACCGGTTCATCGCCGCATAGATCGCCTCCTTCCGGGTCTTATGATGCTTCAACGCATCCTCCTCCGCCTCCACCATCTTCGTGAGCGTAGCCAGCAGGTCCTTCTGCTCGAAGACCTCTCCCGGCTCAGGCGCCTCCCGCTTCTGCCCCGCATGCGGCAGGAATATCGCCTTGCTGTAGGGCCATTGCTCCAACCGCGCCTTGTTCCGTTCAAAGCTATTGGCAACCTGGGCGTCGATCGCATGACCCTTGGCCATCTCCATCGCCGGTGCCAGCACCTGCTTCAAACTCATCGTCCCATACTCGGCCAACATATAACACAATCCGCCCGGAGTACCCTGAGTAACCGCCGCCAGCGGCCCATATTCCGGTGGAAAATTATACCCTTTGCTTTTGAAAAAAGCTGGCGTCGCTCCCGTAGGCGCCCAACCAAGCGCGTTGATCGCAATGACCTTCCCGGTCTTAGGATTGTAGATCAGCGCCTGCGTCTCGCCACCCCAGGTCAGCACAATATGCATGGTACATACCGCCGCAAGCATCCCACAGGCGGCATCGATGGCATTGCCACCCTCCTGGAAGATCTGCGCCCCAGCCTCCGCCGCCAACGGTCTGCCCGTGACCGCCATCCAATGATTGCCGTACAAGGCCGGCTTCTCCGTCCGCTGCGCCATTACGCCCGTAGATAAAAGCAGCACCGCTGCCCATGTGTAGACACGTTTATTCATAGCAGTATCATTTTTTTCTAATGTTCGATATTTCCCCCCCAACACCCGCATCCCCCTCCGCTCACTTTTTCCGTAGTATGCCTTAATATCAATATTCGCTAAACATCCGTCAAAATCAGATAACCTGCTCCCCAAATTGAATTTAAGAAAAATCCTACATTCACTTTCCAAATATGATCGCTTATGAACAAGAAGCTTTCCCTGCTATCCGTGCTTGCCATTTTCTTCAGTCTCGTTACCTGCGCACAGAACCGGCCGGCCCCAGAACCGCTCAACCTCCCCGACTCCACCGAAGTCGATTACGAATTGACTAATTTCACCTTTACCACCGGTGAAACGATGCCTACCCTGCGCCTCCATTACACCACCTTCGGCAAACCGCAAAAAGACAAGAACGGCCGGACCACCAACGCCGTATATATCATGCACGGCACCACCGGCAACAGCCATAACTTCGTCAACCAGCTCTTCGCCGGCCACCTCTTCGAACCCGGCCAGCTCCTCGACGCGACAAAATATTACATCATCCTGGCGGACGGGATCGGCCATGGCAAATCGAGCAAACCCAGCGACGGCCTGCACATGCACTTCCCAAAATATACCTATGACGATATGGTGAAGGCAGACTATGCCGTGCTCACCAAAAAAATGGGCATCAATCACCTCCGGCTCATCATGGGAACCTCCATGGGCGCCATGCACTGCTGGGTCTGGGCCGAGACCTATCCCGATTTCATGGACGCCTGCATGGCCAACGCCAGCCTGCCCGTAGAGATCGCCGGCCGCAACCGCATCTCGCGCTACGCCGCCATCCAATGCGTCGAGAACGATCCCGCATGGAAAGGCGGCGAATACACCCAGCCGCCATCCGTAGGTCTCCGCGGCGCCTATAGCTCCATGTTCTGGATGACCAGCAGCCCCTATAACCTTCAGAAACGGCTGCCTACCCGCGAAGAGGCCGAAAAGTATTACGACAGGGGTTCCGAATACTTTGTGACCCACGAGGACGCCAACGATATGATCTATGCTTTCGACGCCTCGCGCTACTATAACCCCGAGCCCAATTTATCCAAAATAAAATGTGTCTTCTTCGCCGTGAATTCCGCGGACGACGAAGTCAACCCGCCCGAACTCGGCATCCTGGATAGAGACATCAAACTGGTACCAAAAGGGAAATACATCCTTATCCCCTGGTCGGAAAAAACATCCGGCCATGGCACCCATACCAACCCCACCATTTGGGGCGATGACTTAAAGGAACTGCTAAAGCTAAGCGCGCAGCGCTAGTCCGCAAGGACAGACATTAGCGATCAGCGAAATAACACCACCGCAAAACCCACCTTTCCATTGGCCGTCCCATTGACATAGATGTCATAGGGGATCACCACCTGGTCGGGTGCCACTTGGCGCGCCTGCTGAAAATCCAACGTATTCTTCAGCCCCCAGAAGATGATACCCTCATTGGTGACCAGGTTGCCCGTGGGATCGATCACGGTGGTAGAGGCATACCGTTTCTCTCCATGCACAAAACTATTGTACAGGAACACCAGCCGGTCCTGCATCGGGACCATCATGTAGGAAAGATTTGGACTGTTCAGCTCCGTGACCTGCTCCTGGCTGATCATCCCGCTCCAGCAACTGTCCTTGCGACTCGCGGGGAAAAAGTACAAGCTGAGATCACCCCGGTCATGCCAGGCAGGGTTCACCGTGGAATGATATCGCGCATACCCATACCTCGGCTCCGGCAACCGTGATAGCGAAGGACCGGTACCGAGGTCGGGAATATCATTCGAGACGAACAACAACGTCGGATCATAGCCCTGATCATAGTCATCGTCATTCGCAATATCGTCATCCCCGTATGGCCGCCCATATTCTTTCAGGAGCAAAAAGCCCCGCCCCGGCACCGCCACAAAATTCTCCTTGACGATATTGTCGTTGCGCACCCGCCGCCCGTTGAGCGTCGTAAGCCGGTAAGAAGAATCGAAACTAAACTGCTTGGTGACCATCGAATAATGCACCGCCTCCACATTCTTCAACGGCGCATAATGAAAGGTCGATAGCACCCCCGCTACCACATCCCCATTCGAATTGTCTATAGAAAGACACACATCCTCCATCGACGCCGTACCCGGCAAATTGATCTCCTTGCAGATGATCGCAGTATCCGCCGGCACAAAATGAAAAAGCAAAAAATTATGATTGACCCGCGATGGCGCCAGCATCAGCCACTCGCCGTTATTGGCAAGCTTCAACGGCCCGCTATTGAAATCCTCCAGCGGATACGTGGAAAAATCGTCCTGGATCATCGGCTGAGATAAATGGGGATGCTGATACACCCTGTTCGACAAGAGCTGCCAGTCCGCGTCGAACAGCAACGCATGCAGCCGCGGCGCCTTCGAATCCACCGACTCGAAACCCAGCAGGAGGATACGGTTCCTGTCCTGCGATCGGACCAGCATAAAACTATTCCCGTCCTCACTAAAAGGCAACACCGCCACATTGTGATCGGGCCCGAAAGCCTGCCCGTCGGGCCTGTACCGCTGCAACCGAACCTCGGTCTCCTTATTGTCGCTATTTAATAATTGCACCCGGTCGAAATAATCGTCCGTCGTAACCAGGTATTCTTTGATGGAAGAAGCGGCATAAGGAGGATCCGAGATCAGATTGGATACATTCATCCGTCCATCGTATACGACGAAACTGCGCTCTTCAGTACTGGCATTTTGGTGGGTGACCCGGCGCTTGCTGATCGCCGATACCCAATAATAATCCCCTACCTTCCCTAACATCTCCTGTCGCAAGGTGAACCGATCACTGTAGGGCTCACAATACGAAACCTGTTGGGCGAAAAGAAAGGTAGAATGTGTAATAATTAAGAAGTGTAGTGCTATCGCCAGTCGCCATCCCATAACAATTGGCTTCCTTTTAAAGTTACAGCTTTTTTTAATGCGTTCCACAAGGTGTTCCGGCATTGGGAAAAATTTTCCTGTCGTGGGAGAAAATCGCCAGCCGTGCCATGGCTCTTTTTTCGCATAATGGTGGATTAAAAAATGTAACATCTTAAAAATCATTTAAGTAAAAAAGTTTTTTAAACCCCAGGGTCCGGAGAGGTGTTCCGGCACGGCAGTTGAATTACTCTATTCGGTTTTTCATAGGATATTGGATTTAAAAACGGGGCTGGATTTCTATCCTGGCCCTTTTTTTTTACCTTGTGGTTCTCTAATCTAATGATCCTTATACATGCGTATCGCATTGTCCCTCATACTGGGCCTGTTGTTGTCCCTGCACGTACCGGCCCTGCCCTATGTTAAAACCGGAGCCCAGCCAGGCTGGCTCTACGCCATCCACCCGGACTGGCATAAAACTCCTGCTAAAGAAGCCATCAGCAACGGATTATATTACGATCTTTTCGACCTCCAAACAAATCTTACCTGCAATACGGATTATACCCATTTCATCCGGACCATCGTCAACGAATCGGGCGTACAAAACGGCTCCGAAGTATCCGTGACCTTTTCCCCCGAGTTCCAGCAGGTGATCTTCCATAAGATCGCCATCCTCCGCGACGGGGCCGTCCTGGACCGGCTGCAGCCCCAGAACATCAAAGTAGTCCAGGAAGAAAGCGACGCCGACGAATTCCAATACAACGGCCAGAAACGCGCCTTCCTCACGCTCAAAGACGTTCGCAAAGGCGACCGTATCGAAGTCGCCTACTCGGTGATCGGCTTTAACCCCGTATTCGACAATAAGTATTCCGACGATTTTTCCTTCAATGTCACCACTGCCGTCTGTAATTATTATAAGACCATTATTACTACCGGCAGCCGCCCGCTCTACATCCGCACCGTCAATAAGGCTCCCCAGCCGCTACAGCTGCACAAGGGCTCCGCCCTGATCTATTGCTGGGAAAACCCACCCATCACTACCGACGACCCCGCAGCCAATGCGCCCTCCTGGTACGAAGATTTTCCAACCGTCTATCTCACCGAATATCCCAGCTGGCAAAGCGTGATCACCTGGGGCCTCCATACCTTCAACCACTACCATTATCCCCTGCCGGCAGAGTTGAAACAAAAATTAGCCGAATGGCAAACCCAGTCCAAAGGCGACACGACCGTCTTCACTGGCCTGGCCATTCGTTTCGTGCAGGACGAGATCCGCTACCTCGGTCTCGAGATCGGCGCCAATACACATCGTCCGCATCCACCGGCCGATGTCTTCGCCCAACGCTTCGGCGATTGCAAAGACAAGTCGCTCCTGCTTTGCGCTATCCTGCAACAGGAAAATATTCCGGCTTATATCGCTCTCATCAGTACGGATACCCGCAGTCAGCTGCCAACCGTCGCCCCGTCACCGCAGGCATTCGACCATGCCATCGTCGCGATCCGTAGACCTTCCGGCGGCTACAGCTTCATCGATCCTACCCGTACGGGACAACGCGGCCCTGTTGCCGACCTCTTCATCCCCGCCTATGGGTATGCCCTCGTATTGGACGAAAGTGATACGGGACTCCAGCGGGTAACACCCGGCCGCATCAACGACTACGCCATCACCGAAACCCTCGACGCCCGGTATTACGATACTTCCTGGTTTTCGATCACTTCTATTTACAGCGGTGGGGCAGCGGATGACGTTCGCGGCATGTTCGCCGAGACAAGCGAGAAAGACCTGGACGAAACCTATCGAAAATATTATGGCGAACTCTTCGACGATATCCGGCAACAGGGTCACATCAACTATAGCGAAGACAGTGAAAAAAACATAGTAACTGTAAGCAAACGTTACGCCATCCCGCAACTATGGGATACGGAAAAAACCGGGAAAAGATATTTCGAGTTCCGGTCCAGGATCCTCGAACAAAACCTGCCTGATCCGGCTGACGCGCCGGACAATACCCCGCTTGCATTGACCTTCCCCTTCAATGTACACTATAACCTGAACATCTCCCTGCCCGATGACTGGAGCTTCAGCGACGGGCCCTTGCATATTCAAAACGATTCCTACCAGTTCGATTTCATACCGGAAGTGAATGGAAGCAACATGTCCCTTCACTATACCTTCAAGACACTGCGCGACAATATCTCCGCCGCCGAGCTGCAACAATACAAAGCCGATTACAAAAAGATCTCGGACAGGATCTCCTTTCAGCTTGTCAACAACATCAGCCCGGACAACGCGCCGCGGGAAGAACCTTCTGCATCGCCGGCTCCCGCACCCGCGCCCTTTTCTTTCCGCAACTGGAAGGTCTGCTGGCCCGCGATCTGGCTCACCTTCTTTTTCTCCCTTTTCTTCTCCCGCCTCTTTCAATACCTCAACAGCCGCGGAGAAGAAACACTCTATGCACCCGGCTCGGGCTATCCCCTCGGGGGCTGGATCGCCCTGCTGGGGATCAGCCTCGGCGTGATCATCCTGAGCGAATTGGGTGGCTTGCTCATGGCCGATTATTACAGCAACACCCGGTACATAGAGTATGGCAACGCCGGCGGCCATACCATGCAATACATCTTCCTGTCACAGCTGGGTATCCACCTCAGCTTCATCGCCGGCGCCGCCTCTCTTTTATATTGGTTCTTTCAAAAACGAGATATCTTTCCACGGATGTTCCTCTGGTATACCGGTATCCTCCTGGTCGGCCGGCTGTTGCTGTTGGGACTCGCCTGTCTCCCCGCCGTTTCAGCATTGCTCATCTCCTATAGACCGGCCCTGCTGCTTGCGCTGGGCTACACCCTGGCCTACACCATCCTGGGGATCATCTTCATCCTCAGGTCGGAACAGGTAAAAAGTACCTTTCTCGAACCCTATCGCGAACGGATACGGTAGACTCGCGATCTGTCACTCTTTGACCAGGTATCCAAAGATCCCGTCCATTTCATTGTTCGGCCCTGCCGTGAAATAAAGCCTGGCCTGATCGATGCTCGTCGCCGTCGCAGGCGGGAACCCGAGGGCCCATAGGCCATCGATGACGATCGGCTGATTGTGCGCCCTCAACGGACCAAGAAATTGTCCTTCAGGCGAATAGACATTGATCCGCCCATCACCGAAATTCCCGATGAGAGCTACCGGGCCCGCCACCTTCTTGCCATTGCCATTGCTATTGCCCTTACCATTATCCGCTGTCGAGTCCATATCCATCGTCGTCAACCAGCCCGCAGGTGCCCAGGCAACTCCCCACGGTGCATTCAACGCACCACGCGAAGCAAACCGCCGGACGAACGACCCATCCGTCGTGAAGACATCCACAAAACCATTTCCCGGACCCGCCACATCATCAAAGTCAGGGCTTACCTTGGCATACGAAACAAACAACCAGCTGCTTACCGGCACGATATTGAAAGGCGCATAACCCGCGGGCATCGCCGGATCATGGAAAGGCAACTTCACCGGCGTCCAGCTCGTATCCCATACATCGACTGCCCCGGTCTTGAAATTGGCAGCATACAATAGATTCCGACCATTGTCCCAGGCCAGCGCTAACCCCTTGTACTCATTCGCCGAATCGGAAGCGACCCGGAAGGCCTTGTTCCCCGCTCCCCCATTCCACGCAGATACGACCCCATCTTCACCTACGAAAATAAACGCGGCGGCAGATTTGTCGGGCAACACAAAACCTTTAGTGGAATTGAACACGATCCCCGAAGGCTTCCCACCCATCGTATCCGTGGGCGAAGGGATCAGCACCGGCGGCCGCACGATCGCCGGCACATTGTTATACAACTCGCTCAACCCGTCGTTATTCGCATTCACCCAGGCAATCCCCGTGGGCGACCAGGCCAACCCCCACGCATTCTGCAAAGTCGGATCGATCAGCGCCGCGCCATACCCCGCTTTGTTCGCGACCATATCGATCTGCTCAAAATTCCGCAAGTCATTGCTATTGAAATTCATCTTGCGACAAGCAGTCAATAGCATTCCCATGACGGCCAAAGCCGTCAACACTCGGTTTGTAGTAATGTTGTACATGATTTTAAGTTGAAGGAATATGCAATAAGCAAACAAAAGACCATCAGCCCGCGAGATACACACACCTCGCAGGCCCGCTTTCTACGGAATAGAGATCATTGCTAGCAAATTTCAGGGAAGCAAGAAGAGAGAACGCTTCCCAACAACCACCGGTTGCCTACATGTCAAAAATGCGCCACGTTAGTGCATATTTTTTTCCTCGATTTTCCTTTTTCCTCACTAAGTTGCATCCCCCATTTTTTTTATGGACCAGGCCTACCCCTATAGCAGTTTGCTTACCAGTACACATTCGTGAGTAACGGTAGAGAAAACCTATCACAAAATATTCAGCAATGAATTTATTATCAGCGCCTTAATTGAAGAGAAAAACGACCTGAAAGAAGTCCCTTTTGACCCGGCTTCCACCCAAGAACATCTCGGCTTCTTGGATGAACGAAATGCTCAAAAAAACCACCTTCCTTCCCTAACCTTCCCCATTCATCACCCCACGGAAATACCCCACAGACTCCGCAATCCCCGGATACGGATCATTCATATCCATCTCGAACTCGATACTACAATACCCATTGTACCGCCGCTCCTTCAGCACCCTCAAAAGCCCCGGTATATCCAACACCCCACGCCCTAGCACCGCCGGATGATACTCCCGGCTCAACACCGCCAAATCCTTGATATGCAGATCAAAGATCCGCGCACCATA
>Ga0134126_10011928_pt1 | contig 10967 bp, 10 predicted proteins | sample KB31752_FD_96881 | JGI IMG/M metagenome (GOLD analysis project Ga0134126, IMG submission 96881) | Terrestrial soil microbial communities with excess Nitrogen fertilizer from Kellogg Biological Station, Michigan, USA - KB3-175-2 | ecosystem: Environmental > Terrestrial > Soil > Unclassified ...
CGCTTCGGCGCAGGCGGAGACGGTCTGCTCGGAAGTTTCGAGGCCGCGAACGATTTCGAGGAGCTTCATTTTTTGGACAGGATTGAAAAAATGCAGGCCGATGCAATTTTCGGCGCGAAAAGTAATGGCGGCCATTTCGGTGATGGAAAGCGAAGAGGTGTTGCTGGCGAGAATAGCGCCGGGCTTGGCGAATTTATCAAGGATAGTGAAAATTTCGAGCTTGGTTTCCATTTCCTCGGGGACGGCTTCGATGATGAGTTCGGCTTCGCGGCAGGCGTCCTGAACGGAGCGCGAAGTTTGGATGCAGGCGAGCGATTTTTGCTTTTGGTCTTCGGTGACTTTGCCGCGAGCGATGCCTTCATCGAGGGCGCGGCGAATATAGTCGAGGCCCTGCTGCAAAACGGAATCGGAAACGTCTTCGAGGATGGTGCGGTAGCCAGCGAGGGCTGAAGAATAGGCGATTCCTCGCCCCATGGTGCCGGCCCCGATGATTGCAACGGTTTTGATTTCCATTTACACGCTCCAATGAATATTTTAGGCGCGGACCGAGAAAAGATGCGCCGCGTTGTCGTAAAGAATTTTCTTCTGCGCGCTCGCGGAGATGGGAAGCGCGCGAAATTTGTCCATGTTGCCGCGAATTCCAGGAACGCCGGGGCCGGGCCAGTCAGTTCCCCAGAGAACCTTATCGGCGATTTCTTCGATGCGCGGAAAATATTCCATGAGGCGCTGCGGAGGAATGCCGGAAATATCCATGTACATATTGGGATGGCGGCGAACGAGGAAGAAGGATTCGTTCATCCAAAGCGGGCGGCCACCGTGCGCGAGAATGATGACGAGACTGGGAAAATCGATGGCGACGTCGTCGGCGAGCATGGGCTGAGCGTAAACGTTGCGCGCTCCGGGGAAAATGGAGGTGCCAGTATGAATCATTACGGGCATGCGGTTGGCCTGGGCGCGTTCGTACATAGCGGCGAGCGGGCCGAAGCCGTCGCGATAAGCGTTGGGCGCGAAGAGCTGGTGCGACGGATGAACTTTGAGGCCGCGAATGCCGAGATGCGCGAGGCGGTCGACTTCGGCGCCGGCATCGGGAACGTATTTTGGGTGAACGGAGCCGAAGGCCAGAAGGCGAGAAGGTTCGGCGGAACAGTAGGAGGCGATCCAGTCGTTCACTTCGGGAGGAAAGCCGATGACGTCCGGGCTGACGTAGTTGATGAGGCCGGCGCGCTCGATGCCTGCTTCGTCGAGAAAATTGAGGAAGGATTTTGCGTCGGCGGAATAGCGCTGCACATCAGGATAATCTTTGCGACCGCGCTGGATGAGTTCGAGCGCGTGCGGCTTGAACATATGGAGCGGCTGAATGTGAATATGAATGTCAATGACAGGAGACGAGTCCGGCGCCAAGCGATTCTCCTTGAGCGAATTCCCGGTGCAAACCGCGCAGATGATTCTACAGGCGAGAGTGCGATGAGTTCCAGAGTTCTTCGAGAGCGCGGCGAGTGTAGACGCGCAACATTTCTCGGCGGTAAACGGGCGTCGAGGCGGAGGTGGTCAACGGCTTGCCGGTGCGAATGGCGGCTTGCGCGGCTTGGTCTGGCAATTCAGGCGACCATTTTTTGCCGACGAGATTTTGCGCGAGGTCGGGCACGAGGAGCGGGGCGGGATTCACGGCGGAAAGGGCGACGCGAGCATCGCGGCAAATTCCAGATGAGTCTACCTGCATGGCTACGGCTACTCCGGCGAGCGGATAATCAATCGAATCGCGGACACGGAGCTTGTGGTAGACGCCGCGGCGTCCAGACATGTGCGGCGGGACGTGAACAGCAATGAGCAGTTCGTTGCGGGCAAGAGCGATGCGGTCTTTGCCGTCATTTTTGTAGAAATCGTGGAGCGCAATTCGGCGCGCGCCGGAAATGCCGGCGATTTCGACTTCGGCATCGAGCGTGAGGAATGCGGGAGCGGAGTCGCCAGACCACGCGGCCCAGCAGAATTTGCCGCCCGGGGCGACGTGGCAGATGTCTCCATCTTTTTTGAGGCAGCCGCCGAGGGACTGTCGCCAAAAATGAGACTGGTTGTACCAGCGGCAACGTGTTTCGAGGCAAAGATTGCCGCCGATGGTTCCCATGTTGCGCTGCAAGGGACCGGCGATGGTGGAAATCGCGCTTGCGAGCACAGGAAATTCGCGGGCGAGCCAGGGCGTCTCGAGAATGTGCGTGAGCGAAGCAGTTGCGCCGATGGTGAGGCCTCGCGCGGGCGAGAATTCGATGCGCGAGAGTTCACTTAGAGGCTTGATGTCTACCAGAACGCGCGGGGCGAAAAGCTTCATTTGGAGATTGGGAATCACATCGGTGCCGCCGGCGATAATCATGGCGCCAGGGCCATGCTCATCGAGCATTTTGCAGGCTTCGGCTACGGTTCGCGGTTGGAGGATGCGAAACGCAGGCAGGCTCATCGTGGATTTCCCGGCTCCAGATTTGAGTTGCGCTCGCCGTTTAGGCCGTCGTTCTTTTGTTTCGCGCGAATGGCTTCGAGAATTTTCTCCGGCGTGAACGGAGCGGAATTGATGCGCACGCCAACAGCGTCGTAAATTGCATTGGCAATTGCAGGAATTGTGGCGGCGAGCGAGCCTTCGCCGGCTTCTTTTGCGCCGAATGGGCCTTCCGGGTCGATACTCTCAACGATGATGGATTCGATTTCAGGATTTTCTTTTGTGGCGGGAATGCGGTATTCGAGCAGCGAAGGATTCATCAAGCGGCCTTCGTGCCAGATCATGTCCTCCTGGAGAGCCTGGCCGAAGCCCATGTAGACGGAGCCTTCGATCTGTCCCTCGACCGTGAGCGGATTGAGGGCTTTGCCGCAGTCGTGCGCGGCGACAATTTTGTCAACGTGCACGTGGCCGGTTTCGGCGTCCACGGTAACTTCGGCGACTTGCGCGCTGTAGCTGTAGGCAGGAGACGGCCCGACGCCGGCGCCTTTGAATTTTCCGCCGCGGGCGTTTTCGGGCGGAGCGTAGGTGCCGCGCGCGACGAGCGCGCCGTGGAATTCGAGCGCGAGAGCGACGGCTTCATCGAAGGAAATGTTTTTGGCCGGATCGCCGACGCGAGAAATATGCTCATCCTTCGCGATCAGGTCGCTCGGCGAGCAGGCAAACTTTTTGGCGATGGCGGCGAATAGCTGATCGCGCATGTCTTTGGCGGCATTCAGCGAAGCGTTGCCGGCCATGAAGGTTACGCGGCTGGAATAGCTGCCCAAATCGATTGGCGTGAGTTCAGTGTCTGCGGCGACGAGCTTGATGCGCTCGGGACGAACTCCGAGAACTTCAGCGGCGATCTGAATTTGCATGGTATCAGAGCCCTGGCCAATTTCCGACGCGCCAGTGTAGAGAGTTACGGCAGCGTCGCGATCGATTTTGATGTGCACCGTGGTGTGCGGCATGTTCGAACGCACGATGGGATTGGCTGCGCCGCTGACGTAATGGCTGCAAGCGACGCCGATGCCTTTGCCGTAAGGCAGCTTGTCTTTCTTCCGCTGCCAGCCAGAGCGCTCGAAAACTTTCTCAATGCATTCGGGCAAGCCGTAGCTGGTGACGCGCAGCGAGTTGGCGGTGATGCACGGCGCCTTCAACAGATTACGACGGCGAATTTCAACGGGATCGATTGCGGCTTGATCAGCAAGCTGATCGAGCATGGATTCAAATGCGAAACGAACGTTCACAGTGCCGTGGCCGCGCATGGCGCCGCAGGCGGGCTTGTTGGTGAGCACACGAAAACCGTCGTAGCGGACGTTGGTAACGTCATAGATCGCACCGAGAAGCGCGCCAGAATAAAGCACAGTGACAGGACCGTAGCCGCAATACGCGCCGCCATCCTGAATCACGCGAGCCTGCACCGCGGTGATTTTTCCCGAGCGAGTGATGCCGACCTTTAGATAGACGATGGTGATGGGGCGGCCACGATGCGCGAGAAACACTTCTTCGCGCGAGTAGGTGATTTTCACGGGCTTGCGCGATTTTTTCGCGAGCACGCAGGCGGCAATCTCCAGAGGAATGACTTCGCTCTTGCCGCCGAAGCCGCTGCCGATGAGCGGCTTGATGACGCGAACCTGGCTCATGGGCATTTCACAGACTTCGGAAATGGTGCGATGGAGATAAAAAGGAACCTGCGTAGAGGAATGGACGGTCAGGCGATCGTTGGGTTCCCAAATGGCCAGAGTGGAATGAGGCTCCATCGCGGCGTGATTGACTTCGCCGGCGTAGTAACGCTCTTCGGCAATGAAATCGGCTTGCGCGAACCCGGCTTCCGGATCGCCGAAAACGTGATGGTATTCCTTTTCGATATTGTGAGCACGCCCGTCGTGAATCCAATTGGATTCGGCCTTCATGGAAAGTTCGGGATCAAAAAAGGCGGGCAACTGTTCGTAATCGACGCGGAGCAGATCGAGGGCTTGCTCGGCGATTTCGGCGGAAGTGGCGGCAACGGCGGCGACGTTATCGCCGATGTAGCGAGCTTTGTCGAGGGCAAAGACGCGCTCGTCATGGCCGATCGGCAAAATGCCGTAGGGATTGCGCGCATCTTGACCTGTGGCAACGGCCTTCACGCCCGGGAGGGCTTCGGCGCGTGAAGTATCAATAGAACGAATGCGCGCGTGCGGGTGAGGCGAATGAAGGATTTTGCCGATCAGCATTCCGGGAACGCTGAGATCGTCGGCATATTTGCCAAGGCCAGTGACTTTTGCGCGCGCGTCGGCCATCGGCAGGGGCTTGCCGATGATGCTGAAACCGTTGGTTGACGGAGAATCTGGCATATCAGCGGGCAGCCTGCAGTGCGGGATTGTGATGAGAGGCAGTTGCGCAGCGCTTTTCGAGCGCGTATTTCACGGATTCGTAGATTTGCATGTAGCCGGTGCAGCGGCAAAGATTTCCGGAGAGCGCTTCGCGAATTTCGTCGAGCGTGGGATTGGGATTGCGATCGAGGAGAGCTTTAGTGGCGATCATGAATCCGGGCGTACAGAAGCCGCATTGCGCGCCGCCCATTTCGGCGTAGCCTTCCTGGACAGGATCAAGTTCGCCGGGACCGCCGAGACCCTCCACGGTGATGATCTTGCATTGCTGATAGCTGGCGGCGAGCGCGACACAGGAAAGCACGGGAACGCCCTCCACGAGCACGGCGCAGCAGCCACAACTGGAATCGTCGCAGCCGCGTTTTGAGCCGGTTAAGCCGAGGTCCTCGCGCAGGGCGTCGAGCAAGAGACGATTGGGAGCGACGGCAATTTCGCGCTCTTCGCCATTGATGCGCAGATGGATGATTTCTTTGTTCACCTAAATCACCTGAACTGCTCGGACGGGAATCTCAAAACAGAAATTTACTTGCCTTGCCACACAGGCTGGCGCTTTTCCATAAATGCGCGGATGCCTTCAGCGGCATCGTGCGTTTTCATCAAGCCGTGCAAATAAAGATCTTCCATTGATTCCAGCGAGCCTTCGAAATCAAACCTGTTGGATGTCCTCAGTTTGCGGCGCACCATCGCAAGCACATGAGAGCTGAGTGAGCGCAAGTCGCCGATCAATGCCGCGAGCGCGGCATCGAGTTCGCCATCCGGTACGATGCGCGTCACGAGTCCGAGGCGATAGGCTTCATTCGCCGAGATGCTCCGTCCGGTGAGAATCAAATCGAGAGCGGCGCGCATTCCGACAAGGCGTGGAAACGCAATCATCGCGACCGGAGGAAAGCAGCCGAGCTTGATTTCCGGCTGGCCGAATGTTGCTGATTCGGACGCGAGAACAAAATCGCAGAAGGTGGCGAGCTCGCAGCCGCCGCCAAGGCAATGGCCATGAACGGCGGCGACAGTGATGAGAGGGCTGCGCCAGAGTTCACGGAAAATGGCGTGAAATGCATCGAGCATGTCGCCAACGCGGTCAGGCGTGTGATCCGCGATCTCTGCGCCGGCCGAAAATCCTTTTTCGCCGGAGCCGCGAAAAACGAGAATGTCGCAACGATCTGTGAGGCTGACGATGGCCTCGTGAATCTGGCGCATCATGGCGATGTTCATTACGTTGAGAGGCGGACGGTCGAGAGCGATTGTCGCGACGCGGTGTTCGACGGTTGCTCGGACGCACGTGTTCTCGGACATGCGATTCGAGATGCCGGGTATCGCTTTCTCGACCGTTTTCTGAATGGGGGACACTATTCCATCGATCCTTTGGGCGCGACCCACTTAGGCTCCGTGGACTGAATGTCCATGACCAGTTTCACGTCGTCCTCTTGCGGAAGAACTTCTTTCACGTGCTCTGCGTATTTTTCGGGAGAAAGGAGCTCGCCGGCGACGCTGTACGGCTGATTGGCAAATTCGCCGATGTGCCGATTGAATTTCAGATCGGGGACGTAAAGCTTTGTTTGGCCTGCTGGAACGTGCTTGTTGATCTGCTCGATGAGCTTCAGGCATTCCTCGTGATAGAGCTTGCGGTTGTGCTCGTTCATGTGGCCGAGATCCGCGGTCTGCTGGTTCTGGGCTTCATCGTAGCGACCTTTCAGTCCCCAGACGTAGAACCAGTGCGCGGAACTGGATTGGTCCACGCCGAAAAGATCATAGCTGACGGGTATCCATTTGTTGACGTATTTCTGGATGACGTTCAGCGGCACGACGCCGGCTTTGACAATACGTTTGATGCCATCGTGGCCGGTGCCGAGATGGAACGATTCCTCGCGCAGCATCGGAATCATGGATTGTGCGAGCGGCGCGAAGCCGGAGTAGCTCAACATGGTGAGCTGGAATTTGCCGTCGCGGTCGACGAAATCGGTGTAGGTGAAAAAGTCCAGCCAGTTGCGCACGTCCTGATTGAACGCCCCGAGCAGGCGCTTCTGCTCGAAGGCGCGGCGCTCGAGCATTTTTTGGGCTTCGACGCGTCCGCTGTAACCGAAATGCGAAATGAGCAGAGAGCACATCTGCCAGCCGTGGCGCATTTCTTCTGTGACGACGCGGCAAAGCGACTTGCGGTCATGCTCACTGGGAGAAGCTTGAAACAGATGGCGCTGCTGCTCGACGGAAGCAAATTCGGTGTCACCTTGGAAAATGATGAGGTTCATTAGGCCATCGCGGATGCGCTGGTCTGGAATTTCCAGAATTTTTTGCCATTTCGAACGGCCTTTAAAGGCGCCGAATTCAATTTCGTTGGAACGAATCGGGCCGAATTTGGCTTCGAATTTGTAGTCCTCGATTTCCTGGTAATTGACTCCGATGTCTTTTCTCCACGAGCCAAAGAGATCTACCCAATCATCGAATGTGCTGATTTTTGCTGCTGGCATCATTGCTGCTGTACCTCCATGATTGCGGATTAAATTTGTCGCTCCGCCCAACTCTGAAATCTGAAATGGGCGATCAGCTCTCTAAATTCTCCAGAATGGCCGCTAGTTTTTTGAAGTAACGCATCTTCACGCCACTGCCTTTCGCGTTGAGGCCGCTCGTCGAAGGCAAAACGAAAACGTCCGCGCCATAGAGCTTCTCTTTCTGCAGGCCGAGCATGCACGCGCGGCCGGAAAACCTTTCGTAGACCATCTTGCCGTTGAAGGCGACCATGCGCGGACGGAATTCTTCGAGTTTGCGCGCGAGCAAAACGCGGCCTTCGGCAAATTCTTCGCGCGCGAGGTCGTCTATTCCTTTGGATGGCCGTTTGACCAAATCAGTAAGCCCTATGCCGAATTCGACAATTCGCCGGTCGTCTTTGTAAGTGAGCGGCTCGGGAATCACGCCGGATTCATACAAGAGCGGCCAAAATTCGTTGCCGCGACCCGCGTAATAATGACCGACGCGGGCGGAACGCTCTCCGGGATTGCATCCCACGACCACTAACCTCATCCCCCGTCGAAGATGATCAGGCAGCGTGCGCATCGCTTCCAGAAGTCTCCGTTGAGAAATTCAAATTTAATCCTTCAAATTCACCCACACGCTTTTCACCTGCGTATAGCTTTCGAGTGCGTGCATGCTGAGCTCGCGGCCGTAGCCGCTCATTTTGTAGCCGCCAAAAGCGGCGGCGGGATCGTAATTGTTATACGTGTTAATCCAGACGGTGCCGGCTTCCAGACGGCGCGCGATGCGGTGCGCTTTGGCGATGTCGCGAGTCCAAACCGCGGCGGCAAGGCCATAAGGATTTTTATTGGCTTCGCGAATGGCTTCTTCGACGTCGTCGAATTCGATGGCGGCTAGCACAGGGCCAAAGATTTCTTCGCGGGCGATGGTCATGTCGTTTTTCACGGCGTCGAAAACAGTCGGCTGAACGAAATAGCCTTGCCCATTCGGTACCGGAGAACGACCGCCGCCGGCAACGAGTTTTGCGCCTTCGGTTTTTCCTTTTTCGATGTAGCTAAGGACTTTATTCATCTGCGGCTCGCTGACCAGAGCGCCGAATTTTGTTTTTGGATCGAGCGGATCGCCGGGCTGAATTTTTTTTGCGCGATCGACGAGCTTCTGCATGAAGTCGTCATGGATTTTGCGCTCGACGAAGAGACGCGATCCTGCAGCGCAAACTTCGCCTTTGCCGTAGAAAATGCCAATGGTCGCACCGCGAACAGCGCCGTCTATGTCGGCGTCGGAAAGGACTATATTCGGCGATTTTCCGCCGAGTTCGAGGGTGACGTGTTTCAGGGTGTCGGCGGAAACGCGGGCAATTTCCTGGCCGGTTACGGTGGAGCCGGTAAAGGCGATTTTCGAAACGCCGGGATGACGCACCAGCGCACGGCCGAGTTCGTCGGATGAACCGGTGATTACATTGAGCGCACCGGCAGGAAGGCCAGCCTCTTGGGCGATTTCCGCGAGGCGAAGAGCTGTCAGAGAAGTCCATGGCGCAGGCTTGACAACAACTGTGTTTCCGGCAGCAAGAGCGGGAGCGACTTTCCAGGAAGCCAGAAGCAGTGGAAAATTCCACGGGACGATTGCGGCGACAACCCCTATGGGTTCGCGAAGCGTGTAATGCAGGAAGGGGCCGCGCACGGGAACTGTTTCGCCCTGAATTTTGGTGGCCCAACCGGCGTAGTAGCGGAAAACCTCGGCAACCATGGGCATGTCGACCTGGCAGGATTCGAAAATCGGCTTGCCATTGTCGAGAGTTTCAAGCGTGCCGAGCTCTTCGTTGTACTTATCGATCAGGTCTCCGATTTTCCAGAGAATGCGCCCGCGATCCGAGGCGCTCATCTCCGCCCACGGACCGGACTCAAATGCGCGGCGCGCGGATTCGACGGCAGCATCAGCGTCGCGCGCGTCTCCGTCAGCGAGTTGGGTCAGAACCTGGCCAGTCGCGGGATTGATAGATTCGAATGTTTTTCCCGAGGCGGCGTTTACCCACTTGCCATCGATGAACAGACGGCCCGGCTTTGGTTCGACTTGTGCGGGAGTGGCCATGAGCGTTACTTTCCTTTGAACTCTGGCTGGCGCTTTTCGACGTATGCCTTGATGCCTTCCTTGGCGTCTTCGCTGGTGAAGAGCAACTGCTGCAATTCGCGTTCGATGGCGAGAGCTTCGCCGAACGGAACTTCCGCGCCAGTGACAACCGCGCGCTTGATGCGTCCGACGGCGCGCGAGGCTTTGTTGGGCGGACAGAATTGACGGGCGTAAGCCATAACGTCGTCCCAGAAAGATTCACGTTCATAGATGTAATGGATGAGGCCGAATTCAAGGGCCTCCTCGAAGCTAAACGTGCGGCCGGTGGTCATCAGTTCCAGGGCTCGCGAGCGGCCAATTACACGCAGCAATCGCTGCGTGCCGCCCGTCCCGGGTAACACGCCGAGGTTCACTTCGGGCAGGCCGATCTTGCCGCCTTCTTTTTTGGCGATGCGAATGTCGCAGGCCAGAGCGATTTCGAGACCGCCTCCTACCGTATGGCCATTGAGCGCAGCAATAACGAGCTTGGGCGTTTGCTCGAGGCGCGAGAGCGTTTCGTTGGCGTGGAGGCAGAAATAATATTTGAACTGGGGGTCGACTTTATTCAGCATGGGAATGCTCGCGCCCGCGGAGAAGAATTTTTCGCCCGCGCCGCGCAGCAGCAGCACATGGACGCTGTCGTCCATGCGCGCCTTTAGAATGGCGTCATCGAGCTGGCGCATCATTTCGTAGGTGTAAGTGTTGGCCGGAGCGTCGTCGAGTTCAATGACGCCAACGCCCTGCTCCGGGCGATAGTGAACAAGCTCTTTCTGCTCCACTGCGGTGATGGTTGCCATTCGAACATCCTCCTCGCAAATTCGAATTTCGAAATCGACTAAACGGCAATGCGAGCCGTTGCATTCACGCTGCGTCCGTTACGCGCCGCTCTGCCGGACGGCTGGCGGCTATTCATCACGCCGTGCAAAAACATGTGAGACATTGCCGTCGAAAGCTCCTCCGCCTGCGGATCGCGCTGCGGCTGATACCATGTATGAATCCAGTTCATCATGCCGAAAAGCGAGAGAACCGCGACGCGCGGACTGAGGTCGCACGACGGATTCTCTTCTCGCAGCGCTTCGAAAATCTCCACGGCGATACCGTAATATTTCCGCTTTATTTCAGCGACGCCCTTGCGATAGGCGCCTTCGAGCGCGTCGTCTTCGTGCGCCAAGACTTTCATTTCCATGGGGTGCTGCAGGAAATAGCCGAGGTGGTTGCGGACAAAGATGCGTAGGCGTTCAACGGGATCGCGAACGCCTCGGAGAGATTCCTGGAGGCGCGCCAGAATTGTTCTAAATGTATGGATCTGAATTAGATAGAGAATTTCCTGCTTGCTCTTCACGTAATAATACAAGCCTGAGAGCGAGATGCCGCTGGAACGGCTGATGTCGCGGATGGATGCGCCTTCGTATCCCCTGCCTGCAAAAACCTGAGCGGCGTGACGAAGGATGTGGTCGAGCTTTTCGGAGGAAGCGAGCGAATTGGAATGCGGCGATTCCGACATCAGTTGTGCCTGTTTGTTCGAACGTTCGTTCAAACTACAAGCATAAAGAGGCCTATCC
>Ga0134126_10011929_pt1 | contig 10966 bp, 10 predicted proteins | sample KB31752_FD_96881 | JGI IMG/M metagenome (GOLD analysis project Ga0134126, IMG submission 96881) | Terrestrial soil microbial communities with excess Nitrogen fertilizer from Kellogg Biological Station, Michigan, USA - KB3-175-2 | ecosystem: Environmental > Terrestrial > Soil > Unclassified ...
GACCTGGTTGCCCGTGGTCGCCGAGATGCAGGCGCCGATGGCGAGATAGGCGCCGGCCATCAGCAGGCTGCCGACATAGGAGGCGACGATCACGCCGTTGTCGGGGTCGCCGAGATAGTTGACCGTGATCCAGATCGGGAAGGTCAGCGCCAGCGCGACGGCGATGAAGGCCCAGGCGGCGAGATACTTGCCGGCCACCGTCGCCCACAGCGGAATGGGCAGCGTCAGCAGGAGCTCCATCGTGCCGCTGCGCCGCTCCTCCGCCCACAGCCGCATGGCGATGGCCGGCACCAGGAAGAGATAGAGCCAGGGGTGATAGCCGAAGAACACCGACAGGTCGGCGATGCCGTTGTCGAAGAAGCGGCCGACATAGAAGGTGAAGGCGCCCATCGCGAACAGGAAGATCACGATGAACACATAGGCGAGCGGGGTTGCGAAATAGGCGGCGAATTCGCGCTTGAAGACCGGCCAGACGTAGTTCATGCCGCGGCCTTCCTGGCGGACGCGTCATGCGTCGTGATGGCGCGGAACACTTCGTCGAGCCGGCCGGCCTCGGCGTAGAGTTCCTTGACGTCCCATTTCTCGCGCGACGCGAGCGCGCTGACATCTTCGACAGGAAGCGCGCCCTTCTTCGGAAAGGCGGTGAGCTGGACGAGGCCGTCCTCGCGCGGCGCGGCTTCGACGCTGGCGACCGACGGCAACGCCTTGAGCTGCGCCATGGCCATGTCGCGCTGGGCGGCGGAAAGCGTGAGCGTCACGGCGTTGTGATAGCGCGAGCGCGCCAGCAGCTGGGACGGCGTGCCGTCGGCGACGATGCGGCCCTGGTCGATGATCACCGCGCGGGTGCAGATCGCCTCGACTTCCTCCAGCAGATGGGTGGAGACGACGATCGCCTTCTCGGCCGCCATGCCGCGGATCAGCGTGCGTACGGAATGCTTCTGGTTGGGATCGAGGCCGTCGGTCGGCTCGTCCATGATGAGGACAGGCGGGTCGTGCAGGATCGCCTGGGCGAGCCCGACGCGGCGCTTGAACCCCTTGGAGAGCGTTTCGATCGGCTGGTCCAGCACGCCGGCGAGTTCGGTCTTGGCGACGGCCGCCTCGACGCGCGCCTTCGCGGCGGCGCGGTCGAAGCCGCGCACCTCGGCGATGAAATTCAGGAATTGCCGTGCCGTCATGTCGCCATAGGCGGGGGCGCCTTCCGGCAGGTAGCCGATGGCGGCTTGCGCCGCGAGCGTGTCGGTTTCGATATCGTGGCCGCAAACCCGCGCGCGACCGGCATCGGGTGCGAGAAAGCCGGTGATCATCTTCATGGTTGTGGACTTGCCGGCGCCGTTCGGCCCGAGGAACCCCAGCACCTCGCCCTTGGCGACTTTCAGCGTCAGGCCGGCCACCGCCGTGAAGGGGCCGAAGCGCTTGGTCAGTCCCTCGATCTCGATCATGACGCCCGCCGCGGAAATCGAGGGTTTGCTTAGAGAAAATGCCGATCCGCTGCAAGTTTCTCTTCGTTAAGATCGGTCCGCCTGCCGGCTGCCGCCGATTGGCCAAAATCGGATACTAAGCCAGACTCGCATTTTGCTTCGGAGACAGCGTGGTCGACGGCAAGCTTGTTCAGCGCGCGGCGCTCACCGGCATCGCGCTGCAGGTGACGGTCGTCGTCATCGCCCATTACAGCCCCTGGGTCCGCGTCAACGCGCTGGAGTTCGCCGTGATGATGATCGCGGGGCTCGCCGGCCTGTTCTATGGGCGCGACTTCGCGCAGGGCTATGCCAAGGGCGCGCTCGGCGGCGCCATCGCCGGCGGCACCAGCGGGCTGATCGGCATCGCGGCGGCGAACATCCTGGGCGATGCCGGGCTGCTCGTTCTGGCGGGGGGCACCGCGATCACCACGCTGACCGGCGCCATCGGCGGACTGTTCGGCCAGATGGGCGCCAATATCCGCAATCTAAACGCGTAGCATCAGCCCGCCATCGACCACCAGACCATGGCCGGTGACGAAGCCGCCATCGTCGCTCGCCAGGAACAGCGCGCCGCGGGCGAGATCGATCGGCTGGCCGACGCGGCGCAGCGCGGATTTCTTCGCCCAGATCTCCTTCACGTCCTGGCGGGCATCCCAGAGCGGCCGCGTCATGCCGGTCTCGATCGCGCCCGGTTCGAGGTAGTTGGCTGTGATGCCGAACTTGCCGAGCTCGAGCGCCAGCGTCCGCGTCAGTCCGGCGACACCGGCCTTCGAGGCGCAATAGGAAGCGAGGCCGTAATCGGTCCCCTCCGCCATCACCGAGGCGACGTTGACGATGCGCCCGGCCTTGCTCGCCTTGAGATGCGGGATCGCGGCGCGGCAGAGCCGGAACTGCGCCGTGAGGTTGACGTCGAGGACGCGGTCCCATTGCGCGTCGGTCGTGGATTCGGCCAGGGCGTTGATGCCGATGCCGGCATTGTTCATGACGATGTCGAGCGCGCCGAAGCGCGCCAGCGCGGTCTCGACGATATGCTCGGCGGCGCCGGGATCGGCGACACTCTTCTCCAGGCAGGCGATGGTTTCGCGGCCGGCATGGGCGGCGGCGAGGTTCTTGTCCGGCAGATCGACCGCCAGCACGCGCGCGCCTTCCGCTGCGAAGAGCTGCGCCGATGCATGGCCGATGCCCGATGCCGCGCCGGTGACGATCGCCACCCGTCCTTGAAGTCGCATGCCATCTCCCACAAGAGCAACTGTCATCGCCCGCGAATGCGGGCGACCCAATTTTGGATGTGAGCCTGAAGAAAATGGGTTGCCCGGACAAGCCGGGCAATGACGATTAGTTTGTATGGGGCGAACTGCGCTACATTTCCGACAACAAACAGAGGACACACGACATGGGACGCTTCGTACACGCCACCGACGCCCTGATGACCTATCTGAGCAAGATGGGCGCGCGCGAGGTGCCGGCGCAGACCCGCTGCCGCGAAGAGACCGCGAAGATGCCGATGGCGATGATGCAGATCGCGCCGGAGCAGGGCGCCTTCCTGCAGGTCCTCGCCAAGCTCACTTCCGCGAAACGCTACGTCGAGATCGGCACCTTCACCGGCTACAGCGCGCTCAGCGTCGCCCTCGCCATGCCGGCCGACGGCAGACTCGTTTGCCTCGATGTCAGCAAGGAGTTCACCGACAAGGCGCGCGGCTACTGGAAGGAGGCCGGCGTGGACGGGAAGATCGACCTGCGCCTTGGCCCCGGGCTGGACGCGCTCGATGCGATGATCGCCAGGGGCGAGGGTCCGATCGATCTCGCCTTCATCGACGCCGACAAGACGAACTATGACGGCTATTACGAGCGCGTGCTGAAACTGCTGCGGCCGGGCGGCGTGGTGGCGCTCGACAATATGCTGTGGAGCGGCAGCGTCGCCGATCCCAAGGACACCCGCCCCGACACCTCGGCGCTCCGAGCCCTCAACGCCAAGATCCACGACGACAGCCGCGTCGACATGGCGCTGGCCACCGTCGGAGACGGCGTGATGCTGGCGGTGAAGCGTTAAACAATACGCACTGCCTTTTCATCTCCGCTGTCATGGCCCGCGACTGCGGGCCACCCAGGTGAAAGCGGCATGCACGCGGGAGGTTCGCGACGTCTGTTTCGCAAACCTGCTGGCAAGGTGCAAAACCCAACTGGGTGGCCCGCAGTCGCGGGCCATGACAAATGAGTTTTTGGGCGCCCAACTATCCCCTTGCGACGATCCCGTGACCGGCTCACACTTCGTGCGATGGCGGAAGAACCCATAGCGTTCCTCCGCGCGGTCCCGTCGCCGGCCGCGCGGACGGTCTCTCCAGGCGCCCCGGTCTCGCAGGTGCGGTTCGACCGCACCGAGCTCAACTGCATTCTCACTCTCTATGGCCGCATGGTCGCCGCCGGCGAATGGCGCGACTACGCGATGGACTTCCTCCAGGACGCCGCGGTGTTCTCCATCTACCGGCGCACCAGCGAGATGCCGCTGTTCCGCGTCGAGAAGCGGCCGAAGCTGCGCGGCGCCCAGGGAATGTACGCGGTGATCGCCGCGAGCGGGCACATCCTCAAGCGCGGCCACGACCTGGCGCAGGTGCTGCGCGTGTTCGACAAAAAGCTGATCAAGGCGCTGTCGTAAGACACCGGCGGCGGTCCCCCACCCGAATTCGCTGCGCGATTTCGACCTCCCCGTTGGGGGAGGTGGATTGGAGTTCGGTCCTACCTCCCCGGCCACGGGGAGGTCGAAAAATCGCGAAGCGGTTTTTCGGGTGGGGCTCACGTCCCCGTATAGTTCGGCTTGCGCTTCTCGGCGAAGGCCATCATCGCTTCGCGCGCGTCGTTGGTGGCGCGGCGGCCGAGGCCTAGCCCCACCGATTCATATTTCATCGCATCGTCGAGACCGGCCTCGAAATTGTGCTGCAGCACGCGCTTGGACACGCGCAGGGCCAGCGGCGGCCATTGCGTCATCTCGTTGGCGAGCCGGACCGACTCTTCGAGCAGGGCATCGTGCGGCACCAAACGGTCGAGCAGGCCGAGCCGATAGGCCTCGTCGGCGTCCACCGACCGGCTGGTGAAGATCAGGTCGGCGGCGCGGGCATAGCCGACGATGCGCGGCAGGAAATAGCTCATGCCGGAATCCGGCGACAGGCTGCGCTCGATGAACACCGTCTTGAAGCGGGTCTGCGCCGTGCCGACGCGCAGATCGGCCGCCAGCGCGGTGCTCATGCCGGCGCCGGCGGCAATGCCGTTGACCGCGGCGATCACCGGCTTGTCGAAGCGGTGCCACATCCTGGCCCAGCGGCCGACCCAGCCGTCCTCGTCGAGCCGCTCGGTCTGGTTGGCCGGCGGCGGAAGAGTGCCGCGGACGCCCGATTGCACCGCCGAGAGATCGGCGCCGGAACAGAAGCCGCGCCCCGTGCCGGTCACGATCAGGACGCGGACAGTGTCGTCGGCATGCGCCTCGCGCACCGCTTCGGAGACCTCGGTCCGCAGCGTCGCGTTGATGGCGTTCAGCCGCTCCGGCCGGTTGAGCGTCAGGATCGCGACATGCTCGCGGGTCTCGAACAGGATGGTTTCATGGGACATAGGCGGCCTCCCGGACTTTTCGTCGTCCCTAAATACCATACCCAAATCGTCATGGCCGGTCCTGTGCCGGCCATCCATGATCGCCGCGCTGCATGGGTGTTCATGGGTCGCCGGGACAAGCCCGGCGATGACGTAGGGGAAAACAAAAAAGGCCCCGGCGCTTCCACCAGGGCCCTTCTTTGATTGCCGGCAGCCCTCAGCGGCGGCCGTTGCCCATCAGGCGCAGGATGAACAAGAACAGGTTGATGAAGTCGAGGTACAGCTTCAGCGCGCCATAGATCGCCTTCTTGCCTGCCGTGGCGGTGTCGTCGCCCGACACATAGGCGTTCTTGATCCATTGCGTGTCATAGGCGGTGAGGCCGGTGAACACGAGCACGCCGATCACCGAGATCACGAAGTTCATCACCGCCGATTGCAGGAAGAACTGGACGATCATGGCGATGACGATGCCGATCAGGCCCATGAACAGGAACGAGCCGAAACCGGTCAGGTCGCGCTGCGTGGTGTAGCCGTAGAGGCTCATCGCACCGAAGGTCGCCGCCGTCACGAAGAAGGCCTGCGCCACGTCGGCGCCGGCATAGGCGAGCACGATCGGCGCCAGCGCGATGCCGTTGATCCCGGCATAGGCCCAGAACGAGGTCTGCGCCGTCGCCAGGCTCATGCGCGTGATGCGGAACGAGATGAAGAAGACCAGCGCGATGGGCGCGATCAGCGCCACCCAGCCGAGCGGCGTCAGCCCCATCCGCATGGTCGCCGGATTGACGGCATAGAACAGCTCGCGGATCGCCGGAATTTCGGCGACGGCATAGGCCGTGGCGCCGGTGAGCAGCAGCCCCACAAGCATGTAATTGTACACGCGCAGCATGTAGCTGCGCAGGCCGGTGTCGACCAGGCCGGCGGCGGCAGACTGACTGCGCAGCGCCCGATCCTCATAATCAGCCATGGTGTTCGAATCCTTTCCGCCGGCTCGCTGGCCGAACTCTCCAACTATATCGTGTTTCGGGCGCCCTGTATCAAGACTTCGAAATCGCCCTAATACTTCGTCACAATTCGGCCTTATCGGGTCACGGCGCGCGCAATTGCTGCGCCGGTCTGGCGGCAAGCGCGGTCCACGCGCCGGCCAGCCCGAACAGCAGGGTGGCCGCGCCGCCGCCGAGCACGGTGACCAGTGCCGCGCCTGCGTCGAAATGGAGCGGCACCTCGAACACCTGCTCGCAGACGATGTCGGCGGCGGCCGCGCCGGCGGCGAAGGCGAGCAGGCCGGTCAGAAGTCCGGTGACGCCGTATTCGACGATGTAGACGCTCGCAATACGGGCCCGCGTCGCGCCGAGAACCTTCAGCACCGTTGCGTCATAGAGCCGGCCGCGGCTGCCCGCGGCGATCGCCCCGGCGAGGACGAGCAGCCCGGACAGGATCGTGAGTAGGCTCGCCGCCCGCACGCCGTCGCTCAGCTCCTGCAGCAGCGCGTCGACCTGGGCGATGGCGTCCTTGACGCGCACGGTGGAGACGCTGGGGAAGCGGTCGGTCACGGCGCGGTAGAGCGGCTCCTCCTCGGCGGTCGAAACCCGCACGGTGGCGAGGAAGGAGTGCGGCGCATGCACGATGGGCTCGGGCGAGGTGACGATGACGAAGTTCTGCCCGCCGGTGGTAAAATCGACCTTGCGGAAGCTGGCGATGGTGTATTCGATCTCGCGGCCCAGCACGTTCAGCACGATCTTGTCGCCGAGCTTGAGGCCCATGCCCTGCGCCAGCGACGCGTCGAACGACAGCAGCGGCGGGCCGGCATAGTCCTTGCGCCACCACTGCCCTTCCGTGATCACCGTGCCTTGCGGCGGCTCCGCCGCATAGGTGATGCCGCGGTCGCCGGCGAGCGCCCATTTCGCGCCCGGCGCCACCCTGGCGTCCTTGGCCGGCACGCCGTTCAGCGAGACGATCCGCCCACGGATCATCGGCGTGCGGCGGTAGTCCGAGGCAGACTTGAACCGGTGGATCGCGGCATCGAAGGCATCGACCTCGCCCGGCTGGATGTCGACGAAGAAGAAGCTGGGCGCGGTGCCGGGAAGCCTGTCCTTGACCTGGGCGGCGATGGTGCCGTCGAGCAGCGTGACGGTCGCAAGCAGGGTGAGACCGAGGCCGAGCGCCGTCACCACGCCGGCGGTCGCCGCGCCGGGGCGTGTCAGGTTGGCGAGCGCCAGGCGCAGTGCGGGCCGATGCGGGCGTGGCAGCTGCCGCAGCAGCCAACGGAAGCCACCGGCGACGAGGCGCAGCACGATCAGGATCGCCGCCACGCCGGCCAGGAACTCGGCGGCGAAGTCCGGCGTGGGCGACAGGACCAGCGCCAGCGCGACGACGAGTGCGCCCGCCACGGCCGCGGCGGCGAGATAGGGCAGCGCGCCGCGCGCATCGGCGGGCGCCACGAGATCGCGGAACAGGCTCGCCGGCGCAATCAATCTGGCGCGCGCCAGGGGCGGCACGGCGCAGGCGACGGCCGACAGCATCCCGAAGGCGGCGGCGAACAGGAGCGGTGCGGCATAGATAGCGAAATGCGCCGGTGCGGGAAGATCGCTGCCGAAGGAATACTGGACGGCGAAGGGCAGCAAGGCGCCGAGCACGAGGCCCAGGACCACCGCGACCGCCGCGATCGCCATCACCTGGAGGAAGAAGACGAGGAAGATCAGCCCGCCATCGGCGCCCAGCGACTTGAAGATCGCGATCTCGGCGCGCTTGCGGTCGAGGAAGGCGCTCACGGCCTGGCCGGCGCCGACACCGCCGACCGCCAGCGCCGTCAATCCGACCAAGGTCAGGAACATCGTCACCTGCTCGACGAAGCGGCGAATGCCTGGTGCTGCGTCGGAGCGGTCGCGGACGTCCCAGCCGGCATCGGGAAATGCCGCCGCCGCGTCGCGCCTGAACGCTGCGATATCCGCATTCGGCGGCAGGACGAGGTGATAGTTGTAGTCGATCAGGCTGCCCAGGGTGACGAGCCCGGTACGCGGCAACGCCCGCGTCGAGATGAGAATGTGCGGCCCGAGGCTGAAGCCGTCCGAGATGCGGTCCGGCTCGCTGTTCAGCGCGGCGCTGAGACGGAAGGTGGCGCTGCCGATCCGCACGAGGCCACCCGGCGCGAGGCCAAGCCGGTCGAGCAGCGTCTGCTCCGCCACCGCGCCGCACGCGGTTGCGTCGCAGGCGAGCGAGGGCTGGAAGGCGCGCGACGGCGACAGGGACACATTGCCGAAGAACGGATAGGCGGTGTCGACGGCCTTCAGCTCGACCAGCTGCCGCCCCGTGCCGTGCTTCAGCGCATAGGCCATCGCGCGCATCGACACGGTTTGCGACACGCGGCCGCGCGCCGAAAGCCAGGCGAGCTCCGCCGGCGTCGCCTCGCGATGCACCAGATGCACCACGATGTCGCCGTCGAGCAGCGTGCGGCCCTGTTCGGCGAGACCGGTGAGGAAGGCCGCCGACAGCGACTCGACGCCGGCGATCGCCGCGACGCCGAGCAGCAGGCAGGCGAGGAAGATGCGGAAACCGCCAAGGCCCTGCCGCATCTCGCGCCGCGCGAAACGTATGGCGAGCGCGAGCCGGTTCACGCGGTCTCACCCTTCGACAAGCTCAGGGTGCGGACGGTTTCTTCAATCCTCATGCCGAGCCCGTCGAAGCATGCGCCAGCTCGTCCGACACGATGCGGCCATCCTTGAGCCGCACGATGCGCTGGCAACGCCGGGCCAGACTTTCCTCATGCGTCACCAGGAACAGCGTGGTGCGCGCGCGCGCATGCAGCGCGAAGAGCAGGTCGGAAATCTCCTTGCCCGTGGCGCCGTCGAGATTGCCGGTCGGCTCGTCGGCGAACAGCACGGCCGGCCCGGGCGCCATGGCGCGGGCAAGCGCGACGCGCTGCTGCTCGCCGCCGGAGAGCTGTCCGGGATAATGCTCGAGCCGCGCGCCAAGCCCGACGGCCTCAAGCTCGCCTTTGGCTCTCGCGAACGCATCCCTGGCGCCGGCGAGTTCGAGCGGCACCGCGACATTCTCGAGCGCGGTCATGGTGGGGATCAGGTGGAAGGACTGGAACACGATGCCGATGCGGCCGCGGCGGAAGCGGGCAAGCGCGTCCTCGCCCAGCCGCGTGATGTCGGTCCCGGCGACAATTACGCGGCCCGACGTGGCGCTCTCGAGTCCGGCCGCCACCATCAGGAGCGACGACTTGCCCGAGCCCGACGGACCGAGCAGCGCCACGGTCTCGCCTTGCGCCACGCGGAGCGACACGCCGTTCAGGATGTTCACGGGTCCGGCGACGCTCGACAGCGTCAGCCTCACGTCTTCCAAATCGAGTGCGGCTGGGGGATTGTGCATCGATGACTCGGGTGAACCTTATAGGCGATATGGGATGAAGACCGCCCGGCGCAAGAGCGCCACATCACCTCCCCCTAGTGGGGAGGTCGAAGAGCATCGAGCGGAGCGAGATGTTTTTCGGGTGGGGGACGGGGTGCAGCGGACCCCCACCCGAAAAAGCGCTGCGCGATTTTTCGGCCTCCCCCCAAGGGGGAGGCCATTTTTGGTACTAGCCCTTTCGACACTGTTTCTATTCACGCCCGCCGCCGCAGCGCCGGTGAAAATCCTCGCCTTCGGCACCAGCCTGACCCAGGGCTATGGCGTGGCGCCGGGGCTCGATTTCACCGCCGTGTTGCAGGACCGGCTGCGGGCCGCGCATGTCGACGCGACGCTGGTCAATGCCGGGGTCTCCGGCGACACGTCGGCGGACGGTCTGTCGCGACTCGACTGGTCGCTGGCCGATCGCCCCGACGCGGCCATCGTCGAACTCGGCTCCAACGACGCCCTGCGCGGCCAGTCGCCGGCGCAGACCGAGACCAACATCGCGGCGGTGCTGACGCGATTCAAATCCGCGCATATTCCGGTGCTGCTGGTGGGCATGAAGGCGCCGCGCAACCTGGGGCCGGAATATGCCGCGCAATTCGATCCGATCTATCCCAGGCTGGCGAAACGGTTCGGCGTGCTGTTCTATCCCTTCATCCTCGACGCCGTGGCGATGAACCCGAAACTGAACCAGGCCGACGGCATCCATCCCAATCCGGCAGGCGTGAAGATCATCGTGGGACGCATCCTGCCGCTGGTCCGGCAGTTGATCGCGTCCATCCCGGCGAAGAAGTGACAATGCGAGACTGCACTGCATACTTTTCTCCCCCGTTGTTACGGGGGAGGTGCCGAGCAAAGCGAGGCGGAGGGGGCCAAGCGCCAAGGTTCGGCGCCTGTTGCTCCCCCCTCCACCGCTTCGCGGTCCCCCTCCCCCGTAACAACGGGGGAGGAAGAGTCTGATGTTCAGGCGGCTCCTCTCGGTCGGCGGGTTCACGCTCTTGTCGCGCATCACCGGTTTCGCGCGCGACGTGCTGATGGCGTGGATCATCGGGCCGGGAATCGCGTCGGACGCCTTCATCGTCGCCTTCATGTTCCCCAATTATTTCCGCGCGATCTTCGGCGAGGGCGCGATCAATCCCGCCTTCCTGCCGCGCTATGCCGCGCTGCAGGCGCGGGGCGAGGCCGACAAGGCGGCGCGCTTCGCCGATCAGATTTTCTCCTGGCAGATGCTGGCGCAGCTCGCGATCCTCATCGGCGCGCTGTTTGCGATGCCGCTGATCGTGCGCGTGCTGGCGCCCGGCTTCGCCGCCAATCCGGCGCAGATGGCGCTGACCGTCAGCCTCGCGCGCATCACCTTTCCCTATCTGATCCTCACCCTGGTCGCGATCCAGCTTTCGGCGATGCTGAACGCCATCGACCGCTTCTGGGCGGCGGCGGCGTGGTCGAATTTCCAGAACCTCGGCATGATCGCGACGCTGGTCTGCTGGCGCTGGTTTCCCAACGCGGCCTATGCCGCCGCCTGGGGCGTGCTGCTGGGC
>Ga0134126_10011930_pt1 | contig 10966 bp, 7 predicted proteins | sample KB31752_FD_96881 | JGI IMG/M metagenome (GOLD analysis project Ga0134126, IMG submission 96881) | Terrestrial soil microbial communities with excess Nitrogen fertilizer from Kellogg Biological Station, Michigan, USA - KB3-175-2 | ecosystem: Environmental > Terrestrial > Soil > Unclassified ...
CCATCAATCACGAGCCGGCAATCATGCTCATCAACACCGGCAACATGAATCCCGGAAAGCCGTGCCTCGGCTCGTGGTTGGCCTACGGTCTCGGCAGCATGAATGACAATTTGCCCACGTTCATCGTGCTGCAGACCAAAACCAATCCCAAGGAAAACAACCAGCCTGTCTCTTCGCGCCTGTGGAGCAGCGGGTTTCTTTCTTCAGAGTATGCCGGCGTGGGCCTGCGCTCCGGCGGCGATCCCGTGCTCTATCTCGCCGATCCCGATGGCGTCGATAGGGACACCCGCCGCAAAATGCTCGATGCCGTCGAGCAGATCAACCGCCAGACGCAGACGGACGTGGGCGACCCTGAAACAAACGCGCGCATCGCCCAGTACGAAATGGCGTTCCGCATGCAGGCCTCAGTGCCCGAACTCACCGACCTCAGCAAGGAGCCGCAATCCACCTGGGACCTCTACGGCCCGGACGCGAAGCAGCCCGGCACGTTCGCGTACAATTGCCTGCTCGCCCGCCGAATGGCCGAGCGCGGCGTGCGGTTTACCCAGGTCTACAAACGCGGCTGGGACGTGCACGGCGACGTCGTCGGCGTTCTCCCTGTTCTCTGCCAGGAGACCGACCGCGCCTGCTACGCGCTCGTTACCGACCTCAAACGCCGCGGCCTGCTCGACGACACGCTCGTGGTCTGGGCCGGCGAATTCGGACGCACCGTCTATAGCCAGGGCGGCCTCAGCGCCGACAACTACGGCCGCGATCATCACCCGCGCTGCTTCACCGTCTGGATGGTGGGCGGCGGTGTGCGCCCCGGAACCACCTACGGCGAAACCGATGACTACAGTTACAACGTGGTGAAGGACCCCGTTCACGTGCGCAACTTCAACGCGACCATCCTTGCCTGCCTCGGCATCGATCACAACAAGCTCACGTATGAATTTCAGGGACTCGACCAGCGCCTCACCGGACCCGCCCCGGCATACGTGGTGCAGGGACTGCTCGCGTGATCGCTGCCGAACGCGTCACGGGCGCGGCCCGAGATCTCATGCGACGCACGCGGATCCGAACCGTCGCGGCGTTGCGGGTTGCCTCCGCTTCCGTCGTCCTTATCCTGCTACCGCTCGTCTTTCATCTCGACGGGCACGCACACGCGCGCTGGCTGCGCTTCTTCGGGCACTTTCATCCCGCGCTGTTGCACATCCCAATCGGCCTGATCATTCTGCTGCCCATACTCGAAATCGCCGGGGCTCAGCGCCCTGCGCTTCGCGAAGCCGCCGCGTTCGTGTTGCCGCTCGCTGTCATGTTCGCGCTCTTCACGTTCGCCCTCGGCTTCATGCTCGCGTATGGCAGCGGCGACGCGGGATCGACCCTTCACCGCCATGCGTGGGGCGCGATCGTGCTCTGCATCTCGCTCATGGCGTGCACGCTGGTTCGCCCTGCGTGGGCCGCGGGCAATCAGCCGCCCATTTACCCGGCGCTAATTGCGTTCGCGCTGCTGGCGCTGGTCTGGACCGGCCACCAGGGTGGTTCCCTCACCCACGGCGGCGATTACCTCACGCGAGACATGCCCGCCGGCCTGCAGCGCCTGTTCCCCTCGGTCTCTTCCGGAATCGGCGCGGATCCCGCGTCGTTTTACGCGCAACGCGTTCATCCTGTGCTCGACGCAAAATGCGTCGCATGTCACGGCTCCAGCACGGAGAAAGGCGGCCTGCGCCTCGACAGCTATCCCAACCTCATGCGCGGCGGCAAGGACGGTATCGTGGTCCTGGCGGGAAAGTCCGAGGGCAGCCTGCTTCTCACGCGCGTCACTCTGCCCACCAGCGACAAGCACTTCATGCCTGCTGAAGGCCGCACGCCCCTCACACCGGATGAAATCAAGATGATCCGTGCGTGGATCCAGGCCGGCGCATCCTCTGCTGTCAGCACAATCCCCGGCTACTCCGCCGCAGCCCAGCCCAGCGAACCGCCGCCACAGCCTGTCGGCGATTACAGCGCGCTCATTCCCGAGATCCAGCGTATGCAGCAGCAGCAGGGCGCAAAGCTTGTCCCCGTCTCTGCCAAACCGTCCGACGGCCTCATCCTCCGCACTGTCGACATCGCTGCCACCTTTCACGACGAGCAGCTTGCGCAATTTCAGAAGTTCGCGCCCTACATCGTGGAAGCCGAGCTCTCCCGTACCGCCGTCACGGACGCCTCATTCGATACCCTGCGCACGTTCACGCACCTGCGCTCACTGCACCTCGATGGAACCGCTATCACCGGCTCCGGCCTGGCGAAACTTGCGCCTCTCAAGCAGCTCACCTACCTTAATCTGAGCAACACGCGATTGACCGCGCAATCTGCCGCGGCACTCAAATCCATGCCGCAGTTGCGCCACGTATACCTCTTCGACACGCCCGCCCAGCCGGACGACTCCGCTGCAAAGAGCACGCCATGACCGACACGAAACGAACCAGCACCCGCCGCACATTCCTCGCCTCGGCCGGCGCAGCCACGCTCGCGGCTGGGCTTCCCACTTCCGCACCGGCGCGCGCAAGCGCACAGGAGACGCCCATGCAACTGCTCATCACCGGTAACGGCGAATGGACCTACGAAGTCACGCAGAATTGGGGCGCGCTCCCCGCAGGCACAACCTTCGGCGGCACGCACGGAGCCGTCGCGCAGGACAACGCCGGCAACATCTACGTCAGCACGCAGAGCGCCACCGGCATCCTGGTCTACACGCCCGATGGCCGCCTCATCCGCACCATCGCGCATGACTTCCCCGAAGTCCACTCGATATTCCACACGGTCGAAAACGGTGCGGAAGTCTTCTATACCACGGTGCAGAAAGGCACCGAGCGCGAAAACTGGCTTTTCGTCAAAATGAAACTCGACGGCACGCCTCTCCTCAAGATCACCGCGCCGCCCGAGGCCGGATTCAAGTCTCCGAACGAGTGGCGCATCACCGCTGCCCTGCCCGCGCCCGATGGTTCCCTGTTCATCGCCAACGGTTACGGTGACTCGCGCATCTTCCGCTTCGACAAAAACGGCAACTATCTCAAGAGCTACTCCGGCAAGGGCACCGCGCCCGGCCTGCTCGACTGCAGCCACGGCCTCGCGCTCGATACGCGCTACGACCAGCCGCTGCTGCTCGTCTGCGATCGCGAGAACCGTCGCCTCTGCCACTTCGATTTCGACGGCACATACGTACGCACCGTGACCGAATACCTTCGTCGCCCCTGCCAGATCAGCTTCCACGGCGATTACGCCATCGTGTCTGAACTCGAAGGCCGCGTGACGATCCTCGACCGTGACAACGTCCCCGTAGCATTCCTCGGCGACAACCCGAGCAAAGCTCAGTGGGCCAACTACGATCTGGATCCGGCCAGCATCGCGCCCACCTGCTTCAGCGCTGCCCACGGCTGCTTCATCGATCGCGATGCCAATATTTATGTCTCCGACTGGAACCACACCGGGCGCGTCACCCGCCTCACGCGGCGTCGCGCTTAATCGATTTGCTGTCCCCGTCAGGTATCATCGTGCAAAGCCAATCGCACGGTGAATCGCCGCATACCGCATGGGCACAGAACCGAAAATCATTGAGCTAATTGCGACCTACCTGGCCGGACTCGGTTTCTTCTTCACCGGGATGTCGGGCATTTCCGATAATCTCCGTCAGATCACGGGCCGCCGTTTCCGACTGCTGCTCAGCCGCGCCACCAATCACCCGGTCTGGGCGGCTCTGCTCGGCGTCGCATCCGGCGTTGTCACGCAAAGCACGTCCGTGGTCGCGTGGATCCTTTCCGGCATGATCGCCGGCGGCCTCATCCCGCTGCGCCGCGCGCTGGTGGTGCTTGCCTGCGCGAATATCGGCACCGCCGGCCTGGTGTTCATCGCCGCGGTCGATCTGCATTTGCCAATCCTGTTCCTGATTGGCGCATGCGGCCTCACGGTCGGATTCAACCTCCTGGTCCGTGTAAAGCCGGCTACCGGAGCCCTTCTCGCCATCGGCCTGGTCTTCTTCGGGCTCGACATGATGAAGCACGCGTTCGAGCCCCTCTCCAGCCATCCGACGATGATCGGCGTCGAGAGGTTCCTGGATTACTGGCCCGACATGGCGTTCTTCCTCGGCGTGGCCATGCGGACTGTGGTGCATTCCTCCGGCGCTTCTGCTGCCATCGCCATCACCATCAACCACGGCGGCATCCTCGGGGAGTTCCCCGCGATGATGTCGATGGCCGGCTTGGGGCTCGGCACGGCTATCGTCACCTACTTCCTCTCCAGCAACTTCCACGGCATCTCGCGCCAGATCGCGATATACCAGGGCGTCACCAATGTTTCCGCCAGCCTGCTGCTGGGCACTCTCCTTCTCATCGAGCGCCTCACCGGCATCCCGCTGCTGCTATCGTTCGCTGACCTGCTCAGCCCCACGAACTCAGGACGCATGGCCATCATGTACCTGATGCTCAACCTCATCATCGCGGGCGTCGCCATCGCCGGCCTGCGATGGGCGCCGGCGTGGCTCGCGCGCGTCTCTCCGCCCACTCCAGAAGAAGATCTTTCGCGCCCCGTCTACCTGGATGCAGAAGCTCTCGCTTCGCCGGAAAACGCACCTGACCTCGTTCCGCTGGAGCAGATGCGCATCCTGCGCGTCCTTGAGGATTACCTGCAGGCCGCCCGCGACGCCGGTTCGCGACCGCTCAAGCGTCTGCATTCCGGCGCCCTGGCGCTCAACGAGGAAATCAATCAGTTCCTCGAAGCCACAGTCCGCATGCCGTTGGACACCCGCCTCGCCGAGCGCATCATCTCTCTACAGCGCAAACAGGAAACGCTGCGCTCGCTCGAAGAGAACGTCTTTCAGTTCTCCGCTCTTCTCGAGCCGCACGCCGGGGAGCAGTTGCCCGGCCGCCTCGTCGAAGCGCTCGACACCATCCTGCTCACCGCCTCCGACGCGCTCAAATCACGCGATGTCGTCGATGTCGATCTGCTCGTCTCGCTCACCGATGACCGCGGAAGTATGATGGAGCGCCTGCGCAACCGGTACCGGCTTGAAAATGCCGACACCGCCACCGCGAGTGACGTGGCCGCACTGCACTACGCCACCAGCCTCTTCGAACGCAATGTCTGGCTCGTGCGCCAGCTCGCTCTCTGGCTGCGCGAAGACCTGAGACTCAGCGAGGTCTAAACCTGCAGCTTCATCAGGCTGAAGTCGTCATCGAATTCCGGCCGATGCTGCCACTCCTGCACCTTGTTCACGATCTGGTCGAGCTCGTCGTGGCCCTGACGGGAACCGGCAAGAATGCCGCAGAACTCATCCAGAGTCATCATCTGCTTGTCTGCGCCGAACACCTCGTAGCACCCGTCGCTGTAGACAAACAGATTTGAACCCGGCTCAAGCACCACGCTCGAGTCGCTGTACGTGGCAAACGAAAATGCTCCGATCATCAGCCCCGGCAAATCCAGGCGGCGCACTTCGCCGCTCGCTGAAACCACGATCGCCGGCGGATGACCGCCAGACGCATACTTCAGCTCGCGCGTCTCCCGGTTCAGCACGCCATACCAGATGGTGAAGTACTTTCCATCCTGCTTCTCCATCGGAAATGCGCGATTCAACCCGTTCAGCACCTGAGATGGAATCGAGAAGTCCGTGTCGGGCAGCGTGGAATTGCGGATCGTGTTGATGGCCGAGACCGACAGCAGCGCGGCGCCCACACCGTGGCCGCACACATCCAGCAGATAGATCGCCAGTTGGTCCGGTCCCAGCCAGTGATAGCCAAACGAATCGCCTCCGAGGCTCGACGACGTGATAAACCGCCAGTCGGCGGGAATCGCGCTGTCACTCGGCATCGGCGCCGGCAGCAGCGAGCGCACGTAGGCCGCGGCTTCCGCCAGTTCCTGGGCAATCACTCTCTGCTGTTCTTCGAGCACCGTGAAAGCCTCGTCGCGCTGCAGTCGCAGAATGTACGCGTTCGAGTGATAGCGGATGCGCGCCACAATCTCCAGCTTGTCAGGCAGCTTCACCAGGTAATCGTTGGCGCCGGCGGCAAACGCTTCCGCCTTGGTCGTCGGCTCTTCCTTTGACGACAGCACAATCAGCGGAGTCGCCGCCGTCGCGGGATTGTTGCGGAACGAGCGCACCATCTCGATCCCATCCACGCCCGGCATCACCAGGTCCTGCAGAATCACCGTCGGCCCGAACCGCTCGGCCTCCTCCAGTGCAACCATCGGGTCCGCGCAGAACTTGAACTCCAGCCCGGGAATATCCGCCAGCATGCGCCGAATCGTTTCGCCCACAATGCGCTGGTCGTCCACGAGCAATACCTTGATGTTGTGCTCCGTCAGCGCAATCGGCGCCTGTGCTGCCTGCATGGTCATGGAGCCTCCGTGTTTTTCTTCGACAATCATCTCTGCATCCTTTGCTTACGCGCCGCTTGGCGTTGCTCTTCTTTCTGTCATTTCCGAATGGGGATCTGCTTCTTGCCCGAACCTTGCTCGCGCACTCCACTGCCCGTCAATTCCGCGGCGCCCGACCGGTGAAGAATCGCCTCGCACACGCGCGGGCCGATGTCTTCCAGCGCCCGAATTTCGCTCGCTGCGTTGATCTCTGCCGCCGCTTTCGGCATGCCGTAGACCACGGAACTCGCCGCATCCTGCGTGATCGTCAGCGCGCCTGACTTGCGCATCGCCAGCAACCCCGCCGCACCGTCGCGTCCCATCCCCGTCAGCAACACACCCACGCGCGTGGCGCGATGCGGATGCGCGAGGCTATAGAACAGTGCGTCAATCGATGGGCTGTGCACCGCGTCCTGCGGCCCCGCCACGTATTTCGCTTGCCCGCTCGCATACACCATGTCCTCGCTGCCGCCCGCAATCCACACCCCACCCGCCGAAAGCGTCTCCCCATCCCGGGCAATCGTCACCGGCAACGCGCAGGAATGGCGCAGCCACGAAGCAAGCCCCGGCGTGAACTGCTCATCCACGTGCTGCACCACCAGCACCGCAGCCGGAAAATGCTCCGGCAGCGCCGAAAGCACCTTCGCGATGGCCTGTGGTCCTCCGGTCGATGCCCCGATCGCCACCACCGGCACGCTCGATGTATCCTCCGGCGCAACTTTGGCCCGCACCGTGCCCAGCCTGCTGTGATCGCCAACCACAAGCCGCGACACCGTGCGCAGCTTCTGGATCAGCGGCTCGGCGCCGTCCAGGTCCTGACCCGGCCCCAGCACCGGCGTGTTCACTGCATCCAGCGCGCCGTAGCCCATGGCCTCGAACACCATGTCGCGATTGCCCACCGTCGTCGCGGTCACCACCAGGATCACGCACGGCGTCGTCTGCATGATGCGCCGCGTTGTCTCCGCGCCGTCGATCCCGGGCATCACCAGATCCATGAGAATGATGTCAGGCCGCGCCTTCGCACAGAGCAGCAACGCCTCCTCGCCTGAATACGCCGTCCAAGCGTGGGTAAACTCCGGCAGCTCCGCGAGAATCCTCCGCAGGATCTCCGCCGCCATTTTGGAGTCATTTACAACGGCAACCTTCATGCCTGCCCTCCCGAAGCCAGCGGGGCGGCCTCGCCCACAAGATCCACCACCGCTTGCAGAAAGCTGCCGTTGTCGAACGAGCCCTTGGTCAGATAGAAATCTGCGCCCGCATCCAATCCCCGCTGCCGGTCCTCTGCGCGATCCTTGTACGACAAAATGATCACCGGCATTCGTCCCAGCCGTGGATTCGCCCGCACCCGCGTCACCAGCTCGATTCCATTCATCTGCGGCATATCCACGTCGCTGATCAAAAGGTCGTATTCGTTCAGCCGCAGCAGGTTCCACGCCTCCTGCCCGTTCTGCGCCGTGCTCACCGTGTAGCCCGACCGCACCAGCAGCCTGCGCTCCATCTCGCGGACGGTATGCGAATCGTCCACCACCAGGAGGTGCGGCGCCAGCGACTCATCTTCCAGCGTGGCTGACGTGGATGCCGGAACCCCCGCCGCGGTTTGCGCCAGATCCTCCATATCCAATATCAGCAGCGGATTTCCATTCTCGTCCAGCGACGCCGCGCTCACGCCGGGGATCTTTCCCAGGCGCGGATCCAGCCGCCGCACCGAAACCTCCGCCTGGTCCACAAAGCGCTCCACTGCGAACGCGAATCCCCCGGAAAACAGCAGCGGTGTCGGCCCCTTCGGCAGCGCCTGCTCGCCAAAGCCCAGCAGCCATCCCAGCAGGATCACGGGATATTTGCGGTCGCCCCAGCTCACTTCCGGCTTCTCGCCCGTTCCCTCCGGCTCCAGCACCGCTACGTGGTCCACGCGCACCATGGGAATGCTGAACATCTCCCCTTCTACCATCACGCGGATCACGCGGACCACCGACCGCGTGACTGGCAGCGTCAACCGGAACGTTGTACCCACTCCCGGCGTGCTCGTCACCGTCACCGCACCGCCGGCTTCCTGCACCATCGACTGCACCACGTTCAGCCCCACGCCGCGCCCCGAAAGATGCGATACTGCATCGCGCGTGCTGAAGCCCGGCAGGAACAGGAACTCCAGCAACTCGTTCTCCGTCAGCCCCGCCACCGTATCCGCGGGAGCCAGGTTACGCGCAATCACCCGCTCGCGAACGCTCTCCACGTTGATCCCGTGTCCGTCGTCGCGTACCGTGATCACCAGCCTGCCGTTCTCGTGCCCGGCGTGGATGCGCAGATGCGCCTCCGCGGGCTTGCCAGCCGCCAGCCGGTCTGTAGGCGATTCAATCCCATGATCGATCGCGTTCGTCACCAGGTGCGAGATTGCCGCCTCCAGCCGGTCGAGAATGTCGCGGTCTACGCGCGTGGATTCGCCCACCACCTCCAGCCGCACCGTTTTGCCAAGATCGCGCGCCGTATCCCGCACCAGGCGCTGAACCCCGGTGATGCCCTCGGAAAACGGCCGCAGCCGCCCGCCCAGCACCACCCGATAAAGCTGTTCCGCGGTGCGCTCGTTGGCGCGCGACACCGTATCGAGGTCCGCAATCTGCGTCGCCAGCACCGCTATCTGCCGTTCCAGTTCGCCGCGTACGTTGGCTCGCGCATTCTGCCATTCGCCCGCGTCCTGCAGTGTCTGCAGCGCTTTCCCGATCGCACGATGATTGCGGTCCAGCACATCGCCCCACTCCGCAAGCTGCCGCGCCACCACCAACGTCTCCGCTGAGAGCGACAGCAGGTGGTCGAACCGGTCTGCCGCAAGGCGCACCGTTCGCTCCCGGACCGTTCGCTCCTCCCGGCCCGGCTGCGCGAAGATGTCTTTCTCCGCCTCGGGCTCCGGCGCTCCAACGCGTGCCGGCGCCCCCCCGCCTGCGGCGTTGCCCCTTTCGCGCCGGGGCCTGCTCGCCGGCTCGGCTGGAGCCGCCGCAGGTGTTTGTGTTACCTCGGCAGCGTCGACCGCCGCGGTTCCGCTTTCCGCACCTTCCGTCTCGGCTGCCGGCTCCGCGTCCTTGAAACCTGCGGCGCACGCATCAATCCCCGCGCCGTTCTCTTCCAGCCATTTCGCGACTTCCGGCTCTGCCACCGCCTGCAGTTGCCCCAGCCAGTCCGTGGCGGAAAGCATATGGTCGATCTCCGCCGAATCCAGCGCCTTGCCGCTCTGCGCGGACACAAAACGGTCTTCCATCGCGTGCGTCAGCCGAACAATCCCATCCAGCCCCACGATGCGCGCCGCGCCTTTCAGCGAATGCGACGCCCGCATCAGCGCCTCCAGCGTGGTCGCGCTTGCCTCGCCGGATTCGAGCTTCATCAGCTCCGCCTGCAGCGTGCGCACCTGTTCCTCCGCTTCCATGCGGAAGAGATCGAACAGTGACGAGTCTTCGAGTCCGCTGCTCATGCGCTCACGCCGTGGCCAGAGTAATCTGGCGGAAAAGGTGCTCGTTGTCCAGCAGGTAAAACTGCCTGGTCAAATATTCAAAACTTCCCCGTACCCATTGGCGGGCCAGCGGACCAGAATCCCGCTGTTCCACCTCGGGCACGGTCTGGATGCCGACCATCGCATCGATTGGCACTGCCCACTGCCGCCCCGCGGATTCCTCCAGGATCAGCATTCGCGCCGCCCCCGTCTCGTTCCGCGCCACATCGAGCAACCGCGCCAGCGAGCAGCACGGGACAATGTCTCCGCGAAACGCCACCAGCCCCAGCAGCACGGTCCCGCTGCGGTGCGGGATGCGTGCGATGTGCAGCACCGGGGATACTGCGAACGCAACCGACGTCGGCACCGCAAGCCGCATCTGCCCCAGTTGAAACAACAGCAGGGAGCCCGTCCGCTGCGGTGGCCGCGGGGGATCCATCGCCATCAGCCGTCGCAACTCCTCGCGGTAGCCCGGGGCCATTGGCCGTTCGAAAAGTCGGTTGTGATCGGTCTGGCTCATACGCCGCTCCCTGCCGCCGCCGGAGGCGCTGCCAGCAGTTCACTCGACGCCCGCACCCGCACGATGCGCGCGCTCAATGCTCTTCGCAGCCGCGCATTCGGTTGCACCTGCCAAAGCACCTGCAGCAGTTCCAGCGCCGGCAGAAATCCAGGCGCAAGGTAAAGCGCCTGCCGGCACCGCCGCTCCGCCTGCCGCAAGTTGCCGCGGTCCTTGTGCTCCAGCGCGCGCCGGTAAAACTCCACCGCCGCCGAAGGCGCACCACCGGCTACCACCACTCGCGGCGCCACCAGCGGATACTGCTTCACCGTCCGCGGCTGCGGCGGTATTGGCTCTGCCTTGCGCCCTTCATCCGCCGTCTTTAGCTTCGTCTTGTGTGCGAATCCAAAACCCGCAGCCGGCTTCACTGGTACAAACCGCGCGTTCAGTTCCGGCACGCGATCGCCTGCTCCTACAATCAGCCGTCCGCCCGGCAACAATGCCCGGCTCAGCGAATCGGCAAGTGTCGCCCGCGCCTCCGCGTGCAGGTAGATGAACAGATTCCGGCACAGGATCAGGTGATACTTCGCTTCTTCGCCCAGCACCAGCGGCTCGGCCTCGCTCTC
>Ga0134126_10011931_pt1 | contig 10966 bp, 9 predicted proteins | sample KB31752_FD_96881 | JGI IMG/M metagenome (GOLD analysis project Ga0134126, IMG submission 96881) | Terrestrial soil microbial communities with excess Nitrogen fertilizer from Kellogg Biological Station, Michigan, USA - KB3-175-2 | ecosystem: Environmental > Terrestrial > Soil > Unclassified ...
AAAGCCTGCGTTACGAGGATGGAATGAGTGGCAGCGGATTTTCCTGAAAAAGCGGCGTCCATTTCCGGCAGAGGAGATATCAGCACATAGAGGATGCCGAACACAACAGCCAGAGTAATTGCGCACTTGAAGGAGGTGGACACGCCAAGTCATATTATCCGATTTTCAACTCTGGTAAAAGAAATTAACTGAACATTTCAAGGCCCCTGCTGCGGCGGAGACAATGGCTGGAGAAAAGCTCCAAGGAATACGTTTCTTTGCAAAACCAAGTCGTTGCCGGTTATTTCGTGCGGACTGAGAAGAGTTTACGCCAGTTCCCGGATATCAATCTGGCCACGAAATCGGCGCTCGAAACCTACATCGCCTGTTCTGGGGCGGCGGTATTACCAAAAGCAGAGTTGCGCTTACTCATCTCTGTTCAGCCGGGGATACCAACTTGCCATGGAGCAATTGCATCGATAAGCAGTAAGTTGCGATCTATGGACAGCTGATTTGTTCAAAAGTGTAAACTTTTATGGCCCAACTCTTTAAAAGCTCGTCCCTCATTCCAGAAAGCGGAATTTATCGCGTAATCCACTCGCAACATCGCCTGCCCCACGAAGTAACGCTCATCGGGGGGCAAACCTTCCCGCCTTGCGGCAAGTGCTATGAAGAGGTCCGGTTTGAACTCGTCCGTGAATTGCCGGAGCTGGAGCGCGAACGGCGTGGTCACGTTTCGCTCTACAGCCTGCCGGCGCTTGATGACGAAGATGATTCAGGTGAGTGAGCACCGGGATACGGTGTTTTCAGCAGCCTGAACCTGGCCTGCCCCCCGATCTTTTTATGTCCGATCGTACATATCCGCTAAATCAGGTGTACTGCTCGCCTCTCGGCGTCTTTCTACACGATTGGCAAGCCGAGCAGCAAAAGAGATGCCGCTCTTCACGGCATCTCTTCTCCGGATAAATTGAAAACTTAAATAACCGGCGGTTTATTGTCAGTTGGCGGAGGATTGGATACCGGCGGTTGCGATGAGCCGTTCGATGGCGATGATTGAGTTCCCGATGTCCCCGCCGGGCTGGCAATACTGCCCGGAGCAGATGTCGCCGGCTGCGGAGAAGTGGGATTGCCCTGCGTCGCTCCGGAAACTCCGCCGCTAGAACCGGAAGCGCCGGGAACTGTACCGATCGTCGAACCCGGATAGCCCGGAGTTCCGGTGTTGTTGCTGCCAATAGCACTGCCGCTCACAACTAATTCCACCCTGCGGTTCTGTTGCCGTCCGGCGGGGGTTGCATTGCTCGCCACCGGATTGGACTCCCCGAATCCTCGGGTAGTAACTGCATCGGGTCCTACGCCCTGCGCAATCAGGAAATCCTGCACAGCTTTCGCCCGTTTGTCGGAAAGCGTCATGTTGTATTCGGGCGTTCCCTTGTTATCGGTAAAGCCGTCGATTTCCAGCTTGAGGTCAGGATAAGCAAGAATGATGCCTGAAATTTTTGCCAGACGCAGTTTGGCGCCCGGCTTCAGCGTGGCCTTATTAAAGTCGAAGAGCACGTCGGACATGCTCACAATCAGTCCGCGGGCGCTGTCACGCGTCTGCAGCACCTGATTCAACTGTTTAAGCAGACGCTGGCGTTGCTCTTCCGCCTGCTGTACGGCTTGCGCCCGGGCCTGCTCAGATTGCTGTGCCTGCAAGCGTGCCTGCTCAGCCTGTTGCGTCAGAGTTTGCTGCTGCGCCAAAGCAGCCTGGCGTGCCTGTTCAGACTGCTGTAATTGCTGCTGAGCGACAGCACGATCTTGCGCAGCCTGCTGTGCGGCTTGCTCAGCTTCCAGCCTTGCCTGCTCTGCGGCCTGGCGCTCTTGCTCCGCCAGTTCGCGTTGCTCTTTCTGGTGTTGCGCGTCCAGGCGGGCTGCATCGGCGCGGGCCGATTCAGATTCAGCCTGCGACTGCGCTTGCTGTATGCGGTCCTGTGCGCGTTGCCGTTCCGCTGCTGTCTGCTCTTCCTGCTTTTTCTGCAGCGTGAGCAGCCGCGCATCTTCAGCGGCCTGGGTGGCCGCGCGCGCTACCGCGCCAATGGGCGTAATGTTCTGCTTTTGCTTGAAATAATTCTCGCCCTGCACCAGATAGGCCTTGGCTTTTCCCAGCGTGTCAGCCGCGTACTGGTCAGCTCCGGCGGCTTCGGCAATGGCGATGGCATTTTGTGCTTCCAGCAACTCCAGCGGGGTCTTTCTATCAGCGTTGGTGGCGGGCAACTGATCTGGCGTGATATTTACCGTGTACTGGCCTTTTTGCAGCAGGTCAAATTTAGCTGAGATCGGGTGAATTCCGCCGGCTGTATCCTGCCGCACAATATTTTCGGCAACCACAAGGTTACTTGGACGGGTTACCGCGAAATACGGTTCGGCCGTCACAATCATTCCGAACTCCTGCAATCCGGTGGTAACTTGAAGCCGCGAATTCCCGTCGTCATTGGGCCTGATTTCTCCCAGGTTTAGCGGCCGGCCTTCTGGAGTAATAGCCCACAGAACATACGTCAGATATTCCGGGCCAAAGCTGCGTGGCGGGGCCAGATGATGCAGGTTCGCGTCGATGGCCAGCCGACCTGTGTGCCCCGTCACCCTGGCGGTTCCATCGACTGCCGGCATGAGCGACGTCCCTTTGATATCAACCTGGGTTGTGCCTCCACGATCGCGATAGTCCACCGCTTGCGTGGTGCGCTCCACTACATTCACGCGATAAACAGGGATCTTTCCGTTCTGCTGATCGTCGTCATTGGACTGAGCATTTGGCCTTTGGGTGTTCTGAGGTGAATTGTTGTCCGAGGAACTTTGCGCTGACGGAGGTAGGTTTTGATTATCCGGCATGGATGGGACGGCGCCTTGCTGGGCGGTGAGTGGCAGAAATGCAAAAGCAGAGAGAGTCAATGAAAGAACGAGATTAGTTTTCATGCGAGTTCCTGCTGGAAAGAATTCCCGTACGTTATACGTATATAGATGATGCAGTCCGTCCCAGCGTTATCCAACGCGACATCTAAAGGCCCACGGCTGGCGGATCGGGTCTGGAGAGGAATCCGTGGTCTGGAGAATCAACGCACATGGAAGGTAATGTCCGCGTAAAACCTGTCGGGTTTGCCGTGATTCATGTAGGGACGAAAGCGCCACTGCTTTAGGGCCGCGGCTCCAGCCGTGTAAAGTGCAGGCGCGACCTTGTTTTGGTTCTGGACTGCCAGCACTTTGCCTGCTTCATCCACCGAAATTCGCAAAGCAAATTTACTTCCCTTACGGGCCTTACCTGCCGGAACCACCGCCTCCACTAAATGTGTGGCCAGTCTCCGTGCTTCCGCATCACTCAAGACCTGTATGGGATTTTCAATGCGGGTGGCAAATGCGAAAGTCAGCACGGCTTCCATCTGCAACGCGCCACCGTTGTTATATGGCTTATATTGCCAGCGCAGCACCTGCTGGCCGGCTGCTTCAGTCAACTCCGGGTTATTCGACGCCAAGGGCCAAACCTCGCGCACATGTCCAGCCCTATCGGCAGAGACATAAACGCTCATTACCCCGTCAGTCTTTCCTTCGCGTACCGCAGGCCATACGATGGCTGGAGTATTCAGGGCCAAAGCTCGGGCGGAATCTTCCGAGACCTGCATCGTTTTCAGTTGCTCAGTGGAAGGCGTGGGAGTGTCAATAGAAAATAGCTTTTCGTCGGACGTTGGCAGCTCGGCAAGTTGCGTGACCTTTGCGGTAAGCACAAGGTCTGGCGCAAACCCTGCTTTGATAGTTCGCGCGACCATCTTTTTTTTGAAGGGCTGATAGTCGGCAAACTGGGCCTTGTACCCCGGAGTGACCACAGCCTGCAGCAGTCCACCCTTGCCGCCGAAACAGAAAGCGGAGCCCACGGTATTTTGCGCTGGAGCAATTCCTACTTTGAATTGCATGTTCACGCAGGAGTTTGATTTGGCTGAATCTTCCGGAATTTCCATTTGGCCCTGCATCAATTTGAGCTGGTCCACCATGGGCAGCGGATCAAAAAGAGCGGTCACCATGTCATGCAGCCAGAAAGGATAATAGTCGCCGGTAAGTTTTTCAGAGGCCTTATCGCCATTGACGATCAGAGTCTGGGAAAATCCGGCGGACTGCACGCTGCGCCGCCATTTTTCCGGTGAGACCCAATACTCTTCAACGTCAGCCGAGTACTCCGGCTTAAGTGCTCCGATATTCCCTATATGCGCTTTTAAATGGAACGGAACCCCGCCGGCCAACGTGAGCTTGCTCTGCTGCACTGCGTTTTCGGCAGCCTGACCTACGGAAACAACTTTGTCCCCGGGTTCCTGCGCCACTGCACTCACGGCCAGGAAAGAGAGTAGAGCCAGACACAAAAGAAGCCAGGTCCTCATGCCTTTTTTTCTTCAAGAGTGGAGAGAAACTCACGGGCTTCGCGTGCATTGTAGGTCTTGTTATAGATGGGCGATTCCGGCTCTTGTAGGCGGCCGCCTTCGCGCAACGATCCGGTATCGACGGCGGCAAACCCAATTTCCTCAATCAAATGTGCGACGATCTTTTTCGCTTCCACGTCATCTCCAGCCAGATAGATGGTATGGCGCTCGTCGATTGGCAAGTCCGTGCGGCCGCAGTTGGCCAGATGGACGTAATAAATGGTATTGAAGGCCTTTACCAACCGCGAACCGGGCAGGCGCTTCAGCACTTCTTCAGAAGACGTGGAGCCGCCGAGATCATAAAACCCGCCGTCGGGCCGGTAAGGATTCATCGCGTCAATCACGATCTTGTTGCGCAGCAGTTCCGGCTCCGGCAGGGCCTCAGGCGAGCGCCATGGAATCGCCAGCAATATCACATCGCCAAAACGGGCTGCGTCACGGATGGTCATGGCATGTGCCTGCGGGCCAAGTTCGGTGATCAGCTCGCGGAGTGAATCCGGTCCGCGCGAGTTGCTGAGTGCCACGTCATGTCCGGCGGCCACAAAGAGCCGCGCGGCAGTCGCGCCAATGTTGCCTGCTCCCAGTATTCCAATCTTCATGCCATGTTCCCGTGAAAAATCCTTCCTGTTTTCTTTTTCCGCGACGATTAAAGCAGAATTATATATGTTCAAAACTGAACAAGTTGAAAGATTGATTCTTCGTAAATCACTCAAAATCGCGTAAAGCTTACGCTGCCTGTCCCGCGCTGAAACCTGAAGCCCAGGCCCACTGGAAGTTGAATCCGCCCAGATGCCCGGTCACGTCCACCACTTCTCCGATGAAAAATAAGCCCGGCACTTTGCGGCTTTCCATGGTTTTGGCTGAGAGTTCGTTCGTGTCCACGCCGCCCGCGGTGACTTCGGCTTTGGCGTAGCCTTCCGTGCCTGCCGGCGTGATTTGCCAGTTATGTGCGCGGCGCTCCAGTTCGTCCAGCGCGTGATTGCTCCAGCCTGCCGGCGGATACACGTCAAGCCAGCGATCGGCAAAGCGACTGGGCAATGCACTGCGGAAAGCAGCTTTTGCGGAAGGCAAGTCGCGCGGCTTCTTGGGATCTCGCAGCTCAGCGGTTAGCTCGCGCTCCGGTGCGAGGTCGAAAGAAATGGGCTGTCCCGCTTTCCAGTAAGAAGATATTTGCAGGATCGCCGGCCCGCTCAGGCCGCGGTGGGTAATCAACATTCTTTCGCGAAAGCTCTCCGCGCCAACGGACGCAATGACCTCAGCCGAGACTCCAGCCAGATCGCAAAAATGGGCGGCATCATCTCTATTGAATGTGAACGGCACCAGGGCGGGTTGGGGTTCTATAATCTTCAGTCCAAATTGCCGCGCCAGATCGTAACCGAAAGCGGTCGCGCCCATTTTGGGGATTGAGAGGCCACCCGTCGCCACGACCAGCGACGCAGCGTGAAACTCATCGTCACCGGCGCGCAGCAGAAAGCCATCTCCTTTGGAGACGTGCTCCACATTCACATTGGTCTGGATGCGTACGCCAAGGGCGCGGCACTCCGCTTCCAACATGGCGACGATCCGTTGCGCCGGGCCGTCACAAAAGAGCTGTCCCAGAGTTTTTTCGTGATAGGCAATGCCATGTTTCTCCACCAGCGCAATGAAATCGGCAGGCGTGTAGCGCGCCAGGGCAGACTTGGCAAAATGCGGATTGCAGGAGATGAAATTTTCCGGCCGGCAATGCAGGTTGGTAAAATTACAGCGCCCGCCGCCGGAGATGAGGATCTTTTTGCCGATGCGCTCTGCGCGTTCCAGAACAGCAACGCGCCGCCCGCGTTTGCCGGCTTCAATGGCGCACATCAGGCCGGCTGCACCCGCGCCGAGAATGATTACATCGAACTGAAACTTCATGAAGTGTTAGTGGCGCAGCGCAACTACCGCGAAGATCGCGAGACCTATCGTCAGTAGGATGTTCCAGACAAGCAGCGCCAGCAGCCAGCGGCGCAAGCGCTCTTCACGCCCGGCAGCGACGTTGTTGAGCGTTTCAAGATCGGACTTGAGCTGCAGCACGTAGCCCTTGATCTGGTCAACGTCGGCGGCAAGCAGTTGCACCGGATCAGGGCCAGCGGACGCGCCCGGTTGCGCTTGTCCCTGAGCAGCGCGAGCCTTGAGCGATTCGCGCAGGACCTGTCCGCCATGCTCTACCGCGATGGGCGCAAGCATGCGCAAAATTGAGCCTAGCCATCCCATAAGTTCCCCTGCTTATAGCGTGAGCGTGCCCGACAGCGGCCAGTCAGCAATCAGATGTTTCATTAGAAGACAATGTTCATTAGAACACGTTATTGGGACATAAGGCGCTGTCTTGCTGAAAAGCCGCTGGCGTGGTGCGGCGATCCGGCAATCATTAGGCGACGATGACCGCATAAGCAAATCCATCGATGGGAAGTGTGCTAACCTGTTTATGCTTCTTTTTGCCTGCCTTTGAAGAGCCGGGATGGCGGAACTGGCAGACGCAGCGGACTCAAAATCCGCCGGGCTTCGGCCCTTGGGGGTTCGACTCCCCCTCCCGGCACCACTTAAGCCCCCTGGTTTAAACGCAGGCATAAACCTGCTCCACCCTGTGATGGTCTACATTAACGCTGAAAATGCTTTAAGCGCTCGCCTTTACTGCTGCACTCCGACCGTCGGCTTCTCAACCGGTGTGCTGCTGACGGTGGTGGCGCGCGCGGCGAAGAAGTTGTGATCGTAGAGAGCGCGATAGAATTTGCCGCTGATTTCGGCCGCTTTGGGGCCAAACGTCGGACGGCCACCCTGGAGGAAGACCACGGTGACGATGTGTCCGTACTGCGTGTCAGCATAAGAAGCAAACCAGCCAAAGCGAGTGCCATCTTTGGAGCAGGTGCCGGTCTTGCCCAGGATTTGTTCTTCACTAAAGTTCAGACGAAGGCGGCGGGCAGTGCCATACTGCACGGCGCCGGTCATGCCTTCTGCAATTTCCGGGACCAGTGGGCCGATATCGAGTTGGCGCTTCACGCGCGGCTCAAAGCCGATGACCTGATCGACAGACGTGGGGTGCTGTAGGTAATAGAGCGTGCCTCCATTGGCGACGGCGGAAACTAGCGCGCCGAGCTGAAGCGGCGTCATGGAAATGCTTTCACCAAAAGAGCACATTTTCCCGACGCCGCCCAGACTTGCGTCGAGCTCATGAGTGGGGAAAGTGCCAAGGTGCTCGCCTTCAATGCCGTAACCGGCAAGCTCACCGAGTCCAAACTGGTGCGCGTAAAAGCTGACCTTCTGGAAGCCGAGACGGCGTCCGACGGCCTCAAAATAAGCGTTGTTGGAATGCGCCAGCGCCTGCGTAAGACTCATGCGCGAACGGCCACCCAGCGCGATGGATTCTTCGCGGGTAATTACCTTTTCACTCAGACCAGCCAGCGCCACGGCGACCTTGATGGTGGAGCAGGGCTGCGCGCCTCCACTAAGCGCCAGCTTCTGGTTGACCATGGCAAGAATGCGTCCGCTGGTGGGATCAATGGCGACGACCGTGCCGTTCATGTTGCCCAGCGCGTCAATAGCGGCCTGGCGCACGATTGGATCTTCACCTTCAACAATGTCGCCGTCGGTAATGTCATCGGCAAAGGAGCTGGCGGTAAATGTTTCTACCCAGCGATGCCGGACATGGCGACGATGGAGGCTGACGGTCTTTAGGGTCGCGCTATTGGCTGATGCTTTTGCGCGAGTAGCTTTTGCGGTGGTAGTGCGTGCTCTGGCGGAGCGTGCAGCTACATGTCTTCTGGCGGCGCGCTTGTGGCGGAGCCGGGCCATGCGCTTTTGGGTGCGAGCGTTTTCGGTTACGTGTCCGCTGGCTTTGGATTTGGTGGTAGTGGTGCTTGAGCTGCGCGCGAACGAACCGGTGAACAAACCAAGAATGCAAACGAAGAAGACGAGGAGCCGAAGACGAAATGTTATTGGAATCACTGCCACCCTGGATACCCCTGGAAAATTCTTTGTTGCCCGCCTGATTAATCGCGCATCGGCCCGTTGGATCGTCGGCCAGAAACGTTGAGGGTCAAAGTCAAAGACCGAATGCGGAAATCAGAACTCTTATTGCGATGGTAAGGGAAACTTTCCGTCGCGTGCAACGCCAAATCTGCCTAGTACCGAAGTAAATACCTTTCTTCTCAATTAAAAAGATGCAGCGGCTCTCAGCGGAGTGGCTGCATGACGGTTGTTTTTGTTGGGCCAGCGGAACAAAAAGTCCTCGCCAGTATTAACCCTAAGATCCTGCTGTTGTTTTTTGCCTTAAAGACTTATTAATGTTGCTAATTTTTGCGGCCGCCAGTCTTGAGGCTGGCAGCAGCGCGGTGGTTGAAAGATCGGGACGCTGGCGGTTTGCGTCCCTGTAAATGGTTGCTGTTGCAGGAAGTTGCTAACCGGCAGGGCGATTGACGCCAAATCGAACCGGTTAGTTAATCTCGCCGCGCTTGCGGATAAAGGCCGGCACATCCAGGTCGTCCTGTTCGACAGCCGTCCTGATAGACTCCGTCATGGTGGCCAGATTTGGGCTTTCGCGCGTCGGCGCAACCACGCGACTTTGAGTAACGGCGTGGGCTGTAGCCGCGTGCGCCGCAATTTGGGAAGCATGAGGAACATGAGGTATATGGGTGGCATTCACCACTCTCGGAACTGTGGCCGACTGTTGCACCTGATAAGCCGAGGCCGTGCGGGCAGTGGAAATAGCGGCCTGCGCCGCGTTGATAGTGCGGTCCTTGCGTGCGGGTACGTCATTCTTGAACCCGGTCGCAATAACCGTAATTTTTAAATCGTCCTTCATTTTCTCGTCTTGCACTGCGCCAAAAATAATGTTGGCATCTTCATGTGCGGCGCACTGAATAATGGTGGAAGCCTCATTGACCTCCGCCAGCTTGAGTGACGATGAGCCGGTAATGTTGATCAGGATTCCCCTCGCGCCGTCGATTGCGCCGGCTTCCAGCAGCGGAGAAGATATCGCCGCCTGCGCCGCATCGGTTGCGCGACGTTCGCCTTTAGCCACGGCTGTTCCCATCACGGCATAGCCCATGCCGGCCATGATCGTCTTTACGTCGGCAAAATCACGATTGATGATGCCGGGAATGGTGATAATGTCGGAAATTCCCTGCACTGCCTGGCGAAGGATGTCGTCGGCGATGCGGAACGACTCAAAGAAGCCGGCGTTCTGCGCCACGGCCAGCAGCTTTTCGTTGGGAATCACAATCGTTGTATCGATGCTGTCAATCAGTTCGGCCAGGCCGCGTTCCGCCTGCGCCATGCGACGGCGGCCTTCAAACGCAAACGGCTTGGTCACCACCGCCACGGTCAGCGCGCCCATCTCACTCGCCAGCGACGCAATGATCGGCGCGGCGCCTGTGCCAGTTCCGCCTCCCAGACCCGTGGTGACGAACACCATGTCCGCGCCTTCCAGGGCTTCAATAATTTTGTCGGCATCTTCCAGCGCGCCGCGCCGCCCCATTTCAGGGTTCGCGCCCGCGCCCAGCCCGTTGGTAAGCTTGGTGCCTAGCTGGATCTTTACCGGCGCGCGCGACATCTGCAGCGCCTGCAGATCTGTATTGGCCACAACAAATTCCACGCCTTCAACTCCGGCGCAGATCATCCGGTTCACTGCATTGCCGCCTCCGCCGCCCACGCCGATCACTTTGATCTTCGCATTGGTCCGAGGGTCTTCATTGAATTGGATTCTTACTTCTCCGTCCGCTCTTCTTTGCTCATCGCTCATACATCACACTCCTGGTCCGTTTTGATCCGCCGACTTGCGTCACCTTGGTTTATGCATTTCAAATTTTGCTGACTCACATTTTCTTGAGCCGCCCTGCTTCCCCCATCCAACCCAACTTTTTGTGCTACGCTCCCAGCTTTGCTAGCAGTGCGCGCAGCTTGTGGCCAAATCCCTGTTCCGGATTCATCTTCGCCATCGTCGTCCGATGCGCATACATCGCCAAGCCAACCACAGTGGCAAACTCCGGCTCTGCCAGCGGTTCAGGCATATCGGTGATCGGCGGCTCGGGAACTGCCAGCCGGATCGGCCGGTCCAGCGCCTTCTGGCAGACTTCGGCCAGTCCCGTCATGCGCGATCCGCCGCCCGTGAGTACCACGCCCGCCGGACACAACTCCAGCACACCCGCTTGCTTTAAATGATCACGCATCAATTCGCACAGCTCCTGCGCACGGGGTTCAAGTATTTCCGCCAGAAATCTCTGCGGCATCAGCCGTGACGGTCTGTCTCCCACGGCAGGCACTTCAATCTCGTTTCCTTCGGCGACCTGGCTGCTGATAGTGTGGCCAAACTGCTTCTTGATCTTCTCCGCCGACACAAGCGGTGTTCTTAAGCCAACAGCCACATCATTAGTAAAGTGGTCACCGCCCACGGGCACCACGCCGGTATGGGCCACCATGCCATCGGAATAAACGATCATGTCGGTCGATCCCGCGCCGATATCGGCCAGGCACACGCCTAATTCTTTTTCGTCGGCGCGCAGCGTGCTATCGGCGGACATCAGCGCTTCATAAACCAT
>Ga0134126_10011932_pt1 | contig 10965 bp, 7 predicted proteins | sample KB31752_FD_96881 | JGI IMG/M metagenome (GOLD analysis project Ga0134126, IMG submission 96881) | Terrestrial soil microbial communities with excess Nitrogen fertilizer from Kellogg Biological Station, Michigan, USA - KB3-175-2 | ecosystem: Environmental > Terrestrial > Soil > Unclassified ...
ATGGCGTTGTACTCGTGCTCGTGATGCACCTCGTAGCTCGAGACCGTGTAATAGCCGGACCACTCGCGGTAGCTCAGGCTGGTGCACAGGGCAAAGGTGCGTTCGTGAAATGCAGTGCCAACAGGCAAAGAAGACTCCACGCAGTAAAGTGGCTGACGGATGATTATAGTAAAAATGCGACGACACTGGCCGCGATACATCTTCTCTTGCGCGTTGTCCGCACCATCACGTTAATCAGTCACGCCGTCATTCACCCTGGACGCATACATACGAAATGTGCCCGCGTCATTGAAGAGGAGTCCGTTAAAACGGACGACACCACCTGCAGTAATGGCCCCGGAATTCAGCAATTGGGTAGCGCTGTTCACGTAAACGGTGACCGTGTTCTTTCCGCTTGTGACAACCACCGGATCCCCAGCCTGCAGGTTACTCTGATATACGGTATAGGCTCCGCTCGTTGTCACAGATGAAACAGTTCCGTTGAGGGTTTGGGGCATCAGCGTAAGGGCATCAGCCTGAGTTCGGCTGGCACCGGTAAATGATTGCTGTATGAAATTGACGGCTACATTCTGGCCCAAAGCAAGACTGCTCGCGTCGAATGATGCCGTAAAAGGCAGATCGGCAGGTAGCACAACCCTGCCGGAGGTCTGGAATACCGTACTGGCACTATAGGCATAAGTGCTTGAGGAAATTGGGTTAACGCTGAGGTCGTCGCCCTGCTGCTGAATACCTTCCTGTACGAACTCGGGAGCGAGACTCGACGAAACGATCACCGGACCGATCATGGTATTGAGGGCCTGCGGATCGCGCACTTCAACCCGTGTAGCCCGGAGTGAGCCATCAGATTGCACAGCTACATCGGCTTCCATGAATTCACCCGGCACAAGGGAAGCTGCGCCGGCCACGCCCTGATACGCGGTGGCGTCATCCAGCGCGAGTTGCAAGTTGGGTCCGTTCGGAGAAGTTGGAAAGGAGAACCCGTTATTTACGTTGAGCGTGATGTTCGTGCTCCCCGCATCAACGGCGTTGATCCTGCCGCTCAACCCGGTAATCTTGCCGTTTTGTTCATTCGTCGGCTGAGCAGCAATCTGAAAGGGGAGAGCCTTGAACACTGGAGTAATGGAAAAAGAGTTTGAAACGCCATCGCACACGCAGCTGGCCGATCTCGATTCCTGCAGATCAAGCGTCAATCCCATCGCCTTGCCCGAAACAGTGATCGGCGCAGCCAACTCAACTGTCGCCTTCTGAGGCCCCAGGCTTACCTGAAAAATGTCGGTACCTACACCCTGGCTGGGTGTAGCGGGTGTCAGAAATTCGAACAACGCGTCGGAATAGGTAACGCTCACCGAAGGATAAACGCCCTGCGGCACAGAGACTGTGGGAAATGGCGTTGCTCCGCCGTTCACATGGCTGAACTCAGCTTTCTGCGGCGTGCTGATCAAGACAACAACTTTACCCGACTCATCGATCAGCGACACATTGCTGAGCGTCATCTCAAAGCCGGTATTATGGCCATTTGAGGTGCTCGCCATCTGCACTACCAGATTGGTAGTACCCGTCAGCACTGGCTTTGGCGCTGGCTGCTGCATGGAGGAACCACAGCCGGAAGCGAGAACCAGCCATGCAAGGCAGATCAGTAAAACAACGAACTTGCCTACTAAATGGCAGATGGTAAAACGGCGATTTCTGTTGCGCATGAAGTTTCCTTATAGCCGTGGTCTTTCGTTCAATTTCGAAGGTGGTGAACAACCATCTACTCAGGATGCATATTCTTGCATAGTTCATTCGCGACACGAACTAAAGATTGGATAGTTGTGTTAAGTATTGTTGTCATAACGAAGAAGTTAGAGGTCGTTTAGGCGAAAGGCTTTGGAAGCGAGTCCTGGGGCCGCGTCGATCCAGAGCATCGGCCGCCCGAAAGGTTCAGCACGACCTTGAGCTTCCCAGGGACGAATATTGGGTGGTCCGATCAAATGTTGCCATTCGTACTCGCGCAAGCAGTTCTGTCACCGGGCGTGTCGGATGGTGCTGAGTGATACTCAGGCGAGCTTCTTACAACCCTCAGTTCCAGACAAATCCCATGCCGCTCCGATAAAATAATCAGTCCCGCGTTCATTCTCATATGCCTTCAACTGGGAAATACGACGTGATCGTGATCGGCGGCGGCCACAACGGCCTGACCAACGCCGCGTACCTCGCGCGCGCTGGCAAAAAAGTGCTTGTGCTGGAGCGGCGGCATGTCCTCGGCGGAGCGGCGGTCACGGAAGAAGTTTTTCCCGGATTTAAATTTTCGGTCTGCTCCTACGTCGTCTCGTTGCTGAGACCGGAGATCATCCGCGATCTGGATCTTCCCCGCCACGGTCTGGAGATTCTTCCTCTGGATGGAACGTTCACGCCCATGCCGAATGGTGACTATTTGTGGCGCGTGAACGATCATGGCAAGACGCGGCGCGAGATTGCGCGACACTCGAAGCTTGACGCCGAGGCTTACGAAGAATTCGGCAAAGCGATGCAGGCGATGTGCCGTTTCGTGAAGCCGATCCTCGGCATGGTGCCGCCTGAACCTTCAACGCTCAATCCGCGCGAGTTGATGAAGCTACTGTTCATTGGCCGTCGGTTCCAGGGCCTTTCCAGCGAAGACAAGTACAACCAGGTGCAGCTGATGACCATGAGCGCCATTGACTTCCTGGACCAGTGGTTCGAAACCGACGTGCTGAAGGCGACGATGTCGGCGTCTGGGATTATTGGAACGTTTCTCGGGGTGCGCTCCCCGGGCACCGCCTATGTGCTGCTCCATCATTACATGGGAGAAATCGACGGCGCATTCCGGTCATGGGGATTTGCGCGTGGAGGCACAGGCGCAATTTCGAATGCTATCGCCGACGCCGCGCGCGAGGCGGGAGCAGAAATCCGCACACAGTCGCCGATCGCGAAGATCATCGTCAAGAACGGCCGCGCAACGGGAGTCGCGCTGCAGAATGGTGACGAAATCTACGCCGACGTGATTTCTTCCAGCGTCGATCCCCGGCTGACATTTCTCAAGTTCATTGAAGAGAACCAACTCCCGGGCGAGTTCCTGGAAGACGTTCGCCGTTACAAGTTCCGCGGGTCCTCAGGGAAAGTCAACATCGCCCTTGATGCCCTCCCCGATTTCAAATGTCTGCCCGGGCCGGGCTTGCATCTGCGTGGCGCGCTTTCCATTTCGCCGAGCGTGGAATACATGGAACGCGCGTATGACGATGCCAAGTACGGGAACTACTCGCGGCGGCCCTATATCGACATGGTGATCCCTTCGCTTACAGATCCGTCCGTGGCGCCGCCGGGCAAACACGTGATGTCATGCTTTGTGCAGTATGCGCCGTACAAACTGCGCCCCGGACTCAACTGGGACGACGAGCGTGAAGCCTTCGGCAATAACGTGATTGACACCATCGCCGAGTACGCGCCAAACATCAAGAACGTCATCATCAACAAACAGGTGCTGACACCCCTGGACCTTGAACGCGAGTTCGGCTTGAGCGAAGGAAACATCTTCCAGGGCGAACTCTCACTTGAGCAGCTCTTTTTCCTGCGGCCCGTTCCCGGGTACGCTCAATTCCGTACTCCCATCCGTAACCTTTATATGTGCGGATCAGCCACCCATCCCGGCGGCGGCATCATGGGCGCACCGGGCCGGCTGGCAGCGCTGGAGATCCTGAAGGATGTAAAGAGCGCTTCGCCGCGTACACAGCCGGCTCGTGCAACCTCGGGGGCGCGCTAACGCATGGCCGAGACTCGCGATGTGGTCATCATTGGCGGCGGCCATAATGGACTTGTCACTGCTTTTTATCTGGCGAAAGCAGGCTTCAAACCTCTCGTGCTGGAACGCCGGTCACAGACTGGCGGAGCGGCCATCACTGACGAATTTCATCCCGGTTTTCGCTGTTCTACCCTCGCACACTCTACCGGTCCGCTGCTTCCGGAGATCGTGCGCGACATGCAACTCGAGCGTCACGGGCTGAAGCTGTTCACTCCCGAAGTCGCAGTTACAGCGCTTTCACCCGACGGCCGCGCTCTGGCCTTGTATCACGACACAAAGCGTGCCGCTCAGGAAATCGGCAAGTTCTCTGCGAAAGATGCAACGAGCTACGTTGAGTTGCAGCAGTCGCTGGCAAAGATCGGCGCCGTGATTGGCCAGGCGATGAAAGTTACGCCGCCGAACATTGATGATCCGAGTCGCGGCGACCTTTGGGCCATGCTCACCACGGGAAGAGCTCTGCGCAAGCTGGGCAAGAAAGATATGTATCGCGTGCTGCGCTGGGGACCGATGGCGGTCGCGGACCTGGTAGCAGAATTTTTTGAAACTGAACTGCTGCGCGCAACCGTGGGTGCACGGGGTATTTTTGGAACAGCTCTCGGGCCGTGGTCGGCCGGAAGCAGCCTGGTTTTGCTGCTTCGTGCCGCTGGCGATCCACATCCGGCAGGCTCAGCCAGTCTCGCACAAGGCGGAATGGGTGCCGTAACGTCCTCAATGACAGCCGCAGCCAAAGAGGCGGGAGCAGAAATCCGCACCGACGCCGAAGTAGCAGAAATCCGAATCGCAGACGGAACGGCTACGGGAGTGGTGCTCGCATCGGGAGAGGAACTTTCCGCGAAGGCTGTCATCTCCAACGCCGATCCGCGGCGTACGCTCTTGAAGCTGGTTGATCCCACACATCTCGCTCCTGACTTCGTTTTAAAACTCCAGCATTACCGCATGCCAGGAACCGTGGCCAAGATGAACCTGGCATTGTCGGCCCTGCCGAAGTTCACCGCGATCAACGGGAACACTGAAGCATTACGCGGGCGTATTCACATTGGGCCGGAAATCGATTACCTGGAGCGAGCTTTTGACGAATCCAAGTATGGTAATTTTTCGCAGCAGCCGTATCTGGAAGTCGCGATCCCCTCGATGACCGATCCGTCCCTCGCTCCGGCGGGAAAGCACGTGATGTCAATTTATGTGCAATACGCGCCGTTCAAGCTGAAGTCCGGCGATTGGGACCGTCAGAAGGATGCGCTGGGCAATGCCGTCGTAAACACGCTGGCACAATATGCGCCCAACGTTCCCGAGCTGATTGAAGATGGACAGATCATTACGCCCAAAGATCTTGACGAAACATACGGGTTGACCGGGGGCCACATTTTTCACGGTGAACTCGCGCTGGACCAGTTCTTTACCATGCGTCCTTTGCTGGACTGGGCGCGCTATAACACTCCCATCCGTAATTTGTACCTGTGCGGCTCTGGGACGCATCCGGGAGCGGGATTGACGGGTGGTTCGGGTTTCAATGCTGCGAGAGAGATCGCAAAAGAGCTGCGGCGGTAGCCAAATTTCACCACGGAGACACGGAGAAGCGCTTTTTCTTGAAATCCCGAGCGCAGCGAGGGAGCCCTACCCGCCCGAATCCGACTTGAAAGAGCGAGAAAACGGCTTAATCTTCTAGAATGGCTGAAAGACAATCCGATCGTCCAATTCTTCGAAGGCAGTAAATGTCCACACCCTTTTCCAACACGCGTCCTGAACTCGCCGCTTCAGAAGCCACCACGCTGCCGCAGCGCTACTACACGGATCCGGAATGGTTCCAGCGAGAGATGGAGGCGATCCATTTTGATATGTGGCTCTGCGCTGGTAGAACCGGCCATATTCCGGAAACGGGTGATTACTTTGTGCGGCAGTTTGCGAATGCAAACGTGATCATCACGCGCGACGAAGAGGGAGAGATCCGTGCATTTCACAATGTCTGCCGCCATCGCGGAACGCTGCTGTGCCAGGAAAACGAAGGCAAGTTCAATGGCAGAATCCAATGCCAGTATCATGCCTGGACTTACAGGTTGAATGGCACGCTGGCAAGCGCGCCGCATATGGAAAAAGTGGTCGGGTTCTGTGAAGCGGATTATCCCCTGAATACGGTTGCAACTGCAGTCTGGGATGGACACATCTTTATCAACCTTTCAGCGCGGCCCGTTCCCTTTTCCGAACACGTTGCAGGATTAGATGAGAAGTTCCAGCCTTGGCGAATGGATGAGTTGCAGATGGTGGAGCGTCGCGTTTACCAACTCAAGGCAAACTGGAAGCTGATCATTCAGAATTACTCTGAGTGCCTGCATTGCCCTATCGTGCATCCTATGCTGCAGAAACAATCCCACTACATGAGTGGCGACAACGAGCCGCCGCAGCCGACATACCTTGGCGGCCGCATGGACCTGCGCGAGGGCATCAAGAGCCTCACGATGGATGGCACAACTACGCGCTGTGCCTTGCCGGGTTTGAACGCAGATGACCAGCGCCGGGTTTACTACTATTGCGTACTGCCCAACTTTTTTCTGAATCTTCATCCTGACTACATGCTGACATTCACCATATGGCCCAAATCCGTGGACCATACCGAAATCGTCTGCGAATGGCACTTCCATCCCGACGAAATCAGAAAACCCGGCTTTAATCCGCAGGATGCGATCGAATTCTGGGACATTACCAACAAGCAGGACTGGCAATTATCAGAAATGGCGCAGCAGGGGATCAGCTCAAAGGGCTATCAACCGGGGCCGTATTCGAACAGGGAGGAGTTGCTGCTGGCGCTGGACAGGTTTGTCCTGGAGCGGGTGCGCGGGAAGAAGTAAGGGGTAGCGCCGATGCGCTCCCACTAACCGGTGCTGATCGAAAGCACGGCAATACGCCCTGATTTTTTGGGGACCACGGCGTAGTTGGAGCCTGGATGGATAATTGTGAATCCATTCTCTTGAAACCACTGTTTGAAGAGATGGGTCCTTGGTTCTCCTGGCCGCCACCATCCCATGTGGCAATGGCTGACAAAAACGCCTTGCGGAGCCAGTCGCGCGGTGAGTCTTTCCAGAATCCGATTGCGCTCCGCACCGGAATAAAGCTGCGCTGTGCATCGTTCGATGACGGTATCAAAAGGACCCGGGCAAAATTCCGGATTCAGCAGATCACCTGTTAAAAATTTCAGCGTTCCACCTTTGCATTTCACCGGGTTCAATAAGTGTTTGTTGATATCTCTGATCAGCCAGCGCAACTTGCGGACTGCATAAGAAGGCGAAAGCCAGAAAGGACGAAGGGAGATAGAACCATATAAATGATCTTTCAAGAATTTGGATTGGGGGCGCCAATGTTGCCCGCATTGACTCGCCCAAACAGAAAGGTCGGCTGCTGTGACCTTAAAACCAGCGTAGGCCAACACATGCGGTTCTATCGAAAGGCCATTGCCCGCGCATAGCACAGTTTGCATTCCGAGTGCGATCATAAGTCTGGCAAGGGATTCATCCTCAAGAAACATATCGTAGAAGCCGGCTACTTTATGATCTACCTGGTTCTTCCAATAGCGGTCCCACGCGCCCGCATCCAGTACGTTTTTGGGCGGCCTCAGCCAATCCAAATCATCCGGTGAATCTATTTCGTCAAGGCGTTCTGCTTCTTCGTCCGGCATAATTAAGCCGGACGAAATCCTACCCCGAAACCCCCAGTTGTTCAATCAGTGGGAAATCGCGACGTACGTTCCCAGGGCAATCATGGCTGCGCCGCTGGCGCGTCTATGACGGCAGAAACAACACGAGTGTGTGTGTGTGTTTCGATCCAGGAGGCTTGGGCCGTCTAGAACTTTGCCAGGCTCTCCATGGCTTTAAACAGGTCATCCGCCTGCGGGAGAATCACATCTTCCAGAACCGGCTGATAGGCGACAAAGGTATCCGTTGCGGCGACGCGCCTCACGGGAGCATCAAGATCTTCGAATAGTTCATCCGCGATCCGAGCGGCGATCTCTGCGCCGTAGCCCCAGCTCAACGTGTCTTCATAAGCAACGATGACACGGCTGGTCTTGCGCACTGAAGTTGCGATCGCATCCCAGTCGTACGGATTGAGAGTGCGAAGATCAACCAGTTCGACGCTTACGCCCTGTTCGCGTTCGATCTTCTGCGCCGCCTGCAGCGCGCGGGGAACCACTGCGCCGTACGTGATCACAGTGAGGTCCTTGCCTTCTTTCACAGTTTTGGCTTTGCCGAACGGGATCAGGTAGTCCGGACCTGGATACGGTGAGCGACCAAAGGTTTCACGGTAGAGACGCTTGTGCTCCAGGAACATGACCGGATCGTCACAGCGGATGGCGGTGTGGAGAAGTCCGCAGGCGTCCAGAGCATTCGAGGGGAAGCACACTCGCAAACCGGGAATATGGGTAAAGAGGCTCTCGCCGCATTGCGAGTGATAAATGGCGCCCCCGGTCAGATAACCACCGATCGCCACGCGAATCACCGCCGCGCTGGAGAAGTTTCCGTTGGAGCGCCAGCGGATCACAGAAAGCTCGTTACGGATCTGATGGTAGGCAGGCCAGATGTAGTCAAAGAACTGGATCTCTGCCACCGGCTTCAACCCGCGCGTGGCCATTCCCACGGCGCGACCGACAATGTTGGCTTCCGCCAGCGGAGAGTTGAACACCCGATCGCCGCCGTACTCACATTGCAGGCCGGCGGTGAGCTTGAAGACTCCGCCCTTGCCCTTGATCTGCTTCTGCTTCAAATATTCTTCACGGCTGCAATCGGCCACGTCCTCGCCGAAAATGACGATGCGCTCATCGCGCTTCATTTCGTCTTTTAGCGCGGCATTGATGAGGTCAGCCATGGTCTTGTCCCCGCCTTCGAATCTGGGCTCAGATGCCATGGTGCGCGGGTCAAGATTTTGCGAATAGACATGCTGGTAAACCGAATCCGTTGACGCCAGAGTCGCATGCTCGGCACGGTCGGAGGCAGCCTGGACCTCTTCGTCTACAGATTTTTCCAGCTTATTGATTTCTTCTTCATTGAGGATGTTCTCGCGGACCAGGAAGAGCTGCATGCGGGTGATGGGATCGCGCTTGGCATCCTGCTGACGTTCGGTTTCGGGGCGGTACAATTTTTCGTCATCCGAAAGCGAATGCGAGTAAGGACGGATCACGTGGCCATGCACCAGGGCCGGCCCCTTGCCGGAGCGGCAATGCTCAACCGCCCGTTTACAAGCCGCGTAACTGGCGATGGGATCGGTGCCATCACATTCTTCGATCAGCAGGTTGGGGAAGCCGCGCACAAGTTGCGACACGCTGCCACCCGCAGTCTGCACTTCGACAGGAACGGAGATGGCGTAGCCGTTATCTTCCACCATGAACAGCACCGGCAATTTTTCATTGGCGGCGGTGTTCATGGCTTCCCAGAACTCACCTTCGCTGGTGGTGCCATCACCGCATGAGACGTAAGCTACTTCATCGCCGTGGAACATCACATCCTTGAATTCGCGATAGTCGCCCTGGTGCTTTTCCGCAGCTTCAGGACGGCGGCTGAAGTACTTCCCTGCTTCCGCGCAGCCCACAGCTTGAAGCAACTGCGTGCCGGTTGGCGACGACTGGGTAACGATGTTCAGCTTCCTGTGGCCCCAGTGTGACGGCATTTGCCGGCCACCGGACGCGGGATCGTCGGCCGCGCCGACGGCCTGGGAGAGCATTTCGTACGGCGTGACGCCCAGCGTCAGGCAGAGTGCGCGGTCGCGATAGTAAGGATAGAACCAGTCGTAAGCCGGCTTGAGGGCAAGTCCGGCAGCCACGTTCAGAGCTTCATGTCCGGCGCCGGAAATCTGGAAAAATATCTTCTGCAGCCGCTTGAGCACGATCTCGCGGTCGTCGAGCCGGCGCGAAAGATACATGGTGCGGTAAATCTGCACCAACTGCTGCCGCGTCAGGCCTTCATAGGTCTTTTCCGTTCTGGATGGAGCTTCTTCTACCGCGGTGGCGTGCTTTTTTGACTCAGCCCTGGTGACGGCCATGGGTCTCCTTCATTACTGATATCTCGTTCGGACAAGGTGGGTCGGGCGCTACTTTGGTGTACCTTCCATTTTAAATCGATCCGCGACGCTCGGGATATACTGAAATTGGATGATTCGCAAAAACCGCGTTATTCCTGCGCAGGAACTAAATCTCCTCATCTTTGACCTGGATGGTACGCTGGTGGACTCCCGCCATGACCTTGCCAACTCTGTCAATGCCATGCTGCGCCATTACGGCAAGCCGGAACTGTCTAATGAGGTAATCGGCAGTCATATCGGGAATGGCGCGCCCATGCTGGTGCGCAGGTCGCTGGGCGATCCTGACGATGAGCAGTTTGTTCAGGAAGCTCTTCTCTACTTCATGAGCTATTACCGCGAGCACAAGCTTGATACAACCTATGTTTACGACGGTATATTCGGCGCTCTTGATGCCATCGCGGCCAGTCGCAACGGCCACGGGGCGAATCCGGGTGGCGGACACGCGAACGGATTAAAGATGGCGGTGCTGAGCAACAAACCCGTTGGACCCTCGCGTGGCATTGTAGAAGCGCTGGGACTGGGCAAGTATTTTTTCCAGGTTTATGGTGGCAACAGCTTTCACACTAATAAGCCCGATCCCGCCGGCGTCCAGGCATTGTTAGCCGAGGCAGGCGCGCGTCCCGAAGACACTGTGATCATCGGTGACTCTGACGTTGACATGATTACGGCGCGCAACGCCGGCATCTATTCTGTCGGCGTGACCTATGGCCTTGCGCCGCATACCCTGGAAGACGCTCCTCCTGACGTGCTGATCGATCATCCCCGGGAACTGGCTGATGTGCTTGGAGCCCGCGACCAGGCGCGCCTCGATTTTCACGGGTAACAACGGAACTCAGCCACGCTTCGACTCAGACCGCCGGGCTCTCAGGATGGGCACCCCTCGTTTGCGAGCGAGCCAAGCGGCCAGAGCCGTGGCGGCCCAGACTACCGTCGCAGCGATCAAAACAAGCCAAAGCGAGGAACTCGCAATATATTTCCAGGCGATCAGCGCGAAGGCGGCGAGCCCGAAAGTACCCAGAGCTGCTCCCGCGGCATCCACGGCTGCCACTTTTCTGGCGGCTCTTCTTCCCGCGACGCCAACACGTTCTTTCTTTTCTCTTGCATGC
>Ga0134126_10011933_pt1 | contig 10965 bp, 8 predicted proteins | sample KB31752_FD_96881 | JGI IMG/M metagenome (GOLD analysis project Ga0134126, IMG submission 96881) | Terrestrial soil microbial communities with excess Nitrogen fertilizer from Kellogg Biological Station, Michigan, USA - KB3-175-2 | ecosystem: Environmental > Terrestrial > Soil > Unclassified ...
GTAGGCCTCCGCTGCTTCGGTCTCTCACCGCGCCGTCGACGTCGGGCGTGGCCCGTGATCGTCGCGCACCGGGCTCATCCCGGTCGCGACCTCCCTCTTCGCTATGCTAGCCCCCGGTCCGGGGCGCTTGCAAGGGAGGCCGCGATTTCCTAGAGAACCCCAATGCGCGGAGCGCGTCCCAACAGGCCGCGGAGGTCATCGACCGTCGCATCGACGAGATCAAACTCGGCCGGGCACGCGATGGCTCGCGGCGCCTCGCGAGAATTGCCGATGCACGTGAACAGCACCGCTTCTCCGCCCTGAGGCGTGAACGTGCGACCGGCACTCCAGAGCCGGCCTGCGTCATCCTCGAAGAGACGCTCGACACCGGACGATCGGCGGGCTGGCCGGCGCCCCGATGAACTCGTCATGGTCCACCTCCAAGCCCTACCCTGCGCATTGCTCCGAGCCCCGTCAAGGGAACGGCAGCCCGGGCCGTCGCCCGTGATCCGCCAAAAACAACGGGGTCGTCCTGACGGACGACCCCGAGATCCTGCTGTCTGACGGAGAAAATGCGTTAGTCACCCTCGTACTCGTAGGTTAGACCATCCGACTCGCGGAACACATCCAGGAGCTCATCCAGCTTGTTGAGCGCGCCCCGCGCCGGTTCGGTCACCGGCTCCAGCGTGATACTGATCGCGCGCCATGCTCCTTCCGGCCAGTCCGGCATCGACAGTCCCGCCACCAGACGCTGCAGCGCCGATTCGCATTGGCCCAGCACCTGGTGCGCAATGCCCCGCAGCACATCGAGGGGAATGTTCAGGTCGCGCGTGACGAGTTCGCCGGTCGTCTCGTCGCGCCATGCTGTGTCTCCCACAGCCCCACGCTCGGGCCATACCCCGAGGTGGCGGAACGCTCCAGAATCATCGTCAGTCGTTCGACGACTCTCCATCGCCGCCGCGATTGCGAGCGCAAGCGATTCGGTGCGCGGGGTGCCGTACAAGGTCACCACATCCCGCTGCCGGCGCTCGGGCGTCAGCTGCGCCGGCACTGAATCCACTCGCGCCAGCACCGACGTCGAGTCGGAGCATTCCTCGAGCATCACGAGGAAGTCCATCGTCCCTCCGGTGAGCAACACGAGACTCGAAGTGGATGCGCCAACGCACCGCTGCACCCGAGTCCCGACCACTCGAACAACAACGTAAGGCAAGAGCGGGGCCGCTCCTCTATCGACCCTCGTCCTACGATCCAACACAGTGCGCGTACGAAAGTTCCGAGGAAAAAACGCACGCTAACGTAACGTGCATCACATGCGCCCTGTTTCGATCGAGCGACATGGGTGTTGCGGATCGCGACGCATACGGCGGAACGCCACGTCATTCTCACTGTCAGTCGGGCGCGCCTGGTCACGACCCGCGTACCACCTCCCCGCGGCCGGAAGAATAGTCGGTGCGCATCGCCGGACAAGCGGACTGCTTGGCTTTGTCTTGCCACGAAGCTATATGTAAGCACTATGACCGAGCACTCGGATGGAGTTCCGTCAGTCCTCGTCGTCGAAGACGATCGCGACCTGCTATCGGTTCTACAGCGCATCCTCAGCGGCGAGGGCTTCAACGTTCGCAGCGCCCAGGATGGCGAAGCCGGCCTCCTCGAAGCGCTGGATCACGCGCCGGATCTCGTCATCCTCGACATCGGATTGCCACGGAAAAACGGTGTCGAAGTCGCCCGCGAGCTACGTTCGCGCGGCTTCCGTGCACCAATGCTGATGCTCACCGCACGGACGTCCGTGTCCGACAAAGTGAGCGGCCTGGACGCCGGCGCCGACGACTATCTGCCAAAACCCTTCGAGTTTGCAGAGCTTCTGGCCCGCGTGAAGGCGCTGCTCCGCCGCTCCTCGCTCACCGCGGAGAGCGCGGTGATGCGCGTGCGCGACTTGTCGCTCGACCCGATCTCCCGGCGCGTAGAGCGCGGCGGCAAAGAAATCGAGCTCACACAGAAGGAGTACGCGCTCCTCGAGTACCTCATGCGCAACATGGGACGGACGGTGTCGCGTCAGATGATCAGCGAACACGTCTGGCGCCAACAAGTCGACCCGCTCACCAATGTGGTCGACGTCTACATCAACTACCTGCGCAAGAAACTCGAAGAAGACCGCGACCATCCACTCATTCATACCGTGCGCGGCTCCGGGTATGTGCTGCGCGACGACGCCGCGCCCGCCGTGCGAACGGAAGCGACGCCGCCGCTCATGAATGATTGATTGGAAGTCCCGGTTCGAGTCTGGCCTCACCTACGAGCAGTTCGCGGCGACGGTGCGGAAGAACCATGAGCTGTGGCGCGGCGTCTACCATCTCGCCACGATCCCGCCTCAAATCATCGACCGCGTCAACGCCATGCGGAACCGACGACACCTGCTGATCCTCGTCGAGGATTGGTGCGGCGACGCCGCGAACCTCGTCCCGCCGATCGCCCGCTTGGCAGAGCTCACCGCTCGTCTCGACGTCCGTCTCCTCGGACGCGACGCCAACCCGGACATCATGGACGCGCACCTGACCAAGGTCTCGCGCTCTATCCCCGTGGTGGCGGTGCTCGATGAACAGTTCGTCGAGCGCAGCTGGTGGGGTCCTCGCCCGCGCGAGTTGCAGCAATGGGTGCTCGACGTTGGACTCGCCATGCCGTCCCCGGAGCGATACCACCACATCCGGGCGTGGTACGCGCGTGATCGCGCGCGCACGACGTTGGACGAGCTCGTGTCCCTGCTCGAACAGCGCTCGCCGACCTCAGTCGCCTCGTGACGCGCACGCCTCCAGGCTGACGACGATCGACTTCGACGCCGGCTGGTTGCTCTTGTCCGCCACGCTCCGGATCGGCACCAGGACGTTCGTCTCCGGGAAATAGGCCGCCGCGCACCGGCGCGGAATCTCGTACGGCACCACCTTGAACCGCGCCGCTCGCCGTGTCTCGGTTTCGAAGTGACTGACGATGTCGACCCACTGGTCGCGCGCCAAGCCTAACCGATCGATGTCGAATGGGTTGAGGAACAACACGCGACGGCCGTTCGAGATGCCGCGGTAGCGATCGTTCTCGGCGTACACGGTCGTGTTGAATTGGTCATGGCTGCGGATCGTCATCAGGAGCAGCTGATCCGACGCCAGCTCGTGGTGCGGTATCGGATGCACGGTGAACCCCGCCCGTCGCGACGGCGTGTTGAACCGGCCCTGATACGGCGCGTTAGGCAGGTAGAAACCACCCGGCCGCCGAACGCGCGCGTTGTACTGCGTGAATCCCGGCACGACGTGCTCGATGTGCTCGCGGATCCCGTCGTAGTTGTCGGTGAGCGCATCCCAGTTCACGGTCGTCCGCTCGCCTAACGCAGCCTTGGCCATCCCGGCAATGATCGCCGGCTCGCTCAACAAGTGCTCCGACGCCGGCGGGAGCACGCCGTTCGACATGTGCACGACACCCGTCGTGTCTTCCACGGTCACGAACTGCGGGCCGCCCGGCCGGATGTCGATCTCCGTCCGGCCCAGACACGGCAGAATGAGCGCCTGCTCCCCCGTCACCAGATGCCCGCGATTCAGCTTGGTCGAGATCTGCACCGTGAGCGCGCAGCGCTGGATGGCCTCCGACGTATAGTTCGTGTCCGGCGTCGCCGAGAGAAAATTGCCGCCTAACCCGACGAATACGCGCACCGCGCCGCGGTGCATCGCTTCGATCGAGCAGACCGTATCGTAGCCGTGCTTCTCGGGCGGCGAGAAGTTGAATTCCTTGGCCAGGCCGGCGAGAAACTCCGGACTCATTTGCTCCCAGATGCCGACCGTCCGATCGCCCTGCACGTTGCTGTGTCCGCGTATCGGCGCCACGCCGGCGCCATGACGCCCGATCTGGCCGCGCAACAGCGCCAGGTCCACGATGGTCTGCACGTTGGCCACGCCGTTCTTGTGCTGGGTCACACCCATCGCCCAACTGCAGATCATCCGCTCCGACGTGATCGCCACCTCCGCCGCCTGGCGGATGAGCTCGCGCGACACGCCGCTTTCGTCGATGATCCGCTCCCACGACTCGCTCCGAATGTCGGCCGCGAATGCCTCGAAGCCCTCCGTATGGTGGGCGATGAAGTCGTGCGCCAGCACTTTGCCGCCGGTTCGCTCGTCCGCGTCGAGCATTTCCTTCATGATGCCCTTGAGGACCGCCACGTCTCCGTTGATCCGGACCGGCACGAACAGGCACGCGAGATGGGTCGCGGCGCCGAGGAGCTCCAGAGGCTTTTGCGGATTCTCGAAGCGCATGAGCCCCGTTTCCATGAGCGGATTGATGCTCACGATCCGGCAGCCGTTCCACACCGCCTTCTGCAGCTCGGTGAGCATGCGCGGATGACACGTCCCCGGATTCTGGCCGATGATGAAGATCGCGTCGGCGTCGGCGAAGTCGTCAATGCGAACCGTCGCTTTTCCGAACCCGATCACTTCACTCAGACCCGTTCCGCTCGACTCGTGACACATGTTCGAGCAGTCCGGCAGGTTGTTGGTGCCGAGCTGCCGCGCGAACAGGCCGTACAGGAAGGCGGCCTCGTTGCTCGCCCGGCCCGACGTGTAGAACACCGCTTCGTTAGGCGACGCGAGGCCTCGCAGCTGCTCCCCAATGAGCGCGAACGCTTCGTCCCACCCGATCGCATCGTAGCGATCGGACCCGCGCCGCCGGATCATCGGGTGCGTGATGCGCCCCAGCCCATCCAGGTCCACGTCGCGCCACTCGATCAGCTCCGATACGTGATGTTGGGCGAATACCTCTGGCGTTAGGCGCTTGGTCGTGGCCTCGGCCGCCACCGCCTTGGCGCCGTTCTCGCAGAACTCCGCGCGCTTGCGGTGGCCGTCCGGATCGGGCCACGCGCAGCTCGGACAATCGAATCCGTCTTTCTGGTTGAGCTTGAGGAGCGTCCGCGCGGTGCGCCGCGCGCCCATCTCCTTGACCCCGAAATGCACGGTCTCGTAGATCGAGCGAAAGCCGGCCGCGGTCGTGTCGCGACGGCTGTCGTCCGCACCGTCCCCTTCTAACGGAGGTTCCGCGCCTTCAACGCCCTGCGCTAAGTGTGCATCCGGATCGGTCGGCTTGACGGTGCGCGCTTGATTCGGCGCGCTGTTCTCGTCGTGTTCGTGGCGATGCATGACCCACGCGGTGCGCAAGAACACTGCCCGACCATCACGCGCCGAGCACGCACCTCACAGATCGCCGGCTATTGGTAGCCCGCCGCCTGCAGCCGGAACAGCTCGGCGTACGGTCCGCCGCGCGCCACCAACTCCGCGTGCGAACCTTCCTCGACGATTTGCCCCAGCTGGAAGACGATGATGTGATCGGCCATTCGAACCGTGGAGAATCGGTGCGAGATCAGCACCGCCATGCGCCCGGCGACGAGCTCCGAGAAGCGCACGAACACTTCGTACTCCGCGCGCGCATCGAGTGCCGCCGTCGGCTCGTCGAGGATCAGCACCTGCGCATCGCGCATGTAGGCGCGGGCGAGTGCGACCTTTTGCCATTCGCCGCCGGATAGATCCACCCCGCCGTCGAACCGGCGGCCAAGCATCTGCCGATATCCATCGGCGAATCGCGGCAACAACACCGACGCCAACGATTGCTCGGCTGCGGTCGAGAGCACCTCAGGGACGGGCTCCTTCACGTGCCCGTTCCCACTCGGCGCACGCAACGTCGCGGGACTCGACTCGAATGCCCATTCCGGCGGAACCGACTCGATGAGCACATCGTCGGCTCCCACGCGATCGAGGTAGTCGCGCACGCGATCGATGTGCCCAACGCCGATGTTTTCGTCGAAGCGCATGTCGAATCGGACGAAATCCTGGAAGATCACGCCGATCGCGCGACGCACGGACGACAAATCGTATTCCCGCAGGTCGACGCCGTCGAGCAGGATGCGCCCTTCGGTAGGGTCGTACAGACGCGCCAGCAACTTGGTGACGGTCGTCTTGCCGGCGCCGTTTTCGCCGACGAACGCGACGCGCTCGCCCGGCCGCAGGGTGAAGGTCACATGCCTAACGGCCCATCGGTCGCTGCCCGGATATTGGAAGCCGACGTCTTCGAACGTGAAGCCCTCGCGAATGTGCTCCGGCACCGCCGGTGCGCCCGGACGCGACACGATCGACGGCCGCATCTCGAAGAAGTCGAACATGTCCTTGAGATACAGACTCTGCTCGTAGATGTCGCTCGCCGAGATGAGCAGCCGCTGGATGATGTCGCGGCTCCGGCCGAACGATCCCGCGAGGAACGTAAGCGTTCCGATCGAAATCGCGCCGGCAACCGCGCGCACGAGAATGATCACGTACGCGCCGTAGTAGCCCAGCATGCCGAGCACCGACAGCGCCGTGCTCACGATTCCTTTGCGAATCGAGAGTCGCTTGTTCTCCTCGTAGAATCGGTCGGCGAGTACGCGATAGCGATCCGTGAACCACTGCGCGAGTCCGAACATCTGCACTTCTTTCGCGTTCACGTCGCTCGCCGCGAGATACCGCAAGTAATCCAACTGGCGACGCTCCGGCGTCCAGCGGTAGAGCAGCGAATACTCGAGCGACGCGTAGTGCGTTTCGCCGATGAACGACGGCAGCACCGCCGCCACGAGCAGGAGCAGGAGCCACGGACTGAACACCAGCAGCGCCGTGCCTAACGACGCCAGCGTCAAGCTGTCCTGCGACATCGAGAGAATTTCGGCCAGCAATCCGATGCGACCCACCGTCTGGCGCCGCGCACGCTCCAGTTGGTCGTAGAACGCCGGGTCCTCGAATTGCTGCAGGTCGAGCGTCGCCGCATGCTCCATCAAGCGCACGCTGGTGTAGTTGGAGAAAAGATCGCCGAGCAAACTCTCCACCAGCGCCGAAGCGCGCGCCATCACTTCGCCCGCAACGACGATCGCGATCTCCAACGCCACCAGCTTCCAGAGTGAGCGCAGATGCGATGGGTCGCTGCGCAGTGCGATGACCGCGTCGATGATGAGCTTGCCGATCCACAACGTCGCAACGGGAATGAATGCACGCGCCACGCGCAGGACGGCCATCGTGGCGGTGAAGCTGCGATGGGTCGTCCACACCATGCGCAGCAACGGCGGCACGTATCGCAGCGCGGTGATGCGCTGTCCCCATGTCGGGTTCGTACTGCGCTCTGGAGGGAGACGGCGAGCTGAAGCGGGCATCGCCGAAAACTAACCCGAACCGGAGCGTTAACATCCGCCTCACACGACGCGTCCATCCATTGTCATGCGCATCCGGCGATTGTTCCTCACCGCGACCGCGGCTGTACTGACGGCGTGCTCGTCCGCTCCGCGGGCCGGCACAACACCCGCGCCTGCCACTCCTGTCGCGACCCTGCCCTCCACCGCCGACGTCGCGGTCCGTGAGCAGACCGCCGACCAGCAAATCCGGCAAGCGCTCGCGCGGCTGACGTTCGGCGCCCAACCGGGGGACTTCGATCGCGTGCGCGCCATGGGCGTCGACCGATGGATTGCACTCGAGCTCGACCCGGCGCGGATCGACGATCACGCAACGGACGCGTGGATCGCCCGCTTCTCCACGCTCTCGATGAACCCCGCCGACCTGGTGCGCGCCTACCCGCCGCCGCAAGCGGTGCTCGCCCAACGAAGACGCCAGGAAGCGTCGAGCGCCTCGCGATTCGACTCCAGCGCACGCCCGGTGTCGAAGCTCGATGCCGGCGACTCGCTCGCACTGCGAAACGCACGCCGCCGCGCTCAACGCGTCGTCGACGAGCTCCAGGTGGCAAAGGTCGGCCGCGCCCTCATGAGTCGGCGGCAGTTGCAAGAGGTGATGGTCGATTTCTGGGAGAATCATTTCAGCATCTACGCCGGCAAGGGAGCGCCCGAGCGGTACATGCTTGCATCGTTCGAGCGCGACGCAATCCGGCCTCATGCGTTAGGCAAGTTTCGCGATCTGTTGGGCGCCGTCGCCAAGAGTCCCGCGATGCTCTACTACCTCGACAACTGGGAGAGCACGGTCGAAGCGAACCGCCCGGCGCTCGCCACCTTCTCGGCGCGACCACGGCGGGGCCGGCCAGGCATTGCGTTGCGGCGCGCGCCGCGCCCGCGACGCAGCGGGCTCAACGAAAACTACGGACGCGAGCTCCTCGAGCTGCACACGCTCGGCGTCGATGGCGGATACACGCAGGCCGATGTCATCGCCGCCGCACGCGCCTTCACCGGCTGGACCATCGACCGCCCCCAGTTAGGCGGCGGCTTCGTCTTCCGGCCTGCCCTGCACGACGCCGGGGAAAAACGCTTTCTCGGACGCACGCTGGATGCCGGACGCGGCATCGAGGACGGCGAACAGATACTGGACATCCTCGCCCGCAGCCCGGCCACCGCCCGCTTCATCGCCACCAAGCTCGCACGCCGCTTCGTCAGCGACTCGCCGCCGCCGGCGCTCGTCGAGCGCGCCGCGGCCACCTTCACTCGCACCGATGGGGACATCCGCGAAACGCTGCGCACCATCCTCACGTCGCCCGAGTTCTTCTCGCGCGACGCCTATCGGGCAAAGGTCAAGTCGCCGTTCGAGCTCGTCGTGAGCGCACTCCGCACCGTCGACGCCCAACCGGATACCACGCCTCGCACCGCACGCATCATCGCGCGCCTCGGCGAGCCCCTCTACATGCATCGCGATCCGAACGGCTACCCGGAAACCGGGGACGCGTGGATCAATACCGGATCGATCTTGAATCGCATCAACTTCGGATTGGCGTTGGCAGCCGGCCGCCTACCAGGGATCGACCTCGACGCCTGGGCGCGCCGCGAAGGACTCGACACGCTCGCGCCCGCCGCCCGAGTCGATGGCGTGGTGCTGGACGTGTTAGGCGGCGAAGCATCGCCCGATTCGCGTCGCGTCCTCGAGTCCGGGGTGAATCCCATGCTCGCCACCGCGCCGCCGCCAACCGATTCGAAGGCCACCATGACCGCCGATAGTGCCGCGGCAACGCCCGACACCTCGGCCGAGATGACCGCGGAGGAACCGGGGCCACGCCGGCAACGGCGCGATCCGTTAGGCGGACCGATGGACCTGCACGGTCTCGAGCAGACCGTCGGGCTCGCCCTCGGCGCCCCCGAATTTCAGCGACGTTAGGCCTGGGGAGGCAGATCGTGCAACGACGCGTCTTCGTGAAATCCGGCGCCCTGGCGCTCGTCACCATGGGCTTGAGTCCGTCCTTCCTCAAGCGCGCGATCTATGCGCAGAGTCGCGTGCCGCAGCCGCCGCGCGGCAAAGTGCTCATTTGCCTCTTCCAGCGCGGCGCCGCCGACGCCCTGAACGTGGTCGTCCCACACGGCGAGGCAGAGTACTATCGCCTCCGACCGACCATCGCCATTCCGCGGCCAACGAATCTGGCCGCGGGCTCCGCCGTGGTCGGCCGGGATACCGCGGCGGCCATCGACCTCGACGGATTTTTCGGATTGCATCCGTCGCTCGCGGCGCTCGAGCCGCTCTGGAATCGTCGCATGCTCGCGCCCGTTGTCGCGGTCGGAAGCCCGAGCGCCACGCGCTCGCACTTCGATGCGCAAGACTTCATGGAAACCGGAACGCCGGACGTCAAGGCAACGACCGATGGCTGGTTGAACCGCTACCTCGCCGCACACGGCACGTGCGCCGAATGCGATGTCCGTCGATCGCCATTCGAAGCAGTCGCTTTCTCGCCGCAGACGCCGCGGATTCTCGAGGGGCCGGCGCCGAGCATCGCCATGACGAACCTCGCCGAGTTCAGCATCCGCGCCACAGGCACCGACATCGAACGTCTCGAAGCACTCTATCGTACCGGCAGCGCCGATCTCGTGCACGGCGCGGGTTCCGAGACCTTCGACGCCGTGAAGATGCTCCGCGCGGCGAACCCCGCGCAGTACATCCCGGAACACGGCGCTGCGTATCCGACATCGCCATTCGGCCAGAGTCTGCGCCAAATCGCGCAGCTCATCAAAGCCGGAGTCGGCGTCGAGATCGCCTTCGCGGACGTCGGCGGATGGGATACGCACGTCAACGAAGGCAGCGTCACCGGCCAGCTCGCGTCGCGCCTGCGCGATTTCGCCGAGGCCATCGCTGCGTTAGTCACTGACCTCGGCGACCGCATGGAGGACGTCGTGATCCTCACCATGTCCGAGTTCGGGCGCATGGCCAAGGAAAATGGCAACGGCGGGACGGACCACGGACACGCCGGTACCATGTTCGTGATCGGTGGCGGCGTGCGCGGCGGACGCGTCCACGGCCATTGGCCCGGACTCGCACCGGAACAGCTCTACGAGGGGCGCGACCTCGCCCTGACCACGGACTTCCGCGCCGTCTTCACCGAGGTCGTCATGCGGCATCTGGGCGCCGTCGACGGCGCGACGGTCTTTCCCGGCTTTGCGCCGACGGGCGGCCTCGGCCTGCTCTGACGCCCGTCAGTAGTGGAAGATCTCGCGGATGGCGCCGATGATGCGTGCGCCTAACGACGGACCGCCGTGCTCGGGACAGTACATCGTCGGCTCCGTGCCCAACCGGAACCATTCGAGCTGCGTGTGCGGGCACCAGGCCGTCGCCAGATCGCCGTTGTCGGCATCGATGACGCGCGACACGAGACCCGGCGGCGGACGCCACGCCGCGTCGCGCGCACCCTGCGGCCATCCGCGCTCGTAGAATGCCGCCCAGGCCGGCGCCGCCAGACGGCCGCCGGTAGCTCCTTCGCCTAACGAACGCGGGGTGTCGAAGCCGAACCAAACGCCCGCTACAAGCGACGGCGTGTAGCCCACGAACCACACATCGGCGCCGTTGTTCGTCGTGCCCGTCTTCCCCGCGATGGGGCCCCGGGCGCCGAGCAGCCGGATCTCGCGTCCCGTTCCATCGTTCACCACCGACTCGAGCATCGATGTCAGCTGGAACGCATCGCGTGGATCCACCGCCGGTACGGGCGCTGCCGCGTCCTGCGACCACAACACCTTGCCACTCGGCCCTTCGA
>Ga0134126_10011934_pt1 | contig 10965 bp, 10 predicted proteins | sample KB31752_FD_96881 | JGI IMG/M metagenome (GOLD analysis project Ga0134126, IMG submission 96881) | Terrestrial soil microbial communities with excess Nitrogen fertilizer from Kellogg Biological Station, Michigan, USA - KB3-175-2 | ecosystem: Environmental > Terrestrial > Soil > Unclassified ...
TCGCGGATGGTGTGGGTGGCGCGGGTCAGGTTCCCGCGCAGCCGGGTGTCCTTCGTCGACACGCGCGCCGCCACCGGAAACGACGGCATCCCCACAAACAACCCACTCACCACGACACCCCCGCAGTAGTGGTCTTGGCGGCCCTGGCTCTGACAGGTGCAGTCTCCGTCACACCCACACCTTCACATACCCGACGCCCGGCTCGCCAGAGTCATCCGATGTTTCTCGTCAGGTGGGCAGTCCGGTGACCCGCAGCGTGAGGTTCAACCGTCCTGCCGCCAAGCCGGTTGCGGGATCACCGGTGCCCGGATAGACCTTCGGCACCCCGTGATATGCGAACCGTGAAGCGCCGCCGAAGACGAACAGGTCGCCCGATTTCAGCGGCACATCGGTGTACGGCTTTCCGCGGTTCTCCGTGTTACCGAAGCGGAAGACACAGCTGTCCCCGACGCTCAGCGAAACGACTGGCGCCGCAGAACGCTCGTCCTTGTCCTGGTGCATGCCCATCTTGGCGTCGCCGTCATAGAAATTGATCAGCGCGGTGTCCGGCGTGTACTCGGCCGCGCCGCCGAGATACTCCGAGACAGTATCCTGATAAGCCTCGGTCAGGGCGCGGCGGCCCAGTTCTACCAGCCAGTCCGGGAACGGCGCGACGCGCGCGCCGTTCACGTCATCGGCCGTGCGCGTGTAGCGGTAAGGCTGCCAGTGCCAGCCGAGGCACACTGTCTGCACCGACATCACGCCACCACGGGGCAAGCTCGTGTGCCTGATCGGGACCGGCCCGGTGGCCCAGCCCCGGCACGCGGCCACTATCTCTCGCTGCTGCTCAAGGCTCAGCCACCCGGGCACGTGCACAGCGCCCGGCGCGATCTCGGCGCGCGGCCGGGGAATCAGAGTACTCACGCGATCGCACTGTTCCACAGGTAGTGCATGGCATACGAGCGCCACGGCTGCCAGGCGTGCGCGTCTGCGTCCACGGCTCCGTTGCGAAGCATCGCCGCCTTGATCGCCACGTCGCCGACGAGGAGCACGTCCGGATCGCCAAGCCCACGCATCCTGATGTACCGCGCCGTCCACGGTCCGATCCCGCGCAGGGCAAGCAGGTCCCGCTCAGCCTCGTCGCGGTCCACGCCAGGATCGAGCCGCAGCGAGCCGTCCGCCAGCGCCGCGCTGAGGGTGCGCAAACTCGCCCGCCGCGCCTCGGGCATGCCGAGCGCGGCCAGCGGATTCTCGGCCAGGTCGGCAGGCGCCGGGAAGAGATGCGTCAAACCGCCGCTCGGCGTCGGCAGCGACTCGCCGTACACCGCGACCAATGCCTCGCCGAGCTTTCGCCCGGCTGTCACCGTCACCTGCTGGCCGAGGATCGCGCGCACCGCCAACTCTTCCGCGTCCGCGGCGCCCGGAGCCCGCAATCCGGGCCGCCGGCGCACCAGCGGCCCCAGCACCGGGTCCGCGCCGAGCCGCTCGCTTACCGCGTAGGGATCGGCGTCGAGGTCGAACAGGCGCCGCAACCGTTGAATCCCGGCCGTCAGGTCGCGCAATGCGCCGAGATGCAGGCGGCACTCAAGCCAACCGCCCTCACCGGTCCGCTCGTCGACCTCGGCGATGGCCGCTCCCGCGGGCAGGCGCAGCGTGCGGCGGTAAGTGCGCTCCCCGTGTTCGCCCAGCATCTCCTCAATGCCCGCGATCGCGCGCCGGCCGAGGAAGTCGAACAGCTCGGCAGCGGCGAACGGGCCACGGAAGGCGAGCCGCAGCGGAATGCCGCCGTTCGCTCCCGGCTGTTCTCCGTCAGTGCTCGAACTCGAAATCACGGGCGCCACAGCGATATCCCGCTTCGGACGCACCTCCCGCAGTTGCGTCGGCGTGAGCGCGTAAATCGCCCGGACCGTGTCGTTGAACTGCCGGATGCTGTCAAAGCCGGCGGCGAACGCCACTTCCGAGACCGGCAACTGCGTGGTCTGCAACAGCACGCGGGCAGTGTGCGCACGCTGAGCCCGAGCGAGCGCCACCGGCCCAGCGCCGACTTCCGCGTTGAGCTGCCGCTGCACTTGCCGCGCGCTGTACCCGAGCCGCGTCGCGAGACCGGGAACGCCTTCGCGGTCGACGACGCCGTCTGCGATCAGCCGCATCGCGCGGCCTACCGCATCGGCCCGCACGTTCCACTGCGGTGAACCCGGTACCGCATCGGGTCGACACCGCCTACAAGCCCGGAATCCGGAGCCCTGCGCAGCGGCCGCGGTCGGGTAGAACCGCACGTTCTCTCGCTTGGGTGTCATCGCGGGACAGCTTGGCCGGCAATAGATGCCCGTGGTCAGCACGGCAGTGAAAAACTCGCCGTCGAACCGCGCGTCCCGGCCTCGTACCGCCTCGTACCTGGCGTCTTCGCTCATCACGTCACCATCCTCGGCCAAGTGGCGGCGCCGTGCTAGCGGAAATCGGACACGACGATCCGGCGCCATCCAGCGGCTCGTCCGCTGATCAAGCACCATTGGCCCGTTTGGGCGACCGGACGCGGGTTACCTGACGCTCACAGCTTTACTGGATGGAGGTGGCTGTGATGGGCACGCACACCGTGCACCGAACGGGCGTCCCCGCGAGGAGCCGTCCCGGGATCGACTTCGGGCGACTCCTGCTGACGCTCGCCGGCTGCGCAGCGGTGATCGTAGCCGCGTTCCTCGACTGGACCAGGGACGTCACCGGGGCCGACCTGAGCAACCACGCCTTGGTCAAGACCGAGTTCTTCGCACAGAACGACATCGTCAAGAGCGTCGGCGGCATCTCGATCCTGCTCGGGCTGGTCGCGCTGGTCGGCCTCGTGGACCGCACCGGCTGGCTGACCCGCCTGGCCGGAGCGCTCGGGATCGTGCTGTTCGTGCTCTTCGTCATCGAGGTCTACCGCTCGACGCAGCACAACGTGCAGGTCGGCGCGTGGCTGGCGCTCGGCGGCTCGATCGTGCTCGTCCTGGCCGGCTTTTTGGGCCAGGAGATCGTCGAGGCGCCGACCGTGGTGGAGCAGGTGAACGCGCCCGCGCCCGGACCGGAACGAAACGCCTTCGAGGCGCGCAACCGCGAGTGGTGACGCCCTAAACCCGCCAAGCCGTGGCGCGCACCGTCGCGCGCCGCGGCTTGAGCGTTTCCCCGGCCAACCAATAAAGCAAAGCCCTGATAGACGGAACTTGGAATCCCAGGAGGCGGCCATGCCGCGCGGATCGAGCCCGAAACGGGAACGGCAGTACGAGCACATAGAGAGCAGCGCGCGCGAGCGGGGCGAGAGCCCGAAGCGCGCCAAGGAGATCGCCGCCCGCACGGTGAACAAGGAGCGGGCTCGCAGCGGTGAAGCCAAGTCCTCCAGCCGTAGCTCGACGCGTGGCCCCTCCCCGTCCAGCCGCGGCGGCCAGCGCTCGGGCGGCAACTCGCGCGGCCCCAGCGGTTCCGCCAACTCCGGCCAGACCTACCGCGAGCTTTACGCGGAGGCCAAGCGCCGCGATATCAAGGGCCGCTCCACGATGGACAAGGCGCAGCTGGAACGAGCGCTTTCCTCCTCCGGTAGTCGCCGCACATGAGGACACCGCGTTCGTTGTACAAGCTGTCGAACATGCCGGTCTGGGCGGCGCCGTGACACCGATCCGAATCGGTCCGAATCCGTGTGCATGCTTCACGCATCTCGGGGTACAGCGGCGCTGCTTTCGACCCGGAGCCGGAGCCCGGACCCCACCCCCGCAGGTTCGACCGGCCGGCTCGCTTTTCATTGGAGGTGCCAGGTGACGCTTTCGGAGGCGACCGCCCCGCCACTTAGGACAGCGCGCTTTCCCGTCGCGCGTCCCGCCGCGCCGGACTCGCGATCGCGCGACTCCCGGCCCCGCCGACTGCGCCGGCCGCTGACCGCCCGCGAGATCGAGGTCCTGGCACTGATCGCGGACGGCAAGACCAACGAGGAAGTGGCCGCGCAGCTGGGCATAGCCCGGCATACGGTCAAAAGCCACATGGCGCACATCCTCGATGCGCTGGGCGCTATGAACTCCGCACACGCGGTCGCCATCGCACACTGCCGCGGTGACTTCGGCCCGCGCCGCAAGATGGCCTGGAACCCGGATGTCTCCTACCGCGAAGTCCAAGTGCTGGAAGGCGTGGCGGTGGGCATGACGGACGTCCAAGTCGGCCGGAAACTGTGGGTATCTCAGCACACGATCAAGTCGCATCTGCGGCGGATCTACGTCAAGCTCGGCGTCAGCTCGCGCGCCCAGGCCGTGGACACGGCCTTCCGCAGCGGACTACTGGTCGCCAGGAACCCCGCGAAGCGCTAGTACGCGAATCAACCGCGTCCGCGCGGCTCTGCGGCACGGCACCATGCATCCCTCGTGCGCCGGTTCGACAGCGAGCCGGCCGAGAGTGCAGACGTAACGCGACCAGCAAACAGCTACCAAGCGGGTCCAGCCCGCCACCGACGGCGCATGTCTCAGCGGCGTCAGGGTAGCCGTCGAGGCATGACTGAAGCGATCTTCACCGATGCGATCACCGCCGGTGAGCACGTAGCGCGTCATCCCGGGCCCGAGCCGATCGATCCGCTCAGCCCGACCCCCGATCCCCCCGACCCTATGCAGCCTGACCCGGTCGGGCCGGACCCCATCCGCCCGGATCCCGTTCCCGCGCCGCCGCCGGGACCGCCCGGACCCGACCCCGTGCCGCCCGTGCCGGGGCCAGGTGGCCCGGAGCCGGCGCCACCGCTACCGGAGCCCGATCCGGTGCCGCCGCGCCCGCCGGGCCCGGACCCCGAGCCGCCGCTGCCGGGGCCGACGCCGGGACCGGCGATCGCGCAGACCCGCGCCGACGACGGGTCTCCCGAGTTGCTCGCTGATCCGGATGCTGTGGCGGACGCGGCACCGTGGGCGGACGGCTGGAAACGGCCGTGACTGCCCGCGACTCGGGCACCCTCGTCAGCATCGACGAGCACCGGGTACGCCTCACCAACCAGGACAAGGTCCTGTTTCCCGAGGCGGGTTTCACCAAAGGCGACATGGTCGACTACTACCGCCGCATCGCGCCGGCTTTGCTGCCGCACCTCGCCGGGCGTCCCGTGACGCTGAAGCGCTTCCCGGACGGGACCGGCGAGTCCGGATTCTTCAACAAGAACGCCCCGCCGAGTACGCCGTCTTGGCTGCGTACTGTCACCCTCGCCGCGCCACACAGCACAAAGGACCGCGACAAGGTGCGGTACCTCATGATCGAGGGGACGGCGGCGCTGGCCTGGGCCGCGAACCTGGCCGGGATCGAACTGCATGTGCCGCCTTGGCGCGTTGGCCCACGTGGCGGCGCCCGCGGCGTGGACCGGCTCATCTTCGACCTCGACCCCGGCGCACCCGCGGGACTTGCCGAATGTGTTCAAGTCGCCCTGCTACTGCGCGAGGCCCTCGACGCGGACGGCATCACGGCGTACCCCGGCGTGTCCGGTGGCAAGGGCATGCACCTCTACGCGCCGATCCGCGAGACTCCGCCAGCGCAGGCCGCCCGCTACGCACACCGCATCGCCACCGCGCTGGAGGAGCAGCACCCTGATCTCGCGGTGACCCAGATGGCGAAGGCGCAGCGGCCGGGCAAGGTTTTCATCGACTGGAGTCAGAACAGCGGCCCGAAGACGACCGTCGCGCCGTACTCGCTGCGCGCACGGCCGCGGCCCACGGTCGCGACGCCGCTGCGCTGGGAGGAAGTAAAGAAGGGCGATCTGGGCTCGCTGGTCTTCGAGGCGGCGGACGTGCTCGCTCGGGTTGACCGAGACGGGGACGTGGCGGCGGCGATCCTGCGCGGCGGCCCCGCGCTGCCGAGCGATGGCGGCGACTGAAAGCGCTGAACGACACCACTGGCGCATGGAACTGCCAAGATCAGCCGAAAAATCCGCGACAAGTTCGGCGGGCCCCGTTTAGCCCTACGGTTCGCGGTTAGTCGAGGCGCAGGGCCTGCCGGGTGCCCTCCCCCCTCCCCCGGCGGGCCCCATATTCTTGCTCGCTTCCCACCAGGGCACAGAGCAGCAAAGTAAAGCAACTTCGGACAAATGCTGAGGGTGCCGCCCAATTCGGGCGGCACCCTCAGTCGTACTGCTCCACCTAGGCGCTTGTGGAACTGCGCTCAGAGGCGGCGACGACGCCGCAGCATGCGCACCGGCCGTCCGGTCAGCGGCGACACCGGAGCCAGTGAGGACGGTGCCTCGTAGTCGCCGACCTGCCGCACGACCTGGTCGTGGACTTCGCGATCGTGCGCCGAGTAGCGCTCCATCGGGTCGAGCGGGCGGATCACCGTGCCGTCGACCAGTGGGATGTCCTGCGTGTCATCCGGAGCCGTCGCGCTCACCGTCGCCAAGTGGTGTCCCGCGACGGTGCTGCTGCCGGTTCCGTCGCCGCTCTCCGGATCGTCGCTGGACGGCGCGGCGTACGGCATGGGCACCTCCAGCAGCGGCGGGGGCTGGAGCGTCGTGGGCGGCGGCGCGGCGGTGATCGGATTGCCGAAAACGTCCAGGACCGGCTCACCCAGCGGTTCCACCACGGCCGCGACATCCGCGGCCTCGTGGCCCAGCAGCGGGCTGTCGCCCAGGACGAAGCGGATCACCAAGTCGGCGATACCCGCCAACATCATGATCAGTCCGGCCGCGTGCAGGTCGAGCCACCTCGGACTTGACTGGATCGCGAAGGCGAACACGCCGCCAAGGGTGACCACGATCAGTGCGCCGACGAAGCTGGTGCGTCTCATCGGTCGGTTTCTCCCTCCCGGCCGCGATCGTGATCCCGGGGAGCCGGGCCGTATCGGACTGGCCGTCAGATTCGCCACCGAGTACCCGAGTGCGGCCAGGCCATGAGCCCCGAGCGCGCATGACTTGCGCGGACGCGGTTATGAGTCTAGGAGTTCGCAAGGGGTCCGGTTTGCCCTGCCCGAAGATGAGGGCCGATATGAGGGAGGCACAGCCGACATGAGCGATGAACTGTCCCGTCCGCCTGAGCAGACGGCGGCTGAGGACGCACCGGTATCGGTGGAGCAGGACGACGGAACCGCGAATGATGTGAACGCGCAGGCCATCCCGGCTGAACCCGAGGTGGCGCCGATCCCGGCAGCGCAGCCGGAGGCCGCGGACGCGGCTGTCGAGGACAAAGCTGCCGGTGCTGAGGCGGACGCGGCTGCTGGGGCCGAGGCGCAGGCGGATGCGGCGACCAAAGCCGAGACCGAGGCCGCCGTTGAAGCTGCTCATGCCGAAGCGGAACAAAGCGGCCTGCCCAAGGGATCGATCGCCGCGGTGGGAGAACGCCTCGGCCAGCGCGTCGCGCAGGTGAGCGAGGCCGCCGGTGACAAGGTGGCGCGCGCCGGCGAGGTCGCGGCCGCACGTGTGGCCCAGGTCGGCGGGGCGGCGGGGGAGAAGGTCGCCCACGCCGGTGAAGCCGCCGGACAGCGCGTGATCCTCGCGGGCGAAGCCGCGGAAGGCACGGTCACCGACGCGCAGACCCGAGCCGCGCAAGCCAAGCAGCGCATCAGCCAGCAAGCCGGCCAGCTGGCCAGCCGGATCCGGCACTCCGCTGCGCCGCCCGTGCGCGAGAAGGGCGCCCGCGCCGTCGACGCCGTGAAGAAGCACCCGCGCGAAACGGCCGTCGGTTCCGCGCTCGTCGGCCTCGTGGCGGTGATCCGCCGTCGCGGAAAGCGTTCCGGCAGCGGCGAATAGGCGCGGGAAACCGCGGGCAACCGGCCCCTGCGAACGGTAACCTCAGCTCCTTTCATCAACCGCCCTCAATCCCGAGCCGACTGAACGATCCTGGTCGCCGCGCCGTTTCGATTGCAGCGCGCCGGGCATCCGGATGACCTGGTCAGCCGACGGCGATCCACAGCGATCGCGGGAGCAAGGGGCGAGCGGGTGAGTGAGATCAGGCGCAACAGCAGGGGCCGCACGGCAGCCGCGGTGGACGAATACCTTCGTGCACTCGGCCGGGCGGCGCGGGACCAGGCTGTCGCCGAAGCCGAGCAAGAGGTCTGCCGGGTGTGGGGTGAGGAGCTTTCCCGCGTCCAGCACGTGACAGAGCTCGGAGTCGCCTCCGCGCACGCGGCCAGCCAGGCGGCCCAGATCCTGGTGCGTGAGGAGCAGCGCATCGGCGATCTCGATGGCCTCGCGCGGGCGCAGCTTCGGCTTGAGCGCGCCCAGGACCAGGAGAAGCGCAGCGGCGAGGCGGCCCGGGTGCTGCTCAACGTGGTGACCGAAGAGTTGGAACTGCTCGCCATCGCGGCCGAGGAACGCGAGACGGTGGCCCTGGCCAACCGCATTTGGATCTCGTCGGCAGGACGCGCCGTCTGCGCCGCCGAAGCTGACGAGGGCGTCGATTCCGGCATGAGCCTGGACGCCGCAGACTTCGACGACTGATAGACGAAGGCTCGGATCAGGCGACCGGCCCGATGAGTGAATCGGGCCGGTCGCTTCGTCTTGGTCCCAGGTCTCGTCGACGTCAGTGGCGTCGGCCTCAGCGCCGCTGCGGTTCGCGGCCCGGTGGCTGCTTGGGTGCGGGGTGTGCGATCGGTTCCGGAATCGGGGCGGTAACCGAATCGCCGGCCAGGACGGTCAGCTTGTGGCCGTGGTGGCGCAGCTCCACACGTACGTCACCGGTCTGCGAATCGGCTGGCTGTGCCTCGCCGTCCGCGTCGTCGGAGCCTGCCGCGCGTTGCGCTCCCGAGGCGAGCTGCGGTATCGAGTCCGCCTCTGGATTTCCGTCAAGCGCAGGCTGCGCGGCAAGCGAGTACGTGGCCTGATCCTTGCGTACCTCGACCGTCAGGACCCTGCCGTCCAGGAGCAGCCGGAAGCACATCCGATCCCAGCCGGCGGGCAGCCGCGGCGCGAAGTACAGGCCGTCCTCCCGGTGTCGCATCCCGCCGAACCCGGCCACCAAAGCGATCCAGCTTCCCGCGAGTGCGGCCAGATGCAGGCCGTCGGCGGTGTTCTTCTCCAGGTTGTCGATGTCCATCAGCGCGGCTTCGCCGAGATAGTCGTACGCGAGCCGCAGGTGCCCGACCTCGGCCGCGATGACCGCCTGGCTGCACGCCGACAAGGACGAGTCGCGCACTGTCAGTGGTTCGCAGTACTCGAAGTCCCGCGCCTTGTCCCGATGGTCGAAGGCGTCGCCGCGCAGGTGCAGCGCCAGCACCAGGTCCGCCTGCTTGATCACCTGCTTGCGGTACAGCTGGAAGTAGGGGAAGTGCAGCAGCAGCGGGTACTGGCCCGGCTTCGTGTTCTCGAAGTCCCAGAACTCGTGCTCGGTGAAGCCCTCGGCCTGCGGGTGCACCCCGCGTGTCTCGTCGTAGGGGACGAACATGCCCTTCGCCGCGGCGCGCCAGTGGTCTACCTCGTCCGGGGTCACGTCGAAGCGGTGCGCCCACTCGGGATCGCGCTGCACGGCGTCCGCGGCGGCCGTGAGGTTCTGCTGCGCCATCAGGTTCGTGTAGACGTTGTTGTCGGCCAGCGCGCTGTACTCGTCGGGGCCGGTCACCCCCTCGATGCGGAACTGGCCGGCGCCGTCGAAGTGTCCGAGCGAACACCACAGCCGCGCCGTCTCCACCAGCAGCTCCAGCCCGACCTCCTGCTCGAAGCCGGTGTCGTGCGTGGCCAACTGGTAGCGCACCACGGCATCGGCGATGTCCGCGTTGATGTGGAAGGCTGCGGTACCCGCCGGCCAGTAGCCGGAGCATTCCTGCCCTGAAATGGTGCGCCAGGGGAACGCCGCGCCGCTGAGGCCGAGCTGATTGGCCCGCTCGCGGGCCGCCGGCAGCGTGCTCTGGCGCCAGCGCAGCGCGTGCGCGACCGCATAAGGGGCCGTATACGTGAGCACTTGCAGCACAAAGGTCTCGGTGTCCCAGAACGCGTGACCGTCGTACCCGCTGCCGGTCAGGCCCTTGGCCGGAATCGCCCGCTGCTCGGCCCGAACGCCCGCCTGGAAGAGATGGAACAGCGCGAACCTGACCGCCTGCTGGATCTCCGGATCGCCCTCGATCTCCACGTCCGCACACGACCAGAACGTGTCGAGGCACGCGCGCTGCTCCTTGAGCAGCCCATCCCAGCCGGTCTGCCGGACCGCGCTGAGCGCTGCGTCGACCTGGTCCCGCACCGCGGGCAGCGATCGGGCCGCGGACCAGCCGTAAGCGACGAACTTGATCAGCCGCAGCGTCTGGCCGGGCTGAATTAGTGCGGCGATCGTGTACCGGCCCAGGTCTGGGTTGCTGACCGCCTTGCTGCGCGTGCTCTGCGGCCCTTCGACGACATGGCCCATCGCCGCTGCCACCCGCAGCTTGCTGCGGCGCACCGTGTGCACCATGGTGATCTGCTCTTCGCCGAATTCTTCGTTCAGATCGCCCTCGAGCGGCGAGGAAAGCGCCGCCGCGGCGCGTGGATCCGCGGCGGCCGGCGGCTGTTCCTCGTTCGCGATCAACTCCGACTGCAACACCACCCGGGCCGGGCCGTCCACCGCTTCCACCTCGAAGCAGACCGCCGCGATCGAACGCTGCGTCAGCGAGACCAGCCGGGTTGAGCGGACCCGGACCGTGCGCCCGGCCGGGGACTCCCACTCGGCCTCGCGGCGCAGCACGCCCGCGCGCAGGTCGAGGGTGCGTTCGTGGGAGTGCAGCTTTCCGTAGCGCACGTCGAACGGCTCGTCATCGACCAGCAGCCGGATGAGCTTGCCATTGGTGATGTTGATCAGGGTCTCGCCGGAGTCCGGGTAGCCATAGCCGGCCTCGGCATAGGGGAGGGGGCGCAGCTCGTACACGCCGTTGAGGTATGCGCCGGGCAACCCGTGCGGCTCGCCTTCGTCCAGGTTGCCGCGCCAGCCGATGTGCCCGTTCGACAAGGCGAACAGCGACTCGGAATGCGGCATCAGATCGAGGTCGAGCTTGGATTCGCGCAGGCACCAGGGCTCGGTCTGGAAGACGGGATGCTCGATCACCGGGCCGCCGCCA
>Ga0134126_10011935_pt1 | contig 10964 bp, 9 predicted proteins | sample KB31752_FD_96881 | JGI IMG/M metagenome (GOLD analysis project Ga0134126, IMG submission 96881) | Terrestrial soil microbial communities with excess Nitrogen fertilizer from Kellogg Biological Station, Michigan, USA - KB3-175-2 | ecosystem: Environmental > Terrestrial > Soil > Unclassified ...
CAGCGCCCTTCATTATGGGTGTTTGTGGGCGCTCACGTTCGGGAAAATCAACCGCGGCACACGCGATTGCCCGAGTTCTGATTGAGCAGGGAGTATCCTGCATGCACGTCCAACTTGATGATTGGATCGTACCAGCTTCTAACCGCAAGCCGAGTTCATCGGTTGAGAGCCGCAATCGCGTTGATGCAATGCCAGAAATAGTCCGAGCTTTGCGCGACGGAAAGTTGGTGCGGGCACCTGGTTACGACTCTGCCACCCGTAATCCGGGCCATGTATCGACTTACGATCCCGTCGACCAATCAGTTATTGTGCTCGACGGCATTTTTGCCGGGCACCCGAGCATTCGAAACATGCTCGATTTTTTGGTCTTTGCTACTGTGCCGACAGAGCTGCAACGAATGCGGTTTGCTGCTTTTTATCGTTGGAAGGATTTTGAGGACAGCGCGGTTGAGGATCTCTGGCGCGAGCGATCTTTTGACGAATGGCCTGCGGTCGACGCACAGCGCGACAAAGCGGATTGCGTCCTAAACTCAGGAGTTAGGCATTCATGATCGTCTCCTGCGCGCCATTTCGAGTGAGCTTCGCCGGCGGCGGCTCGGATATATCTTCATTTTATCGCAAACACCGCGGCGCCGTCCTTTCCTGCGCAATCACAAAATACAGCTTTATCGTAATTCATCCTTTTTTCCAGGCTAACAAATTTCACCTCAAATATACTCGGACCGAACTGGTCGATCATCTGGATGAAATTCAGCACCCGATTCTTCGCGAAGCGCTGCGCCAACAAGAAATCGGTCCGGGCATCGAGATCGTTTCAGTCGCTGATATCCCGGGCGGCACCGGACTCGGCTCATCTAGCTCATTCTCGGTTGCGCTTCTTAATGCGCTATACGCCCATCGACGTATTTTTGCCCCAAAGGAAACACTCGCGACCGAGGCCTGCGCGCTCGAAATCGAGCGTCTCGGCGAGCCAATCGGCAAGCAGGACCAATATGCCGCCGCGTATGGTGGCATTAACCTCATTGAATTCGAGCGCCATGGCGGAGTGACCGTTCAACCTTTATTGCTTCCGTCAGCAACTCTCTCGGAACTCGAAAATAACTTGATGTTGTTCTATACAGGCAGCCAACGAAACGCTCGCGAAGTACTGTCACATCAAGTTATGTCACTCGATACTGACGACCGTGTGGTGTGTCAGACACAGAAAATGGTCGGCCTTGCATACGACATGCGGGACTATTTGTTGCGGGGCGATCTAGATCAGTTTGGGATTGCTCTCCACCGAGGATGGGAATTGAAGCGAAGTATATCAGATCGTATCAGCACGTTAGCAATTGACGAGGTTTATGCGCGCGCACGCGACGCGGGCGCGTTGGGCGGCAAGCTCGCGGGCGCTGGAGGGGGCGGCTTCCTGTTGCTTTACTGCCCGAGGAATGCGCAGACACAGGTCTGCGAAGCGCTCAGTTCATTGCAGCGTCTCGACTTTCGCTTCGACTGGGGAGGCGCACGGATTGCGTTTGCACAATGATTGTCGAGGAGGCCTTCAGTTGCGCAACTGATAGAGCCCTTTTGGAAACCACGTACACAAAACATCCCGTCGCGGATGGCCGAGAATAATTTAGTTAGACATCGGCTATGTCTTGCAAGAGATCCCTAAGTACACACGTTAATAACGAGAGACCAAAAACTTGCCAGAATTCACTAAGCATTCAATCCGGGCAGGCCTCATCGGAACTGGATACATCGCGGAATTTCATGCCCGCGCCATCCGGGCGATAAAGGGTGTCGAGCTGGTATCCGTTTGCGATGCAAATCTTGCCAGCGCACGGTCCTTCGCGGCGGCTTGGAATGTGCCTGCTTCATTCGACTCATTAGAGTCGATGCTGAAAAATACACAACTCGACTGCGTCCATGTGCTCACGCCACCGAACTTGCATTATTCATTAGCCAAGGCAGCGCTTCAAGCTGGCCTTCATGTATTCCTGGAAAAGCCAATGTGCGCCTCAGTTGCGGAGGCCGATAATCTATTGGAGCTGGCCAATAGATGCGGTGTACGCCTCGGGGTAAATCATAACTTTCTGTTTTCGAGCGCATACCGTCAAATGCGAGAGGCTGTGGACGCCGGTGGGCTCGGCCCGCTGGACCATGTCAGCCTCAACTATTTTTTTGAGCTGCCACAACTTCGCACTGGTCCTTACGACTCTTGGATGCTGCGTGCTCCGGGAAATGTGATCCTTGAAGTTGGCCCTCACCTAATATCAGCCCTACTAGATTTTGCAGGAACGCCAGATACAATTGCGGTTAGCGCAGACCGAAAAATACGATTACCTGGCGGCGCTGAGGTATTTCGGCGGTGGCGCATACATTCGAATGTCGGACGCATGGCGGCGGACATTAATATCAATCTGGGGCCAGGTTTTGATCAACGCACGATTGTCGTTCATGGACTATTGGGGTCCGCGACGGTCGATTTCGATGCCAATACCTGTTTAATTGACCGACGGACCCCGTTGAGCAGTGATCTTGACCATTACAAGCGGAGCCGGTCGCTAGCCAAGCAACTAACATCACAGGCGCATAAAACGCTTGCTGACTACATACTGTCCAAACTCAAACTTCGGCAGCGTGGCAATCCATACCAGATCTCGATGCTCGATAGCGTAGCTGCATTCTATTCCGCTTTGCACACAGATACCGCAGTTGACAGGCGCCTAGACGGAGATTTTGGCCGCAATGTCATCGAGTGGTGCACAAAGATCGTTCAAGCCGCCCAAATTGTCCCGGCCGAGGCGCCCATCTCCAGTGGACGGAAGATCGCGGCTACGCCCACCGTCCTTGTCCTCGGAGGGGCAGGTTTTATTGGTCGCGCGTTGATCCGTCGGCTGCTGGCTGCGGGGTACTGCGTGAGAGCTATGGTGCGAAGCTCAAGCGCGGTACTCAACGACACAGACAGCGACCGTTTAGAAATTGTTCGCGGTGATATCCGCAGCGCGGCTGACTTAAAAGCTTCGATGCAAGGCATCGAATTCGTTTATCATCTGGCGACTTCTGAGGCAAAAACGTGGGATGAAAGTCTGCGGAGTACGGTTGAGCCTGCGCGTTCTGTTGGCGAAGCGTGCTTAGCCGCCGCGGTAAAACGGTTAATCTATACCGGTACGATCGATTCCTACTATGCCGGCGCCAAAGCGGGCACGGTGACCGAGGAGACCCCCCTCGACCGCAAGATCAACCGTCGCAATTATTACGCTCGCGCCAAAGCTGCCGCCGAAGGCGTCCTGATGGATATGCAGCGAACGCAGGCGCTACCAGTTGTAATTTTCCGCCCGGGAATCGTGATCGGCGAAGGCGGCAACCCGTTCCACTGGGGAGTCGGGAAATTCTCGGATAGTGTTTGCGAGGTGTGGGGCAAAGGAGATACCACGCTACCGTTTGTTCTGGTTGACGACGTTGCATCTGCACTCGTGCGCGGTATCGAAGTGCCAGGCATCGAAGGACGCTCGTACAATCTAATTGACGTACCGCTACTGACGGCACGCGACTATTTGCGTGAGTTGCAGCAACGCGCGGGAATTGCGCTGACTGTGCTGCATCGTCCAATTTGGCGCTATTACGCCGCGGATCTCGCCAAATGGGCAGTCAAATTTGCCGTGGGCCACCCTGACCGGGCGCGAATACCAAGCTATCGCGATTGGGAGTCACGAACCCAGAAAGCCTTTTATGACTCCACGCGCGCTCGCGTTGAGTTAGAGTGGGCACCATCATCCGATCGACAGCGTCTCGTCGAAGAAGGCGTTGGTGGTTCGCTGAGATCGTGGCTTGAAGCAATCAAATAAAGTCTGCGAATTTTTTCTGTTATGACATTTTTTGTTGCTGAGTTGCGTATTCGAATTCACAATGCGGGGGCTCGCGGAAATGGTGCTAGGGAAGCTAAATGTCCGCGCCAATTAATATGCAGCCTTTGCCCCAGGACGAAACCCGCTATGAGTCTGGCCAAGCAGCACTTACGCTGGCGCCCCACCGCAAGCTTGTGAAAGGGACTTAAACCGACGAACGCCTATTTCCGCGATTTTGAATCACGATATCAATTCTTGATGAACATAAAGATTTTTGTCAAATCTTTCCTCGTTAGCGGTATGCCGAAACACCTCTTTCAGGTTCGCAGGATGTGAAAAAATGAAACAAATAATTGAATTTTTTGATCGCTCGTACATCATAAATCTGTCAGATCGGTCCGATCGGCGGCGGCAATCTGAGCAAGAATTCAAAGATATCGGCGTTCATATTCCAAGTGAAAAAGTACGGTTTTATACGGCCAGCCGACCAATTGATAAGGCAGGTTTTATCGATATCGGGACGCGAGGAAATTTTACTAGCCACAGGAATATTTTAGAGCTTGCAAAAAGCGATGGGCTTCGGAACGTATTGGTATTCGAAGACGACGTCAGCTTCAGGAAAGTGGACACCGCCTTCGAACAAAAGATTGTCACAGGCCTGTCGCAGCAAGATTGGGATATTGTGTTTTTTGCCTATTTATTTCCGCAGGATGGTGGTCTTAGAGGTCCACTAATGCCATGGCCGAAAGACATTGTTGGTGCACATTTCTATGCAGTGAACGGAAGATTTATTGGCAAAATGCTTCAGTTTATGAACGAGTGCGAAGTGCGACCGAGCGGCCATCCCGACGGCGGCCCAATGACAGCGGACGGGGCTTACAATCATGTGCGGTATGTCATTCCAAATATTAAGGTACTGCTTTCGGTACCAAGCTTGGCCCACCAGAGAAGTTCTCGGACAGACGTAGCTCAAAACCGATTCTTTGATAAGATTGTTTGGCTCAGACCAATTCTGCGCGCGGCAAGGGCTATTAAACATAGGTTACGGATGGCATTGGATAAGAGAAATCTACGGCGTCAATTGAATAGACAGTAGAACCCGTGCTAGCCGAGCAAGCCGCCAATTGTTGTATCGTCCCTGCTAACACCAAGAAGAAAATTCCGCCTTAAAGCTGTGACGGGACAAATATTGACTCCCTTCCATTGGGGATGCATGACTTCAATCGTCGCTCCGACGAAATTCAAGCCGACAAGCAAATGATGCAAGAGACTATCATCATAGAGCCCGGCCGTAGCGATCGTCATTATTGGCTAGAACTTTGGCACTACCGGGAATTGTTGCGCGTGCTTGCATGGCGCGACCTTTCGGTCCGCTATAAGCAGACTATTATAGGTATATCTTGGGGGCTAATTCGTCCGTTTCTAACAATGGTCGTTTTTACAGCAATTTTTGGACGGTTAGCCAAGTTACCGTCAGATGGAGCAGCGCCTTATGCGTTGATGGTATTCGCTGGCTTGCTGCCGTGGACATTCTTTTCGACGGGGTGGGCCGAAGCATCGAATAGTCTCGTGAGCAATGCCAACCTTATTAGTAAAGTTTATTTTCCAAGACTGATCGTTCCCGCTGCGAGCCTCGCGGTTGCATTTGTCGACTTTATGATCAGCTTTTTCCTATTGATCGCTATGATGTTTTGGTATCATTTCTCTCCTGGATGGAAAATAATATTGCTACCGATATTTTTGTTTCTCGGAGTTCTGGCGAGTCTGGGCCCTTCGCTCTTGATCACAGCGCTTAACGTTAAGTATCGCGACTTTCGCTTCGTGATCCCTTTTATCGTACAGTTCGGCTTATACGTGTCGCCGGTCGGTTTTAGTTCCAGCATCGTGCCCGAGCAGTGGCGCCTACTCTATTCGATCAATCCAATGGTGGGCGTGATTGATGGGTTTCGCTGGTGCATTCTAAATGGCCAAAGTCAGCTTTACCTGCCGGGTTTGGCATTGAGTTTTTGCGTTGCCGTCTTGCTTTTATGGATAGGCATCGACCGGTTCAGAAAAATGGAAAAAAGCTTCGCGGACCTGATCTGAACCTGCACCAATCAACCCGACATGTCTGACACGATCATTTCAGTCCAGAACCTGTCCAAACGCTATCTCCTGGGCCACCAGTCGGCGCCGCCGCATAGCACCTTGCGTGAAGTAATTGTTCGTGAATCCGGCAATTTCATTCGTAATGCTTTTGACTTATTTCGGGGGAGGCAAATTATCCAAGGCGATGAGGTGGAGGAGTTCTGGGCTCTAAAAAACATTAACTTCGACGTCAAGCGGGGTGAGGTTATTGGAATCATCGGGCGCAACGGTGCCGGCAAAAGTACGTTGCTTAAGATTCTCAGCCGGATCACGGAGCCAACTGAGGGACGTGTGACTTTACGTGGACGAGTCGCCAGCCTGCTCGAAGTAGGCACCGGCTTTCACGCAGAATTGACGGGGCGTGAAAACATTTTTCTCAATGGCGCAATTCTCGGGATGACGCAACAGGAAGTCCGTAGGAAATTCGATGAAATCGTCGCATTTGCGGAGGTTGAGCGCTTTCTTGATACGCCGGTTAAGCGCTATTCATCGGGCATGTATGTTCGCCTTGCATTCGCGGTAGCGGCTCATTTGGAGCCCGAAATTTTGATTGTGGACGAAGTTCTCGCCGTGGGAGATGCCGACTTCCAAAAGAAGTGTCTGGGAAAGATGGGCGACGTAGCTCATGACGAGGGTCGGACAGTCCTATTCGTGAGCCATAATATCGCTGCTATCGGTGAGTTGACGGATCGCGCTTTACTTTTAGAGTCCGGAAGTGTTGCAGCAATCGGTGAAACATCACAGGTTATATCAAGCTACGTTTCAAGAGGACGCGCAGCCGCGGCTTACGTTCGTCCGGTAGAAAATGCAGCTCGCGGTCCACATATCTCACGAGCGGAGATTGTGACATCTGATTTGAACGGCGTCCATCAGTTCGGCGAAGCGATGGAAGTGAAGTTTTGGATTAGGCACGATGCGCCGATGGCCAAAGCATGTTTTTCGTTTCAAATCATCAATCAATTTCAACAGGCTACCGTGCACGCTTGGGCTTTATATCCGGCGGTCCGTTTTGGCAATCAGGAAGGAGTTTCTCTTTTGAGATGTAAGTTTCCTTCGCTCCGGCTCAACATTGGACAGTTTTATTTGCGAGCCAATTTGTCAGAGCCTCCCGGCGGGGACCTATATGAAACGCTAGACGGAATCTGTCCATTCGAAGTGATACAGACCGAAGCGGCAAGGTTGTGGCCATGGCATCCAAGTGATTGTGCTTATCACGAGCATTGGGATTGGACTTTAGAGCCGTCAACAGCCCAATCGAAAGTAGGCTAGAAGCAATCCGGCCTGTTATTTCAATCCAAAAATATGATCACGGACGTAATCTCTTGGATCGAGCTGGCGAGACATTACCTTGAATCCACGCTCTCTAAGATATTGCTCGACGAAAGCTCGAGTCCGGAACTGCTCATCATCGCCTTTGTTTGCCCGGAAATCGTGGCAGGCTACGCAAACTGCTTTACAGCGGAAAATTATCCGATCCATGCCTAATAATGCGAATCGTTCTGCGCCTTCAATATTAATTTTCAGAAAGCTGATCTCTTCGACGCCTAATGCAGTACATATGTTATCAAGTGTTTCTGCCTTTACTTCTATTCCGCCCGCTTCGGCTACCTGATTTATCGCATTAGCTTCCCAGTTATTTACGTCTGTCAATGTGACGTACCCCGGCTTGTCCATTGCAGCCATTTGCAGCAAGGTAATGTTCTGGAACTGATTCAATTTGCAAAATTGCTCTAGTTCCTTAAACGAATGCGGGTGTGCCTCGATCGCAATTAGCTTACCCGTCCGTCCTATAGCCTTCAAAAATCCAGGCACATCTTCACCGCGTCCAGCACCCACATCGACAATTATGTCGCCTTCTGAGGGGTGATAAAACGGAAACCACAATTCGTTACTATTTGAACAGCAGTGGTTCTCAAAGCGAATTGATTGAGCAATTGTGTAGCGATTATAATTGAATTTGTGGCCGCCCGGGAAATAACATCCATTTACGCGATGGATCCAAATGTCGCGGTATGTAATTTCGAAGTCAGCCCCCGTGGAATAACGCGCATAGAATGTGGCTAACAATCCTAGGATTGCCCTTCCGCCGGGGCGGTCTAATAACCCAACCAACAAAGTTTTGAATAACATATCTGGTTTAATTTCTACTTTTTTTGTGAGTGTCAAGGACGCGATATCGTCCAGCCCAACCCCGGTAAGCCGTCCGATGAAACCACTCGACCCCATCGGGCATTACTGACAGTTTGCAATGACAATACGCACAAAGTATAACTTTTTGCTATTGACGGCGGGCTTCTATCTTTACATTCGGAAACGAATTTCTGCGCGGCGCAGGTTAGTGTCAACGTTTAAGGGTTTGGAAGTTATGAAAATCGCGCTCGGTGTTCCATCTTGGCCGCCGGGACAGGTTAGCAATGGGGTCGTGACTTATGCCGCACAGTTGGTGCCGGCAATGCGACGTCTGGGCCACAAAGTATTCGTACTTGCAGCTCACAAGGCGGCTGAGCACGATGATCCTTGCACAATAGATTTGCGGCGCTTTGAATCCCCTTTTACTCTCTGGCAACGCGCCATGTTCAAGCTCGCTCCCGCGACGGCGGTGTTCAACGCAACGTCGTATGCCTACACATCCGCGGTTAAAGAATTGTTCGAAAAACAACAATTAGATGTATTTGAAATGGAAGAGTCTGGCGGTTGGAGTACTGCAGCGTCTCGACTGAAATTATTCCCGGTTGTAGTAAGATTGCACGGGCCTTGGTTTTTGACCGGTAAATTTAACGATCCCGATGACGAGGATCCGTGGAATCATGGCCGGCAAAAGCGGGAGGGAAAAGGCATACAGGCTGCCCAACTAGTAACGGCGCCAAGCGCCAAAGTGCTTCAGGATGTTAAGAGACATTACGACGTTGATCTAATTCATAGTCGTGTGATACGTAACCCGATCGAGGCAGTAGCCGATAAGGAAACCTGGCATTTCAATACCTCCGATAACAACAGTCTTCTTTTTGTTGGCCGCTTTGATTCGCTAAAGGGCGGTGATTTGGTTCTGCATACATTCTCAAAACTCGCTGCAGATCATCCGCTATTGACCATAACATTTGTTGGTCCTGATGTTGGCATTCCAGCGCCCGACGGGAGAGTTTTGACATTTCAAGAATTTATTCGGAATAACCTCCCCGATTGGTGTTGGCCGAGAATCAAATTTCAAGGGCAGCTCAACCATTCGAGCGTGATGTCTCTCAGGCGTAAACATTTTATGACTATAATTGCTTCACAGCATGAAATGATGCCCTACTCGGTTCTCGAGGCTATGTCCGTTGGATGTCCAATAGTTGCCACCAATGTTGGTGGAATTCCGGAGTTAATTCAGGATAAGAGAAACGGCCTTCTCGTCCCGCCGCAGGATGTAACTGCGATGACTACGGCTTGCCAAACGCTACTCAGTGATCGTGGACTTGCAGCGCGGTTGGGTCGACAGGCTCGGCTGGATTGCCGCGACAGTCACGGACCAGACACCATTGCTAAACAAACTATCGCGGCCTACGAAGAGACAATCGCTAGATTTACTTTCAGCACTAGATCTTGATAGTTTGTGATTAACCGCAGCCGGTTAAATCATTTGGAAAAGCAAGATGCTCCTATCTCGAACACGACAAACTATCATACGCAGATTTAAGGAATTTGTTTTTGACAAGGGAGGATTTCAGAAAGTTCTCGACGTACGAGACAAACACCAACTCGAAGACGCCATGGGGTTTCGTGGGCAGTTCGAGGAGCATAGACGTTTCCAGATTGCATTATTAAAAGAACAAGGACTAGCTCCGTGTCACCGGCTTCTTGAAATCGGGTGCGGCCCGCTGACTGGCGGTTTGCCTATTATCGAATTCCTTGGGCCTGGGAATTACGTCGGCATCGACGTTCGAGACAGAGTGCTTGATATGTCGTGGAAAGAAATAGGGAGGCAACGACTGAGCAAGAAAAATCCCCAGCTGATCTGCTCAGGTTCGTTCGGGTCAGCGGAACTGGGCAGCCAACAATTCGATTTTATTCTTAGCTTCAGCGTTTTGTATCACCTCAGCGATGACTTGCTTACGTCATATTTCGGTGAAGTTCGTAAAAGGCTCAAGCCTACGGGCGTTTGTCTCGCCAATGTTAATACACTCTATGAAAATAGCAGATGGCTAGAGTTTCCGTTTCTAAAGCGCACGAATGAAGAATACTATGACGTAGCTGGGTCGCATGGTCTGGCTGGAATGTCCCTAGGTGAGCTCGGAGAACTTGGGTTTCGCCTTAGTAGCGCAGAGTGCCACAATGCGTTACTTTCCTTCCGAATAAAGTAGAAATTCGCGTCAATCAGGCAAGCCATTGCTTACGCAGACTCTCAATTACGGGATCAATTTGCATAGGAGAATACACTAGCAGACGGCACGCATCGCCTCAGTCTTAAAATATTTTATGTTTTTCTGCGCCCCAATATGGCTCAGTTATTCCTCGCACGCGTTTCGAGTTACGAAGCGCTTCGGCCCTGCCCAATAAACCGCCCGCAAGGAGCCAAGTCCACGGGAGGAGTCCTGAGTTTGGCAGAAGATCAACAATATTAATCGCAAGGATCAGTGCCAGTGCTGCTAGATTTACCCGTTCGTCAAGGGATCTTGTGAACCTGAGAGCTGATGCTGCTTGGAATATCGGTAGGATCAAGAGTCCAAATTCTGCCAGAAAACCGAACAGACCGAACTGCCCTATAACGATAATCCAATGGCCGTCCGTTATACTGACGTCTTGCCCCGAACGTTCGATATAAACGCGACTTCGCCCCCATCTCCCCCAGCCAAACAGAAGGCGATGCGATGCTCGTTCCAGAAGCTGGTCTTCATTGTCGAAGCGGGTTTTCAGCGAACCGGCACGCTCCTCGCTGACGACGCTCGCGGCCTCAATCATTGCTGCAGTAGGAATAACGTCTGCAAATCGAAGCAACGGATAAAGCAAGGCGATGCTTACGAGTAC
>Ga0134126_10011937_pt1 | contig 10963 bp, 7 predicted proteins | sample KB31752_FD_96881 | JGI IMG/M metagenome (GOLD analysis project Ga0134126, IMG submission 96881) | Terrestrial soil microbial communities with excess Nitrogen fertilizer from Kellogg Biological Station, Michigan, USA - KB3-175-2 | ecosystem: Environmental > Terrestrial > Soil > Unclassified ...
CTCCCAGTACCCCTTCCCGTCGGGGGTGGCGGCGAGGCCGACCACCGGCAGGTTGAGGGACTTGCCACCCATCGAGCCGTAGAACTGGGCGTCGCCGAAGGCGAAGAGGCCGCCGTCACTGGCGACCTCCCAGTAGCCGGTGCCGGACGGGCCGAAGGGAACGGTCAAGCCGGCGAGCGCCGGGATGGCCTCGTAGGTGGCAAAGGTGTTCGGTGTGGTTGTCCCCGCCGTCTCGGCGAACGCCCCGGCGTCGGGACCGGAGGTGAGCTGGAAGGACTGCAGGGCGGTGAGCGGGGTGGCCGTGCCCTTGATGAACGGGGCACCGGTCGGCGCCGCCCCGAGGGCCAACAGCCCTTGGATCACCAGGGCGGTGGATGTGGGTTGGGTCGTCTGGGGCAGCGTCGTGCTGTTCGGCAGATAGGACCAGCCGGCATCAGCGTCCTGGCTCGCCGTGAAGAACGCCAAGGCCGCCTTCGACGTGGTGGTGGTGAGGGCGCCCTGGGCGACCAGTCCCTGGACGGCCAGGGAGGTCGAGTTGGTGTCCGGCCCCTCGAATGTGCTCGCCGGGGCTGTGCAGGCATTCAAGGCCTGGTCGGGGAAGGTCCACCCGCCGCCGGCGCACTGCTGGCCGTCCAGCCAGGTGACGGCCGAGCTGACCTGGGCGGTGCCGTGGACACCCGCGGCGGCCAGGGCGGCCAGGGCCAGGCCCTGGTCGTAGGTGCCGGCCTGGAATGTCATCAGCTGTGTCGCGGTGCCGAACAGCCCGGCGTCTGTGCCGGCGGTCTGCTGGGTGGCCAGCAGCCGGGCCACCAGGTCGGTCCCGCCGAAGTTGTGGGGATCGGACCCCAAGGCCACGGCGTCGAGGATCACCAGGGCGAGCTTGCCTGGCCCGTCGGCCCCGTCGACCGTGACGAAGCTGCTCAGGTTGGCCTGCAGGTAGGCGAGCCCTTGGCGGGCCACGGCCAGATCGGTGTCGGCGGCCGACAAGGCGAGGACACTCTGGGCGGTGTCGGAGAGGTTCGCTGTCGAACCTCCCGGGGCCGTGGGGATGAAGCCCTGGGCGTTGAACCGTCCGGCCAGCCACCCGGCCGCCTGCTGGGCCGCCGGTCGCTGGGGCAACTGGGGGCTGCCGGCCGGTGTGGCCGCACCGGCGGCCAGGGTGGGCGCCAGGCCGAGGCCGATGGCCACCGAGGTGGCCAGGGTGGCAGCGGCGGTGAGCCGACGGGGATGGGGCATGGAGTTCACTCGCTTCCCGGCCGGACGCCCGGGAGTGCTCCACTGGTGGAGAACCACCGAGCCCCGGTCGTGTGTCTCGACGTTGGGAGCTCGACCACCGTGGAGGCATCCCGGCTCGCAACGGCCCTCGGGTCGTTGCCTACGGTTGCGGACCAGCGCCGGACTTCGACCGGCTTCCCCTACACGACGGCATCGCTTACTGCTTGCCCGGCAAAGGTAACACGACCCAGCCACAACGAGCGGAGTGGCTGCCGGCCGCCGGCCGCCGGGGCCCGCCATATCCCGATGGCTTCAGGTGTCGTCGGGGATGCGGAGTGATCGGCGCAGGTAGTCCCTCATACGAGGCTGCCCGTCGTCGCCGGCCAACAGGTCGACGAGGGCGGCCAGGCCAGCCAGGGCCTCGGGGCCGAGCGACACGGCCACCTCCTGTTCGATCCGGCGGGCCGCCGTCCACTGGGCGGCGAGGTAGTCACGGGCCAGCGGGGTGAGGGTGACGACCTTCTCCCGACCGTCGCCGGCGGAGGGACCGAGCGTGACGTAGCCGCGGGCCTTGAGGTCGGCCACGATCTTGCCCGCCCCCTGGCGGGTCATCCCGAGCTCACGGCCGATCTGGGAAGCCGTGACCGTGTCGGACCGGGCGCAGAGCCGGAGCACCCGTCCGTCCGGAAAGCGCCGGTCGGCGAAGCCGGCCGCCGCCATCTCGTGGTCGAGGCGCTGCTGGTAGCCCACCCACGCCCGCCGCAGGGCCGGGCCCAAACGCATGCTCTGCCCGGGCTCGCGCTCACTCATGGCTGCTGTGTGACTAGTTTGACAACTATGGTTGACATTCTACCCCGACGGCGCCGGAGGCTGGTGGCACTCGCCGTGCTGGTCGGGTCCGTCGCCCCGATCGCCACCCTGGCCGCCACCAACCCGGCCTCGGCCAGCCCCACCCGAGCCACGCCGGCGCCGCCGACGACCGCCACCAGTTCGGCCAGTGCCGGCCCAGCCATCGTCGGCGTGGATCCCTACGCCGTGGCCGCCACCCGCCAGCCCCTCACGACCAACGCCCGCTCACCGGTCGTCCACGACAACGAGGTCATGGCCCTGGCCAACCACGACGGGCGCCTCTTCGCCGCCACCGACCAGTGGGAGTACGCCGGGCCGGACGCCCACGGCCAGGTCCTGGTGAAGACGTCCGCCGGCGCCCCCTGGAAGGTGTTCGAGGAGACCCAGTCCACGCGGGTCCAGGCGATCGACTCCTTCGCCATCCCGGCCGACCAGGGGCTCGGTGCCGGCCACTCCCTGCTGGTCACCCAGGCCATCGTGGACGGCCACTCGGAGATCCAGTGGCTGCTCGACGGAGCCACGTCGTTCACGGCCGCCGACGCCTACGTGCTGCCGGCGCCCGCCGACGCCGTGCGGTCGTTCGGGGCGCACGAGGCCGCCGGAGTCTGGTCGGTGTACGCCGGCGTGGACCCCACCGGCATCCTCCGGGGCACGTGGTCGAAGGCCCGGCACACCTTCGTGTTCAGCCCCACGCCAGAGCTGTCGGCCGCCGCGCCGACGGCCCGGGGGTTGAAGACCCAGAAGGTGACCGGCTTCGCCGACTGCGGCGGCGCCCTCTACGTCACCGTCAACACCAAGCTCTACCGCCGCAACGACGGCGCCCTGCCACCGGGCACCGCCCGATGGGCCCTCGTCTACCAGGAGCCGCCGGTCGGGGCCTACAACAGCGGGCTGCGGGGCGTGTCCTGCATCACCCACGACCGGTCGCCGTCCTTGCTGGTCTCGACCGAGGGGACCGGCGACGTCTACCGCCTCGACACCGTCGGCGGCCAGGTGGTGTCGACCCTCGAGTACTCACCGGCCACGGCGCTCACCGCCATGCTCCGCGCCCAGGGGGTCACCGTTCCCGCGTCGGGCCCCGGGGCCATCGACTACGTCATCGCCGCCTACAACAACTTCGAGACCGTCACCATCGGCGGGGTGCCCCGTCAACTCTTCGGGCTGGAGTGGGGCTACGACGGCCACTGCCCGGCCGGCCGCACCTGCGCGCCCTCCGGCTTCGACGCGTCGGCGTGCTTCGCCGTCCGGACCGATCCCCCGTCGTCGGCCGCGCCACCGAGCTATGCCATGCGGTGCCTCAACGGCCCCCAGTTCCGGCCGTCCACGAGCCAGACCAGCCCGGTCCGCAGTGGGCAGGCGTTCGTGTCGATCCGGACCATCCAGCCCTCTCCCTTCAGCCGTCGGCAGCTCTTCTACGGGGGCTACGACAACGACTTCTCCCCGGCCGACGGCGCCGCCTGGGTGGCGACGTCGACCACCGACGCCCTGCACCTCGGCGGCCCGCCACCGACGCTCACGTCGTCGATCAGCGGGCCGTCGACCGGGGCGCTGTCGCCGTGGGTGAAGGACACCGTCCACGCCCTCGACATCTTCCTGCCCGACGGCAACAGCGACTACTACCTGGGTGGCTTCGGCACCGTCGACGGCGCCCGGACGGTGGTCACCGGCCGGGTCCCGACGGCCCGCTACTGGTCGTTCACGGCCTACACACTGGTACACGGCACCGAAGGGGTGGAGATCCACGACACGCAGATCGACACGGTCCACGGGCGGTACCGGTTGACGATCGCCGCCGGTTGCCGGGGGGCGGAAGGCAGCTGTCTCGCCACCCGGGGCGTCGGCGCCGCCGGCGTCGTCGTGCTCCGGCTCTACGTGCCGGTCGACCTCGACAGCAAAGGGACCGGCGGCGTGCCGCTCCCCTCGCTGTCCTACCGCGACGCCCAGGGCAAGCCCATCTCACTTGACGAGGCGGCCGGCACGACGGCCGTCGGGGACGCCCTGGCCGGCTACCGCCAGCAGCACGGCGCCCTGCCGCCCGAGCTCACGCAGGCCTATCCCCCCGACCCGCCGGTGCCCACCCCGGTGGTCGACCCGCCGCCGCCGGTGAGGGTGGCCCATCACCAGGGGAAGTTCAACAACCCCGACAGCACCTACGTCCACGTCCGCTACACCACCACCCGGGGCAACCTCGTGGTGTCCGCCCGGGCACCCACCTACCAGACCGACACGTTCCACCCGGTGAACAACCTGGCCCGCCCGGCCTCGCAGTCGCCTCAGGTGCGGTACTGGTCGCTCTGCATCGTCCTCCAGGGCCTCCACACCGGCGACTGCCTCCGTGACGAGGAGGTCCATCTGGACCCCGGGACCCGGAAGTTCACCGCCATCGTCGCCCCGACCTGCCCGATGGCCGGCTACCGGAACTGCCTGACCGCCGGTCCCCAGCCGCTGCAGGTCTCCCTGGCCTACCGCTACGTGCTGCCGAGCCGTTCGTTCAAGCCACTGGCGTTCCGGGGGCCGTACGCCATGACCGCCCGCTACGTCGCCCGGCCGGGCTGAGCGCGGGCCAGCAGGACCTCCACCGGGTACAGGCCGTCGCCTCCGGTGCGCCTCCGGTGCGCTTCCGCAAAACTTGTCAATCCAGATTGATCAAGCTAGATTGGCAATCATGGTTGAAGAACCGGAGACCACCGCTACCGATGTCGGGGGCACCGCCGCCGGCCTGCAGGTGGGCATCGGGCTGCTGGTGCGGCGACTGCGGCAGCTGCCGGTCCACGGCGACCTCTCGCTGCCCGAGCGGGCCGCCCTGTCACGGCTCGAACGGGTGGGGCCGGCCACGGCGAGCGACCTGGCCAGGGCGCAGCAGATCACGCCGCAGGCGACGAGCGTGACGCTGGCCGGCCTGGAGGATCGAGGCCTGGTCGAGCGGCGCCCCGATCCGGCAGACGGGCGGCGGGTGACGGTCTCGGTCACGCCCGCCGGGCACGAGGCGCTGCGGAACAAGCGGAACGCCCAGACCCAACGCCTGGCAACCGCCCTGACCGAGGGGTTCACGGCCGCGGAGGTGGCCACCTTGGCGGCCACGGTCCCCCTCTTGGAGCGGTTGGCCGAGCGCCTGTAGTGCCCACGTCCGAACCGCGCCGATGAGCACCGAGGCGATACCCGCCGACCGCGCCACCCAGGGCACGCCGCCCGGACCCGACGAGCCGGTACCGGGGACCGACGACGGCTACAAGTGGGTGGCGCTGACGAACACGACGGCCGCCGTGTTCATGTCGACCCTCGACGGGTCGATCGTCATCATCGCCCTACCGGCCATCTTCCGGGGCATCCACCTCGACCCGCTGGCGCCGGGGAACATCGGCTACCTGCTGTGGATGATCATGGGCTACCGCCTCGTCCAGGCTGTCCTGGTCGTCACCGTGGGCCGGCTCGGCGACATGTTCGGCCGGGTCCGGATCTACAACGCCGGGTTCGCGGTGTTCACGGTGGCGTCGGTGCTCCTCTCCTTCGACCCGCTGAACGGTGGCCGGGCGGCGATGTGGTTGATCGGGTGGCGGGTCCTCCAAGCGGTGGGCGGTTCGATGCTGCAGGCGAACTCGACGGCCATCATCGCCGACGCCTTCCCGGCCAACGAGCGGGGCTTCGCGCTCGGGACCAACCAGGTGGCTGCGCTGGGCGGCCAGTTCATCGGACTGGTCGCCGGCGGCCTGCTGGCGGCCTGGGACTGGCGGGCGGTGTTCTGGGTGAACGTCCCCGTCGGGATCTTCGGCACCTGGTGGGCCTATCGCCGCCTGCGGGAGACCGGCCAGCGACGGGGCGGGCACATCGACTGGTGGGGCAACGTGACCTTCGCCGTCGGATTGTCGGCGATCCTGATCGGCGTCACCTACGGCATCCAGCCCTACGGCCACCACGCCATGGGGTGGACCAATCCGGCAGTGATCGGCCTCGTGATGGGGGGCGTGGCCCTGCTGGTGACGTTCGTGGTCATCGAGACCCGGGTGGCCGAGCCGATGATCGAGCTCAGCCTGTTCCGGAACCGGACGTTCACCGCCGGCAACATCGCCGCCTTCTTGGTGGCCGTTGCCCGGGGCGGCCTCCAGTTCATGCTCATCATCTGGCTCCAGGGGATCTGGCTGCCGCTCCACGGGTACGACTACGCCGCCACCCCGCTGTGGGCTGGCATCTTCATGCTCCCCCTCACCGCCGGGTTCCTCGTCGCCGGTCCGACCTTCGGTCGGCTCTCCGACCGCTTCGGCGCTCGCGGCTTCGCCACGGCCGGTATGGCGGTCTTCGGGGGCAGCCTTCTCGGGCTCATGGCGCTCCCGGTGAACTTCTCGTACTGGACCTTCGCCGTCCTGACCTTCCTGGTCGGTGTCGGCAGCGGCATGTTCTCCGCTCCCAACACCTCGTCCCTCATGAGCAGCGTGCCGGCGTCGCAACGGGGCGTGGCATCGGGGATGCGGGCCACCTTCCAGAACACGGGGACCGCCCTGTCCATCGGCGCGTTCTTCTCCGTCATGATCGCCGGCCTGTCCGGGAGCCTCCCCCAGTCGCTGACCGGTGGCCTGGATCGTCTCGGCGTGGCGCACGCCGTGGCCAGCCGAGTCGGCAGCCTTCCCCCCGTCTCGTCGCTGTTCGCAGCCACCTTGGGGGTCAACCCACTCCGCCACCTCCTGGCTGCCGAAGGAGCGCTGACGTCGCTGTCGGACAGTGCCCGCCGGCTGGTCACCGGCCGGGAGTTCTTCCCGGACCTGATCGCCGCCCCGTTCCACGACGGCCTGATCATCGTCTTCGCACTCGGCGCCGCCATGGCGGCGGTGGCGGCGGTGGCCTCACTCCTCCGTGGCAACAACCGACGAAAGGAACCCAAGTGACCACTCCCGAAGATGGCCTCGACCGTGCTCGCGCCGACGAGACCCGCCCGGTGCTGCTCATCATGGACTTCCAAGAAGGCATCGTCGACCGCATCGGCAGTGGGTCGGTCGTCGACGCCGCCCGCCGGGCCGCCGATGCCGCCCGGGCGGCCGGCATACCGGTGATGTTCGTGCGGGTCGCCTTCCGGCCCGGTTTCCCCGAGGCCGCCGTCGGCAACGCCACGTTCGCCGCCGTCGCCCAAGCGGGCGACGTCATGACCGAAGGCCACCCCGCCACCCAGGTCCACGATGCCCTCGGGCGGCGGGCCGACGAGCCGGTCGTCGTGAAGCGCCGGGTGAGCGCCTTCAGCGGGAGCGACCTCGACGTGCTCCTCCGGGGTGCCGGCGCCGACGCGCTGGTGCTGGCCGGCATCAGCACCAGCGGCGTCGTTCTGTCGACCCTCCGCCAGGCGGCTGACCTCGACTACCGGCTCACGGTGCTCGCCGATGCCTGCGCCGACACCGACCCAGAGGTCCACCGCGTCCTCTTGGAGAAGGTGTTCCCCCGCCAGGCCCTGGTGACGACGACCGGCGAATGGATCGACGGGCTGTAGCCACCCGGTCGCCAGCCACCCGGTCGCCAGCCACCCGATCGCCAGCCACCCGATCGCCCACCGGGGGCCCAGGTGGCATCCAGGGAGCCCGACGGCCGTGTAGCTTTCCCCGATGCCGGTTTTCCCTTCATCGGCCGTCTCCGCCGGGGAGCCGACGTCACCCGGGGCCTCCGGGGGCCTCCGACCGGAGTCGGACCCGGACGGATCGAAGATCATCCTTCGAGCCGACGACGGTCGGTGCCCGGCTGCGTACCGTTGTGGGATGGGTCACCTCCGAACCGGTTCCGGCGCCCGCACGGGGGCCTCGACCTGCACGGCGGCCTCGACCCGCACTGGGGCCTCGACGGCTCGACCGCCGGCAACCCCTGATGCCGACCCGGTGGCCGGTCGATGACGGCTGCGGCCCGGGTGGACCGCCTCGCCCGGGGCACCGCGGTGGCGACCGACGCCCCGGGCGCCAAGCCCACCACTGACGAGCCCTGGGCCGACCCCCTCCGGCAGATCGCCAGGGAGCACCGCCGGCGGCGGCTGGCCGCGCTGGCGGTGATGGTCACGGCCCTTTTCGACCTGATCGCCGCCGCGCTTCCCCCCCGGCCGCACCTCGGGTTCGTCCACTTCGCGCCGCTGGTCGTGGCCCAGGGGGCCACCGCCCTGCTGGCCCTGGCCGGTCTGCTGCTGCTCGCCACCGTGCGAGGCCTCCGCCGGGGGCAACGTCGGGCGTGGGCGTTCAGCGTGGCGTTGCTCGGCGTCACCGGCCTGCTGCACCTGGTCCGTGGCGTCGGCGTCGTCCAGGTCGGGTGCTGCCTGACCGCCCTGGCGGTGCTGGTCGCCTGCCGCCGGTCGTTCGCCGCCTGCACTGATCCGCGGTCGTCTCGGTCCGGTGGCTTGTGGCTGGTGGCCGGCCTACTTGCTGGTATTGCCAGCACCGCGGCGTCCGTCGAGATCTTCTACGCCGCCGACCGCGACGGCGGGCAAGCACCGCATCTGACCACGATCCTGCTCGCGGTCACCGAGCGGCTAGTGGACATCCGGACCATTCCCTTCCCCCTCCACCTGGACCGGTTCCTGACGCCGGCGCTGGCGGCCATGGGCGTTGCCCTCTTCGTCTCCGCCGTCCTGCTCACCACGCGTCCACTCGTCGACCGGTCCCGCCGGGGATCCGACGAATCGATGCAGCGGGCCCGGCACCTCGTCGACCGCCACGGGGGCGGCACCCTGGACTACTTCGCCCTGCGCGACGACAAGCGGCACTACTTCACCCACGACACGGTCGTCAGCTACGCCGTCCACCACGGGATATGCCTCGTCTCCCCCGACCCCATCGGGCCGGCGGAACAGGCGGTCGAAGCGTGGGCCGAGTTCTCCCGGTTCGCCGACCAGCAGGGCTGGCCGGTGGCGGTCCTCGGAGGTGACGCCGCCTGGCTCCCGATCTACCGCCGGAGCGGGATGCGCGCCCTCTACGTCGGCGACGAGGCCATCGTGCCCGTCGACGACTTCAGCCTGTCGGGAGGCCACAAGAAGGGCCTGCGACAGGCGGTCAACCGGATCGCCAAATACGGCTACACGATGTCCTTCCACGATCCCTGCCACCTCGACCCGGCCATGGCCGAGGCGCTCCGGGACCTGGCCGACCAGGGTCGGCGGGGTCATGCCGAACGGGGGTTCTCCATGACCCTCGGCCGTCTGTTCGACCCCGACGACACCGGCCTGCTGCTGGCGGTCGCCAGTGACCGCGACGGGCGCCCCGTTGCCCTGTGCCAATTCGTTCCGGCGCCGTCCATCGGGGGGTACTCGCTCGACCTCATGCGCCGGGAGGAGGGCGGGCACCCCAACGGGTTGGTCGACTTCGTCCTGGTGTCGACGATCGAACACCTCCGGGCCTCGGGCATGGCCGGTCTGGGCCTCAACTTCGCCACCATGCGGGCGCTCGTCGCCGACGACACCCCGAGCCCCGCCGGCCACCGACTGGTCCGGTGGGCCCTCCGGAAGCTCTCCCGCTCGATGCAGATCGAGTCCCTCTGGCGGTTCTGCGCCAAGTACGACCCCGAATGGGTGAGCCGCTACCTGGTGACCGGTTCCCTGGAGCAGTTCGTGTCCATCGGGCTCGCCGTCGCCCAGGCCGAGTCGTTCTGGGAGCTTCCGGTGATCGGCCGGTTCTTGTCCCGCTCGACGAAGGACTGTTCCAGCTCCCGCCCGGCTCCGGCGCCGGCCCACCCGGATCCGGGGCCGGTCGAGGCGTTCGACGGGTCGCCGTCGGGTTCTCGGACTTGAGGAATAGAGGTCTGAGGCATAGGGGCCTGAAGTATCGGGGTCTGAGGCGTAGGGTCCGGTTCCATGGACGGACCGGCCGACCATTGGGACGCCGTCTACACCACCAAGGCGACTGACGACGTCAGCTGGTTCCAGTCGGAACCGGTGACGTCGCTGCGCTTGCTGCGAACATGGGCGAGGCCGGGCGGCTCGGTGGTCGACGTCGGGGCCGGGACCTCCCCCCTGGTCGATCGCCTGGTGGAGGCCGGGCGGGACGACGTGACGCTGCTCGACGTCTCCACCGAAGCCCTGGACGCCGTCCGGCGCCGGCTGGGCGATCGAGCCGGTGCCGTTCGGTTCGCAGTGGCGGACGTCCGCACCTGGAATCCGAGACGGACGTTCGACGTCTGGCACGACCGGGCCGTGTTCCACTTCCTCGTCGATCCGGCCGATCGGCAGGCCTACGTCGACCAGGCGTCCGCCGCCGTGGCTCCGGGCGGGATGGTCGTGCTGGCCACGTTCGCCGCCGATGGGCCGACCAGCTGCTCGGGCCTGCCCACCGCCCGCTACGACGCCGCCGCCCTCACGGCGCTGTTCGCCCCGGCCTTTGCCCTCGAGCATGCCGAGCGCCAGGAGCACGTAACGCCTTGGGGAACGGTCCAACCGTTCACCTGGGTGGTCTTCCCGACGGGCCGGGGCCGCACCCCATTGATACCGCTTCCCCATTGACGCCGCCTCTCCATTGACGCCGCCTCTCCATTGACATGGCCGGATGGTTAGTACAGACTAACGGTTAGTGGGCACCGACCGAACCGCGGCACTCCTGGCCCTGGGCGAACCGACCCGTTTGGCGATCATGGAGCGACTGGCCGAGCGTCCGCACGCCGTGGTCGAGCTGGCGCAGGTATTACCGGTGGGGCGGCCGGCGGTGTCGCAGCACCTCCGGGTCCTGAAGGAGGCCGGGCTCGTCGAGGACGAACCGGTGGGCACCCGCCGCATCTACCGGATCGACCCCGCCGGCGTCGCCGCGCTTCGCGAGCAGCTGGACCGCTACTGGGGGCGGTCTCAACCGGTCAACGCAACAGTCCGTAGGATCTCATCAAGCTTCTGCGCCGGCGTCAACCAGCCGAGGGTCTGTCGGGGACGGCCGTTGAGCTTGTCGGCCACCTCTTGGAGGAC
>Ga0134126_10011938_pt1 | contig 10963 bp, 10 predicted proteins | sample KB31752_FD_96881 | JGI IMG/M metagenome (GOLD analysis project Ga0134126, IMG submission 96881) | Terrestrial soil microbial communities with excess Nitrogen fertilizer from Kellogg Biological Station, Michigan, USA - KB3-175-2 | ecosystem: Environmental > Terrestrial > Soil > Unclassified ...
GATTCATTTAGGATTACTTTTTGCCAACCTTATAACTATATATTTTTTATATCGCTTTACAAAAAAACTATTAGGGAAATATTATGGAGTTCTTGCCGCCGGAGTATTCGCAATATCATCAATAAGCATAGATTTATTAGGATTTGCAGGACATGCAACTCATTTTGTCGTATTGGCTGCTGTAATAGGCCTGTTTCTTACTTATAAAGCATATGAAAGGAACAATCTAAGATCATACTTAATTGCTGGTTTTGCAATAGGCTGCGCCCCTATCATGAAGCAGCATGGAGTAGTTTTTCCTATAGCAGGAGGAGTATTGTTATTTTGTTTATGGATACAGGATAGAGATTCTTCAAAGCTAAAACAACATGCTGTGCAAACATTAATTTACATAGCCGGAGGAATTCTTCCCGTTTTACTTATAGTAATATATCTTCAGATAAGTGGAGTATGGTCTAACTTTATATTCTGGACTAATGAATATGGTTTTGATTATGGTAGCCAAATACCTGCTTCACTAGCTGTGGAATCATTTATATATAATTTTAAACGAATTTATAATCCTTATCAATTATTCTGGATTTTCTTTTTGCCGGGTATAATTTCAGGTTTCTTTATTAAAAATTTCAGGTTTAAAGCCTTATTTGTTCTTTTACTTGCTCTATTGTCCTTTGTAGCGATTAGCGTTGGTTTTTATTTCAGGCCGCATTACTTTATAATGATTCTTCCAGCAGTAAGTATTTCGTTTGCTGTTCTGTTATATAGCCTTGAGCCTTTCTTTATGCGTATGACAAAAGCGGCATATGCTAAATCTTTCAAATGGATAGCTTTTTGTTTAATAGTAATTATTGCTATCTGGAATGAATACGATTATTTGTTCCAAAAATCACCTAATCGATTATGCAAAAAAACTTACAAGGAAAATATATTCGTAGAATCATTGACCATAGGAAAATTCATAAAACAAAACACGGAAAAAGATGATCGTATAGCTGTGTTTGGATCAGAACCACAGATATACTTTTATGCAGACCGTAAATCGGCAACGGGCTACCTATATACTTTTGCCCAAATGGAAATACATAAAAACAGTTTGCGAATGCAAAAAGAAATGGCCTCAGAAATAGAAAAAAACAAACCGTCAATAATGGTAATGGTAGGCGTTCGCACTTCCTGGTATAGAAAACCCCAGTCACCTACTTACATTTTTGAGTGGGTTAATAAGTATATAAGGGAAAACAAGTACGTGTCAATAGGCCTTATGGAAGTTGGATCTGACGGTTCCAATTTTATAACTGGGCCTGAAGTAACTACCTATAAGCTTAAGCCTGGACCATATGTAGAAATATATAAAAAAAGAGACAGATAGTATCCTGTTAACACAAGACTATCATAGATACAGAAATCCTCCAGAATCTCCACCGGTTTGGCTCACTTTATGTATTGATTATTAGTGAACAAACTATTGAAGGTTGCCATGAAAAAGTCAAAATTTATTCAGCTGGTAATAGTAGGCGCAGCCTTAGCTTCCGCTTCATGCCAGCGTCAGCAGGTGTATAGTAGCAATAAAAATATGAGTCCCATACTCCCGCCGGACTCTACCAACATGCGCCCGGATTCTACATTCTATCCGGCAGATACGCTGGGAGTTTACCAAGGGTACTACCCATACTACTATCAATATCCATACAATCAGTTTTATCTGAATCTACAGCCGTATTGGTTTTATGGTAGGCACCATCACCATCATCGTTTCCGCAATGCCTACTATTATGGCAGAGGTGGATATCACCATATGCATACAGCCAGCATTGCCCACAGCCATGGCGCCACAGGGCATGCTTCTGGCCATTTTGGAGGCCATGTTAGTCATGGAGGTTTTGGCCATAGTGGTGGGCATGGTTTTGGTGGACACTCTTAACAATTAAGGTTCTTACTACTATGAAAAGGCTAACAATTGAGTCAAGAGAAAATTGGCAGCAGAAAGTCAAAAACTTAGGGTTTGGCTTTCATGCTGACTATTGGAATGAAAAGGCTTGCTACGAATTTACGATGGAGGAGATTAACAGTATAGAGCACGCTACTACAGAACTTCAGCATATGTGTAGGCAGGCGGTAGAGTATGTAATTAAAAACAAACTGTACTATAAGTTTCATATTCCGGAATATCTGGTAAAACACATAGAAGATTCCTGGTACAACAATGCCCCTTCTCTGTATGGAAGGTTCGACCTCGCATTTAATAACGGCGAAATAAAAATGTTAGAATACAATGCCGATACACCCACTTCTCTTTTTGAAGGAAGCATTGTTCAGTGGTTCTGGTTGCAAGAGATAGATGAAAAGCTTGACCAGTACAACCGGTTGCACGAAAAGCTTATAGAGCAATTACAGCACATAAAGCCAGCGCTAAAAGGAGATTGTTTGTATTTCTCTTGCGTAGAAGAAAACCTGGAAGATTACACTACCGTGCACTACTTGATGGATTGTGCTATGCAAGCTGGAATTACATGCAAATTCATATTTGTGGAAGACATAGGTTGGGATGAAGACAACAAAGTATTTCTGGACGAAGATGACAATACGATAGAAGCAATATTTAAATTATATCCTTGGGAATGGATGGCGCATGAAGATTATGGGGAATTCATTATTGAAAGCAATGCCATTTGGGTAGAGCCATCATGGAAAATGATACTTTCCAACAAAGCCATACTACCTATATTATGGGAACTGTTTCCTGGTAATAAATACCTGTTACCGGCGTATTTTGAAAAACCGGACGATATGGCCTCTTTCGCAAAAAAACCAATACTGTCCCGTGAAGGAGCAAATGTAGAAATAGTAAAAGAGAATCAGACCGTAGAGTGCACAGATGGGGAATATGGTGAAGAAGGATACATTTACCAGCAGTATATAGAATTAGGAACGGAGGAAGGAAACCATTTTATATTAGGAAGCTGGTTAATAGGTGGCGAAGCAGCAGGAATGGGTATACGGGAATCAGACAACCTCATTACTAATAATACCAGCCGTTTTGTGCCGCACCGGATAAAGTAACAATAAATTAACATGTATTTGCTGAAATTTTTATAAGGCCATTTGCTTGGCCTTATTTCGCTTTGTACATTTGGTTATTATGATAAACAGCTACAATAGGTTACTCGAGGGTAATAAAAAGTGGGCTTCAGAGCAACTGGCAAAAGATCCGGACTATTTTAAGAAACTATCACCATCTCAAAAACCAGAGTATTTGTGGATAGGCTGTTCTGATAGTAGAGTACCGGCAGAAACAGTTACCGGGGCAAATCCGGGGCAAATTTTTGTACACAGAAACATTGCCAACATGGTAGTACATACCGACCTTAATTTGTTAAGTGTATTGGAATATGCTGTTAAAATATTAGGGGTAAAACACATCATTCTTTGCGGGCACTATGGTTGTGGTGGTGTTGCAGCAGCATTGGAAAACCTTTCCTTTGGCTATGTAGATAACTGGCTGCGTAACATAAAAGAGGTTTATGTACAAAACGATAAAGAATTAGATGCGATAAAAAACAAAGAAGATCGTATAAATAGATTGGTAGAGCTTAATGTAATAGACCAGGTAGGCAACCTATGCAAAACCAAAGTAGTACAGGCAGCGTTGGAAACCAAAACCGTACAAGTACACGGCTGGGTATACGGTATGCAAAGTGGAATAATAAAAGAACTATGTCATGCAGACGATACGTTAGACGCCGTACATCCTATTTTCAAATATCACGTGGAAGAGAAAGTTTAGTGAGGAATAATATAACATCCTCCTAAACTACTTCATGCATATCTTTCAAAAAACCATTACACTGCCAGCCTTTCCCAGAGGCTTTCACCTCATTACCGAACGGGTAGAAAATGCTCTGCCCGAAATAAAAAAACTAAATGCCGGCATGCTGAATGTATTTATTCAGCATACCTCAGCATGCCTTACTATAAACGAAAATGCAGACCCTACCGTACGTGGTGATTTTGAACGCCATTTTAATATTATGGTCCCGGAAAATGCTCCCTATTACAAACACACTTTAGAAGGGCCGGATGATATGCCGGCACATATAAAAGCCTCTCTGTTGGGTAGCTCGGTAAACATACCTATAACCAACGGCAGTCTTAATATGGGAACCTGGCAAGGCATATACCTTTGTGAACACCGTAATCATGCTACCGGTAGAAAACTTACACTTACCGCCTGGGGAGTATAGTCGCCGGATTTTGGTTTTTATTTTTGAGGGAATAGCTTAACTTTGATATTATTAATCAATTAAATCAATGAAAAGAGTAATTTTTATCGTTTTAGGTCTTATAGCACTTTCACTACTATTTACTTCCTGCGGATACAACGGAGGCATAAAAAGAGAGGAAGCAGTAAACGCAGCATGGGGGCAGGTAGAAAATGTTTACCAACGTCGTGCAGACCTTATACCAAATTTGGTAAGTACAGTTAAAGGCTATGCCACTCACGAAAAGGATGTCCTTACAGGAGTTACAGAGGCAAGAGCAAAAGCTACTTCAGTAACTATTAAAGCAGATAACCTTACGCCAGAAAACGTACAAAAATACCAACAGGCACAAGACGGGCTTTCTTCAGCTCTTTCTCGTTTACTAATGGTATCAGAAAATTATCCAAATTTAAAAGCAGACCAAAGTTTTCTTGATTTGCAGGCTCAACTAGAAGGCACAGAAAACCGTATAGCAGTAGAACGCAGAAAATTTAATGAAGCAGTACAAGATTATAATACTTTTATAAGAACTTTCCCTAACGTGCTTTTCTCCGGTATGTTTGGGTTCCAGAAAAAAGGGTATTTTACAGCGCAGCCCGGATCTGAAAAAGCGCCCGAAGTCAAATTTTAAACAGTAACCAATGGCACAACATTTCTTTACCCACGAGCAAAAGGAAGCCATCGTAAAGGCTATAAAAGAAGCAGAGCAAAACACCTCTGGCGAAGTACAGGTACACATAGAAAGCCATTGCAAAAAAGAAGTAATGGACAGAGCGGCAGAGGTATTTGCTACACTTCACATGCACCATACTAAATTACGCAATGGCGTACTGTTTTACCTTGCAGTGGAAGACCATAAGTTTGCCATTTTAGGCGATGCAGGCATCAATGCAGTTGTTCCTCCTAATTTTTGGGAAGGGATAAAAGAAGCAATGCAGGAAGAATTTAAGCAGGGAAAATTTACAGAAGGACTTTGCCACGGTATAGAAAAAGCAGGGAAACATCTAAAGTCACATTTCCCATATACAAAAGGAGATGTTAACGAGTTATCGGATGAAATTTCTTTTGGAAAGCATTAAAGCGTTAGTTTTTCTTTTCCTGTGTCTTTTTCTGCAAATAAATACCTATGCAGACGATTTCCCGGAAAAACCTAATCCGCCACGTCTCGTAAACGATTTTGCAGGGATACTTAATCCGGGAGATGCAGCAACTTTAGAGGCAAAGCTTGACGCATATAACGATACAACATCTACGCAAATCGCCGTAGTTACAATGAAAAATGTAGGCGATTACGATGTATCAGACTACGCAGAGAAATTAGCCGAAAAATGGCAGATAGGGCAAAAAGGGAAGGATAATGGAATACTGATATTTGTAGCATCAGAGCAGCATAAAATATGGATAGCTACAGGCTATGGAATGGAGGGAGTTGTACCGGATGCTGCTGCAAAACAAATTATTGATAATTACATAAAGCCTGCTTTTAAAAAAGGAGATTATTATAAAGGCCTCGATGATGCTACAACCATCATTTTTAAATTATCCAGGGGAGAATATAAAGCAGATAACTTAGGAGGTAAAAAGGGGAATGTTAGCGGATGGATTATTCTTTTAATAGTACTTGCGTTCTTTATATTCAAGATATTATTTTCGAGGCCCCGATATAATAACTTTTCTAACAGGGGACATAGAGGCGGTGGCGGATTATGGGGAGGTGGTTTTGGAGGTTTCGGTGGAGGTGGCTTCGGAGGAGGAAGTAGTGGCGGAGGCTTCGGCGGATTTGGTGGTGGCAGCTTTGGCGGTGGTGGTGCCGGAGGAGACTGGTAAAAAATATTATAAACTCAAAAAGGAGTATGAAACATAGCTTTACGGTAATTTTTGCATTGTTTTATTTTTTTGCCTGTGCTCAGGACATCCCTCAACAACCGGATTTTTCTTATCCTATCAGTGATTATGCTGGAATTTTAACCTCTGAGCAAAAAGAAGAACTCTCAAAAAAACTTAAAGACTATCAGGATTCTACTTCTACATACATCCACATCATTACTGTAAAAACACTTAACCACAAAGAAGTAGCCCCCTATACAAGGGAGCTATTCAACAAATGGAAAATGCAAAGCAAAGGCAAATGCATTTTATTGGTAGCAGATTTAAAAGAACATCGTTATGGTATTGCAGAAAGTCCGGAACTGGAAAACAAAATCCCGGACGAAGCAGCAGAAATGCTGGAAGACCGCTTTATTAAACCCAACTTCCGCGAAAAAAGATACTACAAAGGGCTGGAAGATGCTACAAACTGCATCATAGGATTAATCTCAGGAACCTATACACTAGATCAGCTTAAAACAGAAAGCAACGGCAGTGTTTTTGTGCTTATTGTTTGCATGTTTTTGGTACTGTTTTTTGTTATACCCTTTATTCAGTACAAAAGCTTTAAAAGCGCACACATTGGTACCAAAAGGCAAGACTTTGTATCAGGCATGATGTTTATGAATAGCTTTGGAGCAGCCAGCAAAGCGGGTTACGACGATTTTTCAAAGGCTAATGGTACCTTTGTAGGCCGTGGTTTCGGTGGTTTTGGTGGCGGCGGCGGTGGTGCTTCCGGAAGCTGGTAATTACAAAGCTTCCAGCATAGTCTTCAAAAAACCATTATTCCTTACCGAAATAGGATAGTTTAATATCTCTTCTTCACTTTGAATAAAATGCGATTCAACCAATTCGTTTTTGCAATTCTGTAAAAGGCTGTTTATAGACTCTTCTGTAGCCTCCATATGAAATTGAAGTCCCAACACATGATCCTTATATAAGAAAGCTTGGTTTTCACAGGCTACACTTTTAGCAAGATGTACTGAATCTTTGGGTAAATCAAAAGTATCACCATGCCAATGAAAAACAGTTAATGGAGATGGTACAGCAGATGCAAATTGATGTTGTTTAAACTCAATAGGAAACCAGCCTATTTCCTTCTCTTTATTCTTGTATACTTTAGCTCCTAGCACATCAGCAATAAGCTGGGCGCCAAGGCATATTCCCACAACCTTTTTACCTTTAGCAATAGCCTTTTCAATAAACACCTTCTCTTTTTTCAGCCAGGGATATTCCTTTTCATCATGCACACCCATGGGGCCCCCTAGTACAATCAGCATATCGCATATATCTACAAAAGGTAATCGGTCATCCTCATAAAACCTCGTGGCAGTGACTTTGTGTTCAGGAGTATTCACCCATTCCGTTATACTTCCGAGCCCCTCAAACGGCACATGTTGAAAATAATGGATATTCATAGATCTGCTAAATAAAAAACTTAAGCCCATAAAAAAAAGAAATCCGCACCGGATAATTTTCCGATACGGATTGAGTAACACAATAATAAATTAAACAGCTTCTTTTAGCTCTGGTTTTATTCCTTCAAGTAAGAAGGCTTCAATATTCTGAAGAGCCAATTTTATTCTCGCTTTATCTTCGAAATAAGGGAAACCAAAACGAAGTATATGATATACAGTACCATTTATTTCCCTATCCTTAATACATTTTATATGTATGCCTTTTAGGTTAAGACTATCATATAATGGGTAAGGGTCAAAATTTTTGAAAGCGGCTATAAATATACTAGCAGATGATTCTTTATTACCAATACCTTCAGATGCCTTAAGTTCCGATGAGACAGAATACACAGCTTCTGCATCCAGCGCTGAAATCAGCTTCACAAACTCTTCTTTAAAATAATTAGCTAAATAAGAGCTACGTTTTCTAATAGTAGCTCCACCTACCTTTTTATAGAGTTGCAACGCAGCTTCCATACCGGCATACATCGCAAAGTTTTGTCCTCCAGGTATGCTAAAGCCGGCAAAGTCATCCATGTCTATACCTTCACCGCCCCAGTTTAATCCGCCTACCCAGGTGCGGAATTCTTTAGTAGTCCAAAGTAAGCCTGCCCCTTGTGGGCCAAACAACCATTTGTGGGCGCTGCCGAAAATAACATCCGTATTGCGGAATGGCATATCATACACACCCAGCGATTGTGCCACGTCTATAATAATTTTACAATCCGGGAAAAGCTCTTTAACAAGAGTAGCATAATTTTCTACAGGTAATACCTGCGCAGTATCATAGCATACATGAGAGAACAAACACAAATGAGGCTTTACATCGTCTACCTTTTTCAAAAAAGCAGCTTCATCGTACAGCTCTTTATCACTTAAATAATGCACCTCGTAATCGCTAAGTTTCTGAAATGCTTTTATGCCGCCATAGTGCTCATGCAATGTAGTAAGTATACGTATATGGTCAGCGCTTTTTAATTTACTAGTTCTGGCAATAGCAAGACTTAGCAAATTGCTGCATTGCGATGCACTTGGTGCAATAGTAACATCGTGTTTTGCAGATGGCCATATCTCCATCGCTAATGCTCTTGTTCTTTCCAGCGCTTCGCGAGCTTTTTGGTATTGTCTTAACGGGAACGCGCAACACTCTTCCTCATCCAGAAATTTTTTAATAGCCTCAATCACCTCTTTAGAAGGCGTTCCTAATGTTCCTGGGTTTAAATTAATTCTGTTGTAAGTAAAATTTTCTTTTTTAAACGCTGCCCACTGTTCTTCATTTTCAATATCAAATGCAGAAGTTGTAGCAGCAATGGCAGAACTACTAATAGTGATATCTTTTTCTTCCATAGCCTCCATTATTAAGGCCGAAGCCCCTGAATTTTTCAGAGGCTCCTTAGTCCATTGTGTTACCGGAGGGATAATAGTAGGACTTATTCTGTCCTGATATCCTCGTAACATTTTTAGAGTTTGTCTAACCACCTGCTCTAGCGGCGTAGGCTCAATTTTATCAGCTAAATAACCTGTTTCAATCTGATACTCCATCTTTGCAGAAGGACGTTCAATACGAGGGTCGTAAGTATCTTTTTGAATAGTTACTTCAATACCTTCGCTTGCACCTATTGCTTTTACTATATCTGCAATTTCGTTTATGCAATACGATTTAACAGTAACGTGATTGATTACTCTGTGTATTCCCTTTGGAGAGATAGTTTTAAACATCTCAGCAAGTGAATTGATAGAGTCATTCAGCGCCATCAGCCCTGTTCTCTGTAAACCTGTACCATATACTGTTAAAGGGTTTCCTACCAGCGTTTGTGCCATAAAACGATTTAGTACCGTACCAAACATCTCATCGTAGTCAAATCTGGTATGCAATTCAGGATAAGCGCCAATCTCTTCTGTATAAGAACCAAAAACAGTAGACTGCATAATGTCAGTAATTCTTAGGCCCCACTTGCGGCAAGCCAGCGAAACGAAATTACTATCATTAATTTTTGTAATATGATAAATATCATCCGACTCTCTTGGATACGGTAGCGGCTCTGTAGCTTTTTTACCATTATATTCAGGATAAAAATATCCTTCAGCCACATCTATACCACCTTTAGCATACTCTCCAAATGAACCAAGTTTTATAAGGTGTGCATCTGGTATATGCTGGCGTACAGCCCATAACACGCGCATGTTCCCTATCTCGTTATTTTGAATAGTAAATAATGCCTGGTCTATATTTTTCATGGAAAACGGAGCAGAGCACTGTTGAGCTAAATGATATACCGTATGCGGTTGTTCATCAGCAAATAATTTTTCAAGTGCTTCAGAATTCACATTTAAAGAAACAAACTCCAGATTATTCTGTCCGTATATTCTTTTAAATGCTTCAATCCGTTCTGCTGGTTTTAATATTGGTAAAATACTATCAGATCCGTTTTGTATCACCTGGTTTCTGCGGAACTCATTATCAGCAATAATAATTTTTTGTCCAGGATTTTTTATAGCAAGTTTTAACGAAAGCGGCCAACCTAAATAACCATCCCCTCCTAAAACCACAATTGTGTTACTCTTCTTCATACTATCTCTCCTCTTCACTTATCATCCCCACTATTGAGGTTCTTATGAAAGTAACGGACTAGTAAATAGTATTGTTTTTAACTTAATGAACTTTTTGTCCCTTTAATTGGATTGCAGCTTTTCAAACACCTCTTCCAGCTTGCCGCAAGTAGTAATTTTCAGTTTAAATTTAGACAAGTCTAATCCCTTTTTATTATATCTGGAAATAACTATTTCCTTAAAACCCAGCTTCTCAGCTTCGCTTATTCGGTTCTCTATCCGGTTCACGGCTCTTAATTCACCGCCTAATCCGACCTCACCTGCAAAACAAATGTGAGGAGAAACATAATAATCATTATAGGAGGAAATTACGGAGGCACAAACCGCAAGGTCTATCGCAGGGTCTTCCACTTTTAATCCTCCGGCAATATTTAAGAACACATCTTGTATACCTAGCCTTAACCCTCCTCTTTTTTCCAGAACAGCCAAAAGCATGTTTAATCGCTTGGCATCAAAACCGGTACTGCTTCGTTGTGGAGTTCCATAAGTAGCAGGGCTAACCAGAGACTGTATTTCTATCAATAATGGGCGATTTCCTTCTAGTGTAGCTCCTATTGTCACCCCGCTTAATTCTTCTTCCCGTTGAGAAATTAATATTTCAGAAGGATTACTTACTTCCCTTAATCCTGCTCCGGACATTTCATAAATACCCAGTTCGGAAGTTGAGCCAAAACGATTTTTTGTAGTCCGTAAAATACGGTACATCATGTGCCGGTCGCCTTCAAACTGAAGAACAGTATCAACCATATGCTCCAGCACTTTTGGTCCGGC
>Ga0134126_10011939_pt1 | contig 10963 bp, 7 predicted proteins | sample KB31752_FD_96881 | JGI IMG/M metagenome (GOLD analysis project Ga0134126, IMG submission 96881) | Terrestrial soil microbial communities with excess Nitrogen fertilizer from Kellogg Biological Station, Michigan, USA - KB3-175-2 | ecosystem: Environmental > Terrestrial > Soil > Unclassified ...
CGCGCAACTCGGCCGCATTGCGGACGATTAAGCCTTCACTGCTGACCGCGCCGAGCACGGCGAGGATAGGAACTTCATCGATGATGGCCGCGGTAGCCGGGCCTTCTACCACGCCGCCGCGCAAAGAGGACGCCTTGATTTCCAGATTTCCAATCAGCTCTCCGTTGATCTGTTCTATATGAAGAAGCTTGATGCTGGCGCCCATGCCGCGCAGGGTATCCAGCAGCGCGGTGCGAGTTGGGTTCAGGCCCACATTGGTAATGATCAGATGGGAACCGGGCACGATGAGCGCAGCGACGATAAAGAACGCCGCAGCGGAGATATCGCCGGGAACGGCCAGATCTCTACCTGTGAGTTGAGAGCCTCCGATGAGGCGAACCAAACGCGGCTCGATAATAATGTCAGCGCCGAGTTCACGCAGTGCGATCTCGGTGTGATCGCGGGTAGTCACCGGCTCTCGCACGATGGTCTCGCCATCCGCTCCGAGTCCGGCTAGAAGCGTGCAGCTCTTCACCTGAGCGCTGGGCACAGGCAGTGTGTAATCGATGCCGTGCAGACGCGAGCCGTGGATGGTTAGAGGCGGGAACTGATGGTTAGTAGCCTCAATATGCGCGCCCATCGCGGTTAGCGGCGTCATGATGCGGCGCATGGGCCGCTTTACCAGAGAATCATCGCCGGTAATGCGGCTAGTGAAGGGCTGCCGCGCAAGGATGCCGGACAACATGCGAATGGTAGAACCGGAATTGCCGGCATCGAGCATGGCGGCAGGCGGCTGAAGGCCATCGGAACCTTTGCCATGAATGACCAGCACGCGGCCGCCGTCCTGCTCCGCGGTTTCATGCGCGATGCCGAGGGCTGAAAGGCAGGCGAGGGTTGACTGACAATCCGCGCCGGAGGAGTAATTGAAAATTCGGGAATCTCCCCGGGCGATTGCGGCAAGCATGGCGTAGCGGTGCGAGATGGATTTATCACCGGGAACGCTTACAACACCATGAAGAGCGGCAGTGGGCGAGACTTGCTCGTGCATCGAATTCACAATTGTAGCGTCGCGGTGAGGCACGCAATGGTACTGGAGGTTGTGATAAACCTCAGAGCATGATAAACCGGCGGGAATGGATGGTAGGATCGGCGGCGTTGGCAGCAGCAGCGACTTCCGGGAGCGCGATGCAGGGCGGCGGCGCAAAGAAACCGGTTGTGATTTCAAGCGCAAACGGGATGGAAGCTTGCGCCAAAGCCATGGAAGTTATGAAGAGCGGCGGCGATACGCTGGACGCGGTGATTGCGGGCGTAAACATTGTGGAACTGGATCCAAACAATCCATACGTGGGTTACGGCGGGCTCCCAAATGAAGACGGAGTGGTTGAGCTGGACGCCAGCGTTATGCATGGCCCGTCAAAGCGCGCGGGATCGGTTGCATCGATTCAGGGAATTAAGACACCTTCGAAGATCGCGAAGCTGGTGATGGATCATACTTCGCACGTGATGATTGTTGGCGAAGGAGCGCTGCGGTTTGCGGAGGCGTACGGATATAAGAAGGAGGACCTGCTGACCGACAAATCGAGAACGGCCTACCTGGTGTGGAAGGAATCGCTGCGCTCGCCGGGTGCGTTCAATAACTGGATTCCGATGGAAGAGAACCTTACCGGGAAACCGGGAGCGCCGATGAAGCAACTGCGGAGCAGGTTTCCGAACGTGGACGATGACACTCTGGCGTGGGCCTGGCAGGTTGCTATTCATCCGCCCTTCGGCACGATCAACTGCCTGGGATTGAACGATAAGGGTGAGATGTCGGGAGTGACGACCACGAGCGGTCTGGCCTGGAAGATACCGGGAAGAGTGGGCGATTCGCCGATTATTGGTGCGGGCCTGTATGTGGATCAGGAAGTGGGCGGCGCGGGATCAACGGGCGTCGGGGAACTGAACATCCGCATTGTTGGCGGGCACACGATTGTGGAGAGCATGCGGCACGGGATGTCGCCAAAAGAGGCGGTGATGGAGGCATTGAGGCGCGTTTCGAAACTCTATAACGATGACAAAGCGATTCTGGACAAGCTGGATATCGAATTTTATGCCCTCCGAAAGGATGGGGAGCACGCAGCCGGATCGCTCTGGAGCACCCATCAGAGCTATAAGACGTACGCGGTGAACGATGGAGGCGAGAGCCGCCATGAAGCATGCGTGTTCCTGTACGGCAAGCAGGGCTGAGCGATGTCGCCCGGCAATTTTGAGAGGATCTACCTAATGTCCAACCACGAGAGTTCGAGCGGGGAGACTTCCCGCAGGCAGTTTCTTCAGATTGGCGCGACGGCGGCGGTAAGTCTGGCGACTAGTGCCGAAGCGCAGACGGCAGCGCGAGCCACCATGATCAATGTTCCGTTCCAGGCGGCAAATCCGAGCATCGGAATTATCGGCGTCGGGGGCCGGGGCACGGCACTTCTGCGGAACATGCTGGCGGCGGATGCCCGGGTGAACGCGCTTTGCGATATTGTTGCCGACAAAGCGAAGCATGCCCAATCGATGGTTGAAAAGGCCGGACAGAAGGCGCCTGAACTTTATACGAACGGCGATCATGCGTTCGAGAAGCTAGTGTCGCGCGACGATCTGAACCTGGTGGTCATTGCGACACCCTGGCAATGGCACACACCTATGGCGGTGGCTGCAATGAAGCAAGGCAAGAACGCGGCCACCGAGGTTCCGGCCGCTACGACTATTGAGGAATGCTGGCAGCTTGTCGATACCTCAGAGGCGACCCGCAAGCATTGCATCATGTTGGAGAACTGCTGCTATGGGGAAAACGAAACACTGATTCTGGCGATGGTGCGCGCGGGGCTGTTCGGGGATCTGTTGTACGGGGCGGCAGCCTACAACCATGATCTTCGGGAAGAGCTGTTCTCAAACAAGGGAGAGGGCTTATGGCGCCGCACCTGGAACACCAAGAAGAACGGCAATATATATCCGACGCACGGGCTTGGGCCGGTGGCCAATTACATGGGGATTAACCGCGGGGATCGTTTCGATTACCTGGTGTCGATGAGTACGCCGGCGAAAGGTCTGGCGGCGTACCGCGAGGAGCACGTTCCCAAGGGCGATCCCAAGTGGAACGAGAAGTACACCGAAGGCGACATGAACATGTCGTTAATCAAGACGGCCAACGGGCTCACGATCAATCTCCAGCACGACGTTTCGAATCCGCATCCGTATACGCGCCTGAACCACATTGCCGGAACAAAGGGAATTTTCAAAGATTATCCACCGCGGATCTACTTCGATGGGCAGGCGGCCGGAGAAGAATACGGCAGCATTGAACCGTATAAAGCTCAGTATGAGAATCCGCTCTGGAAGAAGCAGGGTGAGATTGCGCGCAAGCTCGGCGGTCACGGCGGCATGGATTTCATTGAGTGCTACCGGCTGACAGATTGTCTTCGCAAAGGGTTGAAGCCGGATCTGGATGTGTATGATGCGGCGTCGTGGTCGGCACCCGGTCCGCTCAGTTGCGCATCGGTTGCACAGGGTAGCGCGCCGGTGAAGTTTCCGGACTTCACACGCGGGCGCTGGAGGGAGCGCAAGGGCTCGCCTATCGCGGAGATTCAGGGATAGAGAGCGGGGGCGCGCGACTCAGTTCATAGCTATTCGGGCAGGGCGGGGTATTTACGAAACAGGCTGCTTTCACGAACGCGGATCATGAGCATGTAAAGGATAATAGCGACGTTGACGACGAGCACGCCGATGCGTTCCCAGCTTGCCTTTTCGATGATGCCGAGAATTTCCCAGGGGAGATAAAGCGACCCCGAAAGCAGAGCGAACCATTCTGCCCAGACGCGGCGGTTCCACAGCCCCCAGGCCTCCACAAAGCGAACGGCGGAATAGCTGGCAGCGGCCAGCAGGAGGGTGAGCAATCGCGCTTCGCTGACCTTGGAAGCAGCATTCATCAGGGCATGTCCGACGCGGCGCTCGACATCGACATGCAGATGGAAGAGAAGCGCCTCCATGTAATCTTCCACGCGCTTGTGAATGAAAACAAGGGTTATGGCCAGCAATATGACCGCAATTCCCTTAAGAGCCTCAAGGGTCGCGATGGCACGCAGACCGGCCAGGCTGGTGCGTTGATCAAGCGCAACGGGCGGCGGGTGGCGAGGCTCATGGGCCGGGCCAGAGTGCATGCTTCGATGCTCCCATAGGGTTCTCGTACGATACAGTCTCGGTCTCGAATCATTAGGGAAAATACCAAATGTAGTGTTTATGCAAATCTTTTATACGGTTTCTTGTATTGACAGGAAATGACAGGTAAACTGGGGGTAACCGGGCGGTGCGCTACAAGGGCATCGCCCTCCTCCGACACAGCAAGGGTCCGGATTCGTCTGGACCTTTGCTGCGAAAACCCTGAGCAGCAAGGCTATGCACGTCCGGCTATTCTGCATAAAGTGCTTTTATAGCCTGCCTGCAGCAAGGGAACATCTCCCGTTTTTCATAAACGGACACTAAACTACAGGGTCGCGCCGCTAAGGATTCGGGGCTGTTTAGGACAGAGGAAGGGGGAACCAGGCCGTCTCGCGGTCGGCCCGCTCCCCTTGGCCGCAGACTCGGAGGTATGTCTGCGCTTTGTGGTTAGGATTCCAGCACTGCGAAAGCGTTTCAAAGTTGCGTGAAATTGTGAAGGAGGAAAGCCCTCATTGGCTGGTAAAATATAGATTACAGGGGATCACATGGTAAGCGCGCCTACGTTAGCAGAGGAAATACTGGAACGGAAGAAGCAACGGCGAGCAATCATCCTTGCTCACCACTATCAGGAGCCAGAGATCCAGGATTTGGCAGATTCCATTGGAGACAGTCTCGAACTAGCGCGTACCGCCCAGAAGTTCCAGGGTGAAGTAATTGCTTTTTGTGGGGTCCGCTTTATGGCGGAGACAGCAAAAGTGCTGAATCCCGAGCGCGTTGTGGTGGTTCCGGACAAGAATGCGGGCTGCAGCCTGGTAGATAGCTGTCCGGTTGAAGCGATCCGCGCGTTTCGCCGCCGCAATCCCGATCACGCGATTGTTAGCTACATCAACACGTCAGTGGAAGTAAAGGCGGAGAGCGACATCCTTTGTACGTCGCGAAATGCGGTAGCGGTAGTGAACTCGATTAAGCCAGATCAGCCCATTTTGTTTCTGCCGGACATCAACCTGGGCAACTATGTGAAGAAGCAGACCGGGCGCAAAAACATGCAGATCTGGCAGGGCGCTTGTATTGTGCATGCGACGTTTCCGGCTCGCCGTCTGACTACAGCACGAGCGGAACACCCGGACGCGCTGGTGGCTGCTCACCCCGAATGCCCGAGCGACGTGCTTCGCATGGCCGATTTCATCGGCTCGACTTCGGCCATCATCGACTGGTGTACGAAGCAATCTGCCAACGAATTCATCGTCATGACCGAGAGCGGGGTCCGGTATTCGCTGGAAAGATTATCTCCGGGTAAGAAGTTTTATTTCGTTGCAAACGAGAACTGCAATTGCAGCGAATGCCCGTATATGAAGTTGAACACGCTGGAGAAGCTGGCGGCGTGTCTGGAAACGCTGGAGCCGCGGATTGAATTGCCGGCAGAAGTTATGCAGCGGGCGCTAGTGCCGCTGGAGCGCATGCTGGCCCTGAAGTAACGCGGGCCAAAGCGGGCTTCGAGCCCACCTCAGGAGGTATTGCAAAATACATGTGGGGTGTCAAGAGCAACGTGAAAGAAGCATGGCCGCAGAACGTGCCGCCATTGTTGCATCATGAGATTGCGGCGGCATCTACGAGTGAACTTGTCCAACTCGGTCCCGTAACGTCCGCAGACCGGCCGTCGAACGGGCCGTTAGTGGATAGCTTCGGGCGCATCCATTCCGATCTCCGCATCAGCCTCACAGATCGCTGCAACATCCGCTGTTTTTACTGCATGCCCGAAACCGGCGCGGAGTTTTTACCGCTGCGTGGACTCCTCAGCTTCGAGCAGATCTTGCGCTTTGTTTCTGTTGTGCTGCCGCTTGGGATCGAAAAGATCCGCCTTACGGGAGGCGAGCCGCTGCTGCGTCCCAAGCTGCCGGACCTGATTGCGGGGCTATCTCGTTTAGGCGGAGTAAGGGACTTGGCGCTTACGACCAACGGTGTACTTCTCTCAGGGGCAGCGGAACCTCTGTTCCAAGCGGGCCTGCGCCGCCTGAACGTTCACCTGGACACGCTCGACCGGGAACGATTCCGAACGATTACCCGACGCGACGAACTGCCTCGCGTGCTGACGGGGATCGATCGGGCTGTTGCTGCCGGATTCCATAGGGTCAAATTAAACGCGGTCGCGATCAAAGGGCTGAATGAGCCAGACATCGTGCCGCTGGTGCGTTTTGCTCGCGAGCGGAATATGGAAGTTCGATTTATCGAGTTCATGCCGCTCGACTCCCAGCACTTGTGGGGACTGGAGCGTGTACTCTCGGCTGATGAAATGATCGAAATGCTGGAACGCGAGTTCGGTCCGCTGAGGCCGGTTCCCGACGCCGATCCGCGTGCGCCCGCAACGGAGTACAGGTTTGAAGACGGGCATCGGGTCGGGTTTATCGCTTCGGTGAGCCGGCCTTTCTGTGCGAATTGCAATCGCCTGCGGCTGACAGCAGATGGCAAGCTGCGGTACTGCTTATTCGCGCGCGAGGAGACCGATATCCGGCCGCTCCTCGAAGCATGCGGATCAAATGAGGCGCTCGAGGGAGCGGTGCGTTCGACGGTATGGCAGAAATGGGCCGGTCATGAAATCAATCTCCCGTCGTTTGTTGCGCCGCAGAGGCCAATGTACGCGATTGGCGGGTAAAGTTTAGCCACAAAGAAACACATATAAAGACAAATTAAGAGTAGGCATACAGCAGCGAAAGGGCGCCCACCACGCTTGCAAGAAGCAGACTGTGTTTCAGGGTAAAGCGGAAAAGGCGAGGCTCTTCTTCGGGTTTGAGTCCAGCGGCGGCGGCTGCCACTGAGATGCTCTGCAGGCTGATCATTTTCCCCATCACTCCGCCGGCTGAGTTTGTGGAAGCGGTTAAGATGGGGTTCAGTCCCAGGCGATGCGCGGTCACTTGCTGGAGTCCGCCGAACAAGGCATTGGAAGATGTATCGCTTCCTGTCAGGAACACTCCGAGCCAGCCCAGCATTGCGCTGAAATACGGGAAGGCTCTGCCTGTTGCGGCAAACGCCAGTCCGAGCGTCGCAGTCGCGCCGGAGTAATTCATAACGAACGCTAAAGCAAGCACCGCCGTGATGCTGGCGAAGGCAAAGCGGAGCTGCATGGCGGAATCGAGCGCCAGGCGCACGAAGCGAAGAGGCCCCACACGCAAGAAGGCTGCGGACGCAATGGTTGCGAATGCGCAGGCGGTTCCGGCTTCCGCCAGATACCGAAACCGGTAAATAGCGGCGTAGGGTCCAGCTTGATTCACTACCGGCGGGATGCGCCGAATCTGGTTGTGAAGGCCCGGCCAGCCAAACGAGATGCTGGCCTGATTCAGCAAAAATTGCACAGAGTGAGAGCTCCACGCAAGAATGAAGACAACCAGCAGCAGGTAGGGAGACCAGGCGCGAACCAGCTCGGGAAAGCGGAAGGGCGTGTTGCGGTTTGGCTTGGTTCCGGGAGGATGCCAAAAGCGAAGCAGGGCAACGAGCGAAACTACGGCCGCGAGCGAACTGAGAATATCGGTAAGATACGGCCCGACAAAATTCGAAATAGCAAATTGGGTTGCGGCGAAACTTGCTCCACAGATGAGAGCCGCGGGCCAGGCCCTGCGGAGCGCACTGCGGCCACCCATGACGATTACCAGATAAGCCGGAATGAACAGGGATACGGGCGCGCACAGCCGGCCCACCTGCTTGCTGAGCGCGTCGAGGGGAAGTCCCGTTGTTGCCGCAAGAGTGACCAGCGGAATGGCGAGGGAGCCGAACGCCACGGGAGCCGTATTGGCCAGCAGGCAAATTCCCGCGGCGTAGAAGGCAGAAAATCCGAGCCCTCCCAGGATTGCGGCTGCCACGGCAACGGGCGTGCCGAAGCCGGCCGCACCTTCGAGAAACGCTCCGAAAGCGAAGGCAATCAGGAGCGCCTGCAGGCTACGGTCGCTGGTGAGCTGGCCGATCGATTCCTTGAGAATTTCGAAGTTGCCCGTATCCACCGTCAAGCGATACAGCAGAATGGCCCAATAGATAACCCAGAAAATGGGGAAGATGCCGAAGGCGGCGCCGTAAAGCGCCGAGTTAAGCGCTAGCCGGACTGGCATGCGATAGGCGAAGCAGGCCACGATGATCGCGGCGATCAATCCCAGCACGGAGGATTTCCAGGCCGTTACGCGTCTTATGCCGATGGCATACAGCAGCGCAGCGATGGGCAGCGCGGCGACAGCGGAAGACCAGAAGAGGCTGTTGGCGATGGGGAAGTAGGTTTGTTGCCACAAACGCAGAGGATATCAACGTTCAGTTCACTTGCTTGATCCAGAGGTCGCTGTAAATCTCGGGTACGCCGATCACGAGCTTGTCCGCCGCTACGCTCAACTCCGTCCGGCGCTGGCGGAAGAAATCGAAAGAATTGGCATGCATATGCTCGTACGCGACGGGGGCGCCGGTCGGATGCTTCGTAACAGGATTGAGTTCCTGTTTCCAGATGCAGGTATGGCCGTCGCGGCTGGACAGGAAGTAAACTATGCGGCCATCGGGCGAAAAACTTGGCTTGTCGTCAACGTAGCGTCCGTCCGTGATCGGAATCCACTGGTTCTGTTTGCCGCCTTTGGCTTGAAGGACTGGCGCAAGCACGATCTGCGATGTTCCGCCAAGATCGCGCCTAAAAACTACCCAGCGGCCGTCCCAGGAGAAAGATGCCTGGCGCAAGGAGTGGTCCGGATCACTCAGGAAGTTCTTTTGCTTTTTCGCATGAAGATCGAAAGCGACAATTCTGTCCCGGCCTTCACCGGGAAGGGCATAGCTTTCCAGGAGGACGGTAGAGCCGTCCGGCGAAAATCCGCGAGCGGCACAGCCGGTGCAGAGTTCTTCCGGCTCTGCGCCCGCGGGTGAAATCACGAAGGCGCAGACGCCCTCTTTGCAAGCGCGGCCAATGATTACCGTCGAGCCATCCGGAGAAATGGCGTTCGTCCCCCTATCCGGGCCGCCGGCCTTATCGTCCAGCAACCGTTCCGTGCCGTTCTGGAGATCCCGGATTAGAACGGTGTTTGGTTTTCCGGGAGCCGATGTTGTGTACACCATCCAGCGGCCATCGCGCGAAACAGATGGCGAATGGCAATTCAGTTCTTCCGGAATCGGGAAGGGCTCGGCCGAACCGGTCCTCTCTCCGTTGCCGGTGGTTGGAATCCAATATATGCTTCCTCCTAGAACGAGAGTGTTATAAACAAGCCGGCCATCGACCGATAGTCGCGAGTTTTGGCCTAACTCGCCCGCGGCAGAGGCGAGCACCTCCGCTCCGCGCCCGGCTTGGCCGGGCTCGTACATTTCAGATCGAAGGAGACTCCAGTCTTCGCCGGTTTGGATGGAATAGAGGATCCATTCCCGGCCATCTTTGGTCCGGGACCAGTCACGAACGGCTGGAAACAGACCTTGGTCGCGTTCCACTCCGGGAAGGGGCGCCAGCCTGGGTGTCCCTCGATGCAGCGGGACGATCCACCATTTGCGAGTATCTTCCGATCCGCGACCGGCGACACCGTTGAAGATGACCTCTGTTCCGTCAGGAGACCAGCACGGCGCAGTGTAAACCCTGAAGTTCCGTAGTGCGTCAACGCGAACGGGGGGACCGCCGTCCGCAGGTACCGTGAAAACGCGCCGCTGGCCGTCCCAATAGAGAATGCTCGTGCCGTCGGGCGAATAGCGCGGGTTGAAGCCATCGCGGACAATCCGCTTCGGCTCGCCGCCAAAACTCGGCGCGAGGTAAATTCCTCCGCCTCCCCTTGTGGATACGAAGGCGATTTGAGTTCCGTCTGGCGAGAGATCAGGCATTCGATCCGGTTCCGGGCCGTCAGTGGCCTGGATGTCGTTTCCCCCCGAGGTTTGACGGACCCACACGTGCGGCAGGCCGCCTGCGACCGCGGAAATGTAGGCGATGAGTTTCCCATCACGGGAGATGGTCAAGTCGCGAGCGTGAGACGCTACGTGAAGGCTAGCGTGCTCCGCCGCTTTATGCGGCCTATTAAAGAGGAAGAGCGCTGCCAGAACCACGGCTGCGGCCAGAACTGCGAACGCAGCCCGGAAGCGAAGAGAATGCAGCCTGGGCTTCGCGGTGGGGTGGGTTGCAGCAGGTTCCACCGTAGCTACTTCCGGGCTTGCCGGGAGTCCGGCCGGAGCAATCCCTTCCGGAGGAGCAATTTCACCTCTCTTCGATACGGGGGCAAGGAACCGGTAACCGCGGCGCGCGACGGTTTCAATGAAGCGCGGGCTCTCCGAACTGTCACCGAGGGCCTCCCTTAGCTTCCAAACGGCGCTGCTGATGGCGCTATCGAAATCGACGAACGTGCCGCCGGGCCAAAGCACATCGCGGATCTCCTCGCGCGTCACCAGGCTGCCGGCGCGATCCAGCAGCAGTATCAGGACCTGCAGCGGCTGGTCCTGCAGTTTAACTCTGAGGCCGTGTTTCCGCAGCTCTCCGGATCGCTCATCCAACTCAAACGCCCCGAACTGAAAGCTCCGGTTAGGCACGGGAGGCATTGCGCCCTCAATTGGAGATTCATCATATGCAAATTTGGAGCCTTTTGTAACCCGGGCAAAATCTGGCCCCATGTATTGCCGGATCCTTTGAATCGATGAGCGAAGAGATTTTCGGGTAGCTGCTTCGCTATCAGCGGGTTGTATCGACAATTCCGTTCCATCGATAAATCAGACGGTATCCATTGAAGCGCCAGACGAAATGAGGCAGATTTGGCCGTGGCCGGACCGGCCTTATCGCCATGGCTCTTTCAAAAGCGGGCTTTGCGCTCGGAGTGATGTTATTAGC
>Ga0134126_10011941_pt1 | contig 10962 bp, 11 predicted proteins | sample KB31752_FD_96881 | JGI IMG/M metagenome (GOLD analysis project Ga0134126, IMG submission 96881) | Terrestrial soil microbial communities with excess Nitrogen fertilizer from Kellogg Biological Station, Michigan, USA - KB3-175-2 | ecosystem: Environmental > Terrestrial > Soil > Unclassified ...
CGAACAGAAGAAGATTTCCGCCGGCCGGCCTGCCTGCAGGCATCGGCTTCAGCAAAGTGACCGATCAGGCAGTCAACATCCGCGAAGCAGTGGATGAATTCATGCTCAAGTTCTTTGTCGCGCTTCAGTCGTCATGATCGTGAGCTTTATCGGCCTCGGTTGGCGCGAAGGAATCGTTGTAGCGGCAGCCGTTCCGCTAACGTTGGCGGCCGTCTTTGTCATCATGCTCATGAGGGGAAGAGTATTCGATCGCATCACGCTCGGCGTGCTGATCCTGGGGTGGAGCCGTGTCCGAGCCGCCGGATATGCATGGAGTCATACGGCCGCTCCAATGCTTGCAGGCACGCTTGTTACTGTCATTCGTCCGATGGCAGTCGGGTTCGCGCGATCGACTGCTGGCGAGTATACTGGAAACATTTTCTGGGTAATGGGTTTTGCGCTGCTCGCCTGGTGCATTGTAGCCGTGACGTTTACTCCTTCTCGGCGTGCAGATGCTGCCCGACATCAAGGCCCTGCCGGGCGGCCATGCAGCCATTTATGCAACGCCCGGCTACGAGAAACTCCGCCGGCGTGATCGCCTGGGCGGTACGCCGGAAGGCTCTCGTCGCGTGCATTGTTGCCGGCATCTTTTTTGCCTCCGTTCCAGGCTTATCTGTGGAACGTTTGCCTTCGGCCACTCGCATCCATTCTGCGGCGGTATCTTGGGGAAAACCCAATGAGAACCGGATATTATTGGAATCGGCTTCTGTTACGGGCCTTGCTCCACCTGCTCGACAATGTACGGATGTCCCTCTGGTAACGCCTGCAGGTGCTCATGCCACCACGCGTCCGTTTCCATCAGCAGCACGAGATCGGGGTTGGTTCTGTCCACCAGCGGTAGCAGATCATCTACTCGGCGATTACCGACGTGGACGTTTGCGGACAGCACACGCAAGTGGTTGCCGGGCGAACAACGGCTGTGTTCCGCAGTATTCACCGGTGCTCCTGTCGTGAACGGGAACAACTTTGCGACATTGAACGCGAAACCGGCAAGCGCGGCCAAGACAAATACCCGAATCGAGAGTTCTAATCGATGAGTTCGGAGCGCAAACCCGGCGTGCCGGTCAGGGCAAAGCTGCGCCGCTTCTTTCCGGTGTTGATGTGCTTCGGAATCACCGCTATCGTAGCCATGGTGTTCTTGCATTCCGTAGATTTGAAGCCGACGGTGGGAGAAAACTTCTTTTTCGCAAAGAACGACCCTCAAGTTCGCTCCGACAACGAGATCTCCAGAACTTTCCCAGGACAAATGAACGAGATCGACTTGACTGTCAGCGGGGATATCGCATCACGGCCGTATGCGGATCGCATCCACGCATTATCGATCGAACTGGCAGAGGTTCCCGGAGTCAACGCTGTCATATCAATAAACCCCGGGCCGAACGGCCACGGGCCAAAAGACATCAAAGACGCACTGAAAAGCCCCCTCTGGACGAACATTCTCATTGGCAAGCATCACCGCTCCACAGATGTCATTGCGGCGGTAAAAGACGACATCGGGGGGAAAACGATCGACGGCGTGCGGGCTCTTAAGAAGAAGTTCGACCGGCCCGGTTTCGAAGTCACGATCTCGGGCCTGCCCTATGTCACCGAAATGATTTCGCGGACAATGGCGAGGGACCTGCGAACTTTCAGCCTGGCTGCGGCCGGCGTGTTTGGCGTGGTATTGTTCGTCCTCTTTCGCTCGCCGTGGATCCTGCTGGGCGCATTCGTCGCATGTGCGAATTCGAGCGCTGCGACACTCATCATTAATCAACGTATTCATATTCCGATTGGGCCGGTTACGGCGAGCCTGTCGACGATGGTGTTCGTCATGACTCTCTCGCCCATGGTCTTTCTGACTTACAACTGGATCGGGATTCGACAGCAGAAACAGTTGGTCGGACACGCGGCTGTGTGGGCTGCGGTGAAGGAAACGGTTGTGCCGTCATTCTGGAGTGCGGTATGCATGTTGCTGGGTTTCATCAGCCTCATGCTCGTTTCCGCGACGTCCATGAAGCACCTGGGAACGGGTGGAGCGGTCGGCGCGACGATGGCATTCCTGGCCGCATACATCCTGTATCCCTGGTTCCTGGCTCTGGCCTCACCCCCAAAGACAAAGTTCGGCTGGACCAAAGCCATAGCATCGCGGCTGCATTCGTTCTTTTCCGAGCGCCACCGCGTGGTTGCGATCGCATTGGTCATCTTCGGGGCCGTTGGCGCCATCGGGATGCTGCGCCTGAATACGGACCCGCCATTGTTCTTCTATTTCAAGAAAGGAAGCGACATTCGACAAGGACTCGAGGCGGTTGATCGCTCCGGCGGAAGCAGCCCGCTGAAACTCGAAGTGGAAGACATTCACGGGGCCCGACTCGATACCAACGAGGCCTACAAGCGGATGTGGGCGCTGAACGATGCGTTGGAGAAGGACCCCGCCGTGGGCAAGGCGATGTCGCTGCCGGTACTTGAGAGCGAAATCGACCGGCGCTGGTACTCGGACCTGTTATCCATAAAAGGATTTTTCCAAGGAGAATCCAAGAAACAGGAAGAGCTCGGCGAGCTGGAGAGCCCGAAACACGGCGACCCGGCGCGGCAGTTCATAACTCCGGATCACAAGAAGGCACTCTTTCTTTTGCGCATGCGGGAGACTGTGCGGACCGCGTCGCGCGAACAGGTCATCCGCCGCCTGGAGCGCACGGTTCATCGCGAGGGCTTTCGCACGCTTCTTGTCGGTGGCGAGTACAGCTTATTGGGTGACATGGGCCGGCTGATCAAATCCAGCATCATTACCGGCTTGCTGATGCTGACCGGCATTTTCACGGTCATGGGCTTTGCCTTCTCCCGCTCATTGCGTACGGGCTTGGCCATGCTGGTAACCCTGGCCATCATCCCAGTCGTCGTGCGTGGATATATCGCTTACCTCGGCATGCCACTGGGTTTCATTACCGCTACAGCCGCCAATCTCGATCTGGGCATGGGAGTGGATGCCATGATCTATCTCACGATGTTCGCCAAGCGTGAGCATAAGAACCTCAGCTCCTGGGAACCATGGTCGAACGCCTGCTCGCATCTGTGGCGGCCGATCGGAACGAATTTCCTGGTGATCTGTTGCGGGTTCGGGATCTTTCTGCTTTCGAATTTCCCCCCTACCCTGCGCTTTGGGGTGTTTGTCATCTTCGGCTCCGCAACCGCCGCCAGCGCTGCGCTGTTCTTGTTCCCGTGGCTGGCGAGCGTTTCTCGTCATAAAAAATCGGCGCATGTGGATCGCATGGTGAGATCCTGACGTTCCACAAAGCTGCAAGATCGGGTAAACGGCGCATCAGTGTTTTAGTTCTCTAGTTTGTTCCCGACGAGCCGGCAGCCCGGATACAGTTTCCGACAACGCCCGTGATACCGGCATATCACCGAGTGAAGCGCCGGCGCGCCTTGGCAGCTGATTGCGGCCGTCAGCAGCCTCAGGCACCAATTCATCCTGCCTCCATAACTCGTGCAACCGCAACCGCAGCCGCTAGCCTGTTCATTTGCGCGTCGAATTCCCGGTTGTTGCCAAGCTGAAAGTGACAGATAACGGCGGATTATCTCCTGTGCTTTGGGCGCCCTGTTGAGGGCAGAACGGGATAGGTCCGGCTCGTCGCGAAGTGTAGATATCTCTTTGGAGTTTCACTTGGACGAGAAAGGCGCGTATCGGCTTGGCTGCCGCTATCGGAAATCCGCTGGATGGCGATCGAAGCGTTTGAAGAATCGGTCAATTCTTCCGGTAACAGACCTCTCCGCTCATCCCTGGACTGAGCAGGCACAATTGGTCGGTCCACGTTGCTCCACTGTCCCTACTTGCGAATTCGAGCCGGAAAAAGAACGTGCTTCTGCTGCCGTCGTCCCCGGTCAGAATGAGTTGATTTCCATCGAACGAGTATGAGCCATCTCCGAAAAAGGCCGTCGTCGTAACCGAATCGCGGGAAAATTGCCGCCGGGCAGCGGCCCCGGCGTAACGCCCGTCGGAGTGGAACTCGTATCTGTTCCCGACCATTCCTGTAGCCGCTATCCACGTGCCTGCCAGCTTTGGACGGATCAGGTCCTGCTGTTGCCCGGGTGCCGCGCCCTGAAACATCAGGCTGTAAAAGAATCCCGGCCACACGTCGCGAACCAGTTCTCCGAAACAGTTACTCACGATGAAGTCTTTCGATATTCCGTAAATCGTCGCGATCCGGTCCCCAGCCTTCGCGGTGAGAAGAATCGTCCCGATCCCTTACCGTCGCCTTCCTGCCCGCCTACTAACTTGTGGATCGTGAAGAACTCCCAGCCACCGGGCGATATTCCGGTCGCTAGTCTCGATGGCTGACTCGGATACGAAGCGAGCGGGTCCGCCCTGAAGATATTGCGGAATGTGCCGATCGCGATATCCGGCAACCGCGCCGAACCGGCCTCCTGCATCGGCAGAATTGTGATCTGGCATCGCTCTCCGTTTTGGTATACGGGCGATGTCAGGACGATCTGGCCGCGCAATTCCTGTTTGCTCCATTGAGCAGGAGGTGTGAAGTTATAGCCGACAGCGGGATCACCCCTGACCGAACCAGTCGCCCCGATTGGCGCCATCCTCTCCCCCGTAAGTGCCGCTGACAAATTTCCTCCGTGGCGGTTGTGCAATTTCAGACTGCGGAAAAACGAGTTAAGTTCACTAACGTACGAGTTCGGAGAAACCACTACCATTACGCTGAAGACACTTCCGAATCCCGTCGCGGTAAAAAGTATAGTGCGCATCGCCGTACCCTGCATCACCGTATCCGCGGCCCCGATCACGATGGTCCAGCCGTCCTTCGTCTCAACGGAGCTCGGCGAGACCTGCTCCGCAACTCCGAAAGTGCCCCGGATTCGACTCGCCCACTCGCCCCCGAAGTTCTCCTGTGCGCCGGCCTGACTGGCCCGGCTCGGGAAGAAATAAATTTGGCAGAACTCCATCCGCCGGAGAACCGCCTTGCGCTGCTGCAGTATCAGAATGCCGTTTTGTTCCGTGCGGCTCCATCCGTGTGGCGCCACGAAGGTCGTAATATCGAAGCTTTCAGTCTGGCCCGCGACCGTCTGGACGAGTCCGAGCGCCGCTGCAAGCAACAACACGCTTCGCATGTTTCACACCCCCAACGTGCTCTGACAGATTATTTCACAAAAACCGTTAATTTTTAGGACATTTGGGCTTAGTCTGGTGGAAACCGGTTTGCAGATAGAAGCCTGCAGGCTGCCTGCCAAAGGAGTCGGCGATGAACGTTACATTTCGCACCAAAGCGCTTGCGCCCTGGACGATGTTGTGTCTGATGCCAATAACGGTACGTGCGTCGTTTGGACAACAGAGCGATGATCCGCGGCAACTACAGCAAGAGGGCATCGCAAAGATCGATCATTGGGTGGACTATGTCCGCCGCACAGGTGACGCCAAAGGCACAGTCTCCGAGCTTACCGCCGCGCAGTTCAAGCTAAAGGAGAGCTTCGATATCTTCACGCAACGCCGGGACGCTGCCGGCGCAGCGCTGAGTGTGATCAAGATTGGCCACATCCAACGGATGATGAACGAGTTTCGCCAGGCAGCGACGATGTACCAGGAAGCGCTTAAGCTGGCCAGTCGCGCTAACCGCGCCGATTACCAAACCACTGCGTTGTCGTATCTGGCATATACCGAGATGCAGCTTGGCGAAATTGATGCGGCCGAACAACATGCTCATGAGGCAGTGCGCCTCGGAGCCGGCTGCGGCAACAAGGACTTTTACTTCGAGGCCCTGGATACGGATGCCGAGATCGAAGTGAAACGCGGCAATCTTGCGGGGGCGAGCGACGATCTGGATCGTGCCCTTGCAATGAGCGTCGAAGTAGAGGAGAAAAAGCTATATATCGCCTACATGGACCGTGCCGACATCTATGAGCAGGTGGCCCGCAAGTGCGACAGCGACCGTACCTTCGATGTTTGCCTGCAGTCGGTCGAACTGGCGCGCGCTGACTATGAGAAGGGTCTGGCAATCACTCAGGAACTTGGCTACACGTATTTCACAAACATGTTCCGGGATTTCTTGAAGAACTTAGCCGTCCGCAAGGCGATGATCCTGTCCAAGCGGAAAAACGACGCAACAGTAATCAACGCAAATCTCTTCCATCCGAGACAGCCTAAGGACGTGCTGGTTACAGATTACTTCGGCTCCGGCCCAATGGATGCTTCCGCGATGGCCTTTGTCGAAAGCTCCTTCAAGGAACTGCACGATTGGCAGGGCCGAATGCAACAGCAGGGCCTCGCGGTGCTCGATCTTAATCCGTCGGACCTTTGCCTGGAGGGGCAGTACGAAGACATGAAAGGCAACACGGACGCTGCGCTCAACGCGTACGCCCGGGCAGATGACTTATTGGAAAAAGATCGCCGCAGGTTGGGAGACGAGCAGGCGCGCGGAGCCTACATGGAAGACAAGCTCTCCTGTTACTACCGGCCCGCACTGATACTGCTCGAGGCCAAACGCTACCCGGAGGCCTTTGCCCTGTTTGAGCGCGCTCGCTCACGCGCCATGGCTGACTTATTGGCCAGCCGTCCCTTGAGCTTGGGCAGCCAGCAGGAGCGCGCATTGTACTCGCAGTTAAGGAGCTTGGCGGCGAACATCGCCGCGCAACAGGAAAAGCTCTTCAATCTCACCGGCAGCCAGGGCCGTGACCAGAGCGCAAAAAGAATTGTCGAGCTGCAACGCAGCATTACGGCGTTGCAGCAGCAGTATGGGGAACTGGAAGCCCGCATCGCCAGAGAGGCTCCCAAGCTCAACGAGCTAACATCCGCGCGGCCGGTCACTCTGGCCGGCGTTCAGCGAGCCGCCGCGGAAGGAAACTACGAGGTCCTCTACTATGTTGTGATGGAGCACGCCCTGATTCTCTGGCGCATCAGTGGCGACGCGGTAGAAGTGAAGGACGTTTTCCTGCCGCATGTCGAGCTCATCAAGAAGGCGGCTGCCCTGCGAACGAGTCTGGTCGCGCGACGTGACACGCCGGACGCTCGCTTCGACGAAGACACGTCGCGCCAGTTCTTTCTTTTTCTCATCCAGCCGATGCGCGCTTCTCTCAAGGGCCATCACCTGGTACTCGTGCCGCACGAAGAGTTGAACTCAATTCCGTTCCAGGCCCTGCAGGACCCGGCAACAGGCAAATACCTGGGTGAGACCTTCGCTATCTCGTATGCGCCCAGTGCTACGGTACTGTTAACTCTAGGCAAACAGTCCACCCTCAAGAATGGCCTGTTGCTGGCGGTAGCCGATCGGAACATCCATGAGGCCGGTGGCGAAGTGAACGCTATCGGCAAGCTGTATCCGGGGCGCAGCAAAGTAGTTGCTGAGGAGGTAGCGAGCACTGCCGAGATCAAGAGCTGGGTTGGCGACTACAACGTAGTGCATCTTTCGGTGCATGGCAAGTTCGACAGCGCTGATCCTTTGCTGTCTTACCTGCAATTCAAGGATGCTCCCCCCGATCGCGGAAGACTTACTGCCGCGGAGATGTTCGGCCTGCGTCTGCAGAAAAACGCTCTGGTGGTCCTGAGCGCTTGCGAGACCGGACGCGTAGAGGCCACGCACTCGAACGAAGTACTGGGGATGGTCCGCTCGCTGCTCTACGCCGGTGCTGGCCGGCTGGTGCTTTCCTCCTGGGAGGTGAATGCGGGTTCCACTCGATCATGGATGGAGACTTTCTATCAAGAAGCCCGGAGCAGCTCTCCGGCGGAAGCAGCCCGGCGGGCGCTGGTTGCCGTTAAAGCGCATCCGGAGTATAGTCATCCTTTCTTCTGGGCCCCGTTTGTCATGACCGGACAATAGAATGCCCGAATCCTGGAATAACTTTACAGAGAAATTGGGCAGTGTGGCCGGGAAATGGACAGTTTACGCTGCGTTCGGTTCCTTCCTGCTCTATCTGTTTGGCTACCTGACTCTGCGCTTTCAGCTCGCCACTTACGGCGTGGCCACCAACCTGGATCTCTTCGATGAGAAATATCTCTTCGCCGGATGCCGCTTTCTGGTGTATCTGGTGTCGGCGGCGCCAAACATCCTGATCATCCTTTTGATCCTGGCGGCAATCGGGTACCTGCCGTACAAGCTGGCGCCGGCCTCGCTTAAGGATGGTGTAAAGCGCCGCGTATCGCAGTGGTGCGCCGCGCCGCCGCACCTTCCACTACTGGGCGTGGTACTTGCGGTGGCCATGATCCAGTTCGTGCTGCGCAGGGCCTTTGCCTTTGGCAATTTACTACTCCGCAAGGAATTGCCGGACGAATGGCTCAGCGCGATACTGCTGGCTAGCGACGGTAAGGTTTCGCTCTACTTCACAGGACTGGTGGCGGGCACGCTACTCAGCGGCTGCATTCTTGTCTATGTGCTACGCCACGAAACTCCAAGCACCGCTGCTTCTCGCTTCTGGCTAGGCGTATTGGGGTTTCTGTTTGCAGTAGAGTTTCTGCTGCTGCCGGTCAACTATGGGGTGCTAATCTCGACCCAGCAACTCCCGCGTGTGGCGGGAATCAGCGGTGAGCCGGTAACACGAGGACAAACCACGTGGATGCTGTGGGACAGCAAGGAAGCGGTCGTCTATTTCGTTCGCGATGCTGCTGAGCTGCGCATGCTTGTCACTGTACCGAAAAAGGACGCGCCGCTCAGGATTGTCGCCAACGATGATATCTTTTGCATACTGTTTGGCGGGAATGGCGCCCAGTTCCGCCCGTGCCCCAGGTAGAACAACATGATGAACCGGCTGATCGCTTGCGTGCTTTGGCTGACTTTGTTCCTGAGCATCTCCATCGGACAATCGCAGAAAAATGCGCCACCCAGGCAACAGAAGCAAAGCTCCTTCACCGAAAGACTGCTGAAGTTCCTCGGCATCTCTGATAGTCCCGGCACCCTGAAAAGTCCAAGCGATGAAGTCGTCAGCGGAGAGCTTTGGCTGGCCGATCTGAATTCCCAAACCACGCATGCAATGACCTCCGGCGACGGGTATCAATCTCCCATTTTTCTGACGGGCGCGAACGAGGTCCTTTCCTTGCGCCGCGGCGACGTGGTGCGGATCCCCGCGACCGGCGGCGAAGGCAGGAGACTGTACTCCAGGAACGCCATCCTGAAGCTGGTGGCCGCGAGTTCTGCAGATTCCGGCACCGTGCTTGTCCTGCTGCGGGCGGAAGCCGAAGGCCGCCCAGGCGTGGGGCTCTTAACAATCAGCACCGGAGCGATCACGCCGGTGCCTTACGACGCCAACTCAAGCCACGATCTTCAGATGATCGAAGATCTCGCGGGCTGGTCGCGCACTTACGCGGATAAGCGCATCTATGTGAAGCGGCAAAGCAAACCGGCGCTTTCGGGCACAGTGGAGTGGAGCGATGTCTTTCTACAGGCGGGCAATCAGCCGGCCGCGAATATCAGCCGGTGCGCCGGTGTCAATTGCGGCCAGCCATCGCTCTCCGCTGACGGACATTCGCTAGTGTTTATCAGATCCACGGCGGAATGAATGAAGGACGGATCAGACGCGTTTACCCTCTGTCATTCGCCGCGACATCAGTGTAACAGCTAACCGACAAGTCCGCCTCGGTCCGCCACTTCATAAGCCACCCATCGTTGCCTGTCCACCAGATCCCAATGCCTTTGTGATGCGAGCGAATCTGATGAACAATTGAATCGCCAGATTTGTTCGCATTCGCGAACAGAAATGCGGCAAGGCCCGGCAGGAGCAACGGCAGTAGTTTTGCCATGATGGGGATTGTATGCCACCAGGCGCTTACGAAACCCTGCTTTATGCGCGGCAATACTGCGACGATTTCGGCGGCCGATATTTCACCGGCAGCTCAGGCGTTTCCAGCCGCTTGCCTCCCGCGCCATCCGACTTATGGCACGCTTCGCCTGCTGCATCCGCTGCCAGATCCGATGCGCTATGTTATTCGTGATTGGTTGAAGTAACAACAAAGTCAAGGAGTTCTGGGTCTCAGCGATCATCTTTGTTAGCGAAGATGAGAGCCTCACGAAAGCCCACGTCAGATATCTTGAGAATCAAATGCTGCCGAAGCAGAGCAGGTGACCTTGATTCACACTGGAACAGAACCATGTTGGAGGCTCCAAACTGCCCGAGTCAGATCGCGAGAACATGACTTTTGTTGGCGAGCATCAACGGACGGCGATACAACAAAGAGATGTATTTCAGAAGAATAGGTACGCTTTTGATAACGGCGACACTGGTGAGCACCGCCTGGGGCCAGCAAGCTGCGCCGAACGCGCCAACACCCCGAACCGACAACAGTTTTCTGGGTATCGCGACATTTCCGTTGTGGGAGGGCGGCGCTCCTGGCGCGCTCGGGACAGGCGATCTGGACATTCCGACGCTTACACTCTTCCGTCCTCAGCCGCACACCGGAAACGGAACCGCCGTTATTATTGCACCGGGAGGCGCTTACCTTGGCTTAGCATCGAACCTTGAGGGCCGGCAGGTGGCTGACTGGTACACGTCCCGAGGTGTCACGGGATTCGTACTTAGGTATCGGCTCGGGAGCAAGTATCTGTATCCCATTCCGCTACAGGATGCGCAGCGCGCGATTCGATTTGTGCGGTCCCATGCGAGCGAGTTCGGCATTCGACCGGATCGCATCGGCTTCATGGGCTTCTCGGCAGGTGGACATTTGGCCGCGATGGCGGCGACGATGTTCGATCGCGGAAAGCCAACCGCGCCCAACCCGATTGATCGAGCGAGCAGCCGGCCGGATTTCGTGGTGCTTGCCTATCCCTGGCTGAATGCCATGGAGAAGGACGAGACTGGCGTGCTCTCCTACTGCTCGGCGCTGAAGATTCCGGCCGATCAGTGCACCAACTTCGAGCAATACTCACCGGACCAGCATGTCTCCGCGCAGACTCCGCCGACGTTTATTTATCACACGACGGATGATGAGCTAGTACCGGTCGAAGCAAGCATCAAATA
>Ga0134126_10011942_pt1 | contig 10962 bp, 8 predicted proteins | sample KB31752_FD_96881 | JGI IMG/M metagenome (GOLD analysis project Ga0134126, IMG submission 96881) | Terrestrial soil microbial communities with excess Nitrogen fertilizer from Kellogg Biological Station, Michigan, USA - KB3-175-2 | ecosystem: Environmental > Terrestrial > Soil > Unclassified ...
TCTTGAGCCTTATCGCCTCGGAGACCGGCACCAGTCTCACGCCATGATCCTGCGCCAGCCAGGCCGTCAGAATTTTCAAGGTCACGTCATGAGGGTGGCCGATGGCGATGGCGACGCCAGTGCGTTTTGCTTCCGCCACCAGATCGGCAAGCTGCCGGCGCACTTCGGCTTCGCTGATGGTGTCGTCGAGAAATATGTCTCGGCCCGCGCTCATCACCCCGAACATGTGCGCAACCCTGATCCCCTGCGATCCGGCGATAGTGCGGGAATCGAAATAGAACAGGTGACGCGCCGACAAGGTTTCCATCACCGGCACCAGCGACGCGGCGTCGGTGGAGAATTTGCTGCCCTCATGATTGTTGATGCCGGAAAGTCCCGGCACATGGTCGATGTTCCAGGCAAGGCGCGCGGCGATATCGGGGCTTCCCACCTTGAGGCTCATCGGTCCGGGATCGATCGGTCCCACCGCTTCCATCGGCACGTGCGCCAGGACCTGGTGCCCTTTGCGTTCCGCTTCCCTGGCGAGGAAAGGCGTGGACTCGGCAAAGGGAAGAAAAGACAGCGTGACATTCTTGGGCAACGCGATCGCCCGGTCGGTGCCGGCAATATCCTCGCCCAGATCGTCGATGCAGATGGCTATCACAGGACCGGCAGGGGCGAGTTCGGACCACGATGGCTGGATGGTTCCTGACTTCACCCTGAGCCGTAGCCACGCCGGCATGACGTGGCTTCCGGCAGGAAAGAGCACTTGCGGCGTGTAACGAGCGGGCTCGGCGGCAAAGCCGAACAATTTCACCTGGGCGCGCGCTTGCGACTCCGCCGGCGTGGCAGGCATCGGCGCGACTAGGTTGCGCATTCCCGAGAACGCCGACGAAGCGCCCAGCGCCAGCGCGACAAGAAACAAAATCCCCAACACGCCATCGCTTGCATGACGGCGCATGATGCCTTGCACCCGGCGAATCAGGGAATCCCGGCCCATGCCTGATGTGCGCGCGAGCCGGGGAATCTGTCAATTAGTCCTCGATGCAGGACATTGGCTTTCTTCCCCCGCATGGCGAAGCCATTGGCGGGGGAAGATGTCTTCCGAGGGTTTATCTCGAGGAAGACAGATGGGGGCTACAAAAAAGCCGCGGCTAATCAGCCGCCGGCGGAGGTCCGCCGCCGGATTGCGCGCGCCTACATAACCAGACCGTGCCGATCAGCACAAAGGAGAGCCAGCCTGACGCCCAGAAGATATCGTCGGAAGCCAGAAGATAGGCTTGTCCTGTCATCACGCGGCTGATCGATGCAAACGCGCCCAGATTGGAGAAGCCTAGGTGATGCAGGCCGCTTACCGCCTGGTTGAAGGCCGGACTGAACTGGGTGGTGAGATCGGCCATGCGGCTTTGATGCAGCGCCTCGCGCCGGTCCCACAGGGTGGTGACGAGGGACGCGGCAAACCCGCCCGCGGTGATGCGGGCGAAATTGCTCAAGCCCGACGCCAGCGGGATGCGCGGAGGCGGCACGCCATCGAGCAGGATGGTGACCATGGCAAGGAAGTAGGTCGCCATCGAGATGCCCTGCACCAGAAGCGGCACCACGAAATCGAAGAACCCGGCATTGGCGGTGAGGCCCGCGCGCAGCAGATACGACACGCCAAAGGCGATGAACGCCACCGTGGCGATGAGGCGCGCGTCGATGCGCGCGATCATCCGCGCGGTAAAGGGCGTGAGCAGCACGGCGATCACGCCGGTGGGCGCGGCCACCAATCCCGCCCAGGTCGCGGTATAGCCGACCTGGGTCTGAAGCCAGAGCGGCATCAGGAGATTGTTGGCGAAGAATACGGCATAGCCCAGACAGAAGGCCAAAGTACCCAGGGCAAAATTGCGGTTCTTGAACAGCGAGAGATCGACGATGGGATGGGTTTCGGTCAATTCCCAAATCAGGAAGGCGATAAAGCCGACCCCCGTGGTGATCGCCAGAAGAACGATTTCCGTGGAAGAGAACCAGTCCAGGTCTTTGCCCTGGTCCAGCATCACCTGCAGCGCGCCCACCCACACGATCAAAAGCCCCAGTCCCACGGTATCGATGGGAAGTTTGCGGGTGGGGGTTTCGCGGCTGGCGAGCGCGCGCCAAGTGAGGAAGGTCACCAACGCGCCCACCGGCACATTGATGAGGAAAATCCAGCCCCAATGATAATTGTCCGAGATGTAACCACCCAAGATCGGCCCGCAGATCGGCGCCACCAGAGTGGTGATGGACCAGATGCCCAGCGCGGTTGCGCGCTTGTCGCTGGGGAAGATCGCAATCAGGAGCGCCTGGGAGCCGGGGATCATCGGTCCCGACGTGGCGCCCTGCAAGACGCGGAAGAAGATCAGCGACGACAGGCTCCAGGCCACGCCACAAAGGAAGGATGAAACGGTGAAGGCGATCACCGAAAAGACGAAGGTGCGGACCACGCCATAGCGCCCCATCAGCCAGCCGGTGAGCGGCACGCCGACCCCGTTGGCCACCGCGAAGCTGGTGATCACCCAAGTGCCCTGGCCCGGGCTGACGCCCAGATTGCCGGCGATGGTCGGCAGCGAGACATTGGCGATGGTGGAATCCAGCACCTGCATGAATGTGCCCAGCGCCAGGGCCAAAGCGGTGAGCGCGAGCGTGGCGCCCTTCAAGGGCGGCAACTCTGCCTTCGCGGCGGATGCGGCCGGCGCCGGGGAGGCGCGATCAGAGCGGGAAATGACGCCGCTGGCGCTCATTTGACGCGCGAAGCTCCCACGATCTGCCCAGCGCCATTCTCGGCCAAAATGCGGGCGATGATCCGGTCGGCCTTGGCGCTGCTGTCTTCGCCCAGATCGGCGTGGGTCGTGGTGGCGGCCGCCTGTGACGCCAACATCGGGCCGGAAGTGTCCTTCACTTCAACCGTGGCGGTGACGGAAAGTCCCACGCGCAAAGGATGTGCCTGAATGTCATTCGGATCGAGCGCGATCCTGACCGGCACGCGCTGGACGATCTTGATCCAGTTGCCGCTGGCATTCTGGGGCGGCAGCAGCGCAAAGGCGCTGCCGGAACCCGCGCCCAGGCCTTCGACATGGCCGTGGTAGGTGACCTTGCCGCCGTAAATATCGGCCGTCACTTTGACCGGCTGACCCACGCGCATATTCTGGAGCTGCACTTCCTTGAAGTTGGCGTCCACCCAGACGTTATCGAGCGGAACCACCGCCAGAAGCGGCGTGCCCGCGGCCACCTGCTGGCCCACCTGCACGGTGCGTTGCGCCACCACGCCATCCACCGGCGCCACGACGCGCATATGGCCCTGGGCGATCACGGCGGTGCGTAAGGCCGCTTCGGCCGAGAGTACGTCGGGATTGTGGGCGACATCGGTGCCCTGAATCGCCGACAGGCTCTGCTCGTGGCCTCCCCGCGCCGCGTCCAACGCGGCCTCAGCGGCGCGAACGCTATCGCGGGCGTGGGCCAGTTCCTCGGCCGACACCGCGCCATCGGCGGATGCCGCCTGGCGGCGCTGATAATCGGTCTGGGCCAGCGCCAATTGCACCTGGGCCTGCTCCACCTGCGCGCTGGAACTGGCGGCACGGGAGAATTCGCCCTTCACGCTGCGCACCGCGCGCGCCAGATTGGCCTCGGCCGCCGCCTCGTTCACGTTCACCACCGCGGGGTCCATTTCAATCAAGAGCTGGCCGCGCTTCACCGTCTGGGTGTTGTCCGCATAAAGCGCCATCACCGTGGCGTTCTCGCGGCTGGTGACGGCGACGATATCGCCGCTCACATAGGCGTCGTCCGTGCTCTCATAAAAACGGGCGTCGAAATACCAATAGGCGCCATAGGCGAGGCCGGCCAGCACCACCACCACGCCCAGGAGGAGGAAGCCGCGCTGGCGGCGGGACGATTTGCTGTTGTTGACGTCGCTCATGGCTTTAGTCCTTGGCAATATCGATTTTGGTCGAAGATGGTATGGCAGCGGCAGCCTTGGTGTCGCCGTTATCGGGCGGCGGCGTGAACCCTCCGCCCACCGACAACAGCAACGTCACACGCTGGATGGTGGAATTGGCGATCACGGTGGCCATCTGTTCGCGCGCGGTGAGCAAGGTGCTTTCCGCGTTCAGCATCACAATCTGGTCGGACAGGCCGGTCCGGTAGCGGGTCTGGGCCAGGGCGAAGGAGCGGGTGGCGCTGTCCAGCGCCGCCTGCTGATCGGCGCGCTGGCTTTCCAGGCTCGCGACCTGGGTCATGGCGTCTTCCGTCTGGCGCACGGCATCTAGCACCACGCCATTATAGGCTTCCACCGCGCCGTCGAGATCGGCGGTGGCGCCGGCATAATTGGCGCGGATTCTTCCGGCGTCGAAAATCGGCAGGTGGATCGCCGGGCCTGCGCCATAAGTGAAAGAACTGCTGGAAAAAAGACGCGTCAGCCCGACCGCCTGCAAACCGGCAAAGGCTGTCAGATTGATGTTGGGATAGAAATCGGCGTGGGCAACCTCGCGCCCCTTCACCGCCGCTTCCACACGTGCCTCCGCCGCCAGAATGTCGGGGCGGCGCGCCAGAAGATCGGCCGGCAATGTAGCGGGCAAAGGCAGCGCCGTGTCGAGGTTCGGCGCGGGCCTGGTGATGGCGGCGTAAGCGGCGGCGCCCTGCCCCGTCAACGCGGCAATGGCGTGCACGTCCATGTCGCGCTGGGCGATGGTGCGCTTTTCGTCTGCCCGAGCCAGCGCCAAGAGCGCCTTGGCCTGTTCCACCGCGCTGGCATTTTCCAAGCCGGCGTTGTAGCGGCCCTGGGTGAGTTTCAGAATATTTTCGCGCTCCGCCACCGTTTCGGCGGCGATGTCGCTATCCTGATAAGCAAGCAGCAGATTGATATAGGTCTGGGCCAAGGTACCCGACAGCGCCAATCGCGCCGCGGCCGCGTCAAGCGAAGCGGCCTTGGCGTTGTCGCGGGCGCGCGCAATGGTCGCGGCCTGCTTGCCCCAGAAATCGATATTCCAGGAAAGATTGGCTTCGACTTGGCCGAACCATTGCCAGGTGCCGCCGAAGGGCGGCGGGATGATGTAATTCTTGCTGAAGCGCTCGCGCTGATCCTGGCCGTCCAGCGTCACTTGCGGCAGGTCGGAGGCCTCGGCCACCGAAAGCGCGGCCTGGGCGGCGCGGATGCGCGTCAGCGCGCCTTGAAGCGTGGGGTTGTGGGCCAGCGTCAGTTCCGCCAGCCGGTCCACTTGGGGATCGTGGAACGCTTTCCACCATGCATCGGGGAATTGCGCCGCGGCCGGTCCTGACAGGCCCAGCGTCTCCGGCGCCACCTTGGCAGCCTCGGGCGTTGTGGTGGGGGCGGACACGCAGGCGGTCAGAAGCAATGCGGAAAGAAGGGCAATTGGTTTTTTCATGGCTGTTGTCCCCGCCTATGACGGCGCTCGTGACCGTTTTCGTGACGGCGCGCGAACGGCGCCCGCCGGCGCCGTGGCAGAGCACGCTGTTCGCCTGCGGCTTCCACCAGCCGGCTCAGCAATTTGACCAATGATTTGATTTCCGCATGGCTGAAGTCGCCCAGAAGGCCGTTCCAGAACTCCACCACCCGCGGCAGCAGCGTTTCCACCATCGAAAGGCCCTTGGTGGTAAGCGTGAGTGCCACCACCCGGCGGTCGGTTTCGCTCCGCGCCCGCGTGACGAGGCCGCGTTCCTCCAATTCGTCCAGGATGCGGGTGAGCGAACCGGCGTCGTGGCAGATGTGGCGCGCCACGTCCGCGGCGGTGGACTGGCCCCATTCGCGCAGGGCCATCAACACCGTCCATTGCGAAAAGGTGAGCGATTCTTCCGCGAACAACACTTCCATCTGCGGCAAAATCAGATTGGTGCTGCGCCGGATCAGATAGCCGACGGAATTCTTCATCCCGTAATGCGCGGCGCGATAGAAAGGCCTCATACCCCGTCCCGACCATGACAATGACTGCGCAAGCAATCATTGCTTCGGCAGGCATATAGCGCTGCCTCGGTTTCGGGACAAGCCGGCTTTTGCGCCTTGCCAGCCATGCAGGGAACGCGGCACATGGTGCTGATGGTCTGTTACGTTTATGTGCTGGCGGCGCGGAATAAGGCTGGCGGTCTGGTCACTTATGTGGGCTGGACGCTGGACCTGGAGCGGCGCCTGGCCGAGCATAATGGCACGCGCAAACGGGGCGCCAAATCCACCCGCGGCCGGACTTGGATGCTGCTCTATGCCGAAAAGCACAAAAGCAAACGCAAGGCGATGGCGCGGGAATATGCCCTCAAGAAAGACCGCGCCTTTCGGGCGCGATTGCGGTCGCCATAGGAGCGTGTTTCTGGCAGAATCGCACGGGAGCGTGCGCGCATGATCTTCGAGCAGATTTCGACCGACGGCTGCCAATCCTATCTTCTGGGCTGCGACGAGACGCATGCCGCGATCGTGATCGACCCCAATCTGCACCAGATCGATCAGTATCCTTCCCTTGCGGCAAGACATGGGCTGCGCATCCGTTATGTGCTCGATACCCACACCCACGCCGATCATTTTTCCGCGGCCAAGGAAATGGGTCAAAGGCTGAATGCACATGTGGTGACGCACCGCTTGTCGCCGGCGCCTTATGCAGAGCTCTTTCTGGATGACGGCGAACAACTCGCGGTAGGCGGCATCACGCTCAAAGCGCTCCACACCCCGGGGCACACCAGGGACTCCATGTGCCTGGTGGCGGAGGACCGTCTTTTCACCGGCGACACGCTGTTGATCGGCGGCGTGGGCCGCACCGACCTGCCCACCGGCGACCCGGATTCACTTTACGACAGCCTGTTCCATCGCGTGCTGAAGCTCGATCCCGCCCTCAAAGTTCATCCCGCGCATGACTATGAGGGCCAGACTCATTCCACTTTGGGCAAGGAGATCGCCACCAATCCCCGCTTGCAAAAGCGCGACCGCCAATCTTTTGTGGCGATGATGAAGGGGCTTAACCTCGAGCTTCCCACCCACCTCACCGAGGCGCTGCGCGTCAACATCCATGGCGGCAAACCTCTCTGCCAGCTTCTGGCGGAAGCGGGCGGCAGGATTGCCTTTGTCAGCGTCGAGGAACTGTCGGCGGAACGGAATGACGCCGTGGTGCTGGACGTGCGCGAGCGCGACCTGTTTGAAGCGGGTCACATTCCGGGCGCGATCCATCTGCCGCGCGGCCAGTTGGAATGGCAGGCCGACCGGCAAATGCCCGATTCCAAGGGGCGTATCGTCGTTTGTTGCGGGAATGGCGAGATGGCGATCCTGGCGGCCGCCACCTTGCGCGAATTGGGTTTTGTCAATGTCGCGGCGCTCCAGGGCGGACTTAAGTCATGGCAGGAAAAGGGTTTTCCCCTCTCGCGACTTTGAACATGGTTATCCGGGCATTAACCAGCTGCGCCTTAAGGTCGGGCCTCCATTTTCGAGGCTTTCCATTTCATGTGCGGCATTGCGGTTGCGGTTGATTGGCCGGAGGCGGAAACCGCGGTCCGCCAGATGATCCAGGGGATTCTTCATCGCGGCGACATCACCGATCCGCTGGTAAGTCCGCGTCCCAATATCGCCATGGGCACCCGCCGCCTGCGTATCGTCGATGCCGCGGGCGGCGCACAGCCGGTACCATCGTTCGACGGGCGGCTGCTGATCTCGTTCAACGGCGAAATCTACAACCACGCCGAACTGCGCCGCGAGCTCGAGCAGTCAGGCATCGCCTTCCGCACCAAAAGTGATACCGAGGTTCTGGTCAACGCCTTGCAGGTCTGGGGCGCGCCCGCGCTCAAGCGGCTCAAAGGCATGTACGCGTTCGTGGTCGTGGACACTGAGACGGGAGAATTCCTCGCTGCGCGCGATCCCTTCGGCGTCAAGCCGCTCTATCTGATTCAGTCCGGTCAGAGCTTCCTGTTCTGCTCCGAAATCGCGCCGCTGTTGGCTGCGGTGCCCAAGGCCGAGGTGATGCTGCTGCCCCCGGGCTATCTGTTGACCCGCAGTTTCTGCCGGCAATTTTATCATCTGCCCGCGCCCCAGTCGTTCCATGCGGGGTCGCCCCGCGCCCTCGACCAGGTGCTTTCGGAAGCGGTGCGTATCCGCATTCCGCCCGACCTGCCTTTCGCCACGCTGTTCAGCGGCGGCATCGACTCCACCCTAGTCACGCACTATGCGCGCCGCCATCGCCCGGAAATGCCGGCCTATATCATCGCCGGGCGTGACGCCCCCGATTATCGCTACGCCAAGGCGTATGCCGACGCGACGAAGCTCGATCTGCGCGAAGTATCATTCGAGGCGCAAAGCCGGGAGACATTGGCGCTGCTCGAAACCGTGGCGCAGAACGTCGAAGCCTTCGAGCCGGCTGTCGTCCGCCCTGCTCTTTATGGCTATCTGGTCGCGCAGCGGATTCACCAGGACGGCTTCCGCGTCGCCTTGTGCGGCGAAGGCGCCGATGAATTGTTCGCGGGCTATGGCCCCCTGGAGCACACCTTCGCGCAAAGCAATGTTCTGGGGCGCCATGTGCAGGAGCAGTGCCTCAGCATGATGCACCGGGCCAATCTGCAGCGGGTGGACCGCACGGGAATGCGGTTCGAATTGGAAATCCGCGAACCTTTCCTGGACACCGACTTGGTCGAATATGCGGCGGGTCTGGATGCCTCGGCCCTGCTCGCCACCGTGAATGATATGCCGCAAGGCAAAAAGCCCCTGCGCGCGCTTTATGACCTTTATCCGGAGCTCCCTACCGCGATCCGTGACCGCAAGAAGGTGCATTTCGACGAAGGCGCCGGCATCGGCTCCGAAACTGCGGGCTGGATGTCGCTGTTCGAAGACGCGGTGAGCGACACGGAATTCGCGGACGGCAAGAAACAATTCGCCGGCTTCGACCTCGCCGGCAAGGAAGAATTCTTCTATCTGCGCGCGCTGGCCCCGGTCATGGACGTAACCCGCGTGGCGCATTTGAAATCACGCACGCGGCTCTATGTGCCGGAAGGCACAGAGGCCATGCCGGAAGCGATGAAGCGGATCACCCCCGCCAGCGCCTGATTATTCAGCAGCGATCCGGTTGCGTCTGTCAAAAGCGTCCCACACTGCGCCATCGCCGTCCCAGGAACCTTTGCTGGCGCCCTTGGAATATTCAGTGGCGCGCTGCTCGAAGAAATTGGCGTGCTCGACGCCGTTGAGGATTTCCACCAACCAGGGCAGCGGATGGGGCTTGATCTGCTTGTAACCGCTCTCGGTCTCCTCGAAATTGCCGAAGACGGGCGTGAGCTTGAGCTGGGTCAGCCGCCAGTCGGCGATGTAGCGGACGTAGGACTTGATGTCGGCGGGCTTCATGCCCTGGATGTCGCCCAGGCCAAAGGCGAGGTCCACAAAGCGCTCCTCCAGCCCCACCATGGTCTTTGCCACGTCCATGATGTCGTCGCGGACCGCCTTGGTGACCGCGCCGGTTTCTTCGTTCCAGGCGTGATAGAGCTTGGTGATGCCTTCGCAATGCAGGCTCTCATCACGCACCGACCAGCTCACGATCTGGCCCATGCCGTTCATCTTGTTGTGGCGGGGAAAGTTCAACAGCATGGCGAAGCTGGCGAATAGCGACATGCCTTCGGTGAAGGCGCCGAACATGGCCAAGGTGCGGGCCACGTCCGAGACCGTGCTCACCCCGAATGTGTGCATGTAATCGGCCTTGGCCCGCATCGCGTCATAATCGCGGAACGCCTCGAACTCGGTCTGGGGCATGCCCAGGGTTTTCAACAGAAGCGCATAAGCGTCGATATGCACCGTCTCCATGTTGGTGAAGGCGGCCATCATCATCTGCACTTCCAGAGGCTGGAAGATGGGGATGTAGCGCTTCAGGTAATTGTCGCCCACTTCCACGTCGGATTGGGTGAAGAAACGGAAAATCTGGGTGAGCAAGCCTTTCTCGGCATCGCTCAGATGGCCGGACTGCCAATCCTTGATGTCGGCGCCGAGCGGCACTTCCTCCCCCATCCAATGGGTCTGCTGCTGGCGCTTCCAGCATTCATAGGCCCAGGGATAACGGGTGATGTCATAAGTGCCGCTGGAATTCAGCAGCCCGACTTTGCCCTTGCCGATGAGCGAGCGCGGGTCAATTTTTCCAAGGTCCATCATTGACATGCCAGGCACTCTTCATAATCGGTTTTGGCGGCAACGACTTTGCTGCCGGATTTCTTTTCCAACTGACCCGCGAAACCAGCGCGGCTGATGGATTTCGAGCGGCAATAATAAAGGCTCTTGATGCCCCGCTCCCACGCCGTCCAATGCAGCATGTGCAAATCCCATTTGTCGATGTCGGCGGGCAAGAACAGGTTGAGCGATTGGCTCTGGCAGATATAGGGCGTGCGGTCCGCCGCCAGCTCGATGATCCAGCGCTGGTCGATTTCGAAGGCGGTGCGGAAGACGGATTTGTCGTCTTCGCTCAATCCGGTGAGATGCGCCACCGAACCTTCATGCTCGACGATGGATTGCCATGCCTCGGCCGTGTCCAGGCCTTTCGATGCCAACAGATCCTGCAGATAGGGATTGCGCACGACAAAGGCGCCGGACAGCGTCTTGTGGGTGTAGACATTGGCGGGAATGGGCTCGACGCACGCCGAAGCGCCGCCGCAGATGATGCTGATCGAGGCCGTGGGGGCAATGGCGATCTTGTGGCTGAAGCGCGCCTTCATGCCCTTTTCCGCCGCATCGGGACAGGCACCCCGCTCTTCCGCCAGGATATAAGACGCCGCATCCGCTTCGCGCCGTATCTTCTTGAAGATGCGAAGATTCCACGCCTTGGCCATGGCGCTTTCCAAGGGGATGCTCATGGACTGGAGGAAGGAGTGGAAGCCCATCACGCCCAGGCCCACCGAGCGCTCGCGCAAGGCAGAATATTTGGCGCGGCTCATGCTGTCGGGGGCGGTCTCGATGAAACTGGTAAGGACATTGTCCAGCATCCGGAGCACGTCTTCGATGAAGCCTTCGGCCTCGGCCCA
>Ga0134126_10011943_pt1 | contig 10961 bp, 9 predicted proteins | sample KB31752_FD_96881 | JGI IMG/M metagenome (GOLD analysis project Ga0134126, IMG submission 96881) | Terrestrial soil microbial communities with excess Nitrogen fertilizer from Kellogg Biological Station, Michigan, USA - KB3-175-2 | ecosystem: Environmental > Terrestrial > Soil > Unclassified ...
AGGTGGGCCGCCTGAAGGACGCCGGGACCGTGGAGCACCAGCACATTTCGATGGCGAAGCGGAACAACGTATGGATGGCTCTGGAATGTGCGCGCATGGCTCGCGACGTGCTCGGTGCCAACGGCATCACCGAGGACTACCCGATCATGCGGCACATGATGAATCTGGAATCGGTGAAGACGTACGAAGGGACGCACGACATTCACACGCTGATTCTGGGGCATAACCTGACGGGGATCGGGGCTTACTGAGGAATCGACAAACCCACGGGCGCTGCGGCATAGTCGTAGGCATGCCGAAACTAGTTGATCGAGTCGCTTTATGGGGTCGCGCTGTTGTGTTCGCGACCGTTGTTGTGGGCCTCGCGCACGGGGCAATGATGGCGGCGCAGCAGGCGCCTTCTGCTCCCATCGTGCTGCACGCGGCGCGGCTGCTCGACGTGCGTGCAGGCACGGTGGTGGTGCCCGGCGAAGTACTGGTGGAAGGGGAGCGCATCCAGGCAGCGGGGACGCACGTCGATCATCCGCAGGGCGCGCGGGTCATCGACCTCGGCGACGTGACCCTCATGCCGGGAATGATCGACGCGCATATCCACCTCTTTCTGCATCCGGGGGCGGAAGACCTGCAGACTGTCGTGGAATCGGTGCCATGGCGCACCATTCTTGCGGAGCAGGCCGCCAAGGCCGACTTGATGGCCGGCTTCACCGCGGAGCGCGACATGGGCACCGAGGGGGCGGGGTCAGCCGACACCGCCGTGCGCCGGGCGATTGAGGGGGGCCTGATTCCGGGACCGCGTCTTCAGATCAGCGGCAATGCGATCGACCTGCTCGGCGGCCACGAAGACGCGAATCACTACAATCCCGCGCAGCATGTGCTTTCGAATGCCGACTATGCCAATGACGCCGAGCAGATTGTCGAGGTGATTCGCGAGCAGCATAAGGAAGGATCGACTTTCACGAAGATCTACGAGACCGGTCCCGACCGCATGGTTGGCGGCGTGCTGGAGACGCCGTACCAGTACACGGCCGATCAATTGGCCGCCGCGGTGAAGGAGGCAAAGCGAATGGGCACGGTGGTGGCGGTGCATGCGATGGGCGAGCCGGGCACGCTGTACGCCGCGCAGGCCGGCGTGGCGTCAATCGACCACGCCACGCACTTGAGCGACGAGACCATACGGCTGATGAAGGAGAAGGGCATCTTCGCGGTACCGACGTTCGCCATCTTCGAGTATTTCGCCACCCACCGCGATCAGGAGCAGGCCGCGACGCAAGCCGAGATGCTCAACTACAAAATCGCCGAATTCAAGAAACAGGTTGCCGCGGGCGTGCCGTTCGCCTGCGGATCGGATGTGGGGCCGTTTCCGCATGGCACGCAGGCGCGCGAACTCGAACTGATGGTCCAGTATGGAATGAAGCCGGCGGCCGTGTTGCATGCCGACATGATCAATGGGGCAAAGCTGCTGGGATGGGAAGGCCAGATCGGCGAGCTGAAAGCGGGATTTTACGCAGATGTGGTTGCCGTCAAGGGCAATCCCCTTGAGGACATCTCGGCCGTTAACCACATCACCTTTGTGATGAAAGGCGGCATCATCGCCCGCCAGGACTGAGGCCGCGTTCGATCGTCAGCGCCTTACAACGGCCTGCGGCCTTATTGGGCCTGGGCCGTCTTTTTTGCGCGCTTGGACTGGACCTTCTCCAGCGCTTTCACGTAGCGAGACGGGGGCGGGTTTGCTACCGATTCCTTGATGGCCTTGCGATACCCGCCCAAATAGATCGAGTACATTACGGCGAGCGAGCAGCCGATGCCCCAGAGGAATCCGAAGATCAATCCGAGAAGTGTCGCTAGTCCGAAACCGTTGGGCATCCTGCTCTCCCTACACGGCCACCACGAAGCTGTCTTCAGTGCGTGTGACCGGATGATACAGCGTATCGCGCTCCACGGGAACCCTTCCAGCCTCAGTAATCAGGCGGCAGAGTTCCTTTCTGGTCATCCCCTGCGGAGTGGTCGCGCCGGCATCGTGGTAGATCTTTTCCTCGATGACCGTGCCATCCAGGTCGTCGGCCCCAAAGCGGAGAGCAATTTGCGCGATTTTCGGCGTGAGCATCTGCCAGTAGGCCTTGATGTGCGCAAAGTTGTCGAGCAGCAGGCGGCTCACCGCAATCTGGCGGATATCAGTCAGGCCCGTCGTCACCGGCAGATGGTCGAGCGGGGTGTTTTCGGGATGGAACGCCAGCGGAATGAAGGTCTGGAACCCGCCTGTGTCATCCTGCACCGCGCGCAGCTTTAAGAGGTGGTCAACGCGATCCTCGTCGTTCTCGATATGGCCGTAGAGCATGGTGGCATTTGAGCGGAATCCCATCTTGTGCGCCAGGCGCGCCGTTTCCAGCCACTCGCTGCCGTCAATCTTGTGGTCGCAGATGATGGACCGCACGCGGCTCGAGAAGATCTCCGCGCCGCCTCCGGGCATGGAGTCGACCCCTGCTTCGCGCAGCTTGACCAGGGTCTGCTCGATGGTGAGCTTGGCACGCCGGGCCAGGAACGCCACTTCCACCATGGTGAACGCCTTGATATGCACCCTGGGGAATCGCTGTTTCAGCCCGCGCACAAGGTCGAGGAAGTACTCGAGCGGCAGGTCAGGATGCAGGCCGCCGACAATGTGAAACTCCGTGACCGCCTCGGAATAGCCTGATGCCGCTGTCTGCCAGGCCTCTTCGAGCGCCATGGTGTAGCCGGCGGGATCGCCCTTCTTCCGTCCGAAGGCGCACAGCTTGCAGGCCGCGACGCAGACATTGGTGGGGTTGATGTGGCGATTCACATTGAAATAGGTGATGTCGCCGTGCAGACGCTCGCGAACGGAATTGGCGAGCCATCCCACGGCAAGCACATCGCTGGTGCCGTAGAGGGCAAGGCCGTCAGCGAAATCGAGGCGCTGGCCGGCAAAGACCTTCTCCGCGATGGGCTCGAGGCGCGGGTCGTAGGTGCGGAATGGGTGCTTTCCCGGTGTCTGGGCGGCTACCTGCATATCTTGATGATACTGCGGTGCGTCTTCTCACACCATCCCTCACTCAATCGACCAGCCGAAGGTACTCCTCCTCGACCCAGATAGAGTGCTTATAGGCAGGCTGGTTGAGTACCTGGCCGACGTGGAGTTCTGCCAGTCGTATTGGCAGGCCTTCTGGAAGCTGAAAACCAATAACCCGAAATGTGCGACCCAAGCACTGCTCAAACAGGCGGTGGGTGGAAGGATCATTGAGCTCTGCCAGTTTCGGCGGCAGCGCTATCATCTGCACCCGGTCACCCGGCTTCACTTCGGTTCTGCTCCGGCCGCCTCGCGCTGCGCGGATTGGGTCTCAGATGCGCGTGGCTCGGCCAGTACGCCATCGTCCAGCGACGCTGCCAGCAGCCGGTTTCCCGCTGCCCGCACCAGGAACAGGCGGAAGCCGGTCTGGTACCACTTCCAATCGAGGGTCTTTTCGTCGATGGAGTAAATGAAGTCGCTGCCCCGAGAGCTGACCAACACCTTGTCAGCCTGTGGATCGTAGTAGAGATCGCTCACGTCGACCAGGGGCAGCCTGTGCACCCACATCCAGGTCTTGCCCTTGTCGCGCGTAAAGTAGACTCCCTCGCGGGATCCCAGCCAGAGAGTTCCGTCGGCCGCGAACGCCACGCGATAGATCCGCGTCACCGCGGTCGGTATGCCCATAGGCCACCAGGTCTGGCCGGCGTCGTTGGAAAGGACCAGCCCGGTCTGCCTTGCCGCCGCCATGCTGGAGCCGTGCACCGCAACCGAGGTGTAGTCCACGCCCTGTCCCGGGCCTCCCTGCCATGTCTTCCCCTCGTCCTTGCTTGTAAACAGGCCTCCACTGGTTGCCGCGGCCCAGACGTCGCCGGACAGATTCAGAGCGTAAACGCGCCCATCGAACTCGCGAGTCGGCTCCTTGACCTTCTTTTCAACCATCACATGCTTGCCGCGAACGACCGCTGTTGACGCCTTTGCAACGGTGTTGGCGATGGTATTCCGTGGTTCCCAGGCGTCCTTCTCCAGGACAAAGAAGCCGTCGTTGGTTCCGGCGAGCACAGTGCCGTTGGCAGATTCGGCCAGGGTAAAAACGTCGCGACCGTCCAGGCCTTCGGCAAGCTGTTTCCAGCGGTCTCCACCGTCGGTGGAGACGAATGCTCCGCCGAATGTCTTGTCGTTCACCACCCCGGCGTACATGCGCGATGGGTCCTTCGCGTCGACAATCAACGCCTCCACCTTGCGCTGGGAGAAACCGTGATTGGAAGCTGCGAAGTGATCGGAAGCGTCGGAACTGGCTTGCACGCCGCCGCGGTCGGTGGCGAGGAGCACCTGTTGGGGATTGGACGGATCGACGTATACATCGTTCACGATCACATCGTCGCCGGTCATGCGCCGGAAGGTGTGACCCGCATTGGTCGTTTTGTAGAGACCCTCAGTGGTTCCGGCATAGACCGTATCGCGATGGACTGGATCCTGCCGCAAGACGCGGGTTCGACGGGCCGTCGCGGGAATGCCCTGGATCTTATGGAACTGCACGCCGCCGTTCTCGCTCTTGTAGATCCCACTGCAGGCGCTCATGTAAACGACGTTTGGGTGCTCGGGATCGATGATGATGGAGAACACATCGGAGTCATCGATGACTCCGGCCTTGATGTTGAACCAGTGGGCGCCACCGTCTATCGTTTTCCAGGGCAGATGCCACGTTCCCGCGTAAATGATGTCGGGGTTGCGCGGATCAATCGCGAGCGACTCAACCTCGTGGATTTCCTTGCTTTCGGGCGGGCTGATCTGTTTCCAGGTAGCTCCCGCGTCGTTGGAACGAAACACTCCCTGGAGGGTTCCTGCAAACAGGACGTTGTGATCGGAAGGGGCTTGGGCAAAGGCGCGAATCGACTGCCCGTGAAGGCCCTTGAGCTCATCCCAGTTCTTGCCCGCGTCGTGGCTGACCCATACGCCGCCCTCGGGCCGATCGAGCTTCCATGCCGCAGCATAGATTAGCGAGTGATTGACCGGATCTACAAGAATATGGTCAACCACCAGGTCATCGGTGGAATCGAGCCTGGCGATTCTGTGCCAATTTGCGCCCTCGTCTGAGGACTCGTAAATGATGCTATTCGTGGTGCCCAGAAACAGATGGGACGGATCGCCGGGAACCGCCGAAATGGCCCGGGCATCGCCGCCATCGGGACCGATTGGATTCCATGGCTGTGCGGTAGCTCGTAACGCAAAAAGCAATGCGACGATCAGGACAGGCACACCGGGGTTCGGTGCGCGGAAGGGGTGCGAAAGAAGGCGCAAACAGATCATCCAGCAGTATTGGGGATGCAGCGGTCGGGGTAGGAGTTTCCTATTTCAGCCAAGCCCGGGCAAGCGAAGAGGCTGACCGGCATTTTGCCGGTCAACCTCGAGAAATTCAGGAGGATACTTCCGGCTTGCCGGGTTCGGCGGAAATCCAAGCCCGGCAAGCTGTTGCGGTTATCGCAGCCGCCGCTTACTTTGCGGCCTTCTTTTTGGCTGCGTGATGATGGTGGCGTTCCGCCAGCGGCTTGCGCACCTGCGCCTTGACCATCGACTCGTCCACCGGCGTAGTTCCCTGAACGTCTGTGTTGAAGTTTGCGCCCGACGGCACCAGGTAGTTCTCAACCTTCTGATCATCGCCGGAGCCGGTGGCCACGGAGATGCGCGAAGGATCGATACCCTTATCGGTAGCCAGGTATTCCTTGGCGTTGACTGCACGTTGAGCCGCGAGATTGGCCATTTCCTTGTGGTGCTTGCGGCGAGAAGCCATCTTCTCGTCCTTCTCGTACTTGGCCTTCTCCTTGGCGTTCATCTCGCCAACCACGACCGCCTTGGCGTCGGACTGACGCTGCAGGTCGAGAGCCACTTCGTCGAGGCAAGCCTTGGCTTCGTTGTCCACGCGACCCGGACGAGCCTTGTCCTTCGAGAAGGTGATGGAGCAAAGCGCCTGCGCGTGCGGCTGTGGCGGGGGCGCCGGTGCTTCGATCGTCACCGTCGTGTTCGCCGATGCGTTGTGGCCCTTGTCGTCAGATACGTTGCAGGTAATCGAAACCGGTCCGGTCGGCGCGCCGGTGGAGGAGAACGTAGCGCTGTTTCCGCTTCCGTTGACCGTTCCGCCGCTGGCCGAGTAGGTGTAGGTCAGAGGACGATTCTGCGGGCTCATGCCGGTGGCTGTTACGGTGGCGCTGTCGCCCGGCTTGATAGTTGTGGGATTCACCGAGCAGCTCACCGTCGGAGGCTCGAATTCCCTAACCGTGAAGTTCGCCGTGGTGGCTTGCGCAACCTGCCAGGGCTTGAGGCCCTCATGACCGGTCTTGCCTTCCTTGGCGTTGCAGGTCACGGTGTGCTGGCCGGGCTGCAGATCGGCGGTGTTCACCGTCGCCGTGGCGCCGTTGCCGCTCACGCCGTCACCGGTGATGGAAACCACAACGTTCGACTTCGGTTCCTGCGAGCCAACGGTGGCGGTCGCCGTAACCGGATCACCCGGGAAAACTGAGGTCGGGTTCACGGCGCAGGCTACCGTCAACTGCGGAGGGGGCAGGATGCTGCCCTTGTGGATGACGATTCCGGCGCTGAGGCGAAGAGCGTTGACGTTGACACGTCCGCCATAAACAAACTTGCCGGACTCGAATCCGCCGGGGCCGTGGTTGATATGGAAGTATTCGTAATCGACCTGCGCGAGGCGGATCGCGAAGTGACGATTGATCTCGAGATCAACGCCACCACCCGCCGTGAGACCAGGGCCCCACTTGTAAGACTGGTGAAAAGGACCCATCCCGCGTTCCGCATTCACGTCGCCATGTGCGAATGGCGTGAAGCGCTGCATGGGATCGCGGAATTCAAGGCCGCCGCCGATGGTGAGGAGCGCGTTGTTGTTGGAGGGAAAATCGTTCACCGTGTTAGCATGCGAAGCCATTTCCACCTGGGCGCCGACGTACTTGTTGAAGAAATAGGTGCCGCTGGCGATCGCGCCTCGGATGTCTTGCCTGAACCAGTAGGGCACGACCGTGCCATCCGGCTTCACGACCTGGACGGTATCATGGGGGTTAAGGTAGCTGTAACCCGCGAAGATGTCCCACCGCGATGGCGCATCGGCGTAGGTCATCGAAGGTTTGGGCGCGGTCTGCGCAGCCAAGGAAACCGACACTGCGGCCAACGCCAAAAGCGCGAGACCCCGGCTCACAGTTTTCAATACACGAGATTGCATGCTGTATCCTCCAAAAAGCAAGCTGAAATACCATTCAGAAACAGTTACGCATGTGCGGCCTAGAAAGCTCTATGCACATGTGCTGCAGATAGAAATTACGGCAGTTATAAACGTAACATAGCTTCCTCGGGCGACCGCATAATTTCTTCACCAAGATGCCCCAAACTCGGTACTCCCGGCAGGCGGATTTATTGCCACAATCGGCCCCCAGCGCGGCTTCGGACCTGTTTGCCGGCGGGGGTTGCCGCCCTGGAATCCGGACGCGGCCTAGCCTGCATTCATGGTTTTCAGAAAGCTTCGAGGTTCCCGCAGAATCTTTTCCTGCAGCAATGTGATGGCATAGATGAGCTGTTCGGGCCGGGGTGGGCACCCCGGGACATAGACATCCACCGGAATGACCTGGTTCACTCCCTGGACAAGGGCATAATTCTGAAACACGCCCCCGGAAGTGGCGCACGCCCCCATGGAGATGACCCACTTGGGCTCCGGCATCTGATCATAAAGCCGGCGGATCACCGGGGCCATCTTCTGCGACACGCGACCGGCTATCACCATCAGGTCGGACTGGCGCGGGGACGGTCGGAACACCTCGGCTCCGAACCGCGCGATATCGAATCGGGAAGCCCCCATCGACATCATCTCGATGGCGCAGCAGGCCAGACCGAACGTCATGGGCCATACCGAGCTCTTGCGTATCCAGTTGACGGCGAAATCAAGGGTTGTGAGGAAAACGCCTTCGGGCTGCTCGTACCCGTAGTTCACTTCCCGGACCTTTGCGCGGTTCAGCGCACTGCTCTCCAGGTTTCCAAACAGGTAGCGATCGCGTTCGGCGGTTTCTGCCATACCTCCATGATACCGCGCCGCGACCCGCGGGGAGAGGCGGGAATGGCACATCCGTCGTGGCCCATCGAGCACGGGCACCCAAGATGGGAAAGCCGTTCCTTCATCCACCGCACGAGCCCAGGACGCCACGGACACCTCGCGGCATTCTCCAACTCCGCGGAAGCCACAGCGTAATCCCGAACCGCATCGAGCGCAGCTCTCCGCGAGCTGTGGACTTTCCCGGGGCGGGAGATTCCACCTGGTACCTGGATCGCGAAGCAGCGCGCGACCACTGCTGGGCAAAAGCAGCGGGATCGGCGGCGCCCGGCACCAGGCGTGCATCCAGTATGGTCAGCTGGCCCGTAGACGCCCTTGTCTCCAACTGGAGCAGCCGGTCCGACGCGGCGGAAAGTGCGCTTTTCGATACCGGATCTTTATGCGGCTCAAATGCCAAGTAGTAATCCTGCCTTGCTTCCCGAAACGCCGTCGGATCGGTCAAGAGCCGGAAACTCCGCGGATTCCAGCCGATCGCATCCTGTGCGCGTAAACCGTAGGTCGTACCGATTTCCCGCTGGTTGATCGAGTTGTACGGCGGAGTCGCCAGGTAAAGGGCATCGGGAAAGCCCGCTGGGCGCTCTCGATCCACCACGATATCCCATCCCGTGTAGCCTGCCTGCAGGGGTGGAATGGGCACCAGGCGAATCACCCATCCTTCTCCGATGGGGGCCCTCCACTCCGTTGCGGCCGAAACCTCGCCTTGCAGGGTGATTTGCCGGCACACCTGGGCACCGCGAAGACCCGGGACTGCAAGCACGGCAAGACACAGGAACCCTAGAAAATCGGTCGAGCGCAGGCGGCTGGCGACGCGCGCAGGCAACCGTCCCGTGCCTGCAACGGCGACGTGGACGAGGTTCAGAAGCGTGCGCCGCGCACAATACACAGGACCCCGTGAGTTTGCCAGAGTGATTCTGAATTTCCTCATGCCGTCCTTATGCGCTCCGTGCCATGCTTGATTCCACCGGCAACTCTCGACCCGCGACGAAGCACCCGAAGGATCTTCTTTGACGGACTGCACCTTGGAGCCGTCGTGCGCTGCGCCGACAGATGCCGATTCCTTGGCACGGAACACTGGTGGAAGGAACGAAAATAGTCTACCCGGCAGGAGAGATATGCGTCGTTTGGCAATACGCTTGGCGGTTCCCCTGGTATTCCTCGTCCTTTCCACAGTCTCTTTCGCCCAATCGGCTTCACCCGGCGCTCCGGCCACGCAGGCGCAGATCGCAGAGCTGCAGCAAGCTGTCCAGAATGCGCAAACATCCGGCGACAACGCGTGGATGCTGGTGTCGGCCGCCCTCGTTCTGCTGATGACGGGACCGGGCCTGGCCCTGTTCTATGGCGGATTGGTGCGCCGGAAGAACATCCTCGGCACCATGATGCAGAGCTTCGCCATGATGGGGCTTGTCACCATCCTGTGGGCGTTGATCGGATACTCGCTGGCATTCGGGCATGGTAATGCCGTCATCGGAGGATTCGAACATGTTTTCCTCCGCGGCGTCAGCCTCGCTCCCAATGCCGACTACGCCAAGACCATCCCAGAACAGACCTACATGGTCTACCAGTTGATGTTTGCCATTATCACGCCCGCGCTCATCACAGGGGCGTTTGCTGAACGCATGAAGTTCAGCGCGATGGCATTGTTCCTTTCCCTCTGGTCGCTGCTGGTCTACTGCCCGATGGCGCACATGGTGTGGGGCGTCGGGGGGCTGCTCAACGCCACCGGCGGTCATATTCCGTCGCTCGATTTTGCGGGCGGCACAGTGGTTCACGTCACCTCCGGTGTTTCAGCGCTGGTCACCGCACTCTACCTTGGCAAGCGCATGGGCTATCCCCGCACGGCGATGCCTCCCCACTCCATGGTGCTGAGCTTTATCGGTGCGTGCCTGCTGTGGGTGGGCTGGTTCGGGTTCAACGCCGGGAGTGCCCTAAATGCAGGACCCCTGGCCACCAGCGCCTTTATCAACACTCATTTTGCAGCGGCCACCGCAGCCCTGGGCTGGACGATCGCGGAATGGATTCACAACGGTAAACCGACTGCGCTTGGCGCCATTTCCGGTGCCGTCGCCGGACTTGTGGCCATCACACCGGCGTCGGGATTTGTACAGCCCATGTCGGCATTGGCGATCGGTCTCGCGGCCGGGTTCTTCTGCTTCTTCATGGTCTTCCAGGTCAAGGCGCGCTTTGGATACGACGACTCGCTCGATGCCTTCGGCGTGCATGGAGCCGGCGGGACTCTGGGCGCCCTCCTCACCGGGGTCTTCGCCGTCAGTGCGATCAACGCAGCGTTCGGGAACGATTCGACCGGAAAACCCCTTGCCACTGGCGCGCTGGATGGCCACTGGATGCAGATTCTCAACCAGCTTGCCGGCGTTGCGGTGGCTTGGTGCATCTCGGCCGTGGGCACAGTGGTGCTGCTCTTCCTTGTCGACAAGGTGATTGGCCTGCGGGTGTCGCCGGAGGACGAAAACGCCGGTCTCGACCTGTCGCAGCATGGCGAGGAAGGCTACGATTTCAACACTTGATCCTCTTTATGCGAATCTCATGGGTGCGTTGTCCGCTGATCGCGTCTGTCCTGTTAGGCTAACTATCCGAGGCACTTTGCAATGGTGAAAATTGAGGCAGTGATCCAGCCGTCGAAGCTGGATGCAGTCAAGGATGCGCTGCTGGAGGCGGGCATCGAAGGAATGACGATCCTGGAGGCGCGCGGTCACGGGCGCCAAAAGGGACACACCGAGTTCTATCGCGGCCGCGAGTACACCGTGGACCTTCTCCCCAAGGTCAAGCTCGAGATGGTGGTGCCGGATGCTCTCGAAGAAAAAGCGATCCAAGCCATCGTCG
>Ga0134126_10011944_pt1 | contig 10961 bp, 7 predicted proteins | sample KB31752_FD_96881 | JGI IMG/M metagenome (GOLD analysis project Ga0134126, IMG submission 96881) | Terrestrial soil microbial communities with excess Nitrogen fertilizer from Kellogg Biological Station, Michigan, USA - KB3-175-2 | ecosystem: Environmental > Terrestrial > Soil > Unclassified ...
GCGGCCGTGAGACCAGCTGGCCCTGCGCCAATAATGAATACTTCCGCGTCAATTTTCATTTTTCGAAGCCTCTCGACTTTGATCACGAATGCGAATGAACAACTTTCGGTGCAAAAGACAAAAGGTGATGACCTTTATAGGAGAGCAGGGCGCCGCCGGCGGCACCAATCACAATCGCAACCTGCGGCATTGCGGCGAGCACTGTCAGCACGAGTGCGGCGAAAATCGCATAGCTTGTACCCTGTGCTACAATAGTTACCGTCGCATAACGCAGTGCTTCATCGTGCTGGTGTCGGCCGCTGCGGTCGAAAGTAAGTTCGCGGTTTAGACGCCAAGTTACCAAGGTAGCGATCGCGAGCGATCCGAGACGTGCGATGAGCGCATGTGGACCGAACGCTGCAATAATAGTGAAGGTGCCAATATCTGTGAGCAGACCAATGCCGCCGACGCCCAGGAAGCGCAGCGGCCGCGGGAGTTGCTCTGCCAATCCACGCAGGAGCTCAGATTCGTTAGGCGTGGGCGATCGGGCCTCCCAAAGACGGCCAATTATGAGAAATATAATGAACAAGGGGATCCAAGATATTCGGGCTTGATATCGCCCTGTCGGCTCAGATAGCACACCGCATATGGCTGCATTGACAACAATTGCCGCGACCGAGATAGTCAGCACATGTACCCACTGCTGCATCGGAAAGGTGTCTGACCTTTTATGAAAGTTAGCGAATGGCCAAATTGCGCACGTGAGCAGCCCTAGTGCCGATAAGATATAGATCGAAGAATACCATGCGTTGGCTAGAGCCAGAACCCAGTCATGAAATATGACGTGGGAGCGCAACATTCCATCAAAATAAGTTTGAGGAAGTTTTGCCCTAAAGGCGTCTAACTGATTTTGATCGGGGAAAATTTCATTTAAGCGAACCATAGTCAGTTGCCGAACGAAATTCTTGGCAGCGCTGCTCATCAGCGCGAACGGATCGGATCGGAGAACGTCGAAAACAAATGAACCTTGTTCTTTCGACAAAGCAGTTCGCGTAGCTAAATCTGCTACGCTAAATACGCCTATCTTCGGGTCCGTAGACCATAAAAACGTCAAAGCGTGTGCTGGTAGGCGATCAATGTAGTTGCAGACGATATAACGCTTTGTTGCGCAATTCTTCTGTAAAAACTGATATCCGGGACCGTCCGCAATAACCCGCGCCATTACAAACGGCGGTCGAACCGGATCCGCACCAATCATGTAATAAGTTCCGTACGAAAACGCGAGCTCGCCGACAAACCCGATAACGATAAGCGCAATTAACACGGCCGCACGTTTAGAAAACGAACGAAATGATATCATTTTGCGTTCCGCGATAAAGCAAGTGCCGGCAAACACAGCGCTTAAGATTACCAATAGGATCAGATGCGATGTGTGGTTCAATGCCGAATATAGGATAATGCTCGACACGATAATTCTGTCGCGTGGTTTGAGCACATCCCAAAATCCCGCCAGAATGATCATTGCAACAATTAGGAAGGATGCAAATACATCTGGCATTAACAGACTGATGAAAAACGAAACGGGCGTAATGATTAATATTGCTGAAGTCACGCCTACAAACGTGAGGAATGACAATCGCAAGCATTTAAGCGCCAGCGTATTACTTAGATACAAAAAAATCGCGGCCTGCGCGAAGACAGATAACCAAAGTTGGCTGGTGAGATGGCCAATATACAGCAGCGCGCCATAAAAGATGGAACGTCCGGATAGCACCGCTTTATCGTAAGGAGCATTCAGGCTCATGTCGTGAACGGGTGAGTCGGAATTAGCCTGGCGAGAGGGTTGTTCTGTCCGCTGTAAGGTGCGTTCTTGGGTCCAAGACGTCGCGACTTGGTTGCCAAAAAAATACACCGCGGCGAAATCAGGACCGCGCACGTAGGCGCTAGTATCGGTCATGAAAAGCGGCTGGCCATTGACGAGCGCGACCCAGGCGCTTGCCAACAACAACAAGAATAGGGCGATGAGGCGATTAAACGTCAAACAAACTCCCTGATCGTGCTCAATTCATTGATCGATTTTGCTTTTTGGCTGATTGTGGATTGCGTGTCTAGATATAACGCTATTTTAGAGTTAGCGGCCTGGCCGACCGTTCATTTCGACGTGATTTGGCGGAACTTACAACGCTCGCGATGGAACCATAGGTCTAAATCAGCAATTCCCCTCTCACGGACGGCATACGCGCTGCGGGTGGCGTGCTCGCCAGTTCTATAAGGACACTTGTGATGCGTGCGTTGGCCCAAAGCCAATCAAGGACGTTGGAGTCCTCTCACCGATACGCAATCTCGTTTTTTCTTCTTTGACGGTTGGCAGTGGCCTCAGCCGCTTCAACAAGAAATAAAGCAATCGGTTACCTCAAATACCTTTCGGATGTTCTTCCGAAGGATGGAAGCGAAAGAAATCGTGCCGCAGGCTGGAGTTCTTTTTCACAAATAAGATGTCTAGCTGAACCAAATCGGCTCCAGTGGGGCGAATGAAGCCCGCAATGTCATAGATTGCAAAACCATTGGCATCCATAAATGCAACGACATCTGCCGAAGAGGGCGCGCCTTCGTTGTAATTAAGTATAGCCACTTCGAGTTGCACAACTTCTGATAGTGAAAGTGTTCTCTCGGCTCCTCGCAACACCTCAAGTTCTGCGCCTTGAATGTCGAGCTTTAAAAATATCGGGGACTTGATGCGGATATCAGAAGAGACAACTTCGTCAAGTGTGCGCATCTGCATCTGTCGAATTGCTCGCAAAGCGTCGCTTCTTTCGGCGAACATTGATGATCCTGATCCGTGGATATGAAATGGGACGTTTTGTTTCGATTCGGAACCCAACAATGCGATCACGAATTGAGTTTCTGGAAGCGCTGAACATATCTGAGTGAGTAGCGCACGCTGCTCTTCCCTCGCCTCTATCGATAGGGCGGGGGGGTCGGGAAAAAGTTGCCGCACTAAACGGATCCAATCGCCCTGGTGCGCGCCAACATCAATAATACCACCCGGGCAAAAGCCTTGATCACGCAGTCGCGCGTAGGCTACCTCTTCCGTTTGCAATAGAGTAACTTCAAGAAGCTCTCGCTTGAGGTGTGATCCTACCGGTATTCGACGCATTATCGTGCCGAACAACCTTTTGATAAAAGCTGATTTGTTCATCGAAGTCATTCCGCCATGGCTACTAGACCGCAACCGAAACTCGGAAATAACCTCTGCGTTAGAAAACAATCGTATCTTATCAAGGCCCCGAACTTACAAATCGATTAGTTCGCGAGCGATCGAAAATATGCGACTGTTGGCTTTAGCCCCTCCGCTAGAGATATCGAAGGCGCCCAATTTAGCTTTTCGCGAGCGAGCGAAATATCTGGTTTGCGTTGGCGCGGATCGTCCTGAGGTAAAGACTGCATAATTACGTTTGATGACGAACCCGTTTCGGAAAGCACAAGCTCAGCGAGTTCTCGCATTGTAAATTCGACGGGATTACCCAAATTGATTGGACCCGTGGTGTCAGCAGGACTCTCCATAAGACGTATGAGACCCTCGATCAGGTCGTCGACATAGCAAAAGGACCGGGTTTGATTGCCGTCGCCGTATAAGGTGATCGATTCACCATTTATCGCCTGCATTATAAAATTCGATACAACCCTTCCGTCAGCCGGGTGCATTCTGGGTCCGTAAGTATTGAATATCCGCGCCACCTTAATTTGAAGAGCATGTTGGCGGTGATAGTCAAAGAATAGCGTCTCCGCACACCGCTTGCCCTCATCGTAGCAGGAGCGCAATCCAATCGGATTGACATTTCCCCAATAATCCTCGGTCTGGGGGTGGACGGCAGGGTCTCCATAAACCTCGCTGGTAGACGCTTGAAGAATTCGACATCTGAGTCGCTTGGCGAGGCCCAACATATTGATTGCACCATGTACCGACGTCTTGGTCGTCTGTACGGGATCATATTGATAATGTATCGGCGAAGCAGGGCAGGCGAGATTATAAATCTCATCCGCCTCAATATAAAGTGGAAAAGTTACGTCATGACGCATGAATTCGAAGCGCGGATTGGCCAATAGATGTTCTATGTTTTTCTTAGCGCCCGTGAATAAATTATCGACACATAAGACTTCATGATCTTTTTTTAACAAGCGATCAATGAGATGGGAGCCGAGAAAGCCGGCGCCACCTGTGACAATAATGCGTTTGCGACTTTCATATAAACGTGACACGGATTCAACCTCTTATGAGATAGCTGCAGCTGTTACTTGCGGTTTGGGATGATATTATGTAAAAGTTCTGTGTCGCGTTTGCTTTCGGCTTGACAACGATCATCGGGTCAAATCTGCATGACATAAGCGTCGGCGCCCGACAAGCGATCACGGTTCCCTGCCACTCCGGTTAGTCTGAAATGTACACTGGACCTCAACGTTTACGGGTATGCATTTTGCATTCACCAGACGAGATGCAGGCGTCAGAGCAATAGTGACCCAATAGGGTGGGTCAAGACGCAGCGATGTCCGGAGCATAAACTGGTCGGTGGACTGAATGCGCAATTACGCACCCACTCAACACGAAAACGCTGGAACACCGAGGTTCCCATTGTCGATAATAAAAACAGTCCAGGTCGATAAGGCCGACGCCAACAGCGAGATGTGATTAACCTTTATAAGATGGAAAAGCACAACGCCGAGTGCGCCGATACACCGAAGCGCATCAACAAATAAAAAACGATTACTTGTCGCATTACTCATGATGAGGCGGAATGCCAATTTGCTTAGGCGCGATAGCTTTGTGCCGGTTTTGTAGAAGGGCTAACAATTGCGCTGGTTCCTATTTGATTTACACGAGGGCGGGTGCGCCGCCAGTAACCCAGCTGCTGTGTCAAGCCTGCTATTAATCCCACGGTCACCGCGAACATATACAGGACGTCCGAAGTTACAAAAACCCATTCATAAAACGAATGTAGGCCCACGATTAACAAACCCACGCCAAAACCCAGCAATAAGTCGCCTTTCTTGTCTTTTCGATTACGCCAGCCGCAGATAAAGGCGACGGTCATTGGACGCAGCATCATTATCGCTAAGGCGACAACTCCGATGTATCCGGTTTCTGCTGCCGCCAGCCAATAAACATTGTGAACCGAAGTGCCGGCGTTGACCCAACTCACTCCTGCTCGATTATAATAATTATCCACGTTAGCGACGACGACAAATTGATTTGCTCCGACGCCCATCGGATGGTCGGACAGCATCATGCTCGCGGCTCTTGCCATAGTCACGCGTGAGTCATCAACAAAGAAATCAGTATTTTCAGTTGTTTGCAAACCGAAACGTTGCGCGAAAGACGACATCGTCATTGGTACAAATACCAAAAGGCTAAGCACGCCGACTAAAGCGATTTTAGCCTTTCTAGACGTCCACCCTCGCAGAATGGAAAGCGCAAATACTGCGACATACCCAACAGCGGCCAAACCAATCGTTGCGCGGGATGTGGTAAGCACTGTGAGGATAGCCCCAGCGATCGAAACCACTAGGGGCATGCGCCCTCGTTGACCTGCCAACAGCATCGCGAAAAAGGGGAGAATTACGAAGTGCGACATCACACCGAGAAGGTTTTGGCCGTAACTACCGCCCGTTTGAAGGACGCCTAAGCCAACTCGCTCCCAGATCGTGAGCATGGCCTGCACGCAAAGACCGATGCCCATGCCGTTCAGCAATGAAGGTGCGACGCGGTCGTCCAAGCAGGCCTTGGTGACGACCGCATAAGCAAAAATTATACGAGCAAGCTGCCAGACATAGAACATCGCCGCCTCACCGACAGGAGCCTGATAAACAGAGAGCAGAACCGCAAGAAAATAAAAACCAAGTGGAAAAAAGAATGGCAGCGACTGCCGCCCGCGGGGTAAGCTAAGGTAGATCGCCAAGAGAATGAAATCCACCAAATATATCTCAAAGCCCTGTGCATAGCCACGCCAATATCCTGACCAGGAAATAAGGGCCATATCAACACGCACAAAGTCAGGCTTGAGGACTAGGAATCCCACAAGCATCCAGATTATTGGAACCGTTTTAGGATTGCCGCGCAGCCATCCAACCAATGGCAATACGCCTGCTACGGCAATACAAAAAAACACCCACTTCACAATCGACTCCGTCTTTTTTATACGGGCAAATGATCATAAAACGAGAGTTGCCACAATTGAGCTGATTTTATGTCTGCATTTCAGACATATTGGAGCATTGATTTTATCTTGGTTGCAACATCAATCGGTTCTGTCCGGGAAGCGCAATCAAGAATATTAATTATGAATTGTGAACTTATCGGCCGCAAGTGCATTTAAATAATTGATTGTGGCGCAATATGTAAGCGATACAACTTCCCGTTTGCGCGCACCGGGAGCGACTGTTTTTGCGTTCGAGCCCAATCCTTTACAATTCAGCATCCTGTCAAAACGCTTTAAAGCGATGTCGTCAGTGCACTGCTTCAATCAGGGTGTGATGGACAGGCGGTGTACGCTAACATTAAGCACTCCACGAAGATCCAGCTTGATTGGCACTGAACCTTTACGTAAATGCCGCATAAAATACAGCGCGGAATTTGAGTCGGGTCTGGCGGGCGCGCCATGGCGTGCTCGGTGTCGTGAAATCGAAAGTGAGCACTAAATGATAATTGCGCTGGGTATTCTGGCACACAATGAAGCTTCTGATATTGGGAATCTTATTTATGATCTTAGAAGCCAAGATCTGTTGTCAAATGACAGTCTTTCTATTGAAATCCATGTTGTTGCGAATGGCTGCTCGGATCCGACCGTAAGCGTTTCAAATGAGGCACTGTCGACGGGTCCGTTTCAGCGCAGAAACGTCAGAGTGTTTGTTCATGACGTTCCCCAGGCAGGCAAGTCTAACGCTTGGAACGAGCTAATTCATAACCTCGCGTCACCGAAAACTGATTTCATTTTTCTCCTTGACGCGGATATTCGGATTCCTGAAAAAATGTGTCTTCAAGTTATTCTCGACAGCCTAATTCGGGCAAAAAGGGCGTTAATCGCTGTTGACGAGTCAGTTAAAGATCTATCATTGGAACGCCACAAATCGATAATCGAACGGCTGATTGTCGCAGGCTCTGGAACATCTCATGACACCCGTATAGCGATTGCCGGTGGATTGTACTGTGCTCGCTTTGAGGCCTTGAAGAGGATTTGGATGCCGATCGGTTTGCCTGGCGAGGACGGGTTCTTACGAGCGATGATCTTGACGTCAAATTTTACCGAAGAGGAAAATATTGATTACCTTGTTTTTGTGGAGGGCGCGCGGCACATTTTTGAATCTGAGCGGCGCATCCGTGATGTATTTCGTCACAATGTCCGCCTCACGATTGGCACCGCAATAAATGTGTTGCTATTTAAACATTTTTACAAACTTCGATTGGGCGGGAATGTAAGTATTGCTGACTACGTAAGGCAAAGAAATGCAGCTGATAAAAACTGGATTAATAAGCTGATCGCCGACAAGATGAAGCAGAAAAAATATTTTATTATCGATCCATCCTATGTCTTAAAGCGCTTGAAGTGGTTTTATTTTTTCCCCACCTTCGAAAAAATACGCAAGGCACCGATATTCCTATTGGGAGTCATATTTGACATTGCATTATTTATTAGGGCCAATCACCTTATGCGGAGAGGGGCGGGCGCAGGATATTGGTGAAGTTGCGACGCCTGCTGTAAGGCAACGTTATAATGGCACTTTGAAATGAGCGCTACCAGAGCCGTGCCACCGGTAAATGAGTCCAGGAGTTATAGGAGGAAGCAAAGTGTTGTGGGATATTGAATTACAGCAAGTAATAAAAGTTGGCACAGAGAAATCCCTGCTGTCACAATTGATCATCTACAAAAAAGGATCGACAAAAGGGGCGGGCGAATGGTTTTAATTGATGGGCGCTTGGCTTGCCACAATCGAATTTCAGGAATCCGTAAGCTGAAATATAGGTCCCTCGTAGGTGAACCCGCTCGGATGGGCGGCTACTCTATTAATCCGCGAAATTTGCACGCAATTCTTTCCCAGGCCTTGAATTCATAATTATAGTACGGGCCGTGACGGCTCTGTTATCAGGTGAGAAATCCCTGCCTAGTATGCTACAGCAATTCAGGACGAATTTCTTAGATACTGGTCGGCTTCTGTTCCCATGAAGATCAAACACATTGCGCTAACTAAGGGGCCGCTTGGACGATGATTTCCTTTGGCTTCAGCCAAATAATTCGTCTCGCTACTAACATCGGCTTGACACGACTTCTTGCCCCAGCACTGTTCGGTATGATGATTATCAGCAATTCAATTGCGGAACGGCATGGAGCACACTTCCGATGTCGGTATCGGTCAAAGCATTATTTACAATAAAAATGCAGACGATCCGGACTAGGGCGCGTACTCATAAATCCGGTTCTGTAATCGCGGTGCGCTGAATGTCCGCTTCGCTCCGAAAGCGACCGAATCGCTGCGTCGCCGCGAAATGTCGCGATGTGCCAATAGGCGGCATCGCGGTCTAAGCAGGATTTTCGATAGCACTCACATTCATGCATGCATGTGCTGGTGGAGATGCCGCTCACATGCAATAATCTCTCCATCACGCTGGTACAAAAAAGCCGTCAGGCCATCGGCCGGCTGCAACAAGCCAGAACCGAACTTCGCGATATTCATTGCTTTTCGAGGAGTCGAGCAATGTTTTTCGGATTGAAAACATCCTTGGCGGAGATGTTTCCCGCAAGGACATCCATAAACCGCACCGTCTCGTCAGAAGATCGAGCAATACTGGCATAAATGGGTAGCGCCGATGCTGCCTCCTTCAAGGCAGCCGCTCTTACGGTGTACTCGAAGATTGCCAAGGTTCTGTCGCGAAACGCCTCCTGGTAGGTCGACAACGCTGCATCAAGAATCTCCGGCCCCCCGCCAATCCCTTCAGTGAGCACGTCGGCCATCAGTTGCGCGCTCAAAAATGCGTCTCCGATACCCATTCCGGCAAGCGGGTCGCGGTGGTAAGCGGCATCACCAACAAGCGCCCAACCTGCTCCGAAGCTGCGACGATAAAAGTTCGGGAGCTTTGATGTCCCCTTGAACGATGTCACCCTCTCTGCGCGGCCAAGGCGGTCAGCAAGACCAGGTGCAGTGGCTATGACGTCAAGGTAGGTGTCCTCCACATTCGCGCGATAGATATCCCAATCCTTCCGAGATCGGCCGGCCCAGATGCAGGTGAGGCCCTCATGCGTGGGAAAAACGAGAATGTCTCGCCCTGCGCGCAAATAAAACTCTACGCCATCGGTCGTGACGCCGGACCAGTAGGCATAGTATCCACACGTGAGCGGCGGATATTCGATGTCCGTCGCAGCATTTGCGGCGCGAGCGACTGTCGACCAGATGCCGTCGGCGCCCACAACGATGGTCGCGTTGCATTCGCTCACGTTTCCATTCTTGTTTTCCAGCTGCGCTCCGACGACCCGATTGCCATCATAAAGCAGACCCCGAAACGTCACCGCTTCACGCATCTCGGCCCCTGCACCTCGCGCCGCCGCCACCAGCAACTGATCAAGGATGGTTCGGCGCGGAGAAAACATAATTGCGGTCCCATCGACCGCGCTTGGCCTACCGCTGATTGCGAGTGGCCCATAATCAACGGTCACGCGATGGATTGGCGGGCAGCCTGTCGCCGCAAGCTCATCCAGAAGCCCCCATTTTGCGAGCAACGATGTTGTCCGCGGCCAAAGAAAATGAGTTGATATGGTATCGCTGGGAAAGTGTGCGCGATCAACGCCGAGAACCTTGATGCCTCCCCGCGCCAGCAACATGCAAAGCGGCGCGCCAGCGCAGCGCGTTCCGACAACAAGAACATCGTATTGAGCCATTTCGCCCTCGGAGCGCTGGCAGTCGACCGATCAAAACAATCCTACACGAAGCTGTTGGTCTGTCTGCGTCGATGTCAGCCTTGGGTCAAAGGGCGACATGTGCAGCGCACCAGCCCCAAGTCTGCTTCGGGCCACAAGGAGACATGCACCTACCGTTTTTTCTTCGCCAGGGGCTTCGCGACCTCGCGGGTCTCGTCGATGAAAAGCTGCGCGACGGGACTGAGCCTGCGGGTCTTCAGGGTGATGATGCCAACTGGGACAGCCGCCATTGACATGGCGACGGTCAGGGCCACGACATCCGACTGTTTAGCGGAAAACTGCAATGCTGAAGCCGGTAAGACAGCGACGAAGCGTCCCGTCGCTAACAGCCGCATGCGGGCATCGGTAGATACAGTGACGACGGTCGCGCGCGGGAAGTCAACGCCGTTGGCACGAACGCTTTCCTTAATGGCCGATCCCATCAAATTGTCCGATGGCGGCAACAGCCATGACGCATCCACTAGCTGATCCATGGAAACCTTGCGTCGCCTAGTCAATGGATGCCGCCTCCCTGCCACGACTAACAGGGGATCGTCGAAGAGGAATTCGAAGCTCAATCTCTCATCTGGGATCGGCCCGAGCTTGCGCGTGATCAATAGATCGAGCTTGCGCTCGTGCAGATCGGGAAGAACGATCTCTCCTGGCGCGGACACGAGCTCAAACGTGACACGTGGAAAGAGCCGCGAGACTCGATCGATGACGGCGGACACAAAGCTGGCGGCCAGCGAAGGGCTGCATCCGATCCGAATGTTGCCGGCCGCCGGATCGTCGAGAAACGCGATGTTCTGCAAGGTCTGGCGAAGGTCGTCGAAGACCGCCACACCCCCATCGAGTAGCACGCGGCCGTACCTGGTCGGTTCAACACCTTGGCGGTGGCGGTCGAGCAGTCGCACACCGACGGTGTGTTCCAGTTCCGCGATCGTCTTGGACACGGCAGGCTGAGTTGTGTTGAGAAGGTTGGCGGCCTTGTTCATGCTGCCGGCCTGCACGACCGCCATCAGGACATGGAGATCGTGCAGC